>Ga0307516_10000170_pt1 | contig 82847 bp, 116 predicted proteins | sample 19_EM_MG_FD_203310 | JGI IMG/M metagenome (GOLD analysis project Ga0307516, IMG submission 203310) | Populus trichocarpa ectomycorrhiza microbial communities from riparian zone in the Pacific Northwest, United States - 19_EM | ecosystem: Host-associated > Plants > Roots > Unclassified | place... | reverse complement strand
TGAAGGGCAGTAGAACCTGGCGTGTCGGAGGGCCGGCGCCAACCCTCTGACACGCCAGGTTCTACTGCCCCTTCTCCAACCAAAGCTGCCCTCTTCTTCCTTGGTCATTCCCCTTCTTCTCTCGTCTCCCCCCTTCAGCGTTCAACCCGGATTCCGGAGCCGCCCTCGTCGAACCCCCGGGCCTGCTCCCACCGCCGCTCCCTCCGTTTCTCTTCCTTCTCCTCCCATTTCCTTTCTCCTTCTTTTCTTCCACCACGCGTGCGTCCTCCCTCGGCGCGCGTTTCTGCCACTTTCTTCGTCTCACTACTGTCCACCCCCCATCGTCGCCATCGTTCTCCTCCAGTGCAGCGATAGACGGCGCGAGACCGCATTCCTTCCCCTCCTTGACTGAACCGCTCGGGATCGGCTCTGTCGATGTCGGAGTTGAGGTGATCTCTTGCTCCTCTTCCTCTTCCTCTTCCTCCTTCACTTTGTCTTCCACTTCCTCCTGCTCCTGCTCCTCCTTTTCATCTTCCTCTTTCGACAGCACAGGCGGTGCGGGTGGCGTCGCTTTAGCTGCGCGCGCGGCGGCACGCTGCCTTTGCTTCTTCAGCTTCTGCCTCCGTTTCTTTCCTCCTCCACCTTCCACCTCCTTCTCTTGCTTTCCCTCCACTGAACAACCGGGTTGCTCTCCCGCGTTGGGCGTGATCGCCGTTACAGGGCTCGGCTCGGTGAATACGTCTTGTTCGGGTGTGGTGGGGGCGTCAGATGCTTGGGATGAGGGAGGAGCCTTTGTACTTGGCTCTTGGGGTTGAACAGGGTCCGCTGGCAGAACACGCGCGCTGGCGGGGGCTATCGTGGAGGGTGGGAGCGTTTGGGTGTCGTAGGGTAGGAGCTCCTCTGCCGGTTCTTCTGGTGGAGATATCGGCTGCATGCTGGTGGAATCCGGGGACGAGTGGCATGGATTCCACATGACAGAGGGGGTGTCGACGAGGATTGTAGGTGACAGCCAAGGGAGTGCGGGGTTCGGATTCCGTGGGGGGACGACCACGGGTGTTGACGATGGCGAGACTAACGGCTGAAGATAAGAGTGTCAGTACCGCTCTACGAAAGAGATGGAGACTACTACTTACCCAGTCAATTTCGCCAATCTTGATTTGGAAACCAGCAGAGGGTGTGGGGGGGAGCGCCTGTACCGTAGTAGGTAAGTATGGTGAGTAACGAAATACGTGATTGAATCTAACCTCGCTGGTATTAATTTCGATAACATCCTGGTCTTCCAGGAGGTCCACTTGGGACATAGTGGGGGAAGACGAACGATGCTACAAAATGGGCGATGAGAAACCATTACCATTGAAACAATATTAAGAAGACGAACGTTTGAAGTGCTCAAGAGCGCGAGTGCGAACAATGCAGTAAAGGCGGCGCCGACAAGTGCGAAGCCACCCGCGGCAAAGGTAGTCTTGCTTTCAGTATTGTCGTCCCCCAGAACGGGCATGACACTAAACAGGATGAAGGGGGAGGGGGGATCCTGTGAGGCGGAAATAAGGGAGGTGTTGGTGTTGGCGGCGCACACAGCTGGGGCGGGGATGGTGGGCCGAGGGAGAGGTAACACCTTGGGAGAAGACGGGAGAGAGAGGGCGGGTAAGAAACGAGGTCGCTCCAGGGGGATGTCCGCGAAAGAGACGGGGCAGCATTCCACGTTTGGCGAGGCATGGGATGGGAGGGCTGCCAGGGGGGTCGTCGACTGGCGATCGCGGGCTGGAGCGACAAAGGCAGGGGCAGGCGTGGATGGGGCCACGGCGGTGGCTCGAGGAGCCTTGGCGGGGACGATGAGGGGGTCGAGATCGGCCACGGACGAGTTTGAGGAGGGGTCGTCGTCGATGTAGCCGATGAAGGCTCTGGTGCCAGCACCAGAGGGTTTGAATGGATGACAGTCGGCTCTCCCCCTGGGAATGAGAGAGACGACGTCGGGGGGGACGAGCGGGGCAGCGAAGAGGAGCGCGAGGATGATGGAGCAAATACGCATCGTGGAGATGGGAGAATGTTCTATGTGAACTGAGGAAGACGACAGGGTTTTTATAGGCAGAGGGTGGCTTGGCGCGGGGCAGTCCATCGTAAAATATTCCTCGGACTTGGCATTTTGGTGCGTGTCAGCCGCGGGTGACAATCGAAAGAGACCCTCCACTCATCACGCACCGCATGGGTGATGAATCGATGACGATACGCGTCTTCGACAATGATCAGTCACGTGTCCGCGTCACTGACTTGCTCGAGTTGTCACAATCATAAACGCGTATACAGCGTTACATAGCAATCAGTGCACAGAATTTTTCTGCAGCTGCCCCAGTTTCATCCTCCCTTCCCATGCTTTCGGAAAGGGCACTTCGCTGGCCAACGTTATCGTCGCGCTACTGTCTGCAGCACACCCGAGAATTGGGATCAATTCGACGGGTAGCAAGGTGTCAATTTCATTTGAATCTTTGACGAGTTCGGACATGTTTAGTTGGCATTTGGGCTGCACATTGTGGCTGATAGGCTTTCCTAGGTACCGATTGACGTCTATGAGGAATGTGACGCGATGCATAAAGTTCGCGAATACTGGTAGATCCCGTCTCGGTTTCTCTGTAGAGTCGGAATTCAGGGAAGATGTGCTCGAAGTTTGTGCGCAATCCTTTGCAGTTTCCCTTGCTGTCGGTCGGGACGAGGATTAGGAGATGTCCAGAATACGAAACAGTTCACTGCAAATACGCCGGACATGGGCATCGGGTCCGACGAGGTGCTGTTGAGGATGTTACGACAAACAGAGTGTCGAATGCCGAAGTCTGCAGATGGGGGCCTTTCGTGCGCGTACACATAGTCGTTATGAGGGAACATCCAACCCGTGCCGCGATGATTTTCTCCGTCTCTGTCACAGGAACTTTGCCCAACTTCCATTTCCCAAATTCTTCTGGCTGTTGTGACCTGTGGCGCACACCCTGGAACGAGACTAGGCAAAAGGTGGTTAAACCGAGTGATCAGTCTCCCGTAGAAAGTCCTGTCCAAGGGGGGTTTGATATCCTGTCGGGTGAATGTATCTTCGCCTGAAGAGCTCTCGATTTGTCTCGAGGTTTGGTGGGGTGCGGTGATGGCCACATAGGTATCTATGATGACATAGTTTTGTGTGTCGGTTGGCTTGTTACTAACAGACAAGTCGGCCGGGGTTATATGGACCAGTGGGTGGTCGGGATTAAACCTGCGCGGGGGCGGCGCACGGGCTGAATCTTTGTAGACCTACAGGAAAATAGGTTTGTCAGACACCGTCAAGTACTAAATTATCACTCACATGGATTCCTAGTGACCCTTTCAGCGACAGTTCCAGGCGACTGGAATGACCATCGTCACCCCAGGCCGTCTGGACAACTGAATGGAACGGAACATTAGCGGAGATCCCGCCATCGTCCGTTCCTCCAACCTGCCCCATTCCCCTGACTCGTCCGTTCTCAACGGGGACGCTGATATGTTGTACCCATGGCCCATCTTCTTGGTTTGAGTATTCAAGACGGTCGCGTTGTGCATTATCCCCGTAGAGCACAAAGCACTTTCCCCGGCGTTTGGATCGTCGCAAAGAAAGGTTCAAAGATCGGTGAAAACCTGGCTGATACTACCCTTTGACTCAACCCCCACAAGGAAGAATCGAGCGTGACAAAGATTTGTTCCTCCGACCCTACTAATAGGACCTGAGTGTTAGGCTCCTTAAAACCAACCTGGACAGTGAAACGGCCAAAATAACCGAGACGGGCCAGTTCTGTTTGGAAGAGAGGCCTGATTTTCTTGAAATGTGATTTAATCACGATTGAAGAGGCTGTGTCCATTGTGAAAGTATGGGCATGACTCAGATAATGAGGTGGCGTCCTGACGAATAAGCAGGTGAGACCTTTTCCATTGCCTCCTCCACAAGGAGATCCATCCTAAAAAATGGAAATGGAACGAGAGTCAAGATACAGACCTACGTCCACCTGGGGTTCTCCAGGTTCTGCGGCTGATTAGGACTTCCTCTGCATCGATTGCATCGATCGTGGTGTGCGTCGTCGACTTTGTAACACTGTATCCTGTGGTGACACCTACTATTAGGACGTTCGATTCCCGACCTACCGAGCTACATATGCAAGCTTGCAAATGTTGGCATGAGGCTCTCAACGATGACGAAATGATCACTACAGTAGTCATTGTGCATGCGACGGTACGTGTGATATTCTGGAATGCATTGACCTTGTAAATAACGATCTATATAGCTGATTTTGAAAGACCGTGGTGCATGTTATCTTCAAAGTTCAAATAGATAATTTATCAGCTCTCGAACAACTTTGACATTCACGCTATTCCCTATCAATCGATACTCCGTCTTCAGAGATGTACCCACTGGCCAGTGGAATGATGTGTCTGTCTGCAATGGGGTAAAGTCAAAGAGTCGCAATAGCTCGGATGGAGAAAAATAGCGGAGACCCAAGGGGCGCAGGATTTCTAGGCATTGCTCATCGCCCATAGATTGGGCGCGTAGAAAATGATCAAACGTTTCGGTGGTCTGGGCTGCATGTGAGAAAAAGGACAACCGTTGTGTTAAAGAGTATTGCGCACATCCAGATGAGAGTTAGCTTGCAGGATAGAGCCCGCGCGCTCCACGAGTTGAGAATAGCCTATGGGACGGTAAGGAGTTACATGGGTAGAAGTTGTATCGAAATGACGGGCCGGACCTCGCGTGAAACAGCATGTACGACGCGATGAAGGCAAGACAATGTCGAAAAGGCGGCCCCATTTCTGCAACACCTTGTCTGGTATCGCATATAGGCGTGATGCTTGGTCAAAGTCGTCGTCGAGATACTCGGCAATGCAGCACGGGGTACTACTGGATGAAACTTCAGGTTCATCTGGAAGTGGTTGTGGTGGCCTTGTGTCCACCCAAGAGAGTTGGCCTGGAATGTGACGCCAGATTTTATCAAGGATGTCTCCTTGCGGAGGGACATGGGCAAAAGGAGTTGACTTGGCCAATAAATAATATCGCAACCGCGAGTTGGGGATCCCGTATTGGAGGGGAGTCAACAGAAGTTCCAGAGTTGTATAACCGAGAGACCGCAGAGTGGACAATAATATCTGGCGCGTGCTTGATGTCTTGAAAGCAGATCAGACGATACAACAGCGGCTCAGGACGACATCATCTCGAAGGGATGAATCAAAGCACCTCGAACCCTGCAACGTTTTCGACGAGCAGATGGCGTGGGTGAGAGCTGGTATCGGCCAACTTTGGTAAGATGTCCTGCACCAGGTGGAGGAAAGATTTGGCTCGTGGGTCGGATTCTCCTTTTGCGTTGGGATTCAAAACTGTGTATGGCTGGCAGGCTGGAGATAGAAGCCATAGATCGGCACGATAGGAGGCCAGCGACACCGCGGTTAACGTTGATATATCTATCTGTCAGATTCGCAATGAAGACCCAGTTTCAGTGCATTTGACGAGATATGGAGGACCTTTTTGACAATGTCGGGCGAGTGATTCGCAGTGTATACCTGGCAGGCTGTTTGATCCCAATCGAATGCTTGCACTACAGATCCCTCGACGGTGCTCCTAGAAAGTGCGAGATGAAGACCGCCTGCTGGAGAGATGAGCGGTTCAGACGGCGCAGTCCTGGCGGGCCCTTACCGATACCACTGTAGAACTCGAGTGCTCGGACGGGGATCATTATTGCGATTACATAAGTCAGCCTCATTTCAACTTTGGTCCCTTTCACCTCCTTCCCTGCGAAACCTCTTTCACTATCCGTGCGACACCTTTACGACGACGACGACGACCCCGTTAATCGAAAGAAACGATCAGGAACTCATATTCAGTTCGAGCAAGGGCAGGCAGTGATCTGAATTTAATGTCTGTTTCCACTTGTTCATCGTGCGGTCCTCCGTGCTTGACCTTGAACCCACAGCATGTCGCTCTCCCCCCACTGGAACAAATCCTATCCTCATTTGCCAACGCCCCAGAGGTGAGAAGCACAATACCGCCCGATCCCCTTGCCCTACCTATCTCCATCCTCTTCATTAGTCCTCATAATCTCGGGCAATACATTCGTGGTGTATCACACTCGGCAGAGCTTCCCGCTACACCTAGGTTTGCTAGATCTACTTTCCATATTATATCCTATTTCAATCCCTTTCAAGCCAACACCAGCACTCTGTATCGACCCCAGTTGGGCAGAGATCGTCTCCCTCGAAATTGTGAGTCTTCATTGATCCCTTGTTACTCAGTTTTCTTGTCGACGTCTTTTAATCTAGCACTCGAGCCGAGGCAAGGAACCCCGTGCAAACACTCTCGCAACAAATGTTCACTCCAGCGTCGAGGTAGGTCTTCATCACTTCATCTCGACGTCTTTGTTCAATAAATCATATCGCAGTCCTTTCCCCCGAACACCGACCCGTCATATCGCACCACAACCAAGGTCAGCGATTTAAGCATGCTCCCAAGAGCTTGGTCTCATTTCTTGATTAGCCAAACCCCCTCTCGGTCAGGAAGTTTTGCAGCCAGCGATACCTCCACATCGTAGGTTTCATGGACTCAGCTAAACCTCCCACTCACTTGTGGTATCCATAGCTACAAAACTGAGCCTCCAACTTCTCTCGCCCCCGCGCCGCATATATTCTCGTCGGCTTCTCCCAGGGCACCCGCTTCATGTCTATCCTCATCTGAAGAGGAGTCGAAATCGAGAACATCCATTCATTCTTTGCCTCCCCCAGAACGTAATGCAATGCCTGTCGATGACGTTTTTTCTCTCCAGCCGAATGCGTCTAGTCCTCCAGACAATAACGGAGTATCGCCCTCCATAACACCCCCTCCGAAAACACCAAAGCCAGCCGGGGGAGGAGAAATTCATCGCATACGGGAAGCACTGATGCAAGAACGGCTTGCATACTTTCAGGAAGCGGAGAGTCGTCGGCCCGATTACATGAAGCGTGCAAAGAGGACACTGGATGAGGCCGACCCTTCTGCGCTTGAAGAGGACGAAAGGACTCGACAGCTGGATAGAGAAGCCCTTGTCGGTATCACGGAGAGCCCAACAAAAGGTCGTAGGCTCAAGCTATTCCAAGAGACATCGGACGAGAGCTTCGAAGAGAGTCTCATGGCTGGCGGGTACGGGCGCTATGTACGTAAACAACTCTCAATCAATCCATCCCCTCATACAACTATTTCTTCGCAGAGAACTGCGGAATGGGTTCGTCAACCACAACCAATGTTGCTAGCCACTGCAGGCCCTGCAGGCCCGTCCAACGTGGTGTCCATGCTCGAAAAGACTCAAGAGGTACCACCAACCGAGAAGGAACTGAAAAAACGCAAGAGGTTGGCTGCTTTCCGGGGATCTGAACGTCATATTACCAAGCTTCATCCCACTGAGTTGGAAGGCCGAGGCAGAGTCTTGCTGGATTTATCTGGCGAAGAAGATACTCAGGCAACGCAGGATACCCCTTTGGGCAAAAAGAAGGGCGGCGGTCGACGAAAGAAAAAAGGTGGCGAACTGACGGCCAAGGAAAAGAAAAGTTTAGCAACTGCGGCGGAAGCTGCTGGACCTGACCTATCGGAGAAACCAAATTGGCCTGACATGGAGTTCCCGTGGCGATTGAGACAGCTGGAAAGGACGGAAGAAGTCAAAGCCGTAGCGGCCGAGAAGTTACGGTGGATTGAGAGGTTTCTGGATGGGGATTCTGATAGCGATGACGAGGACGAACCTTCGAACACAAGGCTTAACGAGGAGGAAGTGTACGAAGAACGCGATGTATATGAAGCGGCAAGTCAACCAATCAGAAGGGGCCGCGGCAAGATGGTCCCGCTCTCCGCAAGTCCGAATGGAAGACCTCAAGCTCAGAGAAAAAGCGCCTTCTTCCCTACTGATCCTGCGGATGCTCGCGCCGCCTTGCTGTCCAAGAAAAGTGTCCGGACCTTATCCTATCGCCAACAAAGAAGAAAGAGGCGGCAAGAAGAGGATAGCGATGACGAGATCCTGTGTTTATGCAACGGAGTGGATGATGGGAGGGAGCTGGTTCAGTGTGACGGCTGCGAGACATGGTATCACTTGCAGTGCATCGGGATCAAGGACATAGCTGAGTTGGGCAACGAAGAGGACCCTTGGTACTGCCGTGAATGCGATGAGTATGGTTGTCGGTCGCCTGCTTCAGAGCTACCAGAGTTGTCCAGCGAACCCACTTTCGCCCCGACCGCCGACGCTCCTCAACTGCCTTCGTATGACCCACCATTTTATCAACCTCCAGTCATTCAAGATTCACCCATGCCTTGGACGTCATCGAGGATGCCACAGACACCGACTCGAAGGAGTCGAGGTGCAGAGCATCATCACGAGTCCTCTGGATCGTCGTGGGTAGATTCGTCAAGATCTCAACCTTCGACACCGCAACACCCAGCGCCCCATGTCAAGGTATACACCGGACCGTACGACAGTTACGAAGAACCGCCATTTGATCCCACCTCGACCCCCTCACGAGGGATGAAAATTGGGCCTGCCTATGTTACACCCAAGAATAACTTGAACGCCTGGTCTACACGCGCAAACGGCATGTTTCAGACCCCTTTGAGGACCACTGGAGGGCGGAATTCGTGGGGAAGGACGTCTGCTGGTCTTAGCGCACTTTTTGAGACTGGAGGCATGGCGGGGTACGGGGGGATACCCCATACCGACGAGAGTCCTATCGGGCGCAAAAAATCTGGCGAGGGACCCCAAGCGAGACGCTTCCTGAATTCACCGTTGGCATCGCGGTTGTCAATGTCTATGCCACATAGCCTATTTGATGGATCACCCGTCATGCGTTTTGAAGAACCTGGCAGGCGGCAAGATTGATTTTCTTGGTCCACTTAAAGATATCAATGACCTATTGAATGTGTCTGATTGGGCCATATACCAAAGTCACATTACTTGGTCTCATGTTGATCGTCCGTCGGTGTATAATGTTTGTCTTGACGAATCTTGTACGAGGACCTTTGTTGGTGCAGGAATGCAGAAAGACTATATGAACTTCTCTGTAAAACATGGTACATAGCAGTAGCACTTCGAGTATCTATAATACAAACATATCATTGAAAGCGACGAAAACATTTTGTAGAATTGAAACCTCATAGGGAAGCAAGGACAGACTGTAGCCACCGATTTCCGGCAATTTGTGGTTGGAATTTCTCCAAACATTTTCTAAGCGATTCGAGCTGAGCTTCAGGGTCTTCGTCTTCATCAGCCATGATGATGTCTTCGCCATCTGTAGTCGGTGGTTGCTGTGAAGACCATTCACGGAGGAATTCCTCCATAATTTGAAAACCTTCTTCCGTGACTTCCGGTGGGATATCGTTTGAATCTTTTTCATCTTGTCATAGAGGTTTGGTGTTCGAGTCATGGGCAAAAATATGAAATACTCACTGGTGCCAAAGTCCTCGAGCTCATCAGCCTTCCGTTTTGCAAGCTAGTAAGAGAAAAAACGTCAGTCCAGCCTAAATGAAAGTCTGCGGGCACAACGAACCTTGACGACATTCTCCGGAAAATTGGCAAGTTCTGCGACATGGATCCCAAAACTTTGATCAGAAATCCCTAGAAAAAAATGGATGAGTCTCCTGCCTTGCTGTAACCACTCGTTGCAAAATAATACCTTGTTCCACTTTATAGAGTAAAGTTATATCGCGATCTTGCGTTTTATTACCCGTCGAGGTGACATGAGCCACGACGTGAAGGTTCTTCACATGCCCGACTTGTTGATCAAGGGCAGTGAGTTCATGAAAATGAGTCGCGAAGAGGCAGAAGGCATGAATTTCCAAAGCAATATGTCTGTGTAACTTGAAGCCTGCACTATGAAGGACGAAAGCAGAGACTTACTCTGAAATGGCCCACGCGAGCCCGAAACCATCGTAAGTAGAAGTGCCTTTATCAATTTCGGTTAATCAAAAATATGCTTTTCTTTCGATTCATCACTCACCTCGTCCAAGTTCATCAATGATGATCAGGGAATCTTTAGTCGCAGACTACGTAGTCAAGCTTGAGTAAACCTAAATGCATTCTTCTTGGAGGCACTTACGCGGAGAATGGTGGCGGTTTCTAGCATCTCAGCCATAAAAGTCGAGACACCCTTCAGTTGACTATCTCCTGCACCGACTCTACACAGGATGGAGTCGAATATAGGCACCTGTGCTTCTGTGCATGGCACGAAGCAGCCTATCTGTGCCATCAACGCTATCACACCGACCTGGGAAGGGTCAGCGGGTCACTTGACTTTGGCTCTCAGACGTACTTGGCGGATGTAAGTCGACTTTCCACCCATATTGGGCCCGGCTGATTGGAAATAAGTCTCGACGAATTGTATCTGTAATTGTTCACTTACTGATGATATGAAATTCACTCTTGCCTATGCCAACGAAACATGATTGAGAGATTAAAACCGTCAAATTTCAACGTACCTTTAATCATCTCAACATCATTCGCGATGAAAGATATGTCGTCTTGCACTTCTAGACATGGATGCCTTGACTCTGTCAGGATCAAACTGCCAGAACCTAGCCACATATCAGTTCTACAACAAAGACTTTGCAAGCCAAGAAGAGTACCCTTTTCGATAACCTTCGGCTTCACGTAAACCTCGGGGGAATGTGCAGAAACGTGTGCAAAACTACGCCATGATTTATCGACATCGTACGTCAAGGATTCAATCGAAATCGTACCTTAGGATGACGTCAAGATGGGCCAACATAACATCTAGTGATTCTAGGACTGGTGTGTACGTTGCTGCCGTTTGATAGATCGAGTACGTTATTGCATTTCAGCGAAAATGAAAACATACAGGCTATATTCACAATCTCTTTCACCAAAGAACTTTGAGTCCTTGAATAGCTCTGGGATAATTCCAGGTAGTCCTCGGCGAGACTTTTCAAAGTCTTGGTTGTAAAAAAGACTCCGCTCTTGTTTGTGCCCAGCTCGATGTATGTCTTGGACAGAGCCTTTGCATCCTAGATGAATGATTGGTCTTTAATGGTAGATACGTAGAAGGATATCAAGTTTGGCTCACGTTCTTGGTCAAACGGAAGCAGTAGCCATAAACCTGGTTATTCTCCAAGTGAAGCTTCTTATCGAGTTCCATGCTAAGGGCCTTGCCGACGCCGCGGTGTTCTTTGTCCAGCCCATCCCGAACCTGAGACACGGTGGAAATAAAGACGAGCTCATTCACGCAACATTTTACTCGCCTTGGCAAGTTTTCCAGCAAGGTCTTGCAGTTTTGGGTCATAGTCTGGTTTGATCACGTAGTTGTGATGATCCAGTTCCTCGAGGTCAAGGGTTTGCTCCACCATTTCCCCGTACTTTGTAAGACTCGCCTCATATTCCTTTGTGACGAGCTGCTATCACGGTCTCTTGGGGGTATATAGAAATGTCGACGGACCTTGAGAGGATTCAGGTACGCCTCTTCTACGAGGGAAGAATATTCTTCCTTGTCTGTCTGTACACCTTCAAGAGTTTCGATCATCCCAGGGAGCTGATTTCAAAAACCGGGTCATGAGAATGAAGATGATTGGGAGGTATGATAACAAACACCTTGATGACAACTTGATACACGCGAACGACGTCTTCGAGAGTAGCCACCGACCGCTGGAAGCGCTTGCTCAGCCTATGCAGATCCGGCATGACTTTCATATAATTATCCTAGGACGTGTATGAAAAGACAATGCAACACAAAGATGATCAAAGTACTTGTAATGTTCTGCGGGTATTTGTGTCCTCGAAGAAGGTTTCCACCAAGTTTTGTCGTCTGCCTGGACAAAGGCTGAGAGATGGAAAGCGATCGAGCAGTCAACGTACGAATTTCATGAAGATTAACGAGAGGTTGCTTGAGCCATGTTCCCAAGAGCCTTGTCCCTTGAGCAGTCTTGCACTTATTTAGAAGACCTAGTAAAGTGGTATTTCGAGTTGAACTTGCGGTACCCTTAGAAGATAGATTAAGAACAAAGAAACCACTACAAGAGGAGAGGTGCTCACGGCATTTCCCGGAGGTTCAGTAAGATTCAGAGCTCTGAGGGCACTAGCGTCGAGGCGCATGTACTGGGAAAGGTCGTAGGTGCGGAGGGTATATGCTCCGTGGTTCGATGGGTCAGACAATATGGAGAGGTAAGATAGTAGGGCAGAGAGTGCGGATGGAGCCGTTGGTAACGAGAGTTCAGCTATTTTTAATCAAAAGGTGAATAGACATTACGAGGCGTATAGAACGTACGTATAACTGCGGTGGCGTCAGCCGAGGAGGAGTGTGGTGATGCTTTGAGCAGACGGGGAATATCGTCAGTAACATTCTTTGCTGTGAACTCGCCTGAAGGGACGGTCAAGTCTGAATGTCAGGACTGTTAAGGAACTACCAACTTGGCTTCCTCTCGGTAATAACGACTCCACAACGATCAAGGACGGCTTTGAGTTTATTCAAATCTATGTCACGATCTGTAGTCCCGGATGTTGTACCTGTCGAAACGATAGCTTCCTTAACAGAGAGTTGGATTACCAACGACTTGGTCATTTGTCAATAGATTATTCTGCAGGGAAAGAACGAGAAACAATACCTCGACGTTAGAGAAAAGGTCGTTATCTACAAAATCCGCGACCCCTAATTGTCTCACACTCGTATCTGCAAACGCAACACCGATCGTTTTGAGTTTGGGACCAGTGGAACCAGAGGCCGTTGGCGCAGAGGCGAGTTTGATGGCCATAACGATGGGAGCTGCCAGAAGGTCAGAATCTACGAAAAGCAAATCTTCCACTTCTTGCAAGTTTCCAGGAGAAGCCTGTTGATGGTCAGCATGAGAGTGCACAAACGCGGGCCTCTCCTCACCTCCTTATCGAGACGGAACTTTGTACACTTCTTCCCTTGGCCGGGCTCGGGTACCCATATCTCAACGCGTAGTTGCTTTACGGTCAAAGCTTCGCGGAGAAGCATTTGGGCCACGCTGACTTTCAACGAGACGCACGGCAAACCAGTACTTCGTCCACCAGCACCGAGGTATTTTAAAACCGAATTAGTATGGTACGTGTGCTGTGCAACAAAGAGGGCATCTGGTCCGTATGCTGCGTAGAACGGGTCGCTTCCTGTACGGTGAAAAAGACGCAAAGTGCCTGATTCGGGTGACTTTGCTGGCAACTTGGAAAAAAACGCTATGAACCCAGGATCTGTTGTATGGTCTCATACTAGCTCAGCAACAAGTTGCATCAAAGTCGGTTTGAATACCTGCAACATCTTGATCTGCATCCTTTTCTTTTCCATACATCAAGGCCATAGTTCCGGCTGTCTGTCGACGAAACCTAGTCTCGAGAAGATGACGCGAGTCGTGTCACGTCCCGTGAGTATGAAACACGCCAGTCACACGCTCGTGCTTGTCACATTCCTCAATTTCATGGTCTCTAATGCGGACAGACTTCGATTGGCAGTGGTCTGATGCAATTTCCGCTTCAATGGATGAGCTCTAATCCTTTCTGTAAAGGCTATCTGTGCCCTCCGATTAAAACCTTCCAACCAGTCGTGCGCCTGTGAGTACTGCAATTGAATTAGGTGTTTTTTTTCTCTTAACCAAAATGTTCATCTATCCAGCATACGTTCTCGATCTTCGTTCGATATTTCCTCCATCGGATCCAAACAATATCAATGGCCCCTCATGGCGCGATTTCGCACTATCACTGGAGCGCGATTATGCGTCCCTCCAAGCAAAATATGAGGCTGAACAAATAAGTCAGTTTCGTGACCTTCTCCTTGAGTGATACGCTTAGCTGCTTCCCACAGAGTCGCTCTCGCTTGAAAATGCTCCTCATTCCACGCAAATCAACCCGTCATCTTCCGTCTCAGAACCTACACCTGCATCCAAGAAAAAGGCAAAGAAAAAAGCTTCAGGATCGGACAATCTCCCACAACAGTCCAACCATTCACCGAATTTGAAATCTGTACCGGAATTCCTCCAGGGCCAGCCTAACATTTTAACTGTCTCCCGACACAATTCGTTATTTCCGGCGTTGAACGACTGTCTAAAGCTCTGTTCGCTTCCCCTGCCGCGCCCCGACTTAATCCTTTCAGCCATCCTTCGCGTCACTGGAGCAGCTTCTCTGATTCTTGATGGCATCGTTATCCGTTCAACTCCAAACTTGGCGCCAGATCCTAAGCTCCTGGAAACCTTGGGGCTTGTCCTTTATACTACCCTGGGAGCTGCGTTACCTTTGCTTGTCTCTCGATCATCGGAAGCGCGACCTTCCCCTGGATATAATATCTCAGAGTCCAGCGTGGCAGAGCGTATAGTCCACCTCTTTGAGAGAGTCGCCACCTTGGTTTTAAATCGTCTAATAACTACTTTCGCTCCTATCAGCGTCCTGTATATGGATGGTTTGTTTGCCTTCCCGTCTGGCAGTGCGCGCAATCCCACGAATTCCGCTACACTGACTTCCGCAGCAAGTCTGAACCGGTCGCGTGGTTCATCTTCCCGAGCCAAGTCATCTCCAATCGACATACGCAAGGAAATGTTCTCACTCTTTCGGACAGTTTTTCATCTATTGGATAGCCATAGTCAATCCAAGTCAACAGTGCCTGGCTTGTTTTTGACTTTGCGAGCATCTTTGATCCTGGAAACCGTGCGTGCCCTCGAGGAGTTACTATCTCAAAGATCTCGGCGTGTGAAAAGACTCGCGGCCAAAGATACACTATGGTACCTATGCTCTATCCTCCATACACTCTGTGGAGACTTCGCGGTGTCAAACCTGTCCGATTCCCATTCAACCTCAAAGCCTGGATCTGAGGAACAGGACGAACAAAAAACCAATACTGAACGACGACACCAGACTAGGAATGCGGCTAGATTCTTGACTGACGATGATCAATTATTAAGGGGGGCTGTATCCCATTCCGTTTTTAGACTTGTTACAAGATGCAAGAGAACAGCGCTGAACTCGGTATTGCATCCATATCAAATTATGGAGACCGGGGTGGCACGTTCAGACCGGGGCGACGCGGACAGATGGAAGGGCCGAGATGGCAGGGGAACTGACCCCGGCGAAAGTGGAGCGCATGGAGATCTAGTGAGAGAAACATTGACATTAATCTCTCTTACTAACCGCGGCATTACTACGGCCGGACAGCGGCTTGCTGACGATGATAGTGGTTCGTCAAGCCCGAAAGCGTCCAGTCCATCCGAGGAAGGCCAGAAGTGGTCAGACAATGATAAGAAGTTCGAACTCGATAGTGCTGCATACGGAATGCTCCTGGGGGCTATCGAGCGCTATTGGCACTGGAGTCAGTTGTTAGTAAGTGTGGAGATTAATTAATACCTGGATGCTAAACAATCCTCTGTATGATTGTCAGGATCAATGATGTTGGCGTCACCAGAGGCAATGCCGCCAGATGGGGGACGAACGTCAGGTACACGTCATCATCCTTCACTATCTACCCCTCGTTTCAGATTGAGATGTCGCTGATCACAGCACCATGTTGCAACCATTCCCCACCAAGCCAGGCTGACCGAGGATATGAGATGTGTTTAACTTGGACGCGGCATGACGAGGTTACACAACCAACCACCACCCCCTCATATAGCAATGTAATGCTTTCGGACGTCGAGTCAATGGACTTTCATCATTCTCCTGCTACAAGTTGTTACAGGCGCTTTCCATATACCGTCAACGCACTCATTGAGAAACAGCCTCATTCCCCGCGGCAGTTGATCTTGAATCGATCTGCATCAGAGATAAACATGGCAAGTCGAGTTCTCCCGGGATATCATCACCCTGCTATCTTCATGATAAGATGACATTGATCCTTGGCCAACGTGCGTCTACTCGTCTCAAATAAGTCAAGATACACTATCAATTCGGCGGAGTCGTATGTATGCCACTTCTGCAGAGCTAAACACATTGCGCCCTGTATTCAGTTTCTGGCACAGTCATCCTGTAGCCCACAAGGCACCCATCATTTACGCGACATTTGAAGCACCCCCTTCGCTGCCAGCCGTTGCCTCGTGTGAAATCATGTGCAACGCAGATCTCCTGCGCATCAATAGGATCTGCCGACCCGTATATCTTCCTTTGGGAGACTGTAGGATCATGACGCGTTGAATATCGTCTTCTGACCGCTGAAACCTCGATGGCGTAGTGGCAGGTCCACTGTATTTGACAGAAGTTGGCATTTTCCTGGGACTCGAAGCAGGTGCGACCCTAGACATATCGATCCACGGTTAACTTGATATATCGAGGTCTTGGGGTGTGTCCGTTCTCATAATTGAATTATTCCAGTCAAGGTGATCAGCTGGATCCATCGATATCTTGCTTCCTCTGCAGACGCTCCGATGTAGATGAACCCTCCCCGTGCGTCTTCAGGCCGGCGCCTTTCAGCGGTCACTAATATTCCACCGACGGAGACACGACTCCACTACTCTTAGGAGTCCAGCCGTAATTGGCAGGTCATCAGGTCTATGTAGGCTCACATAAGCACCTCACACGACACCGAAACGTGTGAGGGGCTTAATATATCAAGGTAGGGCTTTTAACGGGGCAATGTATTATGGCCACTATTTCCTCTCTAGTGCTTCGTCCCCTCCCAAGATTGTTGTACTTATGGCACGAAAAATGAAGGTATATATCATAGCTATCGACTGGTACCATTACATTGTGAGATTTCTAAGGGAGAGCTTATTAAAGTGGCATTTAAGTCGAAAAGTCATTTGAATACCTCGTTCAAAAGACCATTAGTAACTTTGAATGCTTTTTGAAGCCACCTACCACTTTAGTTGTCGCGTCACATCAGTCACGATCGCCCTTGATCCTTGCATCTTGTTTCTGTCATTTATCTCCCTCCCGGGAGTTATCAGAGAAGCGACATAGCCCTAATGATACCTCGATGGCAAGGTACTTATACTCCTAAGCTTCATGGGCATGGCCTCTACTTATTGCTACTCGTCATGTTGAGGCATTTGAGGCAATTGATCTGACATCACGTATCCAGCTTTGTAATGTCACTGCCGGTCAATCGTGGAAACTGAGATGTTACTTTCGTTTTACATTGCCCTGTCAACTGCCCTACTTTGATACAAGACCCTCACACGGTGAGGGTCTTGGTATGAGACTACAGGTCTATGAACTGTTGCCGGTCCATCTAGATGACGACGTTGGACTTCGGACGCAATAAAGATAATCTAATCTCTTGAAATCGGGTGCTCCCCCAACTGCGGCCATCGGTCTCATCGATGTAAAGATGAAGATCCGGATTCTGAAATCGTCTTAAATTATTTATTCCCCTTTGAAAGCTCAGAGAATACCTAAACTCAACTCAGAGGAAAATTTCGCGAGAAAATATCATGTTGATTTAAATTTGTAAGGCGGCTAGCGCTCTAAAGAGTGTACAGCCAACACAATATCGTTAATACTGTACATAGCTCCGGGACCCGGCTATCGCGCCTCCGAGTCAGTCTTCAGGCTGTGTACGCACAGTATTGAAACGAGCTTTGAGAAACTACTGTTTTCTCAGTGGCACCTCTCGAATCCTGTCACTCGAAGTTTGTCTCGCGTGTTGTCGTGAAGATACATGGGCTAAAAGAGCTCTTTACCGGCTCCCATGAGCTCTCTCCAAGCCTCGAGCCACAAGTTCCGAACCATCAGCACACGCACCGACTCCAGGTAGAAAGCCTCACCATACCTTTTTTTTCTACAACTTCCGGTACGCTTGTAGTTGGCAGAGATTTCAAATTATGTTCGTTGATCGGTACTATTTCAAGGAAAAGACGGGTGCTTTCTCCAGCTGCAAGTGACTCGATTGGCAGCGATCAGCGTAAGTGAGGGTTCGATCACAAGACAGCCTGTGCTGGGTAGCCTGACCGATATCCAGACCTAGTAGAATGTTATAGGCTCTCGGTGATATCAGACAAGGGCATCCTCGAGCCAACGAAACTTCGAATCTTCTGACCGGGGACCTTTTTCTGGAGAAAGCCGGTGACTACTCAATCAGCCTCGAGGCAGGCACTAGGCAGGCGGAAGAGGGGACGCGGCAGCCGTGAAGTTTCTGCTTCAGTAAGAATGTAAGCACATCCGACATCGTTAAGCGACCTCACTGGGCCGGAACATCCGTCTGATCATGATCAGGCTTATGATTGCCGAGGTTCTGGAGGATGCCATGGAAGCGTCTGGCGGCCTGGACCAATGATATCGTACGATTCGTAAATCAGGTTTCCAGGGCATCGATGGCTAGATATAAATCCATGGGATTTCGTTGGGCACCGGAACTGCGGCCCAAGGCGTCCGAACGAAAATGTGGCTCTAAAAAAAAAGAAAGAAAAAAAAGATCGAGCCAGTGTGTGGAGGGGTTGAGATCGTCGTTTGGTGTTTTGAGTTTGAAGGGAGGGTGAATCGTGGTCGGGAGGACATATGGACTCGCGCAAAGCTCGTGATAGATCGCTTCAAAGCTGTATGGCAGGCTAGGATGCACGCGCACCTTAACATATGCAAGACAAATTCAAAGTAACTGCATCGTTAAGAGTGGCCACGCGAAGTCGTACGACTTTCTGCGAGACTCGGACGCATGGATCTTCGGAGTCGGCGCATTGCTCGTGTGGCTGATCGATCGGAGGGTCCATGTGGCAATGTGCGACATACGATGTTCGAGCGCCGTCGCTCGATCGGGAAATGATCGAGGCGGCGCAAGCGGGCGGAAACTGCAGAGACGACCCTGTCGCTAGGTTTTGGACAGTGGCGCGTTCCATGCAATGGACTGCAATGGGTGATTGCAACACGACGGTTCATGTTACTCTACATACCGGGATACTAGGGCGGCGCGTAAGAAGAATGACCTTTGGAAATGGAGGAGACACATGGACAGCCCAGGTTTTATGTAGTACCGACAGCCAGATCAGTGTCAGTGTCGCGAGTGTGGATAGGATCCGTTGACTTGGTAGTGATTTTCAAATTGAGATCGGAAGGTCGGAGACCTTGTGGTGATTTATGGTCTTTGTGGATCAGTGGAGAGGATGGTTTGGACGAACTTCCGACGTCAATTTCATGGACCGGGACTAGGCAGGGACCGAGCCTCGAGCAAGGTGGCGCACCTGGGCGACACTCTCTTTGCATTGGATTGAATGGAAGTTGATCGATGATCGATGATCCCCAACGATTATTTTACAATCTTCTATGCCGTTGATGGCCTCGTGTGATAAATCATATGGAATTATCGTGTGCACACGCCGAAACTGGTCTAGCGAGGGTGGAGAAAGTGAGGAGTTCGCCGGCACGCCGACTCGGGAGTTTAGTGACCCTTTCGATGACGTTAAGGGTTAGGGATTACACGTGGAACGGATGGGGTGGAAATGTGGGCCATGGATGTGATATTAGGAGAGGAAGTAGATTGCGAATAGCGAACTTGACCTGGTACTGGGTGTCGGGCGCTGATCACATTGGGCGGGTTTCACCTTGAACGTCGGGAAGTTTTATAGGGGTCTCAAAGTAGAGAAGGCCGCCATGGAATTCCGTGCCTTATGCTTCGAGCGACAACCCTGGCGAAAGGATGATGCACCTGAGGTTGGCAGACCAATTAAGTTGCAGTAGGTTACAGCGTTCCTTGATGGTGGGAGCGGTGTTTACATAAGTTGTGTTGAACCCGCGGTCTCAGGGACAATTTCGATAAATCTGGAAATGCAAATTGAACTTATTGAGGCAGTCACATGACGCGGAGAAGTGAATCGGATGGAGAATTTGATGCGGGGATTCGGGTGAAGTTGCATATGGCTCGGGATTTGTAGTGCACTGGCGCTCGCTGGCGCACGACCAACTTGAAGTGTGTTTCCTCCACAAATAGTGGGACGATGGCAACGGCTATGATATTATCAGAGTGGGTGGAAACGGCAGACAGAGATGGATGGGTGGGATAGAGTTGGACAGGTGTACGTAGAATGAATTTATGAGAGCCAGATGAGCGGAAGGGTGATGATGTCGCTGACGTCCGCGGGTGGGGTGGGAGAGGTGTGTGGACGGTGGTGGGGGGGGGGGTTGGAGAGAGTTATGGCCATGAGGGGGATCGAGCGGCGAGTGTGTGGAGGTGTGTGGCGACCCGACACAACGGGAGGATGTGAAAGGGGATAGTGATCGGGATCTGAGATGTGGTTGGTATATAACACACCATCTCCTCCAGACCCGAGGTTTCTCCCCATGTCTGCACTCACTGCATCCCGCCCCCCCCTCCATCCTGTCATCATCCCCGACCGGGCTCCTCTCCAAGAGTCCCTCTCCCGTAAGCAGCCCTTCGTCGCTGGCCCCTCCACCCCGCCGTTCATCCCGTCGACAGCCTCTCCAGAGTCGTCCTGCTCCACATTGCCATCCCTCACCAACAGCTGCGCCTCTTCCTCATCGTCTTCCAGTCTCCACAGTGTCCCCGAACGCACAAACGAACACCTTGCCATCCTTCTCCCAAAGGCCCTGTGGAAGGTTCGTCATACATACCCCATTACGTGGCGGCAGTCTGCAATAACTTGCCATCGCAGCCGGACTCGCAGGCCTCCAAGTGTGACAACCTGTACTGCCGTGTCAGATTCTCCTTGTTCGAGCGGAAACACGTGAGTGGGACGAGGATCGTTATTGTTCCCTCGGCTAAATTCCTCACCTCCGTAGCACTGTCGGAAATGCGGAGGAGTCTTTTGCGCGTCATGTACTACGCGGACGACTGGGCTGCTGGACACGTCGAATCTCTCGTTCCTGAATCCCCCTCGCAACGTCCCCCTCACTACCTACGAGTCCCCCGAGTCCCCCATTCTCAACAGCCGCGTCTGTGACGACTGCTGGGACCAACTCCATGGCAATCCTTCCACACCCCACACCCCAGACCTCATCCGCCCCTCCCTGTCACGTCTTTTGTCCTCTCCAATGTCCATGATCAAGTCTCCCCTTTCTCTTTCTCCTGCCTCCAGCAGTCCCTCCTCCCTGTCATCTAGTACAGATGGTCTATCTGACCAGCGTCCGCGTCGTGAATCCTCCCGTCGATCAACCGCTTCCCCCATCCCCCGTCATTCTCGCTCCCTGTGCGCAACACCCAGTGTTGCCAGTCTTGATGGTCTGCCCCGCGCAACCACTCGTGGCTCCCAACGCCCCCTTACCGACTTACCGAAGCGGTCTTACGGCGAACTCGATGCTTATCCCCTCCGCCATTCGAGTGTCTTGTGCAAAGCAACAGGAGGAGGTCGTTGGACCCCAAAACACGACAACGCTATCATTGGCCATCGTCCGCCAGTCCCTGGAGCCAAAACCTCGTACGAGATTGACCTCGAACAGGAGGAACGCGAGGAAAAACTCCGTAGAGACAATCCCATCATCAAGGATGGCGATTTTCAATACCGGTTCCAGTGTCAGCGGGATGTCCCGCTCACCGTCGTTCGTGCCTCTTTTTCGACTTTCTAGTCCTTCCTCTGCCCATGTTGTGCATCATCATGTACCTTGTCATCGTCACCACGCGTTTGATATGCGCTACCCTCTCCCTCCCAGATTTCTCTGCTTGACTCGACGCTCTGCGCAACCAACCATTTCTTTATACATAACATATACCAACCCTAACTTATTCACAGATATCCCCCCCACATGCTTGTCCCCGCTCGACTCCGACTTATGCATCTCCTTTAATGTTCTGCTTCCATCCTCGGTGCTTACATTATTAATATCATGTCCTTGCGTGCTGTGCTGCTACCTTGCTATTGTTTCATAGACTTGGTTTGGTTTTTTACATTTGGGCTGTTGTAATTATGTATTGGCTGTTAGATTTCCCTGTAGACCTGTCAGACTCGACGCTGTAAATATGTAATCATACAGCTGGTTTCCCTCTACCTGCTTTTGAGTTCTGGTTCATCCCTTGTGCTGTTAACGGAACACGACTTTTGGTCTGAGTAAACAAAACAAAACAAAACAAAATTGAATAGCGCGTTCATTGACCAACGTCTGTGTTCCGCCAAAATGTACGCTCTGCGCAGACTGCGGCTCCAGAGTCTAACCACCCCGACACTGCTGCGACGTGGTAACACCTCTCTCCAAAGCGCCCCAGCCACTCCAGCGGCGCCCCTACCTCCGCCACCCGTCCCCGCCACGACCACCGACGCTGTCTCTGAAGACCCCGACGTGCGCCAAACCCAAGGCCGTCGCCACCGTCGCAAGCGCGAGCCAATCCCTCCCAAACGACCCGACATCTCCGCCGAGAGCCCGCGGAAGTGGAATAGACCCATCGCGGAAGGCATTCTCCCCGCATATGACCTCGCACTCAAGGTCATCAAGACGGATAGCGTTCGACTCGGGCAGGAGACAGACGCGGTAAGGAAAGAGGTTGAGGTGCTGGAAGGGACGGTCGCGCAGCTTGGTGGGTGGGGCGCGGAGGGTGCGAGGGAGGTGGAGGAAGAACTTGAGGAGGCTAGGAAGAGGTTGAGGAGCTTGGAGGTCCAGAGTCAGGTCAATCTTCCAGAGGTTAGATGGAGGGTTGCGAACGCTATGGGTTTGTCGTCTTTTTCTTTTGTTTAACAAGAAATGGATTGTTGATTTCTGTTGAAGTGGATATGACGAAACCCGTTCATCGCCATCTTGTCGAGCAGAGATGGAGGTCAGACGGTGACCTTGATCTGCTGGTTAGTCTTCTTCCGCGCTGCTTGGCGGAAAACGTCGTAATTTGTTTCCCGTAGATGGAGCGGTTACATCAAATGAAAGTAATACCGGACGTAATTCCTGACCTCCACCCCTCCATCGATATCCACGTTTCTGCCCGAACGACCTATAAAGACATGAAAATCACTGGAAAGAAGCATTTTACGGTCGAGCCGGGGACCTTTCTGCTACCAGAACAAGTACGGACTTGCTACCGTCTATTGCCGTACCGTCCTTTTAATCTTTGAAATTACCAGACTTTGGAACCTCCCAATGTCCACGCCAACGTGTTCCACACGGACACTAGACTTTATACTCTCCTTCTCGTCGATCCTGGTGCGCAGTCTCCCTAGCCTTGTCCTTTGGTCCGCCTCATACTAGAATCTCAGATGTCCCAAACGAGGAAACAACATCCTTTAGCACTTTCCTCCATTGGTTGAAGTGCGTAGCTTTCATGTTCAGGTGATCAAAGCCTGAACCCCGTTTTTTGTTCCAGGCCCAACGTGCCGCTCTCGGCGACCGACCGCACGGCGATCAAAGGCTTGAACGACCATACATCATATATCCCCCCACACCCTCAGCGGGGTACCCGGTACCACCGTTACGTGCTTTTGATGCTCCCACAGCCACCTCTCCCAGACACCTCCTATTGTCTCACCAACGAAGCGCGCGCGACACCTGGCGTGAGTACGTCCGTCCACCTCGATATCCCGCTTGTGGATTCTGCAGAGCGCAGGGACTTTGACGTACGCGCGTTCGTCCAAAAGTGGGGCTTGGATGGCGTGAAAGGAGGTGCGCATATGTGGAGAGAGGTTTGGAATGCGACGGTGTCCAGAATTTACAGGAATCATCTCCGTAAGTGCTTCACACCTGTTGGGAACATTTTCTGACGTGGTCTTTTTTTTTTTTGTTTTTGCGCTGTTCTGCAGAAGAGCCAGAACCACGGTATGGAGTCCGGCCAAAGGCGGATCGGTATGCAGAGATCAAGCGGACGAAGCGTTATATCTAGTGTTCTTTTCCTGTCGGCTTAATACTGAGTAATATAATACCTGCGTACGCTGTTCCAACATTCCACAACTCCACATTCGATGATAGCCTCGTCCCTGCCCCACGATTTCACTCGTTTTGCTGTCACACTTCCTTTTTACTCTGGGCGAAAAAGGCTTCCCGGCAACTCTTTGCATATGCTATGGATGGACGTCACATTTGCACTCATTCGACGACACGACAGGAGAGACCCTTACAGACTTGGTGCAAATCCTACCTTTCACTGAACGGGTGGTCCACAGCTCCATACTTGTATAGGACTCAGGCTTCGCCTGTTCAAGCTTGATGTCCCTCGACGTCCACGGCTTTAAGGCCATAGGCTCATTGATGACGACGTCGCATGACGCATGTCAAACGAGTCTTCGTTCCTGAAGGAAGTCGACGAATCCCTGGATTCGATCATTCGAATGAGAGTGAATTCTTCATCAGACGTGGATGGGAATATGGCTCAACACGGCATGACCACAGCTAGCGGATGGAAGCATTGGACTCCATAAAGGCCTCGGTATTGCATCTTCCCAAATCCAATTCATGGAGTAGATGAGGACCCCACTTGGGAGGACAATTGCCCGTGGAAAGTGTAGCGCCAGCATTTGCCACTTTCGACAGCCTTCGACTCGATGAAGATCACAGGTTTACGATATACATAACCCTTGGATTCGTAATGGTGGCCGGAGATACGTCAGGGCTCTGGTGGGCTGATATAGTACTGCAGCCTGCCCAAACTTGTGGACGAATGATTCTGAATGTTGGAGCTTCATAGCACTCGTTGGAGGCCTTTCGCTCCTGTTTTGGTCCAAGGAAACGGGGAAAATCAGTTGATTAGTGGTATATTATGAACAGGGTATAATGTACGAATGAGCGAGAATGTCATGTCGAAACGAAACAGACCGAGTGAAAAGCGCTATAATGCAGGGTGTAACGAACACAGCCCGTGGCTATTGATACTTTTCCTTGTATATCCAAGCAAGTCCGACATCGCTTTGGCCTTGCGCAACCTGAGACACAGAAAAAATTAGGGATGAAAAACAACGTGTTTTTTGGTTAGCGTCATACCGCAGCACGATACCACTTGGCCGCTTCCTTCCGGTCTTTCTTGCATCCTTTACCGTTCGCAAGACAGAAAGCGAGATCGCATTGCGCGTCTGCATCTCCTAGCCGTGCAGCAACAGTGTAATAGCTCTGAATCATGACCTCAGTTTTCTTGGACAAATTCAAACGCTCCATGGGAACACTCACAACGGCCATTTTCTGATCTTTGCTCACACCCCACCCTTGAAAGAAACACTGCCCGACCTCATAAATTGCGAGCACAAGCTCGGTCTGCAAGGTCTCAATGGCGAAACTTCAGAAGAAATATGTGCAGCAAGTACCTGGACTGCGCTCGTATCCACACCCCCACCTAGTCTCGCGTTTTCTAAATCCGATACAGCACTTTCTGCGGCATGTCTAAGCCATCTGAAGCCATGCCTCTCGTGCTTCTCGCAACCCCATCCATGTCTCAGCGCTAGCCCCCACATGAGCATGCCCACTCCGCATCCACCGTTCACGGTGGCACTCTTCTCAAAACATGCCGCTGATTCTTGTAGACGGTTAGCTTCATGGTGCTGAATACCTAGCTGCAGGTATTCCTGCGGGGTGCGTGGATCGGATGTGGCAGGCCCAGAGGTTCGTGATGATCCGGGCTGGGGTGTTGGAGGAGACGGTGCGGGACGAGGGTGATCCCTAAAAGCGGAGGGATCTAGAGGAGGATCCAAGAACGTGACACCGAGAGGTGACGGAGCGACACTATACAGAGAAGAGGGCAGAATGCCAGGAGAAACAGGCCTCAGAGGCATTGCAAGGTTCGATGGACTTGATCGTCCTGATGACGGTTGAAGGGAGGGGCTGAGACTGCGAGTAAGAACCGGGGTAGGGGTTGATGACCAAGAAGGCGATGTCTGAGGACCACTACGCGCTGCCTCGAAACGTAATGGACTATGTGAGCTACCTCTCCAATTTTCTGCGAAATCGCGACCGGCGCCACCTGTGAGGGGGTTCGATCGATTTTGGAGCATTATTGAGGGAGTCGGGGAGCCGGTACGCCTCTGATTACGTTCCAAAACCCGACGTTTTTGCTCTTCGGATTCGGGGGTCGTTACGATGGGAGGACGTGGTCTCGAAAAATTGGAGGTCATGGGTTTCATAAGGGCGACTCTCCCTGGGTGGGATGTAGGACCCAAACTGTCTGGATCTGTGGGTGAAGATACGATGACTGTAGGAACGTCCATGGGAGGAAGTTGATGCAATATGGTGTGGTCAAGAGTAGGACGAAGACCTTCGTAGCGGAGCTCTTGGCCTCTGGTATCTGCAGACTGCCAAGAATCACGCTGGGCTGGAGCAGAGCTGGTAGAATAAATGCTCTCCTCATCATAATAAAGGTGTTGCAGTGTTGGTTCGTTGTCGATGTTTCTGGAGTCAACGGAAGCCCGTGCCAAGTAAGAGTTATTGTCATTCGACGATGCAGTGGCCGTAGAATCTCGTGCAAAGCGACTGTGTAGCAAAGGGGACGCTGGTGGTACTTGTTGCCATGGTTGGCGCTGAGGTCGTAGTGGCGTTTGGGCTGTTCTCTGGCCAGAAGTTCCACGAGCAAGAGACTCAAGCGGGGAGTGACTAGTGACCCCAGGAACGGCCATTACGCCGTTCTGAATGAGGTGGATGCCACGAAGGATGGCGACGCAATGCCAAGCTCGTCCTCGGCATCATTCACTGTGATGGCGACAACCAAAATCATCGTCACATAGATTTACTATCTTCTATGTACACTATATCATTACAATCCAACTCTCCGTCTCGGTGTCTGCGTAACCCGGGAACCTGCGCCTATGCCAGAATGTCGAGGTGTACCCGGAACAATAATCTTCGAAACGCTGCCAGAAGAAACCTTGACTGCCAATGCATCATCCGCCACTTGTTTGGCAGTCCTGTGGAGGTGTTCAGTCTTTATCCTGACGCATTGAAAATGCTGTCCTTACTCTGCTCGCTGTCTCGCTATCTCCGTCTCAAGTTCAGCACGCTTCGAAAATTCGCGATCAGCTTGGCGGCGGTTGCCTCGTTCATCAAAGTTCTTCTCCTTGACAGAGTAGAAAACGGAACCAAGCTCAGCTGTCGATGTAACAAATCAGCCTGCAGCACTAAAGCAACATGAATGAATGATTTACCCAGCCAGTAAGCATCGATCGCGGTAACTTGTGTCATATACTCCTTAGATGTCAAAATGAGCTCATGATAGACCACATAAGTCGGAGTGTCTAGGTGGGTTGATTATCGTCTGGAGACCATGGATTAAGAACGGTCACATACATCCAAGTCCATATAGCGCACTGGTGGGATGAAGGTGGGTCGGAAGTCCTGACCGAATGTTGACAAATTCACCAATGCCTTTTGCTTTTGCTGCTTGATGGAAATAACCGGCAGCGATCGCTTTCCTATGACAACATTAATAGTTACTGGAATCCAACGGACAGATACTGACCTTAAGACGTCAAAATCAGTTCCGGCAGATATCAGTTCCATCTTCTGAAATTTCATGATGTCCTCCAGTTGTGCACGGACTTCACGAGCTTTTCTCAAAAGCTTGGGATGCAGAAAATGTCGCATTGCCCACTCATCGCGGAACCTAGCGAGTCCATCAGCATCCCATTGATAGCGATAGAGTAAACTGAAACTAACCCGTGGCTTTTCCACTGATTGAAGACGTTCAATAACGTCAGATGATCGCTTTCAGGAACATTGAACTTTTCTCGTGCAGCATCAGCTTCCTCCATCCTTTCCTTCGGCCTGTAGAAGACACTCGGTACCGATAACATCGATACGATCGTGAGCATCTCAGCCGAACACTTGTACTCCACTGAAGCGATCAGCATTTTCGCCATGGAGGGCTCCATGGGAAACTCTGACATCTTTCGGCCGACCGGGGTCAAGTCTCCAACATTATCTAAAGCGCCCAGTACCCACAACTGGTACATGGAGTTCAGTATGTTCGCCTACCAAAATGTTAGACCGACATCCATTTTCGAAAAGGAAACCAGCAAACCTGAGGTGGAGGATCCATGAAATCAAATTCAAGTAGGTTTTTCACCCCTAGGGATTTCAACAGTAGCACGGTGTTTGCCAAGTTGGTTCTCTGAATTTCCGGAATCGTGTTTTCGAAAAGCTCATTCCTGTACGCCATCTCTGTGTACATCCGATAGCAAAACCTACAGGATGAGATAAGCCAATTGAGGGGGGGGAAAGCTTATAAACGAAAGCTGATCCTACCCGTTTCCAGTGCGCCCAGCTCGCCCAGTTCGCTGATTCGCATTAGCTTGACTTATTGGCGTTATCTGAAGGGCGTCCATGCCAACTTTCGGATTGTAAACTTTGAGTTTAGAATATCCTGCATCGACTACGTAGAGGATGCCATCGACTATTCAATGGGTAAGACATCTAATTGCATTGAAGAGAAACATGACTTGCCAGTCAAGGACGTCTCTGCAATATTGGTTGCAACAATGACTTTTCTTCGACCGTCGCTGGTGGCCTCGAATATTCTGGCCTGGAGATCGGCAGGCATCTGGGAGTAGATCGGCAGCACAGCTAGGGGCGCGGGTTCATCTAGTTGGGAAAGCCGCTCTGATAGCAGAGGTTATTGCGATCGATGAAAAATATCGAGATGGGCAAACCTTGAACTACTTGGCATGTAATCTCAATATCTTCTTGACCCGTCATGAAGACCAGTATATCTCCCAGAGGTAAAGAAAGGTGAATCTGCAGTACCTGCTTCACTGAGCTGTCCACATAGTCTTCGCAAGGTGACTTTGAGTGGAATATCTCGACCGGAAACGTCCGTCCAGGTATTGTGTAGGTCGGTGCATTACCATAGAAAGAAGAAAACTAAGAAAGCATGTACACATTTCAGCGCCCCCCTCTGTGATGAAGTATAGGCCAGTATACCTTGTCGGCATTCATCGTCGCTGATGTTACAATAAGTTTCAAGTCTCGCCGTCGCATCAGAACTGAAAGGGCAGGATGAGATATTAATCCGCATCAGGACTGGTGTGATCACACCTTTCCGGAGAAGACCCATCAAAACATCGGTGCTCAGAGATCTTTCGTGGGCTTCATCAAGAATGATGACGCTGTACCGGTCGAGGTCACCCTCATTCAGTGATTCGCGCAGAAGAACGCCGTCTGTCATGTCTAAAAGCAAAGAGTTAGGTGTTTCCATCGATTAGGCGAGTAGACTCACATTTGATTTTGGTTTCGGATGAAGTGCAGTCTTCGAAACGAATTGCGTAACCGACTGTCGAACCCAATTTACACTACCACGGGTTTATGAGACGAAAGGCTTTCGAGCAAAAAAAACACAAACCTCCATCTCCTCACTGACACGTTTGGCTACAGACATGGCGGCAACGCGCCTAGGCTGAGTGCAGCCAACGAGGCCATGTGAGCAATAACCGTCTTCATATAAGAATTGTGTCAGCTGTGTCGTCTTTCCGGAACCAGTCTCTCCGACGACCACAATAACTATAGCAAAATCGCTTGTAAGATGTCAGACTCCGCGGTTCCTCGAACATACCTTGGTTTTCTCGGATTACTTTCATAAGGTCCTCACGGCAAGCAAAGGCAGGGAGGTATTCGCGCTGTTCTTTCAAGGTTCTTGTTTTCGCGAAATTGCTTACACCAGACGACGCCTTGAGATGCGTCGCGAATTTCGAGTCGCCTTTGTAGTTCTCTTTGTCGCCTTCCCTTGCCGACTTCTCTGCCTCGGCTGAAGAAAGCAAAAGAGAAGAGTGACTTTTGTGAATGTCCAACCTGACAAAGGGCCAGTAACCAAGAAAAGATCGCTTACCGTCCGCTTCCGCTTCTTCATCTTTGACACCCATAATGTTGCCTAGAGAAGTACCCCCCAGGGCGGCTAGTTTGGCGGCAGCTTTGGCCCGCTCGGCTTGCTCTCGCTTCTCCTTGACAAGAGCACTACCTTTTTTGGAGAAAACAGCCATGTCACTAGATAGATCGCGTATTGGGTTAATGGGGTCCAGTTGTTTAGTGAAAACTGTGCGCCCATCCAGAAACGGTGGTTTGATGTCGTGAATCATCACATGGACTGTGGATTCAGACTCATCCTCGAAATCTAAATCTATTTGCCTTCTAGTTGCAACACCGGAAGTCAACATGCGATTTGCTTCCCAAAGATCATTATCCGCGTTCTAGACGAATTTAAGATGGCTGACGACAGGTTGAATCATGATCGCTCACATATTGTGCTTGTCTGGCAGAAATTTTCCTCTTTAAAGACGTTAAAGTTAAGCGGAAGCTGACATAAAAAACACTCACTGTTTGTTTCTTTGCTATCTCTGCCTGTTTGAGGATATTTAGGTCTTCATACTGCGCAAGCGGATTATGTTCCTCATCTCCTGCAACTCCACCCTCCTCAGCACCAGTATACCAGTCTCGATCCAGTTTGATTTGCTCATCTTCCCACTCTCTCACGTCCATCGCGAAAGCACCGTCGTCCGCATCTGGACTTCCACCTCTGGCGGCTCGTGGGGTTGGGGTGTCCCACGATCGATTGATAGCCCTGCCCCACCCAGTCCCGTCAGCTCCACGGTGACCCCGTGGCGTTGACTCCCACCCAACGTTGGGCACTCGAATGCTAGGAGCATCACCTGAGCCTCGAACAGAGCGGGGGGTAGCATCCCAGTCAGGTAACGGTGGTCTCTCGTGATTACGCCAACGCCGATCTCGATCACGGTTAGAACGGCTGTGGAAGTCACCTAACCCTTTCGGTGCATCGATGCGAGGCTCATTCAAAGCCGTTATACCCTCTTCAGCCCATGTCAAATGAGACCCATGCCCCGAGGTGATCAATTAACACGTACCTCTCTGCTTATCTCTGTTCCTACGATACTCCTCCAGCCTCTTTCGGCCTGTTTCAGATAATCCACCAGGATGCGAAGGTGTCTCCTCGCCTCGCTGTCGCACGTGTGCGTTCCTTGAAGCGGGGAGGGTTGGAACTAATGAGGAATATGAGGTTTTTTCGTATAAGAACGTGCGCAGAGACCACCTTTGAAAACCGGTTCGTCACCTCCACCAAGTCTTTGTTTCTTCCGACTTCCTTCGCCCTGGTCATTCACGTTGGCCAGCCGCTTTTCTTGAGCCAACCTGTCAAGGCCCAGGATAGAAGCCCGAGGAGTGGGGGGTTCAAGTGGTTTCGCGGGTTGCCGAAAGGTATGTCGCTGGTGAGAACGTCAGGACTTACAAATATTTCCAAGGAGTGACATATACCGTATCCATACGCATGAGACCACCTGGCCGAGGACGTTCAGGTTCAAGGACATCACTATCATGGACAGTGATTCCGGGCACTGGTTGAGAGGTGACACCCGTTTCTTGTTCCTTAACATGTTGGAGTATCTCGGAGTACAATTCGGCCAAGAATGAATCCTTAAATTTCCCAAAACCCCGTGCGGCTTGAATATGAATCGTTAGGCCCAGCGCAGCCCGAATAAATTGGGAGAGCTAGATCTCACCTTTTATGAAACCCTCCACTGTGTTCGTTTTCGCGATGTCGGTGACTCTTTGGGCCAGAAGATCATTTGGGTTCACGATGTTGAGAGCGCGAGATAGCTTGATCGCTAACTGGTGATTATGGTCACTTGCATTATCGCTGGAGGTCATCACCGAGGGGATTTGTGGGCCAGACAGGAGGATTTGGCTGCTGCTTTCGAGTTGAAGGACGCTGAACAATTCTCCTGGTCACGCGTCACGCGTTGACTTGTTCCCCTTTATCAAGTTTTAACTTTAAGTTTATGGGTCGAGGACACTACAAACGACCACCGTCGGGAAGGAAAGGAAAATTTAATCCACACGACACCAAGAACGTCAAGCACAGCAAGATCGGAGTATGGGACCTGTACGAAGAAATCGACCCCAAGCTGGCACATGTACCAGGTTCATTGTGGCTCGAATCCTTTCTTGAACTCATCGACGGCTTGCCATATATCTGGCGCATGTTCAAGGACCTCGCATCCATGCGCTCTTCTTGGACGTTATTCGCAGCATATCTCATAATTCGATTGATGTTATCCTTCTTACCGGCGTTGACTTTATGGTAAGTTTTCTTGACTCAGTGGTACCTTACACGATGAGTAATATGCCGTCTAGGTTCTCAGCGCAGCTACTCACCGTCGTACGTAGTGCATCAATTCCGACAATCCCGCCTTAACCATTGAACAAGGTCCAATCTGCCATTGACGAGCGAAAGGTCGACTCAAAGTTTCTTCTGCAAATTGGGCTCGGTCGTGTGGCTTGCTCATGTGCCAATCGTATACTGCGCTATGCGAATACACGCGTTACTTCACCTCTCAACATGCGTATCAAGCAATATTATTCCGTGCACATTTTTCACGCCATGGCACGTCTAGATGTACCGACGTTTGCGGACGACCTTATCCAGAGACAAATAGAACAATCGTTGCCAACGAATTCTCACAGCAGCATTGTATGGGATACCGTACAAAGGATATCTCACATTATCACCACCATATTGCAATTCGCATCTCAGTCCTCAGTTCTTATCAACTCCCTTAGAGGCCAGAACGATGCCGCCCTCCTTGCAACGTTATGTTTCGCTCATGGACTTTTCCAGTGTCTCGACCTGGGACACCGATATGCTTCGGCCGCAGGTACGATCGCTAGTCACTCATCGCCGACCAGAGTCCTCATGCAAGCAATTCGTTTGAACTGAAGTTTGGGTTGCAACCACTAACGATGCAACTTACATTCAAATGGAAGGCATGAAACGTACCGTAAATGATAGTGAACATCGTCAGGAGATCGTGGCAGGGAACATGCAGGGATATCTTCTTTCTAGTAACGACCTTTTACTTTTGTCCCGTTACGTTGGTTAATCGAAGCCTCTCCTAACAGAGTATCAAAAATGTGTCAGAAAGATTGGAGATCGGGCTGGCGATTTTTCTCTGATGCTCAGAACTAAAGAAGCTTTTCCTCTGGCATATCTTATTGCAGATACATTACAAGAGCTCCCTCAGGTAGCGACTCGCCAGATTCCATCCCGATCAGATTTTGACCCTTAATCTTTCACTCAAGATAGTATTTACCTTGCGAGCAGTCCAACAACCAACATCAATTCCCGTGTCTCTTGCCTCTTTAAGCCTCATGATGCAAACAACGTCCTCGGTCACGCAACAGGTTTTCTCCCTCATAAACGTGACAGAATCCATCGCGGGAAACGTTGTCAGAGTAAAAAGGCTCTATGAAGTGACGAAAATTCCTAACCAAGTGGCAGATGGCAGCGAAGCCTTCCCTGAAGATCGCCAATCTCTTGACATGGGGATTTCTGTGGAATTCAGGTATTTCAAACTGAAAGTATTTATTGCACTATCTTATTTTCTTCTAGGAGTGTATCATTCCGATATCCAGGGAACGAGTCCTATGCTTTGCGTAATACCTCTTTTCGGGTTCTGCAGGGGCAATTATGTGTTCGTTTCCGCATTGCTGGGACATCCATGAGCCTTGTCTTGTTTACTAAGGCAACAGGTCATTGTGGGAGAAAACGGGTCGGGAAAGAGCACCATTCTGAAGCTCATTGCACGACTATATGACCCATCCGAAGGCGTCATCTTGATCAACGGGAGAGACATCCGAACATTGAAACTCGAGGATCTTCGGCGCACTATTTCCGTCCTTTTTCAAGATTACACGCTTTTCCCCCTCTCGGTAGGCTGCATTTGGATATGAACGCCATGGACAATCATTTTGCTTTCCTAGATCAAAGACAACATTGGCCTTGGTGATCCTGGCGACGCAACGGACGACGCCAAGATACGGGAGGCAGCTCAGCTAGCTGGTGCCATAGATTTGATCGAAAATTTGCCGAATAGTTTCGATACATATCTCGAGCGTCCAGTAAGAGATCATTATTCGGGCTTACCAGAAGGTACGACCTCATTATTCGGAAGGCCCGTTGACTATGGGCCAGTACGAAGTGCGGGGGGAATTGGTACCTCTAGCAACAGATCTCTTTCTGGAGGACAAATGCAACGTATTGCATTGTGAGTCGTGGCTCCCTTTTGGCGTTCACTCATCCGTCAAGATGTCCAGATCGCGAACTTTTATGCGTTCTCTTGTTTCACAATCGGCCGCTAGTCTGTTGCTGTTCGATGAACCGTCGGCCAGTCTTGATCCTACGGCAGAACATGGTGAGAATCAAGTCTGGCCCTTCATGTACCATTTGCATTGGCTTTAACATGAATAGAACTTTTTGAACGATTACGTCGACTGCGAGCAAACAAAACCATGATATTCTCATCGCATAGATTTGGCAATCTCACCCGCCATGCTGATATTCTCTTGTAGGAAAAATCTCAATTTGATTGTTAGCACATATACTGATTGCATGTCAGGTATATGTCGAATTCTATGGTAATAGAACAAGGAACGCACAAACAGCTTCTCAAGCGCGACGGTAGCTATGCCCGTCTCTGGAAATTGCAGGCTCAGATATTTTTAACCTGAAATCGGCCTGGATTCAGTGTATGGCAAAGCTGGAAGGAAGATATAGTCGTCGATACTAACTAATGCACGCTACCTATGTGGCGAGCTTTGGAACTCCTACAATTTTGCAAACCCATCGATGGTACGGTCATGGATATGTATCTACTTATCGCCCATCCCTGAAACAAGGGCTTCAAACCGAAGAATTGCTCAATTGGCGATATCATGCTGAAGGACATTACATATATATATCCTGATAATATAAAGAAAAGTGCTCCTCCACCGCGTCCCCATATACATTGAAGCTGTAAAAAATATATCGGATTAGACATAGTTCGGTTATTATACGTTAATAAATTAGGATTAGGAGTGAAGCTTGTGGAAGCGGATCCTTATACTTTGCCCAGCTGTGCCAAAATATCTCCATTAGAGTAGCGTGGCTTGATTAGACATTCAAATGCTTCAGGATGACTGGTATTTGGGTGAGTGCCAGAAGTGCCTAAAGACCCGAAAAACACTGTACCAAATAACACCAGGTTTATAGTTAGGAAGAGGCACGATGGGTAAACCAGTCTTCTTGTCGACAGCGTTCGTAATTTCAAACAGGGAAAGTGTTGATACCACCATCAGATACAACGATGAATCCGCGAGATATTGTCCCGGGCAGATGCTGAAAACCATGAGGGTTCAGAAATTAAGGTGTTCTAGGTGGGAACTTACCGCCTCCCATAACCGAAAGCAAAAGATCGTGGGTCCAGGGCGTTATCGACGAGAAATCGTTCAGGTCGGAACAAGTCAGGAGCTGCGAATAATTCCGGATCTTTAAATATACCCCTGGTAGTTGTTTAGGAATTAGGATATACGGAGCCTTTAATGAAACTTACCAGGTGTTTGCAAATAGAATAGAACCGGCAGGAATGAAATAACCGTCATATATGTCGTCCTGAATCGAGCGATGGGGAAGAGCTGGATAAAGAAATTAACGTGTGGACTTGATGAAGCAGGATAATTTTATACCCAGAGGAGCGACGGGATTCCATCGGAGGACCTCCTTAAGTAGAGCCTCGATGTACGGTAAGTTCGGGCGGTCGGCGAAATTGGGCAGACATTCTGACCCGACCACCCGATCGATCTCTTCTCTTGCCTTCTTTTGCACATCTGGGTATAGCACCATAGCGAGGAAGAAAGAGCTGATTGCCGAGACGGTCTATCCAGATACATCCATTGAGTCGCCGGCGTAGGATCGATTGGAGTGTAATGACTTACCGTGTCAGCGCCACCTTGATAATGATTCAGCCAATCTGAAAAGGTGATGCCAATGAATAGCTTACCGGAATAAAACCCTGTAGATGCCCATTTATAGATGTCTTCTTCCTCTGGGGTAGGGTTTGGGTTGTTTTCAATCAGGGAAGAAGTAAAGGATGGTACAGCGACACCCTGCGCCTGCACATAGATTGAAAGCATGCCAGGGATTGGGCTGTTGGTTACGTACCACTTGTTCTTTAACCAGCTGGTAAGGTTCGTCCCTGAGTCTCATTGTAGTCTGACGCCATGATTTTGCCGTGGCCTTGAATCCAGCGCCGGGGAACCAATCAGGAATATGTCTTACTATTATTTCCCTTAAAAGGCTTCACAGGATGTTCTTGGAAGCACAACTCACGTGCTGGAAGTAAATCAACAAAGAATGAACCGGGAGCAGAGGCGAGGGAAAACTCGAATGTAGCCTTTTCAGCAAGGGCAACTAGTGGGTCGTCGATTCCTGAAACGGTGTACCCATGGGAGACTTGGAAGACAATGGAGGCAACAACGCTGGAGCTAGATTCAGACCTGCGGTTGGGAGTACAAGATGCAACTCACTTTCGAATATGAAGCAATAGATCATCAGGCGATACCAGGAGATTGTGCAAGAAACCCCGCATCTTTTGCTCTTCCACGGGAAAGAGTGCGGGCATTCTGCTGAGGGCTAATCCGCCATGCATCAGCCTGCGATATTCACGATGCTTGGTTCCATAAGGACACAGCGGAGGCGAATCTTCATAGCCCACCCTGTGAAGCATTATCAGCTTTGGAGGAAGAATAGGGCCATCGGCTTTGACTCACAGTTCGCCTGCCATCGGTAGCTTCGGTCGATCCGAGTAGATTCTACTCCTGGTCTCGAAGAGGTCATTGATAGCGGGTATCGAATTCAATACAATGATCGGTTGTCCGAAGGCAGAGACGTGCACTATTCCGCCTGCCAAATTCTTCAATACGGCAGATACAGCTCCAGAATGTTGAGGACCCACCGAATGCTTTGCCCCACTCGGCAAAGGTAAACCATTCGTGGTGGGTGGGTAGCTGCAGAGCATTACCAATCAAGGGCAATCCTCGCGGCCCCGGCGGAAGGGGCGGCCGGTCATTTTTCCTAAAGACCTTCACCAGGAGGACGACGACGGAACATGCAAGGAGGAGGGCAGTCGGGCTCAAAGTGACAGACATTATCGATGGTTTCAGGTCTCACGGGCGAATATATATACGAGCGCTCACCCAGCAATATGATGGGCATCATAAGTTCTTGATAGCAAGCATGGCATTGCCACCGCTTGTCTAGAAAAGGAACAAGTGGGATCCAGCAAATACGGAAAATACAAACGACTGGCCTACTTTGGCGCCCACTTGACATCGCTTTGTTTCCGAGCCGGAAGTATTAAATTGTTCCTATCGGTATGTCTGGATGTTACGCAGATATACGGAAAAGCGGTTGCCACCCATAGCAAGACTCGGTAGAACAGGCCATTACGGAGAGTAGAACCCGGTAAGTTGATTTTATCTATCGTGGAGTGCAGGCATGCCACTGATGCTTGGTATCAGCAGTCATGATGACCCTGATGACCTGTGACATCACCCCTTCACTAGCTTCACTTTCCATTATGACTTTTTAGGCTGTTACTTTCAGTGTCATGTCGCCATCTCAACTAGTCTCTGTTTCCCGAAGCGTCTATTTCAAGCGATGTCCTCGACTTGTACTAGACCTTGCACAGGATCATAGCCTTAAAGGCAGTGGAGTTAGGGCCACAAAAGTCCAGTAGTATCATACCCCAGCGCTTTGAGCGAATTCATTCCTCCACTACTCAGTACTCAATCTCCATCCCAATCTGCGATCTGGTTTACATCGCTGCCATGTCCGAAGTAGTATATCCTCGACTGGATAACACAGTGAGCTTCCTTAAAGGTTATGTGTCTAACTTGAACATAAGTGCTGAATCATCGTCTTCTCACTTCTAGATGGGGGCCATTTTTGTCGGTGTCTTGTAGGCCAAGATCATATATCAATAGTGTTCACGTGGCTAATGGCGTTGACGTTCCAGGATTGGCGCAGCGTATGCCCGTACCTACATTCCTCGTGTCATGATTCTCTGACGGTCTCATGCAATAGGCTCTGGGGTATCAGTTGCATGCAAACATCGGAGTATTTCTCAGCGGCAAGCTTCTATCTTCCACAGAGCGTCCCGCGTCGTTGACCTGTCCTGTAGGATTCACGAAAAGACCCTTGGACAACCAAGGCGATGGCGAGTCAAAAAGTACATTCCCGAGATCGACACTAAACACTTCTTGTAAACAGGTTCTTACCCTCTTGTAGGGCTTAATCCTCTTTTTCTTGTCGCTCTAGCTCAACATTCTCGATGATCAGCATCTTGAACACCATTCATCAGATCTTCATGACGCATGTTATTTACGTCTACCTCATCACGGAGCACTTCAATGTGGCTTACCTGGGCGTGGTTGTTTGGTGGGTGTTCTCCCTGTTTTTGACGATTCCTGAGCCTAATGGAGGTCCATGCCGACAGGAGTCTTGTTGTGAGTCGCAGGCCTAGTTTCCAACGAGCGTTTGAGCCAACCTATCAACAGGCACAGGTTTTCATCAGTGTAGGTTCTCTTACAAAGGCTTCAATCGTCTTCTCACCCCGCAATTATTTAAGGCGTGCATAGGGCTCATTGTACAGAGGTTCGGCAACAAACTTCCTCGCAACTACTTTTCTAATTTAGTCTCTGTAGCTTCTTTGTCTATCGAATCTGGATCTGTAAGTTGCCCAACTCCTTCCTCATATTCTCATCGCTAATTCGTTATCATATCAGTGAGTCGCCGTAACATCTACGTCGTCTTACTGGTGGTGCGTCGTTGCGCGAAACTTTTGCATCACCAACATCGCTTACCCTTGGCTGTAGCAAGCTTTAGTAGTAACGACATTTGGGCTCACCCTTGGTGTGTTCCAAGCCTGGATGACTGCTGCTCGCTTACTCACGATGGGAACCAGCGTACTTCATCAAAGCGTAAGCTATTTGATTTCCATGGTCGTTGCAAGTCGTCTCATCGCACGGCCCAAACCCTAGGTTGACCGTCAGAACCTTCACCCAGTTACCAAGGTTGCTGGTAGGTACCTTTGTTGTGATGTTCCATCATTTGTTCTTTGACCTCTCGCTTCTTTCAGACTCTCAGCCAAAGCGTGAACGCCATGGCTGCAGCAAGCGATATTGCAATCGCCGTCGTGCTTATCTGCATATTGTATCGGTCAAAGACTGGCTTTTCAAAGTGAGCTTCCCCAAACTTTAGCCTCCCGACTACTCCCTAAGGTTTGTTCAGGTGTGACTTGATCATAAATCAACTTATTTTGTTTTCGCTTAACACGGGACTCCTGACGAGGTACGCTCCTCGACATACCTATAATACGTTCCCTGACACTTTTCGATAGCATTTGTGCCTTCTTGTCGCTCATAACGGTCAGTCGTATGCGGCTCCCATCCCCAGCTATCACTGATAGCAGTCGGGCAGATCAAATTATATCCAACGACGTTCATTTTCATCACATTCTATACTCCCCTGAGTCGACGTGAGCTGTTCAGATGGCACAGAAAGGTGATTTTCAACTCACGGCGACTCCATTCTAGTGTACATCAACTCCCTTCTTGCAACGTAAGTCCTCCTTGGCAAGAAATGTGTCATTCTCTGATCTAAAAGAAACCAGGTTGAATGCACGGAAGAAACTTAGGGCCAATAATGGAACGTCCGTCTCCGAGACTAAAGAATTATCTCGGACCAAACGCGATCCACCTTACAGTGTGGCCGGCGAGGTACGTAGATTTATAAACAACCTCCCTGATAGTTGTGAGACTCTTCAAAGGATGCACCCCGTCACCTGGCCATCAGAATTGATACGGAAACAGCAAAGGGATATGATGCCCTGGTAGGTGACTCTTTTGGCGCCCCTCTAACGACGTTCTAACGGACCCTCAGTCTTCAAAGAGAGCCCCTGGATATGAGTTATCCATTTTTGGTGGACCTGAGAAGAAATCTTCGGATGCTGGACATTCTGTCTGATGATTCCCGCTCTCTCTTTCTGTTTTCTTGATTATTACCATAGATTGAGAGTCTTGAGAGACTAACGGGTACTATCCTCCCATTAATTTCGCCTTTCGCATTTGTACATACCGTTTAAGGCTCGCTTTGCGCCTACAGCATTCTCAAATATTAATAATATGTATTTACCACCCCCCAACTTCAGTGACACGGGTACTTGGGGACCTTGAGAACGGTTTAGCCTTTTATATAGGTCAGCGGCGGCAATGGAATTATGATTATCGCCACTGCCGGAGTAATCCAGGTCCCAACCTTAGTATTGTACCCTCGATCGACCAAGTCCAAGATCATCACTATGAGGTCATCACCAATAGAGTCTGAGTTCAATATTAATAGTGTCTGCTGCAATGCTAAGCAGCACTTACCACTGGACACAATATCTCCAACCAACTTGAAGGGGACCAAATTTTGAAGAATCGCCTTGCCCCACATAAGTAAAGCACACGTCCGACTGCCTGAGGAAACCTGAGGGTGTGACTGGCGGACCTCCGAATAGGCGAACGTCACGCGCATATCGGGCCTGATCCGGCCAAGACAACGCGAAAACAGTCTCGGCGCCGCACAACATTGGAAGGGCTTTGAGGACGATGACTTCTCTTGTTACTCGCCTGCCGCCACTCCCTTAACCTCTTTGGGTACCCGGAAAGCGTCAAATTAAATTATGCCACTCTTGGAAGCAAGGGAGTTGGAGGCCATTTCTTATTGTTTTCATGATCAGTTGTGCTAGGTAAGGTCGATCATCTACCTTGTGCTCCACTCTTTTATATTATCATAAAACTACGAAACTACCTTACGCCATAGCGGTAACCGCCACTTGACATTCGTTGTCCGTAATCGTCCAAGATCACGCGCAATGCCTGGCAGCTGCAGCCCCGAATTTCTGGTTATCGAGTCGAAGACTCGGATGACTACGTAAGTCCCACTAGTTTCGCTCATTACGGAAAATAAGACGTTTTGATAGATGGTTTAGATGATTGATTATTTTAAACCTTAGTGAAGGTGCGTTTGTACACCCCCATTTTTTCGGACCATTGATCTCTTCCCCTGAAGCACAATAAGAACAACGTTGACAATAACGACTTTATTAGCATCACGTGGTGCTAACACCCTAAGTGTTTGGAGACGACAATATCGAAGATCCATCATGGAAAACCTTACAACGAAGCAACACAATAGGACGATATGCGGCGTCTTTTAGAGGAAATCTCCTGCCAAATGTCATGTTTATGGTTAGACCTTTCGTTTCTCCCTGGCCCAAGGGTCATCATTGTCCAAGATATATAAAATGCCACGGATCTGGTTGGGGTGTTGGTCGTCCGCGTCCTTCGGCTCCTCCCTTCTGCTTCGCAGCGCGACATGTCTTTTCTCAACGCTGACAATCTAGTTGCCTCCTATGTCGTACCATATAGTGAATATTCTTTCTTTCTCTTGAATACTTTCTAGCTCACTTCTGGAAGTTAGGGGATACATGATTGATGCTCTCAAGCAAGGAATCCAGCAGGGTTCGTTGCGCCTGACGGACCACCGGGGCGATCAACACATCATTGAAGGCCAGTCATCGAAGCGACATTGCGCCGATATTCATGTGAAGAACGACGATTTCTGGTTGCGAGTATTTTGTGGCCATGACTTGGGTTGTTCGTATTACGTTTGACATAATAATCGCCTGGATCAACGCTGACGCTTTAGAGCAGTCTCAGAAGCTTACATGCACGGCGACTTTGAAACGACTGATTTGAAGGCAATCTTGAATGTGAAATTCTTCAACCGTTCGGGTCTAAATCTTGATGACTGACACGATGATTTAGCTCTGGCTCGAGAACCGCACGCATCTCGTGAATCTTTGGAGTCCAATCAGTCGCCTAAGCTCTGCGTTATCGGCTTTGATGCTGAGACTGTTCGGCCAGTCACTGTCAAACGCGAGACTCAATGTTGTAAGTCAAGCTTCAATCCGACTGGACTCGTCACCTTACCCTTCCCAATCCCACAGGTGACTGCATATGATTATGATAACGATCTTTTCAAAGTATGTGATTACCATAATAATCTGAGATTTATTTCTCACCCCTCACGGCCAGGCATTCTTGAGCGAAGACATGATGTATTCTTGTGCGATCTGGCCCCAGGACCTTGGAGGAGTGAGGGGAGATCTCAATAAAGGCCCTTTTATCGGTGATCTGGAGGCTGCACAGCTGTACAAGGTCCACCACGTCCTAAGGAAAGCGCGGTTGCGTCCCGGCGATCGCCTTTTAGAGTTCGGAACAGGCTGGGGCACAACTGCTATCGAGGTGATCCATCGTATCCTCGTGCCTTGGACAGCATTAATCTGCTTTACGATTTTAGGCTGCAAAGCTTGGATGCCTCGTGGATACCCTCACTCTGTCTATCGAACAAAAGAAAGAGGCGGAAGAGAGGATACGGAAGGCGGGATTGGAGTCCCGTATCACTGTCCACCTTCTCGATTACCGCCAGCTCCCTCCGAGTTTTGAGAAGGCATTCGATGCCTTCGTAGCTATTGAAATGGTCGAGGTAGGCTGTCCATGCTAGATTTCAGGAGGCTTTCGTTGATGTGTTTCACAGCATGTTGGTCTGAAGTACCATGCCCAATTCTTCAGGATCTTGGACTGGGCCCTCAAATCGAAGCGCGCTGCAGCCGTCATATCCGCTACTTCTCAACCAGAATGGCGGTATTCCAGCTTCCAGTAAGCGTTTATACAAACGGTCCTATACTCATTTTCTCATCACCCCTTTTCCACAAGAGCCACTGATTACGCTCGGCGATACCAATGGCCTAACGCATTCTGCCCATCCCCAACCACATTTTGTCATAGTGCGATGACCGCCGTGCCAGGGGCCTTTGCATTAGAAAGCGTCGAAGATTATGGACATCGTGAGTGGTTTGCTTCGGCTCCAGTGTCTGAGTTATGCTGAGTATTATCCATAGATTATCCTCGAACACTCCGCGAGTGGGGGCGGTATGTAGGTTCCTAATCACTACGACAATTTCCTCAGTATTCGTTACTAGACGCTTCCAAGCCAACTGGGAACAAGTATCGTCAGAGCTGGTCAAGTCTCATCCCGAGCTCTCCGAAGGCGACAACTTGGGAATCCTCAAACGCAAATGGAAATATATGTACGTCTATGCGGAGATTGGCTTTGCGAAAGCATATACATCATGCCATTTCTGGACCTTCACCCGACCAGTAAGCATATTATTCTTCACCTTACAGTTGGACACCTAACCACCGTGGGTTTCAGGAGAATATTGTCACTCGTTGTCACTAAAGAGTTTGTTGGCACGATTTTTTACATTATTTATATCGTTCGCTTTCTATGACTTAGATTACTTTGTTCACCTTCGAGAATTTTGATTGGGGTAGTACTCGATACGAGATACCATTGTACATTATTCAGGGTTTGGCTTTATATGTAGCACTCGTCTGTAATGTAGCATAACGTTGTTCATCAATTGAACCGTGTCTGGTCATTTGTGTTTGGATTGCTGTTCAGACGAAATCTTCATCCAAAACGAGAATCGGCTTCTTGGTTGATTTCGGCGCCACCCGTCGAACAGCAAGGATGCCTTTAGATGCTATGTCGATGTCAGGAGTGAAATGCCCCTGAGGAAAGCTGGGTGGCAGGCTTTGAAGTAGCTCAACCCCTTCTTGAACTAAAGTTTGCAGCGCAGCCACGTTGCGATTGTCATGAATATTGGAGGTAGGCTCAAGCCTCTTCTGCAAACGGCCGAGTGCTTTGTAGGCCTTTCTGCGGTATGTTGGTTTCAACTGCGAACCAAGGTGGGAGAACAGGCTTTCGTGCTCACCCAAGTTTCGTCAATCTTAGACCGAGTTCCTCAAGCTGCTCGTGGCTTTCTAACTGGAGGCGTTTTTTCGCCTTCTTCTTTTGATCAGAAACTGCTGCTTCTGCTGCTTCTACGCAAACGAGGAAATGTGGTAGTGGCCCAAGAAAGAGGAGTCGATAGTAAGAGTTCTTTTGCCAACCTAGATTGTCTGCGTGGTCGAGGCACTTCGCAAAGAATCGCTGGCGTGCGGCAGGTCTCCCTGAAATCGCTAACTGACGGCGGCGTGATACCATGTGCCTGTAAAATTTCTGAATTGTAGATGCCGCATGCAGCTCTCTTTCTGAGTGAGTGTGACCTTCCAGGGTATCGGGAATCGAGATTGAAACAACGTCCGTGCCGACTAAGTCGACGGCATCAGTGTCATGGTGCTCCGTGGCTTCCAGTTTCTCCACCTCAGCTGGATTGTCGTCCTCCGTCGAGCCCGGAATCTCGACTTCATCAAGATTATCCCGATGGATTGGGGGCTCAGTTGGTTCTAATATGCACTGAGCATTGAATAATTGTGGGAGGTCCTTGTCGTCTGCGTAAGACACTAGCGTTACACCATACAAAGATCGTGTTGGCTTGGGCTCCCGTCGCAGATCATGGAGTTGGACAAGTTCATCGGGAAGAGTTCCTTGTGGAACCCCTCGAAGTATGCGAACCAGATGATCCCAATGTTGGGCATAGATGTATCTATTAACAGGTCTAGATATTTGAATTTATTCAACTCGCGGGAAACGTACTGTCTGAACAAAGTGTTAAATTTGCGGTCAGGGCGATTCAACGACGTGATGGTTCCCAGGATGCTGAGTCTAAGGCTCATGATTCGTACGTTATAGCCAACTGTTGAAATGCATCATTAACGCAAGGTTGTGAAAGCCTGAATACTCACGAAGACACAAGGCTCGGCAACTCAAAAGACAAGTGTTAGCATCGTGTAAATTGCAGCTTGAACACAATTCTCACATGCGAGCAATGAATATAGGTCGAACTCCGGTGGTCATGGATAAATTTCCACTTTCAAGTAGCAGATGACCTACGAGGCGATGAGGACGAAGAACGTTTTGTTCTTTTCTTTCTTTTTTCGTTGCAGGGGAATGGTATTCACCTGCCTCTACCCCAGTCAAGATGCTTTCAAGAAGCTCTCTCAAGGGATAGAATAACTTGTAGAACAGATTTATGGTTACCGCCTGATTTGCAGCGTCAACGGGCATATATCGTCTTGCCCAGCTTCGGGGGAGTGTGATCCCATGAAAGCCTTGGTTGCGGCGTACAGTATTAGCGAAGACTGTGGATGCGCAGATGAATTCTATCAAATCGCAAAGGAGGCCAATGTTAATGGGGATTTTAGTCTCCAAGATGTGGCTACACGCATCACAAGTGATTCAGATATAGATATGGGGAGCACGAAGTATAACTGACCTGACAGATAAAATGCACGCATCTATACTCCATTCCACCCTCCCTTCCAATGAGTTGATCAACTCAGGTAACATGAAATGATTGCCAGGCAGCCGCAAAAATCGGAGGATCGGGCCCGGGAAGGAAAGATATTGCGCACGATGCCAATACATGGACGCTTCATGCCTATCGAATGTGAATCCCAAAAATGCACCTCTTATCAGATCAGTTAAGAAGTGTTGGGGTGACTTGAAATCCAAGGTATATGCAAGCTCTCGAACCCAACCTCTAATTACCTGAATACCTTTCTGAAACTCAGGGATGAGGGCAGGATTCAGATGAAGATGGCTCCCCAGGTAATAGAATGGAGGGTTCAGTGCTTCATAGAACCGGTTGATCCAGTGCCTTTGTGAAGGTAAGTGTTGTGTTTGAGAAATTTGAGAAAACTGAATGGCGTACCGTCGCTCGACGGCATTGCGCATGTGATTGATCGAGTGCAGGGTTTGGATAATCAGGACTTGTTGTAGGTGTACACGAACTCGAACATTATACCATTCCGGCGACATAGCAGGGGATGGCACATGTTCGTGGGGACACCCAGCCCGATTACAATATTCAAGTACAGCAAATGTCATACATGGAGACATTTGTGGAGCCTTGCGACACCAGTTGTTTTCTTCAGAGACGCACCGCCAAAGACAATCATGCATGGCATCTTGAAAGACTCGTGCAAGGTCTGAACCCGGGAGAGAGTTGCCGTGCTGCTGTTGCCTCGTTCTCTCTAGATATTCATGGAGAAAAGTTCCGGTCGGAATGAAGAATTGGTCGGTAGAGAGGCGGTGGAAGCCAAACAAACGCGCAGCAGGTAGGGATTCCGTAAGGTCAGTTCGGAAAGCGAAGTCGAAAAGGATTTGAATATAGGCACGGAAGAGTTCCAAAGTACCAGCAAGTTCTTGAATCGTCATCGTCTTGATGTTTGGAAACTTTAAGAAATAGTAATTCAAGCATAAAGCTGCCGCCGTCGTATTTTCGGCCTTTAAAAAATCTCTTCCCAAATTCGCAAGTTTACGCATATCGCGCGACACAATAGCTCGGAACATAAAAATCTGCAGGTCCAATTTTCTCAACAACTACATCTCGGCAGTGTTCCAGTGACTCACCTCTCCGCTAACCTGTGTCCCAAGCACTTCAGGATCAAGACGTGTCGACCACTCAAGAAGTGACGACACTCGTTGCACATCAATGACATTTCCGAATGACACGTTACGCCACAGTTCTTGCAATATAGCACCACAGGCTTGATGCATTGAATATTCGCTTTCCTTTTCTTCCAAAAACAGCGGTATAGCAGTCATGGTCCGACCTTCCGACAGATGAAGCTCTGCAGCTTCAGTAGGTCTTCCGAGGGATTCAAGGACCTCCGCACGTGCAACATCCAGATCAAGCGCCTCCAGATATTCGAGTTCATCCTCATCTGTCGAGAAGAGCCGACGTGCTTTGCTGTGAGACCCGTCAAGTTGCTATTCCCAACCTCAAAGAAGAAAAATGCCCACGTTAACTCCTTTCCTCTGAAATAATGCAGACGGGCGACATCTTTGATAGTCTCGACAACTTCCCTGCTCATTTGCTCTTCGTTGACATCGATGACATCAATCGCTTCATCAAATCGACCGAGCTTCCGAAGTAGCTTCGCTGCGATATCATAATCGCCAGCATTGAGATAGGCCTGGACGGCCCGCTCGTCGTCTTGAGCAGCTTCGAAACATTCACCGGCCCTGCGGAAATAGATGATGCGGTTCTTTCCAGCCTCTGCTGCACAAGAAAGGAACTGATGTGCGGCAAGTGAAAAGGCTGCATCACGTTCATCTGCGAGACGTCGAGAATTTCCTGAAGGGACTTTTCGAGCCTGTTCACGAAGGAGATAGGCATCTGAAATCGTCACTTCGCGAGGCATCAAAGCTCTCTCGTAACAATGCTTTGCCTGGAGGTAACGTTTTCGCTCGAAAAGTTCCTTGCCCTTGGCAGCCCATTCCGCTGGAGAAGAGGAAACGGCCAGCTTCGGGATATCCATTCCGGGTGTGCAATTGTGAATTTGATCTCTCGAAGACCAAAACATCTGTTGATGAAGATGTCGAGCAGTGCTTTAGAGAAAGCGAGAGCTGAATTCCTACCTTCATCGGATCTCCTTTGTTTGATTGATCGGCAATCCAAAGGTTTTTTCGCGCCCTGGTCACTGCTACGTATAGGAATTTCAACTGACGAACAGTATAAGTCTATAGGGTTGAAGAACTAACAACAGATGTGTTTACCTCAGTGCAAACAACAGCGTGACGAGATTCATTGAATTGAGGGGCAGTTATATTGAGGCCTTCATCACCCTCAATGGCGCAGAGAATGATACGCCACTGAGAGAGGTCTACCGAGGAATCTTTGAAGAAGTTATAGAGAAGAACCTGAGAGAGGTAAGTTGCGGAGGATATCTCAGCTGGTTGAATGAATGCCTTACATCGTTGAATTCCAATCCCTTGCTCTCATACAAGGTCCTATAAAGATATGGCTTAGTCACCGGTGTTTGGAATCAACGAGAGAAAATATCCACATGATCATGCCAATGTCGCCCACCTGATCTCGGAGCTTTTGACGGCCAGCTTCGTCGCGGACAAGGATGCCTGGGAAGAGACAGAAACAAAATAGTGTCACAGAATGTCAACCTCGAGTTTTGAAGCTTACATTGTTGGGCCCCGAATTCAATATGGCTTCCACTGATGAATATCCTTCAATCTAGGCTTACAAGAGGATCACAATGTCATCACACCTTTCACCGAAAAGAAATTGCTCCTATGTATAAAACATGAGTACGAGTATGGACTGAAAGGGAGGAAAAAGCTCACATAACGAACACTGTCACTATCCCAGTCGTTCAGAAAGACTGGTCTGAGCCCTTCAACAATACCCTTCTCGGGGGCCAAGGTGTCGATTGAGTCTGGCCAGAACCGAGTAATAAGCTCGATCACAGAATGGGCACAATTTACGATGCCAGCATGGGATCGATAATTGGTGGCTAATTGGAAAGTTTTCGGGACATTTTGAGTTCTCATAACAATGTTGGATTGAGTTTCCAACCGTTGTTTCTACAAAATTGGTTTTATCGCCGAGAAGCGGTCTGATGAAAGGTTTAGACAACCAACCTCGATTCTGTACAAAAACGATTTCAAGTCATTAAATCGGAACGCACTGCCAACTGAGATGGTCTGTGCCGTGTCACCAGCCCAGAAAAGGCCATCAGGATTGTGGCACAGCGATCTCAAGACTGATACCATTGAGCTACTGGTACGAACCTGGACTCCAAAGGATGACATACCAAGAGCATCAGTTAGTAAATTATCCTGTGCTTCATCGACACAACTTGGGAATATCAACGTAAGAAATGCCAACCCTAAACTATAGGGCAAACGGACTCACAGTTGGTCCACCTTTTGCCCGGGGATGCCATTTTTTGCGAACATTTGGAGGATCATACGCGTTCTATGTGGATGTTATTCTTGTCTATTACGTTTCGACAGGATTCTGTGCTTCATACCGATCTGCTGTGTCAAAGTCACCGCGTTGCCGTTTCCGACTTTGGTAGACCTCGAAGATACTATATATTGTGCTGCGTTTGGAGGCAAAGGTCGGATGCCTTCTTTCACTCAGATCTTGGTATGTTTCCCTGTCTAAATAATCATCGGGTGTTGAAGCTGCCTCCTCAGACCCCATGATCACCCCTAAGAGAAAAGCAAGTTAGAAAAATTCAATTTAAATTCAGACCAGCCCACCTAACACTTCGCTAAATACCAAAGCAGGATCTGCAACAATGTTGTGTCAATATCCTACAAAAGGTCAGTCTGGTTCAATTACACACCTAGGCCTTTTGTGAGGGGCTGGGGAAAATGCGGCCAATACTCATCCCGAAAGATGCTGTACGAGACATGGACCCGAGGCTTATCACTATGTCTGAGGTACGACGCCTTTTCAGAGGCCTCAAAATCTGCTTCGACCAAGTCGCACAGCTGAAAAGCTGAAAATTAATTCCACCAAGATGACTGGCAAAGTCAGCTCACGCGATCAAATGTGATAAACAGAGGAAAATTGGAATCTTGCAGTCCACTGAACTTGGATGGAAGATCAGCCCGCCAATATTCATCCTCGTCGAAGTCGACTAGATTATCCTCCTCTGGTTCGGTTCCTCTATGGGCGACAATCTTCTTGAGTTCTTGAGGTGATTGAGATGACATTTTCAGAGAATCTAAGAGCTTCAAAAAATATTCTTCGACCTTTCCCGCAAGCACACGGGATTTTGTCACGAAGATTTGTCGAGGTTTCGCCATGTCATCGCTGTTCAATTGATACGTCCTCTCGATCCAAAGCATTTTGAAGAGCATAGTTGTGGTCTTTCTGTGGGAGGATAAGTTGGCACGGACAAGGAGAGAACTTGTCAGCTCACCCTGTGCCACTGCGCCCCAGTACAAAGCATGAGTGGGGACATTGAATTATATCCCTTTCTTGCGACCTGTGAAGTTCTTTAAGAAGCCAAAGCTATTGAGAAGAGGTATAGTAGAGCTTACGAGACTTGAAACGGAAAAGCAACATCAAGATTCGCAAGAATGCCTTGAGGATATTTCGTAGGAATTGAGGTATCAAACAGGAACAATAGCTACGCACTGTTTAAAAGTTCCTGTATGGCATCAGATATGATTAGACATAGGAGGCAGGCAGTCAGGCTACAGGTATTCTTACTCGCGAGAAGGTCAAATATTTCTCCAGGCTAGTTGGAAAATTGAAATGCTGAACAATTGCAAGGAATGAGACACTGACACCAAGAGTGAGTGAATCTTGATCTGAACGTTAGGAAATGCAATTCTGGTCAGGAGGAGGTTCCAAACCTGTTCCAGATCATCTGGCGGGAGGTGGGGCAATTTGATGAGCTGCGATGAATCTCCTTCTTCACGCGCGGGGAAAGAAGCTGGAAGAAAGACGTTGTCTCCGCTCGTAGCTGGGCGCCGAACCGTACACCTGGGGCGACGTAAGGGGAGAGAACATGTTGACCAGAATCTGAATGCCACCTTCGTTTGTATTCCTTACCCTTCTTGCTTAGCTGATGGGCGACCGAGTCCCAAAGACGATCATCCATTTGTGCGTGTGTATAAATCCCGAATATTCGGATTACTAAAATATGGTAAGATCGATGTGTTGCTTAGAATACGGCCGTTTGAGGTGCATCACCTTGTCGTTCGCCCTGGCGAGAACATTGGGTTAAATCGTACGTCTATGAAATCAGAAGTATGAACAAGACCTCGCTATCATAATCAGACATTGAGTCGATTTGGTACTAACAAATAAAGTGAATTATCTATTACGTTGGACAAGGGCGTAACATACCACCAGTCTAGAGTCACTTGTCATCTTGGCTTCAAATATCGGCACACCGATGTTGGGACCGCTCAACCGCTTGTGGTTGTCTTTGGAAAAATGGCCATTCGAAAGCTCCCTGGAAATCAAAATAAGAGAAAGGCGATGTCCTTCGAAGCAGGGCTGACTTGATTTTTTTGACAATTATCTTGAATGACTTGCGATCTTTCCGACTAGCTTCACGGAGGTCCCCATCGGCACGTGTGGAAATGAGAATTCTCCATTCTCCAAAACCTTCTGCACTGTTGAAGTGCCGTGCCCTTGCAAATTGGGTATATATTAGCAGGAGCAAACTCGAAGGATTGAAAACGTGGACCGACGCTTTGAGAGGTTGCACAATAGGGTATGCGGAAGGGACTTCCAGAGACGGCGACACATCACTTTCTGTTCGATCTCTGGGTGGAACAACCGAGTTGGAAACTGGGCGCGCTTGGTTCAAGAAGCTTATTCGTATTGCGGCTGAAACGGTTGGCAAACAAAGGTGATTCAAGTAGAACTGATGGAGGGAGAATACATATAGATCCAGGTGGAGTATAAGAAAGAACGGACCATAAGAATAGTCTTCGCGGCACGAAGCACGTCCATAATTGCCTTTTCTTTATCCTCGGCATTGCCGGGTACGGAGATTGAAAAGGCGCCCAGTCTTTTGGAATCTACTTCTTTGTTGCGAAGAGGCTTGGTGAGTGGTTTTACCTTCTTGATCTTTGCCTTCGAGGTCAAGGAAAGGTGGTGGTTTGAAGCATTGTCGTTATCGCTTCCGAAGGACATGCTGGACAGTACGCCAAGGATGTATGGCACAGCGTCGATCATGCCATCGTATTGTGAAACAAGTCCACTGTCGAGGTCGGGTAGAGGTACACTTTCGAAGCGGAAGAAGTTGGCAAGCCTCGACAATAGTTTCCAAGTGAAAGATGAAGTAAAACCGTCCAATTGAACAGGATAGCCATCAAGAATCCATTGCTTCAATGGGATACCGTAGTCATTCAGTCCTAAGCATAATGATTGATCTACACGCATAAATTAATGATCACCAACGACTGACCTGTGAGAATGATTTCGACGGCGAGGGGTCGCTCGAAGAAATGCTCCAACAGCAAGACATGAGTCTGTTCACAAAATACGGCACTGAATTCGCAGAGCGCAATTTCCAGTTCCTCATTCGATGTTATAGCGTCAAATAGATCGATACGGAAGCTTGGAGCTTGGGAAGGGATATCCATGGCTAAGGTTTTGTAGGTCAATGCCTCTAAGCTCTGTAGAAGATATAAGCCCAATGGAAAGCTGCGGAAACGTGCTTTGTGCGCGTGCCACAGTAGGCGCTTGTCTTAGGCTTCTTACTAGTTGCCGTGCCGGGACAAATGTATGATCTTGCTATTGAGAACAACTAGTAGAGCCTGTGCCAGTAACATCGGAGTCACCGTTGTCGGGCAGAACGTTCACAGTGCCACAGTAACTCCGAAGATTGATGTTGGTGATAAAAAGAGCATGGAACTCTGCGACTTGAATCTAGGGGTGACTTGGACACCGATAAGTACACCCCTACTTTTGACATTTCTCCCATGTCCTCCAGGGGACTGCAAAGGACACGCGGTGCCTTCATCTCAAAAGCCATCAAATTGGGTGGGTAACTCAATATGTCTCATATGTCCAGCCCGAATGGTATCATTTGCGCATGAGAAGGTATACTGGGTCACCGAGGACGATACTTGTCATATGTCGGAAGGAACCAGTGAGGGACATGAGGAGTCCACCAAATGATGCGTACGCGGTCCTAGACACAACTTTCAATAGAAAGAATGGCGAAATAAAACAAGGAAAGTATGCGTACACTGTTTCTGATGTCCCTCCATCGAATTTGTAGACCTTTGTCAAGATCTGAGCGCCGATGAAAATGAGGCGAGCTAGAATCTGACCTTCCCATACATGACATAGTCATAGTCATCTTCAAGCCCTCGGCGACCCTTACCATCTGGTCGCCAGATATCTCTCTCTCTTTCGTCGGATTCTTCTGCAACACTGTCAACATGGGTTGCTGCAGATGGACCACCGCGAGCTAGAGATGACGCTAAAGCCAAGGCAAAACTCTCTTCCTTTTGGAGGGGCAAAAGCTCGACATTGTAGTCCAGGGTGAGATCCATGTCATAATTCTTTGAATGAGCATAAAGACGGGACACTGGAGAGCTCTGCAATGAGCCGGCGATGAGACAAGGAATATGTCGAACCTCGATCAAATTTTTTTCCCTCCATGTCGATGGCGTTTATAGTGAAAATGTCATCAAACACAATGCTAGACGTTGCGGCTGCCATGGCTCGTAAAGAAAAGCAAATCCAAGGGTCTAAAGGAGTTGAGACACGTGCCGTGACGATTGTGACGTTGGCTTGCCCTCCGCAGGTCCCCCTTCGACTTGAACTAAGTATGCCTCCCCCGCACTACGACTTCCTCATCAAGGTGAGTCTACCTTACTCATATAACACCAAAACAATCGAACTAACTGCCTTCGAGCTTCTTCTTATTGGAGACTCTGGTAGAAATAGCCCCATGATGTTCAGCATAAGCGTCTCTCATCTTCTCACACCCAGGCGTCGGGAAATCATGTCTCCTCCTGCGCTTCTGTGACGATGCATGGACCCCATCGTTTATTACCACAATTGGCATCGACTTCAAGATTCGCACCATCGAACTTGATGGGAAACGCATCAAGCTTCAAATCGTTAGTTTCCTGTTACTTGTCCCTCTGTTACGCCTGACTTCGTTCAGTGGGACACTGCTGGTCAGGAACGATTTAGGACGATAACGACTGCCTATTACAGAGGCGCTATGGGCATTTTGCTGGTGTATGATGTGACGGATGAACGCTCATTCAATAGTATGTCTCCTTTGCTTATGCCCTGTGACGGAGTGTGAAGACTCTGTTGACAGACATCCGGACTTGGCATCAAAACATAGAGCAGCACGCTTCTGAAGGAGTCAACAAGATCCTCATAGGTAATAAATCGGATTGGACAGACAAGAAAGCCGTTACTGAGGAGCAAGGTCGTCAACTTGCTGAGGAATTGGGTATCAAATTTATGGAGACATCGGCGAAGATCAACGAAGGCGTCGAGGAGGCTTTCTTCATCCTAGCACGGTAAGTTCTTTCCAGACTTATAAGTATCTATGCATAAACTTAACATTTTGACCATCAGAGATATCAAGGCCCGCTTAATCGACTCACAAGCAGATGCGGCAGCAGCTCAAGGAATATCCCACAAGGACGGCTCGGTCAAAGTAACCTCACAGGCCCCACAGACTTCGTCTGCCTGTTGTTAACGACGACATACCGAGTGCTTGTTGGTTATTTCTTGTACCTGCATCTTGTACTTTGGTCACACCCAACATTCCCCTCTTTGCAACGCACGCATACATTACACGCGTAGTCCATCTTTTTGCAACTCAACTATGTCCTGTTATATTGTAATACAGTTTTGGGGATAAAAATCATACAGGAGAGTAGGATTTGCCAAGCAACGAAGACCCATTCCAATTTCCTCCCCACCACTTTCTAATCCTTTCGCCTCCGTATTCTTCGTACTCCTGACGCGTAACACCGACCTTGGTAAACTCGTCCGTCAAGCTGAATCTCGCCATTCCTTTCCAAGTATCAAGAGATACATCACTCGCATGAACAATTTCGATTGGCATTTCCGTGGGGATATTTGGACGTAGAGTAGCGTGAAGGCGCGGTATAAGTCCTGGGAATAGGGTCGGTGACCCGGTCAAGAATACATTCTAGATTGAGGATGAACTGAATTGAGCTGTTGTGGAAGGCGGAAGGAGACGCACCTCGGCAAGACGGGATTTATCTGATTCTGGGAAACGGGCTAGAATGTTTTGAATCACTTCTCCAAGCCCCGCTGAATCGACACCAGCCATGCTCGGGGAGAAGTACGTTTCGCATACTCTCCACCGTTCAACGTTTACATGTATCCGCGCTTTGCCTGGAAGAAAGGTGAGTTATTGGTATCGCATCAAGTTTTAACGGACCCTCAACGTCGCCTTCCTCATACAAGGGCCGAAATGCAGAAATCAGTGCAGACCGTTGCCTTGCAATGGAAGCATGCGTTTGTTGTGCGGTAAACGTCGGGTCGTATGCTAGTAGTTTTGATTCAACGAGTGTCAATCGCTCCAGATCCTCTTCTTCATCCGAAGACACCGTCGCAGTATTCTTGTCCCATGATCTTCAGACACTGGTTGCACAATAAGAATGAAGTTCAACCCTTACAATTTTGCGATATATCGCCCAATCAGCATCATCAGCACCGAACATGTCCTCTGACACACTTAACTCATTAAGCAACCAAACAGGGTCTGAGGGAACGTACCACTACCACCCTTTCTCTTCTTCTTGGATACACGATCATCTGACGCAAGATTGGCAATACTTTTCATCCGCGCCTGGGCCATCGCACTCTTCCTGTCACCTAGTGCAGCTCTGCGGCGGGACCGCTCCTTGATTTTGTTCATTAATGTCTAGTGAAGTCTGAGAACAGTATATTTGAGAAAAGAGAACAAATGACGAACCTCCTGCGCCTCCCTCATCTTTTGTGACCACCCGGCTAGGTCTCTCTCCCTCTCTTCTTCATCCTTCTTGTCTTCTTGCTCTTTCTCTGCCTTTTCGCGCTCTTTTTCACGTCTGGCTCGAGCGCGAGCCTCGACACCAGCTTTCAATAACTTTTGCTTTTTCTTCTCCTTCAAGCCTTCTTCGTCTAACTGTCCCAGAACAAGTCGTCAGCGTAGGTTTGAGGTAGCAAGGATAATCAACAACGAACGTCCACATCAGGAACATCTATCAGCGGGAAAGATGGTTCTTCCTGGGATGCGGTTATGCTCTTCGGATAGTGACGCAAAAACCTAGAAAACACCATACTGCAATTTCGTCGTTACCATCGGCTTCTTTTTTAGTTGTCCTTTTCAAGGCATTCTCAAGTTTCCTGATGGTTTCATCCAAAGTATCATCATCATCGAATCCTTCGGCTTGCAATTTGGCCTAGGGTTTCGTAAGTAATAGTGGATTGTCCGAGATAGAGCGGTGTACCATCCACTCTCGCTTCGAACAATCCCCTCGGTCGTCCCGAAGAATCAACAACTGTTGTAATTCGTTTTCCTGTTGCATCAGCTGTAAAATTGAACCCAAGATGAATGAGACCAGATAACTTTGAGAACGAGGGACACACGCCTTTTCCATCCTCGTTCTTGCGGCCATTTCTTGGAGTTTCTTGCCTTGCTCTTTCCTCTTTTCTGCCAGTCTGGCCAATTCCTCCTCCGTCTTCTCTCCGGCGGTGGGCAGCAGAAATGGGAATTGTACAACACGCTCACTTTCGCGGAGTCTTCGAGGATCTCTGAGGTTGCGTAACAATTTGGGATAGTCGGTGGCAAATTCACAGAAGTTGTGCAGCATCCACTAGTGAACGTGAGATTTGGGAATCAGTGGGAGCACTGCGCTCATGCAACAAGACAATCACGTTTGATTGAGGTGGAGTGACACGTGTTGGGAAGTTTGGATACTTCAACTGGATCAGTTTGAGGAGGTACTCCGCAGACTGGGACCCCCCCCACGGAATTCTGTGGGATGCCAATTGTCGATTTCATTGATAGAATAAACCCGAGGAACAAACCAACCGTTTGGCATGGCTCAGAATACCTTTACCATCCAGGACGGGAATGATTGATGTCGAAGCTGTGTTGAAGGACAAGACCAGACCACTTGAAGAGAACGGAGATGCAAAATTATTGTGATAAAAGGACATGATCCCATCGACACAATATGTCAAGGAGGGAATCGAATATTGTTCAAACAGCAGTTCAGAGGTTACTATAGAAGCGATAAGTTAGTAGGTTGACAAAATGCTATCGAACACACATACATGCCCGCGAATGCATCGGTGTACACAATCGCTCTGTCATCAAAACGGGATGTTCGACAGAGTGTGTGTCAATTCCTAGGTTAACAAAGACGTAATCTAAAGCGTTTTCCTATGTCTCGAGTTAGAGATGAGCATGAGATTATGATGATACAGGCTGGGCAACACACGAACGCGTCGAAATTGAGTAGTACATCGTTTTCCCAGGGAGTTTTTGCTTGCGCTTTTGCGCCACTCTCAACCTCAATACTTTCTCCGAAGAGCAAGAGTGGCTTGTTGCTCCTGCGCTCCTTATATTTCGCTACCGTATTTGGGGCCGTGCGGGGCAGCGTGCTGGTGGCGAAACCCCACCGTAGGGTAGTGGAGCCGTTGTCAATGATGATAGGTGTGTGCACATCGCGATGTTTCCCATACGACTCGATCGGCGGGGGCAGCGAGGGCGGCGTCGGGGTCGGCAAACGGGTGATGGAGTCCATCTTGCACGTATTGTATGTGTCACAATTATGTGACCTGAATGTGACCCCACTCTCGCCATGCCCTCCGACCTCTCTGCGCTGCTGACAGCGTCGAAGAGCCTGACGTCGCATTTGGCGAAGTCTGAATTGCCATCGGTGCATCTATCTTTGGACCAGGTGGAGGCCCAGTCGCGTCGTCTCGTCTCCCGACAGCCTGCCGCTCATACCGATACCGATCGCGCGTGAGTTCGTCTCGCATTCTACCACTCCACCCGCTGACTTTTCTCGACAGCAACTATCTCCTCGCTCAGGCGCATGTCGACGCATCTGCGCTCTCAAGTTCCATCGCTCATCTCAACACTTCCACCACCTTCTCTCCCTTGCAGCCCTTACAAGACACCGATGTGGCAGGCTATCTTCGTCATGCACACGAGCAAAATCTCATCTCCACCATAGAAGAGGGAAGGAGGGAGACCCAGGAAGATTTCTATCGTGGGCTTGGGGAGAAAAGTCACCGTAATTGGGAAGCCAAGAAGAAACGCGTCTTTGAAGAACTCGGTGGACGCGCCACCGGCGATAATCGCGCCTTGGCTGAACTAAAGAAGAGCAGTCATGGGAAGAGTGCTCTCATGGTAAATCACCTACCTCTTTCCTTGTTCTCGCAATGCTCAGGTACCACTTAGTCAAGTACTTCACCTAGTCTCACTTTACAGATGCAGAGCAAAATGATGGCATACGATCGCGTCATTGCTGAACTAAATTCTGCGAGGCTCCGTGGCACATCTTCCCCCATCGTCCACTCTCTCATCTCGGCTTCGGCCGCCGTTGCTTCGGACGTACGTCCCTTATTCTGCCTGCTTCCTCATGCTGAGATTTACCTAGTCAAAATCTATCCAAATGACGCAAAATTTCCACGTACTGGCCAAGATCACAGCTGAACCACCTGCTTTACCCCCGCTTGAACATGCTGGTGCCCATATCCTGAATGCTCCTCTGTTTGAACGCAAATACGCGCGTGTGTACCTTGGAGATCCTGAATCGCGTGACGCGAGCAATTTGAGGCGGCAAATTGCAAAGGGTGCAAGAGAGGCCCTGGAAGAGCAATATTGGGACGTACTCGAACGTACTGTTCAGGCAAGACCCTCAGAAGCACGACTCGGGGGCGATCCCAGCGTTGCCAACAAAGTCCGAGCTTTCCTATTTGTGCGATATTATAAAAATGGCGAATGGGAAGAGCGAATCGAGGTATATCAATTCTGTCTGAGTTTTAGCTCTTGCTGACCCTGTATCAGCTGGTCGCGGGGCAACCTCTGTGGGCTCGATTGTACTATCTGGTCCGGACAGGGCACTCCCAGGAGGCAATCAAAGAGGTCTTACAGTTTCAGAAAGCCATTCAACATCGAGAACCTAGCTTTGTCAATACATTCAAAACTTGGATTGACTCGCCTGATCGCAAGTATGTTCCTTTATCGCTCAGGTCTAATTGCGATATACGAGCTTTTTTTCCGCTGTTGGCAGATTGCCCAAACCATATCGGGATCAGTTGCAGGCTGTTTACAATGCCCAAATGCTACATTCGGCAACAGTTGACCCATTCAAATTAGCACTGTACAAATTAATGGGCCGCCTCGAACCATCACGAAGGAGCGTCCCTCAGGTGACGACGACGACTGAAGACTGGCTGTGGTTCCAACTGGCTATGGTCAGTCGATGTTCCAGTGAAATCGTAGTTTTCTTGACTCGTATTTAGGTTGACGAAGATGAGGGAGGCGGTCTACGAGCTCTAGCTGAGGTGCTGTTAGGATATGGCGAACGTCACTTTGATGGAACCTCAAACCAACAAGGTTCGAGAAGGGGTGTATGGGCGGGCGTGTTATTGATGTGCGGGCAGTTCGAGAGGGTACGTGATTTCCATATACCTATCTTCCACAAGTGTTCAAGGTTTTCAAGGCGGTCGCAGCTTTGTGGGAGCATCAAGAGACGGAGATCGAAGCCGTCCATTTGGCGATCGCCCTTCTATATCATGGTTTGCTTCGTGTCCCCTCTCGTGCGGAGACTTCCGACATGACACCTCGTGAGTGCGCCGCCTTAAGCACTTCAAAGCTAACGCCATGCTACAGTATCTCTATCGCCTATCTCTCCACCTGCGCTTAGCGTATCCACGTTGGTGTGGCGATATGTGCGCCAGTTCGTCAAGATGGATGCCAAGGAGGCTCTCCAATATGTGTATTGTGTGTGCCTTGCTGCCGATCAAGGTGAGGTAGGAAAGGAACATGTCGAGATTGCATGGGAACAGGCAAGGAGGATTATTGTTCTAAGCAATGGTGGGCCCGGTTGGGAAGAGCTCGTCGGCGGTTACAGGCAGGACGGTTCCAGATTCGTGAGTTTTCTTGAGATACCTTTGTTGGTCGACATCCTCAACATACCTACAGAACGGTGTGGTGGAACAAGGCGCCAGACTTCTGCATCTGCAAGACAGCCACCAGTTCAACGAACAGATTCTGGTCCGCGCTGGTCAGCATTGTGAACAGAATGACAGAATCTCCGAGGCCATCAAGTTGTATAACCTGGCTGGAGAATACACGACGGTGACCTCTTGCCTTGCCCAAGGGTTGAGCAAGACTATTTCCAAGCCCAGTCTCGGCGAGAAGGATCAAGCGCTGGAAAGGACCGCTGCTGATATTTTGAAGCACTATGAGAGAACGAACCGCGCAGTGGGAAAGGATCGAGATGCTGTCGTCAGGTTGTTACGGATACGAGAGGCGTTGGAGGCGAATGCCGCAGGCAAACCAGAGGTTGCTATCGATGTAGGTTTTGTATCTCGTGTTCACACAGATAATGCTGATTCTTTCTCTTTATAGATAATGGAATCTACAGAACTCGTTCCACTCAGTGGAGATGTGGCTAAGATAACACGGCGTGCGGAAGATTTCAAAGACCTCCATGAATCGCTCCAAAGAAATCTGCAAACATATCTTACTCTTACTATGGACTCTCTTGCGGGTGTCCATCAAAAGGTCAAGTCATCGGTTGTGCCGGATACCACTCGACAGATGGTGAGTCCACTATTTACTGATAGTAGCAGGCGAGGCATTGAAAGCTGTTTTTAGACTCTCCAAGCAGTCCGGCGGAAGTCAAGATCGCTTATGATCTTCGCAGGGATACTAAAATACCGTATGTCTGCCGATGTGTACTCTTACCTTGCCAGGTTAGATGTCGAGATTGCGCTATGATAAATATTTCGCCTTGGTTTTATTCGAGTACCTCTCACCATTTATAATACTGGATGTCGTGCCGCATTGGCAGGCCTACATTGCACATGTCAAGAGGAAGGGGACCGTCGTTGCAAGGATCAGATGAGACTTTCAGAGTCCATCGAAGACACGTACATACGAAAACATGAACAAAAGGCGAAAAATATCATCGTTGTGTTGCAATAAACTCTGCATCCTTTTCCTCGCTTTCTTCTTCGTCCTCTTCTTCTTCGCCTTTGGACGCCACCAGATCAGGAGACAGCTGGTGCTGTGATGCCATGCGGCGTTGACACTTCGTGGGTCATGAGTTTAGTACGTGAACGAACAGTGATGATGATAGGACTCGCATGGTACACGGCAGTCCAATATCCGCCCCAATACATGGCACCTAATGCACGGGTAAAGGCTTCGTCTTGACTCACCATAGTTTCAGGCGGGCCCGGAAGCTGGTACGAGGCGGAACCGAGATCTGGAACAGTAGGCATCTGCGGGAGTTCCAAAGACGGGTCGTGCGAGGGTATAAAAGTATTGAAATTAAACGGCTGCGAATCAGCTTCCTCTCCGTTGGTAGGAGATTCGAGCATAATATCTTTGGGTACGGCCTCAGCACTTGATTTCGCAGAAGTATTTGGAGATGTAGGGGGCATGTTATACCATCTGGAAAACAACTTGAGTGAGGCAGAAGAACAAAGCCATTGCGACATACAAAGGAGACTTGTGGACTGGTTCCATTTTCCAGCCTTTGTCTGGGCCGTTGTATGCCTCGTACTCCTCTGTGGCTGCATTCCATGCATCGATGAGCGCGGAGTCGTCCCAGATCTCGTCGTAAGTCAGCTCGCGACTTTCTTCCGTATTGCAGATCCCTTCCTGTGTCTCCGCCTGACTTTGGGATGATATATTCTGCGGAATCGCCGTGGAACCGTTTGCGGAGTGAGAGGTGTTACCCCCCCGGGTTTTAGGCTTATTCCACTTTCGTTTTTTAGCGGGCGGTTTGGAGGGGTTTGGAGGCAGAGACGAATGATTTGTATCGTATGGGAGCGCTATGTCGGCGTAAGAAACCAACGGTCGTTTGGCTGCGTTCATGGGTGCCGGAAGAAAGGAGTATGACAGATTTGTGGGGTTTGCCGAAATATGGAGTCATCGTTCGTATTTGCGCATTGCTGCAGCATGCACAATGGAGAATGAGTCTCTACATAGTTACAAGATCCATAATATAAATCTAAGCGTTCTAAGATGCGTTATAGTAGTCCCCAAGACGTCACGGAAGGAAGTGCAATTTATGCTCACCAATCTGAATTCCCATCTGCCCAACCACCCCTATCCCTGGTCCCAGAACTGGCCAATTTTGCCTTGCCTCTGGATTTGCGGCCACCAAGTTCCTTGTACATACTTCTCATCTCGGCCTTTCCAGGTTTGAACGAAGCTTCTGCTTCTGACTTCCACTGCTCTTCCTTCAATTCGCGAGGTGTCTGAGTACCTGACGGCAGACGTGATGGAGATGTATAGCCTGAAGCGCGGGAGAAACTCGTGTGTTTTGGAGATCGATCACCCGCCGACCGCAGGTGCGTGATGCGCTGAAGGGTAGTCAGCAGTGAGTGGAGCGAGATGATGACGAGCAAAGCGGACCCAATCCTGTTTGGACTCGCGCTTGGTCCATTTTCCGGGAGGTAAACTATCGTCGCGGAAATTATCCTTTCTATAATGCTGAAACCAGACTTGGCAACGATGAGCACCTTGGGGCAGGATAGACGGAGACGACCGTACCATAGTTGATAGTTTGGCTCTTGCGCCATTTCCGCGAAACGAGTGCACACTTTGCGAGATCACGTATGGAAAGATTGGTGAAGATTCTTTGGGATACTTCGGTGGGGAACGCTTTAAGAGGATCCCGCCGCGATGAAAGATGCAACGGCCCGCGAAGTGGCCGGGCTGAGGCACCTCGGACCGGCGACGATGGTCGAGTGCGATCCGGAGTTCCAGGAAGAGAGATCTGTGTTGGTTGGTATGGATGGCAGCTTGAGAGAGCCTGCACTCACGACGTTGACGAGATCGTCATCTGAATCATCCTTATCTGAGACGGTGGCGGAGGTTGAAGGCAGGATATTCATCGCCTTGAGCTTCTTGTCGAGAGTGGACAGGTCTGCGACATTGGATCGCAGGACGCCTTGGAGCAGACTCATGGTGGACAACGGAAGAGCTCAGATGTTCCAATTCGGGACGACGACGACATCGACGCTGACAAATCAGATATCACGACTTGAATAGCGTCCAAACCCCCTTGGCGTACGACACAACCTCATCCGCACCGAGTTTACTCTCTCCAAATATCCGGTCCACGAATGTGATCGGCACCTCACCCACCGTGTACCCAAGCGCACGAGCTCTAACCATCATCTCCATTTGGAAAACATACCCTTTCGATTCCGTCACCGTGATGATGTGCCGAAGTACCGGTAGTCGATACAGCCTAAGTTTTCTTCCATCACACGAGTCGTTGGTTGTCAGAATGTAGATGAACATACCGGAAACTTCCTGTCAAGTCGCTCACACCAGGATTCAAAACCATGTCAGCCAGAAAATTGGCTCCTCGTGATACCAGTTTTCGCTTCAGATCCCACCCATGCACTCCTCCGGGTCTTGCATCATCAAGGGACGGCTTGGCGGCGGCTCTATACCGAGTTCCAGTCACAATATCCAGATTGTGCGCTTTTTGCAGGCTTGTGGTTACGTTACAAAGCGAAGTTCGGTCGATACAGAGCGGACACATACCGTATAAATTGAGGAATAAATTTAGGCTATTGCGTTCGACGATTAACGGATTTATGGCGAGAGGAATCACCTCACATGGTGAGAAAAATCAGCATCCATGATAATGACAAAGTCTCCAGTGCAGAAGTTGAGACCATGAATGTAGGCCGTCCTTAGATAAAGGCTATCAGTATTTGAACATCAAGACGGCGGGGAAAAGTTACCCAAGGCCAAGTTTTCCCGAACGAGGTTTCAGCACCTGGAGCCGTTACGGCTTGAAACGAGTCGTTTAACAGCCCGTCACTCTAACTCACAATCTTGTCGTCCCCATACACGCTGGCGAGCTGTCTCGCAACTTCCTGGGTACCGTCGGGGCTTGCATCATCCACTACGATGATCTCCCAAACAAGTTTGCTACGAGCTTCAGCGTGAGTTTACACGGTGTCCAGTATGGCAAGGTGTGAAAGTACTTTTCGTTGAAGACTTTTGCAAGCAACCAGACGATAACGGGAAGGTTCTTGCGTTCGTTGTAGGTGGGGAGAATGACAGAATATTTATGTGTATCCGGTGTAGCGAAGCGACCTTGCATGTTCAACGATGCGGCGCTTTCGAAAGGGTTCATTGCTGGGACGAATTACTTTTGATAAATACTGGAACATAAAATAATTACAAACAAAATAGTCTCTCGATGACCCCCTCGCAACTTGATCGTCTCAAGGCTCTACTTCGACGCGTCGTTCGGCTCACCATCTTGGATGGTCGCATATTCTTGGGCAATTTTGCAGGCACAGATAAACCTCTCAATATTCTTCTCATCAATGCCGAGGAATATCGTGTGGGACTGGAGGAAGGCAGATATGTTGGACAGGTGGTAATTCCCTGGAGGTTGATAGTGAAAGTAGAGGCAGAGGTACCGGAAGATCAAGCTCCAGGCGCCCAGTCGCACCAATCTATCTACCTATGAGCCAAACGAGGGGCAGTCATGAGATTGTTATCTTCCTTATGTACTAAAGACAACAGGCCTTGAAGGAAGGGTCACTGTAGCTATCGTTTTAGATTCATGAAAATTCCTCTTAATTAGTGAAAGACAGTAACAGGTAACTTAAATGTGATCCTAGTGAACATTCAACGCCGATCTCTGCGCCCGCACAGACGGAAACCATCGCAGCTTGTCTGTGTTCCAATTTAGAGAGAGAGCGTCAAAATCTTCAAGCTCCTTCAAAGAGCTGGGTAGACCGTGAAGTCCTTCGCAAACATTCAGCAGACTTCGTACAAACTGTCGAAGCATGATTGATCAGCAATAGGGAAGGTGTATGAGAGAGGATGGACAGCGAAACCGACCTCCAACCTGTCCCCAGCCCACAACCCAGCCCAACCACCCATCTTCCCCGATCGAAGAAGATCGGACAAGATTGCCTCTGCCATTTCGACGGAGCCAGCAGGAGAATAAGATGTAGCCTGTAAATGGAACTTTATGAGAATTGATCCAGTGAGGGAAAGAAGGGCAACATTCCTCCAAAATATCGCTGCATGAGGTCAAGAGCCGGGCGAGTTCAGGATGTCCCACTGCTGGTGTCTGTACATCGTCGTACTCGGGCTTAAAAGCCCACTTATAGCGGCGGTAGAAGCTGGGCCGCAACTGACTCGAGCTGGATGGAATGGAAGACATGGACGCCTGCGAAGTCACTTTTCAGAAACACGCCTTTGGATGCAGGGGATCGTATACAAACAACAAACACGGCCGTCGATAGAGCCTGAAGACCGGACAGGAGCTGGTGCTGAAACTGTAACTCGTAGTAAACACCAGAATTTTCTGTGATTAAGACTAAGCTACCAGTAGGACCCGAAGAACAGGGAGCATACCGGCGGGCACCACACGTAAAAGGTCTTCCAGACATGTCAAATGAGCCTCGATGACTTGCGTCGTGTACCAATAAGCGATGGGGCGTTCTTCTTGAGTAAATAACTCCAGTTGAAACCCTGAGAATACAACCTCCCTGATACACGATAACCTCCAAACCAGCGCTGCCTTTGGCAGATGTAAGGCTATGTGATCCCTGGGTATACTCTACAGTCGGTTTATTTTTCATCCCAGTATGAACCTTATAAATTGACGCACCGTACTTTCGAGTCTCGTTGTAATATCGACGAGCATATCGTATAAGAGATGCCAATCAAACAAGGACTTTGCGAATTGCCGGCGCCGCCTGGGACGATTAAGCCAGAGACCCCTGATGTGCGGAGTGATGAGCTAAGGAGAGAGGTTGACAGAAATCATTGAGCGATAGATTATGATAGAACGTGCTTTGTTGAACAGGAGGTGTTCCATCTGAGAAAAGGGAATCAAGTCTTCCCTGGCATACTGTTTAATTGTTTGAATGAGGAAGTCATACGTGACGCCCAGGGTCTCCAAGAAAAAGCGGTCGACCACCCAGGTAGAAGTAAATTTATTTAAAATAAGGAACCCGTCGAAAAAAACAGACTGCATGGGATATTAGCCTGCCCAAAAGCGAACAAGCGGAGCTTACCTGCGCATACGATCGTAAATATGGGATTTGTGGGGGTCGATACGGTAATAGAGCACGACTATTGCCCACTATCTGAGGGAAGACGTTCAGATAAGGTGGAGACATCGCGGAAACATCATCAACCTCCCAAGTAGACAGGTTGTGCGTGTTAGCAAGTAGGCTTAGCTCTTTCCAGCCATCCAAAAGGGCATCTATAGCCTCCCAGGTTTTCTCCAATGGGGGGACAGATATGATGCGAAGCGGAACAAAGGTCTTCAGACGGCCGCCAATGCAAGGATCGAATGCCAGACGAGCGGGGGATGAAAGATTTAGGTCCGGAATGGGATTAGAACGGATGAAGTTGAGCTGTTGGCGGGCATCTACAATGAGATCAGCAGTGGACATATAGATGTCGGACTGCATAAGTTGCAGGAGGATCTTCGATGAAGGCGTCAAAAAATGGCTAAACGATTATCGATATGAGAACACCTTTCTGAGAATTATTCTTGATCGAAGAGCATTTCGCCAGAGCACAGGGACTTCGAACAGATGTACTTTAATAGAAGTCATACCGGAATTAATTCACGACGCACGTTTTTTGGGTGTCTTGACCAGCCAGTCCACAGCTTCTTCGAGTAACGTTGTGACGTGTTTGACGGGCAACCCTTCGAGCAGGGATATTTCACATTTTTCGCTTTGCCAATCTTCTGTCTGGACGGGAGGGGCATATTCACAAGATCAGGAAATGTAATCGATAATCACTCACGTCCTGAACGTTATGTTTGGAAAGTTCCCTCCAGGAAAGATCGCAACACTTCAACAGTCCCATTACATAGGCCTTTAACACCACAGATGACAGTTCTGAAATAGGCGATGGATCATCGCCTGCAACACGGTGGGTTGGGATATATTCGACGTCAAGATCAGCTAGGTGATGGACATAGGCAAGAGTGAAAACGGTCTGCGATAGTGAATTTCCGGCATGCCACTCCATCTAATCAGCGCGTATCAGAAGCCTGAATGAGAACATATCACAATTCTTCACCTCATACGAGAAAGACCTGTCTAAAATCCAACACAACTCCTGCGGTAACAAAGGCATCAGGGGATCGAATGCAGGGCGATGTTCTGCTTCAAGGATCAGGCCGCTGTCGAGGCGTGGCTCCCCAATCATGGGGGGTATCAGCGAAGCCTACGCAGGAAATGCCAGCCCTCCTCACCTCGAACGCCCCCATTGCATCGTGTAAAGTAAAATCTTCCATAAAAACGAAGTCACCGGGTTCCATTTCTTTTCGCGGCATGAAGTTATGCCGAACATTGTAGGTTCAGGAGACATACCTGCCGCCGCATTTCCGAAAATATCGGTAACATCTTGAAAGCTGAACCCAGCACCAGGGAGGACTCCTGAATCGCCTGGAACGTCCATCAAGCGCGAGAGCGTGTGTTGCCGAACACGTGCAGTGACTTGGTTTAACGCTCGTCCATGTTTTCATGCCGTCGACCTCTCCACTTCGACGCCGTCCGCCGGGCATTTAGCCACTCTGCTGGCCAGCATAACAGAAGAGTTATCTTTTCTGGAATACAGCCGACGGGAGTCCCTCATGTAAGTGCTTGACAAAGCGGTGTAGATAATCCATTGACGCTTGCTAGCTAGTTGGGGAACTACCTTGGTGCTCTTTCGAATTGGGTCAGGCTTCAAAGAACTGCAGCCGATCAAGACGAATTGATCTTCTCTATTGTTGGATGGCATGCTTTGACTTTGCCCCAAGATCCCACTACTTTCGCAGCTTCAAGAAAGGATCTACTTGCCACTCTCTTGGCCATAGGACTTGATCCCAGAAGGTCCATTATATTTCATCAAGACCATGTGAGTATTCTTTGGAGTCTGGGAGACGGTGATGCTTAGTGTTATTGGAGAATCCGGCACATACAGAACTCGCCTGGATTCTGAACTGTCTAACGCCGGTTGGCAGGCTGCGCCGCATGACGACCTGGAAGGTGCAGTCTTCCACTACCGAGCAGATCAGATATCTCACCTTGATTCCAGTCTCGACTAGCGGCCTTCCGAAATGCTAATCATGAATCAGAGGTGGACGAGTCCTTGCTAACCGTGGGTCTCTTCACCTATCCGGTTTTGCAGGCTGCCGACATTTTGGCATATCGGTATATCACTCGTCGGTATATATCCTCATCTCTCACAAACGAATCAGTGCCACACATGTTCCTGTGGGAGAAGATCAAAGTCAACATCTGGAACTGTGCCGAGACTTGGCTGATTCGTTCAATCGGACGTTTAGACCCTCCGACCCCCTGTTCCCCCTACCGAACCAAATTTTCAGTGAGAAGCCTCTTTAAGAACTCATCTTGTCACTGTGCTCAATGCTTGACGCAATAGCGACCTCAAAACGAATTCTTTCGCTCAAGGACCCGCAATCGAAAATGTCTAAATCCTCCCCGGATATTCAATCACGCATTCTCCTCACTGATAGTGCTGCTCAAATTTGTTCCAAGATACGCGCGGCCGTAACGGACTCTGTTGCTAAGATCACTTATGATCCCATCGACAGACCTGGAACGTCTAATCTTCTGACTATACTTGCGGCTTGTACAAATGAAGATATTGCAGATCTTACACAGAGGTATGAAGGGAAAGGGCATGCACACCTTAAAGGTGATGTTGCAAGTGCAGTCGAGGAACTCATTAAAGGCCCCCGCTCGGAGTTTGAAAGGCTCAGATACGAGACTGGGTATTTGGATCGGGTTGCACGCAGTGGTGCTGAGAAAGCTAAGGCACGGTCCCAAGTTACCTTGAATGAAGTGAGAGTGACACTAGGGTTGGGAACTGTGGCATAAATTTGGGGAGGGTCGGAGTTGGTGCTATGATTATGATTGTAACATCGTTTACTCAGTGCCAAGTAGTGAAACACAGGCCATCATATACTATGCTGTACGACATTTGTGACTCACCGTTGGTAGTATAGTATGCTGTACACTGGATCTGGTGCGACCTACCAACAGTGAGTCACAAATGTCACCGACCTGCCGCAGCGATGCCGTCCACTGAGGAGAGGGCACTCCTGGTTTGTTGGCCATAGAGTCAACTTGTTTCTCTTTTTTTTGACCCTCCCACCACTTCCCTTCAGTGCTTGGTGTTTCCAGATTGGACTTTCGGACTTTCCGGATCTGGTTCCCTGGTGCTCCGGACTTTGGCTTTGGTTTTCTGATTTGTTTTTCTAGGTTTCCTTTTTTCTTTTTTCGGTCGACGCGCCTTTTATCACGTGACTCAACGCGCGCTCAGATTTTTTTCGTTTCGAAACCCCAAAGCCAAAGTCCCCCCCCCCAAACCACCATTTCTTGTCTGACACTTATACATTCTTATATAATCAACATTTACTTTTTAACTTGGCCTCCAGCGGAAAACATCTGATACTGACACTGCCTAGTTTTTGACTTTCCGCCCTGAATCTTAATCCCTAATTGGAATGCTTGTACTTAAACACCCAACATATTATCATACCAAAGAAACAGCAAAACATTACAAAAAATGAAACACTCTCACAAGTCAATCAACAACCCCTCCTTCCTCTCCTCCTTCTGCACCATACCCCCACCTGATCCATAAATTGTATACTCCTGCTGCTGTGGCACCTCCATCGGCACAACCGGAAACTCCGGAATTACATTAGACGGAGGTACCGGGACTGACATCAGCTGTTGTTGGATCTGTTGCGGTAGAATCTGCTGGTGGTGCTGTTCTTGACGTGCATGAGCCGGCGGAGCCCAATTATGTTGCATGGACTGTGAATGAGCATGGCCCAGCCATGCAGTGACAGTGTTGCTGCGCCCAAGATGTCCGTTCACAATTGGCGAAGGAGCTTGAGCTACAGGCACTCCTGTGGCAGTCACTGGTGGAGCTGCGAACGAGATCGTCTTTGCGCGGTTCAGAGTCGAAGTGGGTGGAGAGGTTGGTGTGGCCTGCTGCAGCCGTTGTTGCAGAGGAGGAGGGGGTGGCAACGTGACGTGTTGTATCGACACGGGTGGCGGAGACTGAGCAGCATATTGATACTGTTGTGGGTTGATGGTAACAGCCGGTAGAACGGGCACCTGTGAGGTCAGCGGAGTTTGATGCTGTTGCTGGTGGTAGATCCGTGGAGGCTCGACATATGAAGAGTGTTGTCTTTGAGGCTCTTGCGAAGTTGGGCTCGAAGCTTGTGTTTGGGTAGGAATATGTGCATATGGTTGAGGTGGTGATTGAGCGTATTGTTGTACAGGCGACGATGGTTGCCATTGAGAAGATGGCGACTGGTATGTAGTCGCCGCCACTGGTAGAGAGGAAGCCCATTGAGTGTAACCGTTGACTGCGCCGTATGCCTGATTGGCGTCCGGACTGGGACCAGCTGCAGCCTGAGGTGACCGCCAACGCGGGTGTGCGATTTGTTCAGTCAGCAACTTGTCGTACAGCTTGACGGCCTGGGAGAGTTTGTCATGCATTTCCGACAGCATTTCTTGAAGGTCAGAAGAGAACGTCAACGATCGGGAAGTGCGAGCGCAATGAGAGACTCACGTTCTTTCCGCCCAGCATCATCCAAGCTCAGTGCTAATTTGGGTCTTAAACTATTCGCCTTGTCGTACAACTCATTCACTGCAGGGTATCGAGATATATCCCGACCCCCCTGGGCTTCGACTTGTTCAATCGTTTGGCTGAAAGTCAGGATCGCATCGGATTCCAAGGCCTCGAATTCGTAATTCGGTACCGGAGGCAGAGGAGGAATACTGGTATTATATCGCGAATATTCCGCTGGTGCAGAGTAGGACGATTCAACCCGAGAGTCTGTTGCCAGTGGTGCGCTAGGTTTTGGTGCATTCATTTCTTGGAGACTAGCTTCGATGGCTGCTTTCAAATCCGGGTCATCTTCCTCATCTTCCTCGTCATTAGCAGAGGGCTTGGAGTTGGGATAAGATGAGTGTTCAACAATTGGAGGCTCGGAGTATTTCCCAGGGGCTGGTTGGAAAGGAACGTATCCCGGGCGTGCGTGACGACTCGTCCCTGCTTCCTCCAATGAGAGTTGAATCGCACGTTGGAGTTCTTCATCTGCAAGTTCCCGAGCCGAACGATGACGGGTTGTCAGTACGCTGGTGGAGTGACGGCGCCCCTTGTCACTAGGAGGGCTATCAGTAAACGTAATATAAACCTGGGTGAGGACTCACGCTCTCTCCGCCTTTCTCGTGATCTTGGAGTAGCATGAATCGCACACTCTGACTTCCTGTGTTGTTCCAAAATGAGGGAGGGCCATTGTCTTGGACGAACAAGCCTGATCGAAGACTTGGCCGCAGTTACGGCAGTGATGCTTTCGGTTGGTGAAAGTAAATGGGTTGCGGCACCGCAGACACACATCTGAATCGATCCACTCGGGGGCAGTTTGTGTGTCTACCATGAGAGCATTTGCGATTGCAAGGTCCTTTGGTGGAAACTTGAAACCTGAGTAGGTCTCAACGTCCAAGACTTGTGCCAGAATGGTCTGAGAAACGCACCTTCACTGAGGAGGGTCTTGTAGACTTGACCCACATATGCCAACATAGGCTTCGCTTCAAAAGCAAAGTTCCAATTCTGTGTCATGCGCAGTATATTGTTCTTGACCTCCAAGTTCAAAGCCGGCATCTTGAGGAGCGACACGAGGTTGTCTATGAATTCTCTGGAAGCAATCTCAGACAAGAAGAGATCTCCTCCGTTCTTGACGCATACGTCTGTCAGCTGTAAAGAGAGTTGATTAGAATCGGCAGAGGTGAAAGTAAGGGTGAATTGGTACCGAGAGTGTCAGGTTCTGGACGTTTGGGTTCTTATGATTGAGCCTGCGCTTGAGGGCGCGCATGGCATCCTTTGCTGGTACCGATTTTGAACGTATCTGGTCACATATTTCTAGATTGAGCGCGATATCTTCTGCGCCTGCGGGCAGGAGTTCAGAAGTGGCTTTGTCTGGGCGTGGATCGTTGGTTAGAGGGAGGACATTTAGTTTCTCATATAGAGAGCAACTTGCCAATAGCATCGTCCAGTTGGGACGTTCCCCAAATCCAGCTTCCGATGCTCGACATTTAGTGGGTTCAAGTGGGAGATGACAGTTGTGCTGACTAAGCTGTGGACCATCTGCCGTGATCATACTATTACGACGCAATCCCTGGATAGCGCGTCGACGCTTGTCTTATTATTATACGCAAGGGACCCGACAGTAAAGATATAAATCGTTGAGACGCGGTTGGGTAACGTTACGCTCACAACGCAGCGGAGAATTACGTAAGACATCGACAAAGTTCACGGAACGAGTCCGCCTTGATGACCACAGCCATCGCATCTCTTCCTCCCTCTTCACCGGGATAGCCTTTCCGACGAGAACTTCCGATATCCAGTTATACAACAGCTTCAAACGATTCCGAAAATCGGTCATACAGCACGTGCTGACTTCGACATATGTCCGTCTGTGAATCGCAAAATGCGCTGGCTATCGATCAGTCCTCCTTCTGGGATGCAGATAGCCTGAACTGGGATCCACATAGAATAGGATGGGCCATTGCCGGAGGATGTGCTGGCTTGGTCAGTTGCCCCCCGAGATGCTCTACTGTTGGTTGATTGCAATATATCATAGACACTCATTATTTCCATGATCACGGTCCTGCGTCACTGCAGGTACGGCATTGTGCTTCATGTTACTATATTTTTCAACCCGTCAATGTCGACCCATAGAAATTACACCAACGCAGTTGAACAACGCCAAATGTATGTTCCTCTTCATATCGCCTCGCGATGTCAACGAGGCAAACCTGACCCTTTCAGTTTGCGAATATTATACATGCCTCCGGTTTACGCCATAATATCCTTCTTTTTTTTATCGATTTTTCCGGAAATTCACCTATTATGAGCTGGTCGAAGTCGGTATGTCCTTTCCCCCCTTGCAATTTTCTCTGTTCATGAATCTCCTTAGCGTATGAGGTCTGTATCGGCAAAAAGAAATTTGTTCCTTTCTGATAAAGCATACTGCTACTCAAGGCAGTCACTCTCAGCGCTTTCCTGTACGATCCATCCTGTTCCATTTGTTCGTCCACTTATTGGTTATCCTTAGACTTCTTCTCATAGTCTTTGTTGCAAAGACTGCAACTGGAGGGAATGCAGTGAATGCGTTGGAACGCAAAGATAAACGCCCTCTTCCTTTCCCTGTCCGTCTCCATTGAAGATAATTTGTTCACATACTGACTCGTTTTACCCCCACCAGTTTTGTCATTGGAGATATCGACCAACGAAAGTGCGTTGACTGTCTGCCCTAAAACTTTGCGCTTACGGTCTCCAGGCGTACTTCATGTACACCCTCAAGGTAGACGAGTTCTCCCCTCCTTACAAGTCCTCTCTCATTCCTCCTCTCTCGGACAGATGTAATTATTCGACCTCGTATGCACCCTTTTCCCATTCTCAAGCTCGTGATACCCTTACCAATTCCCTTGCAGTTGTATCCATCGTCGGCATTGCCTGTGAATCATACAACGTGCTGTGCGCAATATCCGGTTTTAACCTTCACTTTGCGAACGTCTACCTTGAGGTAATTGACCCCGTGAGTATCAGGTAAGCGAACAACCTTTTACAAAACTCCCTGTAACATCATCTCTACATACACAGCATCGCCCTCTATGGACTCCTCACTTTCTACGGCTTGACGTCGGAAGCGCTTGAAGGCCGACGACCCCTTGCCAAGTTCCTATGCATCAAACTCATTGTCATGTTCATATTCTATCAATCATTTGTCGTATGCATGTTGCTCTTTACCTTTGTTAAACCGGAACTCATTCCTTCGAATAGTTCGTAGCGTTGGAAGGCAGAGTTATCAAGGGTACTCCCTTTCTAGAAAAATTGTTAGACCATCTTTCAACCACTTTCTTTAGCCACTGAGTACTAGACGGCTACGAATATAGCTGATGGACTGAGCGCTCTTGCGATATGCATTGAGGTACTATAGCTTTGTAACCCTTTTTTCTTCCCTTTTCGCTCATCCCGCATGCGCTCCAGATGGTGTTCTTTGCAATATTCATGATGTGGGCCTATACTCCGGCCGAATACACACGAAAGCCAGGATCACCTCCAACGCGCGTATGGCGGCCGCTATGGGACTCGTTGGTTTTTGCTTCAACACATGCAGTGTTGCCATTTTAAAATCCCGCCTACCTTTTACAGAATCAACTACAGTGAGTCCCCTCCTGAAATGCTCAGATCCCACCCATTCACGCAACCTCGTTATCAGGTGATTTCGCACGAGAAATATATGGCTCTCTCCGCTTCTTCGTCGACTACATACGCGGCAAACCCCACGCGCACACCCCATGGGCAAACGGGCATGCGAAGATGGACTTTGGCGAGGCGTTCGGTGTGAGCACCAATACCCCCGTGCAGTACGTCGTCAAGCAGGAACAACCATCCTACGAACGGGTGGAAGGTGACGGCGAACCCCGTGGTGATGTAGCACCGGAAGGAGTGGGGGTAAGACCTAGCTTTGATGAACATATCCATCTCGCGCCTTATCCTGGGTCGATGACGGAGCAAAGGTGAGATGAGGAACGAGTTGGGCGGGTTAGTTGGCTACGGATTGATCTACAGTGCACATCTTTTTAACCCCACCAGGACACCTTCCGAATTATCTCCTCTTAGCTATTTTCTGGATTCGTAAGTGCCTCTTAACTTCCAACCACCTTGGCTACACTGATACACTCGTCAGGACGCTGTGCAACCACCAGCGTTATTGTCCGTCGTTTTGCCACATTTACCGCCACCTTTGCCATCCATTATCGTGAACGCCCTCAAATCCCTCCAAATGGGGTCGTTATTCCTTGATGATTTCTCTAGACTTATTGTAGGGATGGATTCATTGTCATGTTTTCGGGGTGGTTCTCGCAAGGATCGTAACCCATGTATTTTCCATCCCCGTGAATGAAGTATATCCTTTCGATGACCGAATTCAGAAGTCAGAAGAATTATATGTAGTTGTATTTTTGCATCGTTCGAAAGGCTGTCAAGGAAGGAGGAGGTATACGGGTGGGCTGTTTGACGACGCGATCCTCATTTTCCTCTCCGGTAACTAATGGAAGGCCCGCAGCTGTGGACTCTAATTTCCACTGTTGCCAAGGATCGCCACCGGCGACCTCCATAAGCTCCTTTAGAATCGCCGTCGACCACTTCTCGTGCATGTCCACAGTGTGCTGCTTGCCGTCAGCTGAAATATGCACATATCAGAGAAAAAGTTGTTTAGAGAGGGACATTCTCGGTTACAGACCAAACTCGACTTCGATCTCGGGTCTCCACGTTTCTTCAGCTGTCTTGTGCACCTTCTCGACTCGAACATCGAGGTCAGGGTTCGCCCACCGTATTCGGGGAAGTTGTTCCTTTACAAAATGTCTGCGTTAAACGGCCGCGTCAAATACACTGTCTATCTGCCTGCCACCTTCGAGAAGTACGCGTACCGTGCACCGAAGTGGTCGTTCTGGAAAGCCAGAGAGTCTCAGGCTCTTGATATTTTGAAGGGCGAACTTTGGGGCTGCATTTAGATTTGCGAGGACTTGGGCGAGATGCGAAGGGCCTGGTAGCTTTCCTCGACGTCCCATGTCTTCGGTGGAGAGACGAGGACTTTCGTGTTGACGGTTATTTACATGCAACCCTCTTACCTTTGATCGTCGACTTTCATGACCACAACCCATGGCCCATACAACCATGGCCGAGGCCGAGGAATTCCTAGTCAACCGCAGATCCAAGAGGAGTACGGCTGGGAATAGGTCTGTATATCCTGACTCTCGTTCTATTTCTTGTGACGATTTTCAGGATGGAAGCAGTTCTTGCGCAAATGGGATTAGAGGAAAATGGAGCGGAACCCATGGAAGAGGATGCCAATTTTATTAATGCAAAAGGTTCGTTACTAGCGAAATCTTGTTCGGCGTTCGGTAATAGTCTAGGACCTAGATGAGCAGGATGAATTTGGATCTGACTTTGAGAGCACCGACGAGGAAGCTGCGCAGGAAGAAGCTGAGGCTGGAGAGAATGCCGTTCAGGACGAGGAAAGGAGAGTTCAGAAAGTATGAGAGAACTCCTTCATAACGTTTCATTCATGCAATTAGACAGGAGGCGCGCGCGAGGTTAGAGAAGGCCACTGCTGCGGCCCATGCTAATGGTACTAGGTGATGTGCAACTATATAATGCTTGAGAAAAAAGAAGGAAAGCTAGACGTAGCAAAGATAAAGAGCAACCGACAAACACTTAAAACCTGTTCATTCCCAGGAAGGCGATGATTGATACCCATGGCTACGATTTCCATTTTGCACAGGGCTCGAAGGTGACCATGCTGGCGAGGTTGGGCTATATGCGGGCGATGCAGGGGCTGCAGGGGGAAATATCAGCTTGGTAAAATGTTACGAAACTGGATACTTACAATAAGCCGGGGCTGGAAGAGTGGATGTTAATCAAAGGAGTGAATCAATAAACTAGAATGGACTCACAAGCCGGTGAATAAGCAGGGGAGGTGGGAGCTAAAAAAAAATTAGGCAAAATTTCACACTTGGGGCAAAGTCACATACAATATTTTGGCGATGAGGGTGACGCCATCGGCGAAGTAGGAGAATACTTGGGCGAGGAAGGCGACATTTGGGCGGGAGCTAGATGTGGATCGTCGATCAATAAAAATCGAGACTCAAGAGAAAAGAACTAACATGCTGGAGATCATGGAAAAGATAAGGCGGGTCATAATTAGTAGAGTCAGACAAACACAGTAAGAAAAGACCGACTGGGCGAGTCTAAAAAATGTGTGCTATTAACAATGTAACACACACCAATCATGATAACTCACATCGAGGGGACGTTGGGCTGAAAGATGGACTCGTGGGGGAGTAACGCGGAGATGTCGGACTGAAGGACGGTGATTGAGGACTGTATCTTGGTGATGTTGGGGAGAACGAGGGTGACGTAGGTGAATAACGTGGACTTGTTGGTGAGTAGCCCGGGGATGTGAGATTGAGAGCTGGTGATGTCGGTGAATACGTCGGCGAAGTTGGTCCCCGTCGGTCATAGTATGGCGACGTTGCATATGGGGACGTTCCAAACGGAGAGGTGGCTCCACCAAACGGCGATTGGGGAACAAAGCTAGGAGAAGTCGGAGAATAAGCATTGGGTGAACTAGGACTGTATCCTGGCCCAGCCGGTGACATGCCACCAGCTCCAAGAGGGCTCTGGCCGAGCCCGAGCCACGGGAAGCTGGCGGTATCGTCACCACTGTTGATTGCAAGAGGGGAAAACGCTGCTTGATCTCCTTTAAAGACGGCTTCGGGCCACATTGGAGAATTCGTATCGTAAGGGGTCATGGCGACTTGTCCGGGTGTCATTCCACCGTCGATCTGAGCCGCAAGCATCGTTTGCACTGGTAGGCGATGATCGACAATAGCGTCCTTCAGCATATCAATGTCCAGCGCGACATCGAATGCTCCTGTGCCCATAGGTGCCATCTGCCCAAACATAACATTCTCGGCAATACCATGACAGTCATCCTTCTCCCCAACTGCCGCAGCCTCCATCAAAATTTCGACCGTCTCCTCAAAGGAGCACCTCATGAGTGCGCCAGTGTCAGCACGATTGATGCCGTGGCGCGTGATAGCCATGAGCGTTCCACGATGTGTCATCAAGTCGCAGAGTAGGGCGAGGTGACGATAGTTGACGTATGAACCGTCGAATTCGATGACACCACGAAGTTCCTTCATTATAGCGTTTCGGGCAGCTTCGATTCCAAGGACGTTGAAAATTTCCACGCAGCTGTTTGAATATGTGCGGGTGAAATCAACTCCCTCAACGCACATGACCGTCTTCAAATTGACCCCATCTGTTTCCAACACCCACTCCTTTTGTCTTCCACTCTCTATGCTACCCTCGGGCGAGATTGTTACTTTGTCCTGCTCCATGAGAAAGACACGTTTGACTCCCTTGACTCCGCGAAGGCTGATGGAGTTCAGCATAGTGAGCTCCAACTGTCGAAGGAACATGTCTTCTTCAAGGACCCCGAGGCCATCATCCTCTTTATCTACCCCTCCCAATACACGACAACGGATGATTAATTTCTCGGAGTTATCTTCACTCCATATGACGAAGAGATCTGTTTTAAAACTTTCTGCAATGCGACTCGCAACATAATGCATAGTGAGCTTGCGGTCAATCATTTTGGCGCGGTCTAGCTCGAGACGAAGGAGCCAGGGCGATTGAAGGTGCAACTTGGATTCAATTTCCTCGTCTGGAATGGCAAAGAATGATTCGACGAACACGGAATCCTCCTCGATGATGGTGGAGCTTGGATCGGGATCATACCAGATCTCGACTGCAGCGGTGACAGTTCGCAACGAGGTGTACGCCAACTCCTGTTGTACATTCTTGGCCGAATCAGCTGAACTAGCCGTCGTCGGGTCAAGATAAACTGTGAGGGACGGCGTTTTGATATTGGTCGCAACGTTAATAATCTCCTTCAAACGAGGCACACCAAGAGTGACGTTTTTGCTGGACACGCCAGCATAGTGGAACGTGTTCAAAGTCATCTGCGTCGCCGGCTCCCCGATAGACTGTGCAGCCAGAGTACCGCACATCTCGCCTGGGTGTGCGATAGATTGATTGAACTTCGCCTCGACCTCACCAAGCACCCAGTCGAATGCTTCCCGAGTCAGATGATACTTCTCCAAGACACGACGAGATGCAAAGGTGGCTCGTAGGTGCATGCGGAAATTCAGTGTAGCATTTTCCTGAGCCTCTCGACTGAGAGGGTCATCACCGCGCACAATAATGAGGCGTTGGCCTAGTTCGTGGAGGGAATCAATAATATACACAGGCTCCAAATCGCTGGGTTTCCGTCGGTCGATGTGGAAGATTTGTAGTGCATTTTGGACAATCCGCTGAAGATTAACGGGAAGGTAGTGCGGTGATGTCGTTGGCGACCGCGGAAACACGAAAGTCCGGAGCAAGTGACGATCTGCTACGAGCCGCTGATATTCTTCATCCAGCTTCGACTGGAGTTCCAGTGAGCTGTCATCAATTCCAACCTGAAGAACACCGGGTAAGAAACCTCCAGCGGGGTCCGTGACGTCCACTCGGTATTGGAACTCGAATTCCTTGCCACTGAGCCCAAACGTGTCGATATTTTGCTTTTCGATGAAGGCTCCGTCCATGCCATCCTCTCCATAAGTAAACTGAATGAGATCACCCAGAGAATTCCGAACGGTCCCATCATAGCACACCATGACGTCCTCTAGAGCCTTCACAAGGCGACGCTGGATATACCCCGTTTCGGCAGTCTTTACGGCGGTATCAATTAAGCCTTCACGGCCAGCCATGGCGTGGAAGAAAAACTCCTGCGGAGTCAAGCCGCGAAGGTAAGAGTTCTCGACGAAGCCGCGAGCCTCTGGGCTAAAATCATCTTTGGTGAAATGAGGAAGCGTTCGGTGACGGAAACCGAACGGAATACGTCGGCCTTCCACGCTCTGCTGCCCAACACAAACCGACATCTGAGAGATGTTGATGAAGGAACCTTTCGAACCAGCGACCACCATCTGCTTCACGTTATTGTCCTCCTTCAAGTTCTTCTGCGCATATTGACCAGAGGAATCACGAGCCAAGTTGAGCTGACGCTCGACCATACTCTCGAAAGATTCTCGGATGGTCATACCTGGAGCCGCCTTGAGACGATCCTGCGTTGCATCCTCGATAATGTTGGCGACGTTCGCCTTTTTATCAGCGATATTCTGGGTTATGAAGGCCATCGTTTTGGGATCAGCAATTGTATCACCAATGCCGATACTAAATCCGTTATGGAACAGCCAAAAGTTTACGACCATTTGAATGCCAGTGAAAAGCTGTCGGGTGGCCTCGGGACCCTTCTCCCGGAATACAACGTGGACTAGACCGCCTTGTGAAGCGCCTACAGTCTTCTTCTCCACGATTCCAAAGATGAGTTCACCGTTCTCAATCAACATACCATCATCAAAGACGGGATTCGACGATCTCGGGTCTGGTGAACGGTGGATGTTGATTCCGCGAGGTATTGTTAAGCTCAGGATTTGTTTGCCAGTCCACAGCGGTTTAGGTTTTACGATCGCAGGGATCGGTACAGAGCCGTCCCAATCCGGTACCCACAACAGGATATTTTGAACTGCATTCCAGTCAAGGAAGGTATCTCGAAGGGTGAATTTTCGGATTCCACAGAGGGTGTCTTGTACGATACCCATGACAGGCTTGTTGGCTTGCGGCGAGATGATCTGAGATGCAAAATTAGGCTGGCCATTGCCGGTCACCAGCGAAGGCTCTACTTGCCTGCTTTGCCACCCAAGCTATTTGACTCAGCTCGGCACGAGTCTCTTCACTCTGCGGGATGCTAAACTATTTTGAGCATGAAGTGGGACACAAAGTGACATCAAACGTACTGCATATTCATTTCATCACCGTCAAAGTCAGCATTGTAAGGGGGTGTGCTATCAAAGTAGTTCAATGCGCCGCTCGTGGTTAGGCTTACATGTGTTAACTTACACAGAAAGATTCAGACGGAAGGCTGCAACATTAAAACGTCAAAATACGCACCCATAGCTGAGCATAGGACTTACTAGAGTAAGGCATGAGCTTGACGCGATGAGCCATCATACTCATTTTGTGCAGGCTAGGCTGTCGGTTAAACAGGACGAAACTAGCGGCCCAAAGGTCAGATATGGCAGAATTTGGATTTTTCAACATTCATAGTGACTTACTCTCCGTCCTTCAAGTGCCGCTCCACGATCCATCCATACTGAAGAAACGCATCCGCCCGCTTATTGTACCGCAGGTCAATCCTTTCACCAGTGTCGCGAACAACATAACGAGCTCCTGGATATGTTGTCGGTCCATTACGGACCAGTTCTTGCAAATAGGCGATATTGTACGGCGTCACTGATGACAATAAAGAACAATGAATACCCAACAAGCTCGACAGAATATGCCATCAAAATGCTGACCGCGTTCCGGATACGTCAGGTTCATCGCTATGCTCTTTGGTACCCCGACCTCATCCAGTTCCAGATTCGGATCACCTGTGATAACAGTCCGTGCCGAAAAGTCTACACGCTTGCCCATCAAGTTGCCACGCAAGCGGCCCTCCTTTCCTTTTAGGCGAGCACGGATAGCCTTCACTGGGCGACCAGATTTCTGCAGCGCTTGTGGTATACCAGCGATATCATTGTCCATGTATGTTGCAACATGGAACTAAGCAAATCGGATCAACCTTCATTTCATACCTAGCTGGCAAGCGGTGAGCACAAACCTGGAGTAACTGCTCAAATTCTGAAATAACGTGAGCAGGTGCACCTTCCTGTTCACATCTCCGGACATTAGCAGAGGCTTTAATGATGTCCCCAAGCTTGTACGTTAGATCGTCCTCGCTCCGCATGGCACCACCATCAACAGCGATGCTCGGACGGACTGGAGGCGGCGGAACAGGCATGACTGTCAAGATCATCCACTCAGGTCGTGCATATTCGTCGGAGAGGCCCAAGAGGTGGAGATCGGAGTCCGACATCTTTTTAAATACCGTGTAAACCTCGGACGGGGTAATCAAGCGTTTATCAGGCTGCATTGACTTGACCTCCTGGCAATCAATAACAGCTGAATATGGTAATACTCTCAACAACAGGACCTTTCGAACTGACCTCATCCTCGTCCTTGGGTTTCTTGTATTGGACAAAAAGCTTCAGGCCTTCTTTCCTTATCTGCGGTTGAAGATGACCACAACCACCATGGCCTTTCTTGACCTCTTCCCCATCCGGTTCAGCGCCTTCGTCCTTCGGGTCGTCAGGCTCACAAACCATTTTTGTTTTGCACAGTGTCCAGACCATAGCCATTCGGGCTTTGGGATCTCGAATGTGGCGAATTTTATCCGCAAAGCTTGGATCCAACTTACGTTTCCGTTAAGTAAGAAGTCGAAAATGACACGAGTATTAAGCGCAATGGGTCGCCGGGGAGAGAATTTTTTAGAACAAAGGACATGCAAAAGGTAGAAACGTCAGCGTGCTGTGTCTACGGCAACAACAAGATCCGAAACCCCACAGTCGAGTATGGATGGGCCAATCCATCAAAACCAGAATGTGGCTTTTCACGGCGCACAAACTGGATGTTCGCACTCCTCGTTCAGCCCCCCTTTTCACCACGCAACCTCGTGTCCAACCAAACACTGAGCAGTTGCAATGAGGTCAACGCGGCGATCAAGCGATCGAAAACGCGCGTTACACGACCCCCCGCTGCAGGTGGAAGAACGCCCTTGATTGTCAAGAGGACTAACGTGGTGCGGGTTTGGGGTTCTCCATGGATTGGAGAGAGCCCCCAGAAAATTGGGTGGTGGGGGGTGCGAAACGAGTAATGGAAGAGGAGACACAACTCACGATGTCGGCTTTTAGCTTCCCACAGTTCACACATATACTCTCGAGGATCTTTTTCACTTTCACAATGAAACCTGAAAAGAGTGACAGAGACAATTCAAATTACGCGATGACAGGGAGATACGTGAGGAAACACACCTGGATGGAAAACTGGCCTTGCCAGCTCAATGTGCCCAAAATGACCGGGACATTCTGACATCCCTTCACCACACGTCTGACACTTGAAATTTCGGTCGATAGTGCCCATTCGGGGGTCCATGAGCCCACCCATTTTTGGTTTGTGAGTGGTCTCATCCATGACCTCTGGATGTTCGATTTTGGCAACCGAGTAGGCTTTCTGCCAAAATGAGAGCAGCTGAGTCAACCAGTGATAGAACCAAAAGAATGAACGCACAATTTCCTCTGGGGAGAGGATACCAAATTGTACCTCCTTCACTTTCCGAATAGGGGCTGCGGAATACGCAAACTGATGGCCAAGCATCGAGAACGGGGGGTGTTGGTCGGTGGTTGGAGCAAGACAAACAGTGTCACACTGTTGTCAGTGTTGTGACACTGTTTGTCTTGGAAGGCAGTGCAGTTGGCCACTTTCCGCCCTGAACCTTAATCCCTAATTGGAATGGCACGGGTTCAGCCGATTTGTCTGTATTTGTACAGGGCAGTTTCTCGTCCCAGATAGGAAGTGCGGGTGCTTTCGCGTTGTAGACCAGACTGGAGACCGTACCTACCGTGTACAGCAGGTGGCCATAAGGTTTATAGTTAACTTAGGGTCATGGGGTATGGCAACAGGGAAAGGACGGGTCCTTTCGCCGTTGATGCCGGATTAATAATACACACCAAACAACGTTGATCCCTGAGCGTGCCATCAAATCCATCATTCGCTAGTGATCGGCTGAAATCGACGATCTCAGAGCGATTTCATATTTTCTGCGACAAGTTCTAGTGCCTAATATCCATTTTCTTCAATATCACCACTTTTTCCTAATTATTGTTATTGTGTGCAATGTCATAAAAATAAACTCAGCACCCCAGTCCCGAAGTCTTGATCCATTGTGAGCCCACAAATACATGGCATACATCTTGTAAAATACTACTACTGTACATCAGCAAAAAGGTCGACCGCTTACATTGCCGGAATCTACCATGTATGGATATATTTGTGTGCAAATGTGCTGTTTTGGGGGGATATATGGTCACGTTTTGACCCATACATGGCAGAGGTCCCATA
>Ga0307516_10000169_pt1 | contig 82864 bp, 100 predicted proteins | sample 19_EM_MG_FD_203310 | JGI IMG/M metagenome (GOLD analysis project Ga0307516, IMG submission 203310) | Populus trichocarpa ectomycorrhiza microbial communities from riparian zone in the Pacific Northwest, United States - 19_EM | ecosystem: Host-associated > Plants > Roots > Unclassified | place... | reverse complement strand
GTACAAGAAGAACAGCAGATATCCCTTCTTACTTCCCCGCTCTTGCGTAAACGTGTCCTCAACAAAACTGTAAAGCAGAAGCGCCAAACCTAAAGACCGTCTCGGCGCGAGAAGCATTTCCAACACAAAATGTCTCTTTGGACCCCAAACCTCAAATGTCTAACGGTTCCTTTGCAGCGAACGGTTCTTACCCTACTCTTACACACACCCCTCTTGCCGTAAACTCGGGAAGAAAGATTCGTGCCATCACTCGGTCGGACGAGTTGGAGCTAGTGATTCTCTTCAATTCGGCAGCGGTTTCTCTGATCTGGAAAGGGGTGATAACAGTCCAACCTCGATGGTTATGGAAGCGGCAGAAAGGACAATATGCGGACTATCGATATTACCAGTCGTAATTCGCCCGTGGTTGACGCAACGTAATATAGAGGTCATGCTTAACGAGCACGGGTAGGGTCTTATGTGCACCAGAAGGCTCTACGTTCTGAGCTATAGAATTGCTTGTTGCCTTCAGGGCTTTGAAATGCGCTCATTTTTGAATGCGCTGGCACTGTCGTGTATATTTCATCGCTCCAATCAACCCGCTGGCTTGCTGCTCTCGGCTCGGAGGAAAAAATTGCAGTCGTATTCTCGAATACGATCATTCGTTCGCTCACCTCTAACATCGAGCCGGTCCGGAAGATCGACAGCTACCTTGTAGTATCTATGAACCGAAACTCTTCCCGTGTATGTATCTCCGGAGGTCTACTCACTATCGACGGCTTAGCATAATAGCAGTACGGTTCTGGCACCCCCACCTAGTAGAGAGCTGGGCGAAATGCGGAACAGAGCCCTTTGCAGCAGGGGCAGCTGGTGGATAGAGAATGAGAAGGCAGAATGGCAGCAGAAGGGTACTGCAATTAGATCCACAGCTTCTGTGGCACCGCCATTAGGATATGTATATTAGGTTCTTATGTCAATCACCCCCCCATTCTCCCATGGGAATTGCCCACTGTTCCCCACAGGCTTCGGGGCTACTTTCACAGGAGATATATAATCTTCCCGAAGAAGTTGTGGTTCAAATAAGCTTCGAGCTAGTTAGTTTTAGCTTAGATATTTGCTTGGCCAATCTTACCGAGGCTAGACAGCGGTCACGATGTTTTGAAACAGTCTCTCCTGTACCACAAGACTTTGGTACACTATCATGCGCTAAGATGTCCGGCAACAAACTCTGCAATGTGGTTGCGGAAAATTGCTCTCCCTTCGAGCGGAAGAGTGGTCCTACCGTAGTAGGAAGGATATTAAATATATGGACGGGATTCTAGAATGCCACGTACGATGGAGTCATAAAGATCTGAATGGAAAAAGCTGACATTTTTTATTCTTTCTGTTTAATCATACTCGCATACAGCCTATCTAGACTATGGCGGCGTACATTTTTTCCGGTTCCCATCCGCTGTCCGCGCGATGACGGCACGTTGAAAGCTCCCCATTGCCCTCCGCCTAGGCCTGTCCCAAGGCGATGTGATGCGTATGTACCAAGGAAATTACAAAGGAAAGATTCCGATCCAAGGAAAGAACAAAGGAAAGGCGCATCCTCCCCCTATTTCCCCTCCTCATCTTCGGCGGATGCCATGAAAGAGGGCGTGGGTGGGAACAGTGGTAGTTCCTCCCCGGAACCCAATTCCCCCGCGGCACCCAGCTCCTCCGCCGCCGCCCTCCGTTCCTCCTCCCGCTCTCGGAGCTCCCGGAGCTCCCACCCCGAAGCCTCGCTACCCGCGTCGTCTTCAGCCGGCACCAGCCTTCCCACGTCTGTCGTGGATAGGGAGTCCAGTATCGCCCGGCTGCATCTCCCGTCGGCAAGGAGGTACCGGACCTTCCACCGGCAATAACTTTCTTTCTTTTCGCCAGAAGAGACGGAAAGCCCCAAAGATGGCATATCCCCATGGATTCTACGTTGCTTACCCCGATGCGGGGACGTCGACGTGTTGATCCGGAAAGAACGTGGCCGCAACTATGGGCGTGTGAAGACGTCTTCACAGGTGCGCGGTAGGTGCAGCAGTTGATTAATTGGTGGTACGTAGCACTTACTTGGCCGAACCGAAGCCTACACTACGACTCCTGGTCTCACAGGCACATACCACTCCTGCGACCTCGAAGAATCTCGTCGATGCTAGCTTTCGAGGAGTGATCTGTATCAAAGAACCGGTATTCCACCTCCCCGGTATGGACCTCTTGTTCTGCCAATCCTCACCTTCTTTGTGGCCGATGGTTGGAGGCGTAATGGCTATAGTATATGCCTAGAGATCCACCGAGCTGCGCTCCGTAGGGCAAGGAAAAAGCGACGCGGAAGACGAAGGAAAAGTGCTTCTGCGCAAGCCAGAATGCCACCTACCCCCGGGAAACACAAGTAGTGAGCGAGGTCAGCAGTGCTCAGGCTGGCTCACAGCTAGTCAGACAGCCAATGTGGCGGAGGTACGGAAAGTAACAGGCAAGTGCAAGGGCAACGATCGCTTCAAGATCCGGAATCTGTCCGCAGGCGAGCAGAGAAGCCTAGCGATTCTGGACATCCTCGCCGCCACCACGGATGTGGATCGACGAGTCCCGGATACATTCGTACAGTTTGAGGACGACGCCCAAACCGAGGGGTCAGAGTGGGGAAGAAGGAGGGGAACAGGGAGAGAAGGAGGGGGAGGGGAGGCGGAAGGCTGAGAAGATGGGGGCTGTGTTGGAGGGACAGCTCTTTCTCCCCGCGCCCTACGCCCCTCCTTCATGCCTTCCGTAGAGGAGTACTAGGAGGAAGGGACGAGAATGGATTTCCCCGCCTTTTATCTTCTCATGGCGCCGTTTCCTTGGCGCGCTTTCTGCAATCAATGATTAAACAAACAAAACCCCTAGGCTGACGGATTGATCCCTCCGACTTGACTGAGCATGACAGCTTCAAGACTACGACTAACTTCCCCAATATATGACAGTTTACAGCCAGCCATTTTCCCACAAACAAACACCCCATTCTTTGGTTATTCATTAATCGCATGCGACCTATCTGGATCATGGCGATGTACACAATTTTCTGTTTCCTGTCCACTGTCCTTGCGACTTGTTGTGGCTGTCCCAGGAGAGTGCTCCAAGAAAATAACAGAGGAAAGACAAAAGAGAGGACAAAGGAAAAAAGTCCCCCTGCTCCCTACTCCTCTTCTGCCGAGGCCATGAAGGATGGCGCGGGGGGGACTGCAGCCATTCCTCAACCTCAACTCCCACCTCCTCGGCCTCCAGCCTCCTCCCCTCTCCCTCTCTTCTCTCTCCCGGAGCTCGCACTCCGACGTCTCGTTCTGGGTGTCTCCCTCAGTCGGGCCCGGTATTCTCCTCATATCCGCGGCGGAGAGGAAGTCCAGGACCGCCTGGCTGCACCTCTCGTCTGCGAAGGTCCCGGATCTTGAAGCGATCCTTTGCCCTTTCCGGTGTCCCTTCGCACCTCCGCCCACAGAAACTTCTGCTTGCGCTTCCATTGCGGGCAAGTTAAAAAGATGCCCCACCGCAGTTAAACACCTGAGGGAAAGAAATCGTTCCAATTCTCTCTGGTTTGAGTGACATACCATGAATTGCGGTTGGTTGCGGGGATCCATCCCCGACGCAGGTGGGGGCGGGGGCGTGCATAACATAGCCTGCAGCGAAAATATATATATCTATATTCCATGCGACGCAACCCCTGCAACAGCACTAGTTACAGGCCAAGACAAATGATTGCTGCCTAATGGAGACCGCTTCGTCCACGTACGGTATGTTTCAATTCCGATGGTGGCCCTGGGGATGCTACTTGAACAATTCAAAAAATTCTTTTTTTTTTCTTTTTTTCTGCTTTACGATCCTCACCCAGAGCAGCAAGTGGTAAACCGGAAGTACCGAGTGACTAGCAACTGCCTTCAATTCCGAAAGCATATGCACATCGCAATTCGCCCCAGTCCCTGAGCTTCGATCCGTCCACTTTTAGATATGTACATCTTGGCAGGCCGGGGTGAATCCATCCTGCTGCTCAAAGACGTAATACGCCCATTCAGTGTGGTGTACGAAGTGCAACAAAGGGATATATATCCTGCGGCGTACCTCACTCGGATCGTTGTAGAATCGGATGGAGGTGTGCTCGGCAAAGGCTCATGTAACGACTAACCTCAGTGTGCTCGAAAGAGCAGAAAGAAGAACAGAAGCTCCTCCGAAGTGGGGGCGAGGGAGAGAAGAGGTTATTCGCGAGAGAAATAGAGGGGATAGAAGAAAAAGAAACAGGGGAAGCCGGACTGTCAGAGTGCGATGTGATCGAAATGTCTTTCGCTCTAGGAGTACAACGATCCCTAGGTATGCTCGCTAAATAGAGATAAAATGATGCAAATATCGCCGAAAAGGAACGCCAAACTCAAAGCAAAACATCATAAAAGACCACAAGGATCTCCAAGAATCACTTTTTCCGCGAAGTACGTCTCCCGCTCCCCTGATACAGCCGCTTCAGGCAATCTTGCAGCTTCTTATCGTCAGGCCGGACACCCTTATGTCTCCCGGTAACGTGTCTACACCTAGCAGGTTAATAATGACTCATGGGCGGTTGCGGGTTTCATCTCCTACCTCTGGAAGTTATCGCTTCGATTGAAGGCTCTCTTCCCATTAGGGCAGAATGGGCACTTTTCTCCCCTCCGCTCATGTATCGACGCGATATGTCTTTGTAAAGCGTTCACTCGTCTAAAGCTCTGTTGGCACGACTTCTCGGGGCAAACGTGCTCTCCTCCATTTGGCGACAAACGCTGGGCCTCGTGGTCGTCGCGGCCCCCGCAGGCAGATGGAGATTTGGATCGTGAAGATCCGGGAGAACTTCCGGCTGTACTGGCAGGGCTGCTACAATCGAACCCAAAAAAGAGCTCCAGTTCCCGGTCTAGGACAACATCCATCAGGCCGACCTCGCCTGGCATTTCAATCTCTTCCAGGCTGCAGCATGGAGGCGAGTCTGCACCCGCGAGGAAGTGCGATGATGGGATTAGACCCGGGTCTGTCGTTGGTCTCGTGTCCTGGGTGCCAAGGCACTCCCATCAGTGAGATCCCGCAGAGAGGTTATATGCACCGCCTACCTCGAGATCAGAAAGGGGGCAGAGGCCACTCGTATTGGTATTTTCGCTCTCAAAGCATCCGAAAGCATCCCGAAGGTACTGCTCTGTCCCACCCTCAGCCCCCACCCTGAGGAGGCAGTCAGTGGACGGCCAATGCGAGTAATTCCGTATCAGAAGAGACTTACATTACCAGTGTCTGCAGGGCACTGACTATATCGGCAGTTACGTTTCTCCGCTCATTCAGAGGCTCTACGGCCGGGAATCAGTAGCCGCTCTCCTAAGAATGGCCGCAAGGAGGAAGCTCCACCTGCTCGTGAGCCCAGAGCATCACAAATAGCATCACAGTTCATGAAATCCATCCAACAGGGAATCTCATGTTGCGCCTCTGTCACACTGGAGGAAGCAAGCAGAGTTTGGCTCGAGAAATCCAGACCATCGTCAGAAGAGGGGGTGAGATAGTCCCAAAGGTCTCCAAGGTCCTCAGTGTATGCTGGGAGTGGCTCAAGGTTGTCACTGAAGTTCATTCTGATGATTGTGGTTGATGGGGTTGACGGCGTGATATGGAGGGGAAGAGGTGGCAACGGGCTGAGGAGGTGGGAAGGGCCCCTACTTATAAGAGCGGGCCGGGTGGGAAGTGGGTGTGGGTGCTGCAGAGTCACGTGACATCCGCGCCATCGATTGGCTCCACCCACTCCCTCCTCCTCAACCACCCGTCATCCCGGCAGATGCTGGGTCCGCCCCCCATGCCCCTCCGCCACCCCGCTCTCCGGAGACTTTACACTCCCAACCATTTCGGTCTGGAAAGACTCACAACTGTTTCGAAAGCTCGTTTCTGTTGGCCAACCGGGCAGACTGCCCTTTGGGGAGGTCTTTCGAACATTTCTGGCCACTGCTGGACTTCTGGGGCGTTAGTCGATAGCAGAAACCTTAAGGATTGACAGAGGACGTAGATACCGTCACTATAGGCTTGATTGGTCGTGATTTAGACATTATATCAACGGTGAAGGTAGGAGGGCTGTCTCGGGCTCGCCCCCGAGTCCCCAGTGCTGAACGAGTGCATGGAACGTTGGAAACTAATTACCGCATTGCCACACCCTACCTATTGCTTCCGATCGGATCGTACACGTCTACCATCGATACAGGCCAGTCAATATTTGGGGGAACCCAGACCTTGTTACTGCACCCGGAAGTCTCATACCCTTTCCAAAGCCTCAACTATTAGAGCCACGCCCAGAAGGTATTACGGATAGACGGCTCTAGAGCACAGCCTTTCGGATCGAACTCGGAACACTCCCTTTCGGACTACCTTTCGAACTCGTCCGGCCGAGCGATTCAATCAAGCCTAAACTCAGATTACCTTCCGATTTTGCAACCTGTGCCATTTCCAGATTCTCACACATACGCTTTTCAGCTATTAACTGAGCCCCAGAGTCGCTTCGGGGAATACTGTCCTTCGGTATGTGCTAGAGTAGAATACCCACAACCGCTGCCAGAAGACGACGAAATCCCACTAACCTCAAACCGGATAGGCATCCCTGCTCATGCATGTTTCGGCGTCACGGCGAGTCACTCGTCCCGTTTTACATGCAGGTGCGGAAGCCGCAAGGACAGTGGACTGGAACCAAGAAAGTATGTACGTCGCCATGGTCTATATAGGCCTCATGCGATTAATGAATAACGGGAAGAAAAGGCATCTCGCGATGCCCGAAACGTACTGACTGATGGTGGGTCTTCCCCACTAGGCGTGCGTGATAAACATAGGTTAGATGCAATAGAATGAATTTTCCCTCTCTCTGGACATACCTCGCGCTACACATCATCCTGCACCACTTAACTCCTTCCAAGTCGTTTCTTTCTTGAGATAATGTCCTGGGGGGCCGTCGTCTTCACGAAGTGACGTTGAGAGAAGAAGCGGCAAATCACAAAAAAAAGCCACCCCTGGCTAAAGCCTCACATCTAACCCTTTTCGGTTATGGGGAGTCACAACATATGCACGCTCGAACACACCCACCACCTCGCCATGATCTGATAGGCCGCATGCGAGTAATGAATACATAAACCAAAAAAAATAATCGAACACACCGGGTCAGCACAACATGCTACATACAGGGGCCATCGCGCGACACTGTATCACACTGCTTCCCAAAATTCACAATTTCAATACAGTATATATTCCACCACAACTCCCATGGTCTTCTCAGCTTTACTCTCATCGTCAGGACGAAAAATACGACGGCAAGGTATGTAGCAGATGTCTTCGTGCAAAGCGACAGCTACACCTCAGAAACTGCTCAAATATAGGTGTTGGTTTTCCAGCGGGAGAACGCCCCCGACAATCACCACCTCGCGCCGCCCCCACTCACCACATAGCTAGCATGCCATGTTGTGGTTGGTGCAGGCATGTTGTGTCTTATCGCAGTATCTTCATCTTATCAATCAGATCTTATTGCGAATCCGGCTGACAAGGCACACACCAGGTCTTCTTTAGCCGACAACGGTCATTGCCAGCTCCTGGATCTCGCAGCCCATGCAGCCCGAATAGATCTGCGGCGAGCCGTACGACTCGGCGAAATATCCGAAGCATTCATCATCGAACTGAATATTAGAGGTAAAGAAGAAGTCCGTGCAAACCAGAGAAGGACTCAGTCATGTAAAGTACAAAAGCAGATATGGTTACATCCGTCGTGAGCGCATTTGCGTTCCTACATACATCATATCTACTCGCACGGTGTTGGGCTGACTGCGGCTGCGGCTGCGGCTGTGGCTGTGGCTGTGGCTGTGGCTGTGACTGCGGAGTGGGGCTAAGAAGTTAGCGGCGACTTGCGCACGCGTAAGCTGGCGTCCGGGTACATGGTAGCGCCTAGGCTGCTCGATCTGCGACTGGGTATTGGGGTATATGCACACTTTGGTACCACAGATTTCAGAAACGACTTTTAATCTGGTACAGACGTTCGTGCATCTAGCGAAAGCGAAACTGGCGGGGTAATATCCAGCTCTACCATATGTAGACAGCGAGATTTGCTGACCGAGACAATATCGTTTTGTTTTCCCGTATATGTATATACAGATCGGATCTTCGGTTTATCGGGAGTGTCCGGGTGAACACGAGTGCCCCAGCCAGTAGATCGTCAGAGCTCGCTTTTAGCATCACAGGACGTTATGGACTCATCGTGAGAAATGCGCGCCACGATCGAGCGCAGTGGCGGCGTTGCATGATACAGGCGGAATAGCCGACGCTGGGGAACGGAGGACCCAAGAAAACCCGGTCAGCTTCGAACTGTCACTCTTGCTTTCCCGCGGCGGGCCAGAGTGGCCATTGCGGCGTTGGGTCTGGGAATTGGGAGAACCGAGGACGAGCGACCCCCTATTAGGCCAGGATCAAACGATAGAGGTTACATATTGTGGGAGGATTTAGGTTCGGTTGCTTCATTCTGCGGATTATTCATCGAATTCTGTGTACTTAGCGAGTTGCGGAGCGGGGTTGGCTCCACATTATCCACGCCGGACAGAATCAGCCAATCATTGGGTAACGCAAACACCCACCCATTCTCTCTTGTTTCCACCTTCCTTTCTTTGTCGTTCTACATCGGGCCTGGCATAGGTCCTTCAATATGTACTTACTTACGTAGTTATGCACTTTACTGTGATATGTCATCAGGAAAAAGCGAAATTCAAAAAGCGACATATCAATGGTACAAGAACCAATCACAATCGACCATCGAAGCGCCGCTGCGCGACAACTTGCATCCTGCGCTCGTTCTTCTCCGTATCTACGGATGCAATCTAAACGAGTCGATTTGCTGCCGTACATAGCCGCGACTCCTCTGTGGGGGAGCTGATTGGATAGTGAGGCAAACGTAACCCGTCTGGCGTGCAGAACTGTGGGTGTATGAATACTTATTTTTTGTTTATTCATTACTCATGCGACCTAGGTAGATCATGACGAGGTACACACTGTCTGTTTTTACTGTCCAGAGTCCGCGCGAGGGCGGCATGTTGCAAGCTCCTACGCACCAATGTAATCACAAAGGAAAGAACAAATGAAAGCACAGAAGAGAGGGCAAAAGAAAGCGCGCCAGTCCCCTACTCCCCGTCTGCGGATACCATGAAAGAGGGCGTGGGAAGAGAGTGGTAGTCCCCCCCCCCCCGGGCACCCAGCTCCGCAGCCCCCGCCCTCCGCTCCTCTCCCCGCTCCCTGCGCTCCCTGCGCTCCCGCTCCGACACACCGCTCCCTGTATCTTCCTCAGCCGGGACCAGCCTTCCCACATCCGTGCTGGAGAGGAAGTCTAGTACCGCCAGGCTGCACCTCCTGCCGGCAAGAATGTCCGGATCTTGAATCGGCTCTCCCCCCTCCCCGCCTCCTTCCCACACCTCTGCCTCTGCCCATAGGATCTTCCGCTGGGCCTTCTACTCGGGATACACCTTGAAGAGGTTCTCCCTCGTCTACGTCTAGTGAACGCTACCAGCACCGAGCGGTGGGCCGACTCTTCGTCTAGTGTAGATACTGCCCGGTGAGGCGGTGGCTTGTCTTCGGCTGGTAAAACCTCGAGGTGAGCCTCCTGGGGCTACCCGCAACTGTGCCGTCCGGCTTCTGCCTGCTCGGTATCTTGAATTTTTTCCTGGAGGTCCGGCCTCTAGTCATTGTCGGGCTTCTGCTTACTTCTTCTCGGAGATCTCTCGCTTGAGGTGCTCGAGGGATCTGGGGGGCGGCATCGCGCGCTTTTGTCCGGTCAGAGTATCCTAGCTATTCCACCCTACGGGCGTCAGGCCCCCCGCCGCGAACATCGGCCCTCTCGTCCCCCGGGACCCCTCGCGCGCCGGGCACCGCCTGACCTCGATGGTGATATCCAACCTGTCCCTCCGCAGCACTGTGATGTGCTTCCTTGCCTGGAGCGCGTACATCTGGCCGGGCCAGGCTCCTCCGAGGACATCTGCCTGATAGTAGCCTCGGCGTCCGTGAAAATCGTGACCCTTTCCGGGGGCCGTCTGTCTTCTCGAAGCGGATTCCAGTGCCCTGGTGAGAGCGGTACACTCCGCATCGTAGGCCTGCTGGCTGTGGCCCATGTGAGTTTCGATGCCCACCCGAGATTGCCCGTTTCGCCATACTACTGAAAATCCCGGCGGCTCCATTGTCAAGTCGCGACCCGCCCTTGAACATGGTCAGTCCGGGCCGTCGCTTCTACGCCTCCGCCTTTGCTTCGGCCTCCTCTTCATGCAACAGTTTCGCCTCGAGGGTCCCCGATCCCTCTAACAGCACTATGCTCTCTGTCCTGCCGGAGCATTCGAGGGCGTTCTCGAGCCGTTTCCCGATGGTCGTTGGAGCACCCACCACCTCTCTTTCCTGGTCACACGCGCCTCCTGGTTGACCAGCAGCTGCAGCTCGTTTGCCTGACCGATGGTGTGCCGGATGTGGTCTCTTCCACCACGATTGCGGTACAAACATGGCGACTGACTGGATGCAAGCCGTCATGGCTTTCTCGCAGTTGGTTGGCGGGAGGCCCATCTGCCCTGCGGGTCGGCGAAGCCTGGCCATCGCGTTCTTTTTGTTCTTCAGCCAATTGGCGTGATGATCCTTCAGTGCGAGCTGGGAGTCTAGCCAGACCCCCAGCCAACGCGCCGCTTGCTTGTCGAACGGGACGGTGTTTGCGCCAACCTTCACCCTCGCGGTGGCGGGCGCCTTCTTCCTGCGGAAGATTGCTGCCTTTGTCTTCCCATGGTCAAAGGCCACCCCATTCTTCGCCGCCCAGTCAATAGATACCACTGCTGCCTCCGACAGCTTAGCCACCACCAACCTGTCGTCCTTGCCGTCCGCAAACCACCTAATATCGTCCACAAAGGATAGCCCTCTGATTGTGGGCGTGAAGTGTACCCGCACACATACGGGTACGAGCACCAATCATGCATAAAAATTGATATGAAAGGGATGAGAACAATCGACAGTTTGCATCAATTCCACTTTCACATCCTGGGGCAACGCTAGCGTCTGAGTGTCTGCAGCTGTTGAGCTAAGCACCTACCTCCTCTTGACCGCTGACGGCCGTGCGGTGTCAGTAACTGACTAGGTACCTTAGTGCCAACCTGATATCAAACCGAACGAAAGCAGTGGCCGGTCAACAAAGACGGTAGCTCTATTTTATTGGTGGGCTGTATGTTTGCCCCAGTATAAATATCCTCCGCTTTTCCCACTCAATCGATTGGGCCATCCATCCTCCCAGTCTTCCCCCCCCCCCCAACCTTTGCAAAAGAAAACCGCTCCGAAAATGTCTGATCCGTTCCAAACCCTTCATGTCCTCCGCAATCACGACCCGTCAGAGGTAGTCTCGGCCTTCCTGCGCACCAATCCCGGTGGCCTAGCTGTCAGCACCAGTGTGGCGTTGCAGGCAATGAGCCATCCCGCGTTGAAGGGCCTTGTCGGCCGCATCATCGCGACGCTCGCCGACGCTGCTTTCCGCAAAGCGTTTCACGACGCCATCAAACACCACATCGTCAACCATCCCTGGCAGACCGCTTTCCTGATCAGTGGTGTGGTGCTGATGGCCAACCCCCTTGCGGCCGCCGGCTTTGGCGCACTGGGACCTGTGGCTGGTATTCCTCGACTACTATTTTGGCACCTCGTAGATATAGGCTGACATCGGAATTGGTAGGCTCCCTTGCGGCGGCCTGGCAGTCGAGCATGGGCGGCACCGTCGCCGCTGGCAGTGCTTTCAGTCTGCTGCAGAGCATGGGAATGCTCGGATCCGTTGCTATCCCGACCGCGGGAGCGATCGTTGCGACAGGTGCGATCGTTGCCGGTGCTGCTGGAAACGAAGTGAAAAACTGGTGGAGCGGCGACTATGGTGAGCCGGTGAAGGACTGGTGGAATGGCTCTGCCACCCCAGTGCTGGACTGGCTGGGTCATGTCGCTAGTAAAAAGTGAGCAGGAAGGGATTCTGTGCGAATCTGGGGTCAGCTCAAGTGTTCTTCAATAGCATCGAATTTCAATCTCCCCGAACAAATTGAGCTGTCGTTTCTCTCTATCTATGGCCCCATCCTTTCCGTATTCACCCTTCCTGGCGCAAACACATTCCTGTGTAGTGCCAGCTCGGCAGCCCGCATTCAGTCTCGCCGGCCGATGGATTAGGGAACCGCCTATGGTCCGTGATGACTAGTTTCTCTGGATCTCTGGGGTGATACAACATCACGGTAGTCTTCCCGCCGATCAACCTGAGGCCCTCCGCCAGGAGAGCTGAAGCAACTGCTGCTCATGCTTGTCGGAAGATAAGGTTTCACAAATCATCCACGCATCTGGTAAATCTAGTCCATGTAAGTTTTGCGGGGCAAACACTAGACGGGGTTTTAAGCAGTCTAACATATAGACTCACCCTAACAGAGTTCACGAGGAAAGACTCCATGTGACTGTAAACCTGCGCAGAGAAAGCACGTCTTCAATGACAAAGGACGGCAGTTGTTAATTACAATAGTCCAAATAGAAAATTTAGTCGTCGGTTGGTACCAGCCTTCCCACACCCGTGGTGTAGAGGGGGTCCAGCACCGCGTGGCCGCACCTCACGTCGGCGAGGAGGTCCCGGATTGTGAATCGGCTCTTCCCCCTCCCGGTTTCCTTCCGGGCCTCTACCCACAGGACCTTCTGTTGGGCCTTTCACTCGTTGAACCGGTGATCCATCGTCTGCGTCCTGCACGAGCACGAGCACTGAGCGGTGGGTAGGCCCAGCTCATGTGCCGTCTGGGAAGGCAATGACCCGTCTTCGGCTAGTAGCGCCTGGCGGTGGTCCTCTTGGGACTGACCGCTACCGGCTGCTGTTTAGCTAGCAGCTTGTAATTCCTCTGGGAGGCTCGGCATCCCGCCCAATTATCTGATTTCTTTGATATGAAATGTACGTACGAGATGATGGGATGGGTGGCTGTAGAGGAGCGGCCAGTTGTACGGTAGTTTACCAAGGTGCATTAGCGCAGCCCTTGGTGTGCACCCGGAGAAGCTGTACAGTGAAGAAGTGGAACACATAATGTACGGCTATAATGTATTAAAATAGTGAGTTATGGGCGGCAAAGAGGAAGCAGTTATCATGTCATCTTCATCTTATCAATCAGATCTTATCGCGCGTACGGCCGACAAGGCACACACTTACATCCCCGGCAAACCACTGTGCAGATAAAGCCGACAACGGGTCATTGCCGGCACTTGAATCCCGCAGCCTTTATATCTGGCCTGTTCGCTCACGCAGCTCGCCGACATATCGATGCGGCGGCCTGCGAGCGGGCTCAAAATACACTGACTCGGGGAAACATCTGAAGCATTCATCATCGAACTGCATACCGGTGGTTAAAGAAAAAGTCTATGCAAGCAACCAAAGAAGGGCTCAGTCATGTAAAGTACATGAGTGCAATAGCAAAAAGTGGCCTGTTATTCCTGGGGTATTAGTAGTGGGGTCCTACCATAGACGCTACAAGAATACGATATCGGATACCGTATCGAATGCAGTATGTGAGCTAGATAGGGACAGCAGCACGACTGTACTTCATGTTTGCGCACGCAAGCAAAAAGTCTGCTCGCTTTTTTTATTTTCCCCCATTTTTTTTTTTCATTTTCATTTCCTTTGTTCGCTTTTTCTTCTACGTTTTCCGGGAGTCACGCTACAATCGGGATTAGAACACATATTCTACAATCGGGATTACAATGTTTATACTGCTAGGCCAAAAAGTCTTTTTGAGATACTTGGGTACAGCTTCAATAATCATAATTTAGATTGAGAGGGATGAGTTTATATAGGATTGCAGATACGCCCCTCCATACGCACACATGCGCGCGCATGAGAGCGTTGATTTGTGTTTGTTCCAATTTCTTTTGGTAGCGTCATGAACCCAGCACTGTAGGTATCACGGTTGTTGGGATAGCCGTGGCCGAAAAGCTCAATACCAAGCGAAAATCTCACGATGGTGGGCGAGAGCCATCCGTCGATCGTTAGTCGTGCCTATTTAACCTGTCCATTTCTAATGGGTAGAGTTGTTCGGTTATTGGGCATATAATCAAGCATTTGTGTACGTATGTATATCAGCGTATTTCGGAACAGAGCAATTGTGTGCATATAGAATATAGAATATCGCGCAAGCGGTGATTCGAAAATGCATAGGCAGCAAGTTTTGCTGACCGAGACGATACCGCTTCCCCGTAGTAATATGTATATACCTATCAGATCTTCCAACCTGCTGCATAGCTCTAATTCGGTTATCGGGAGCATCCGGGTGAACACGAGTGTCCTGGCCCGCAGATCGTCAGAGCTCGTTTTTAGCATCACCACAGAACGTTGGACTCATCATGAGAAGTGCGCGCCTTTACGAGCGCAGCGGCGGCGTTGGATGGTACAAGACGGAGAAGCCGACGCTGAGGAACGGAGGACGCAAGAAAATCCGATCAGCTCTGAATTGTTACTCTTACCTTCCCGCGGTGGGACAGAGGGGCCACTACGGCGTTGGACCTAGGAATGGGAGAACAGAGGACGAGCGATCCCGTAGTAGGCCATGCACTCTACTGTGATATGTCATCAAGACAAAAGCGAAAAATTCAAAAAGCGATATATCAATGGTGCAAGGGCCAATCACAATCGACGATGGCCTGCATCAAGGGTTGATTTGCTACCGCACAGACATAGCCCCGGCTCTTCTGCGAGGAGCTGATTGGATAATGAGACACGTAACTCGTTTGGAATGCAGAACTGTGGGCATGTGAAATGAACTAGGACCTGCCAATTAGGCCGTGCCTCACCACCATTACGATTAGCGCAGAGAAGCACTAGTCTATGTTAAGAGCGCACTAAGCTACATGTCAAGATTATGGAGTTTTGATGAAGCGAGGAAGTCTTGTAGTATTGTCTTGTCTTAGAGAGAAAGGCTGAAAAAGCGAAAAGTCTGAATACACGCTATGACGTGATTCTACACATAACAAAGCAGAACGAGTGAGATACCGCGGCACTATGTTGCAATATCTCACTCGTTCTGCTTTGTCATGTTGCTTTGTCATATGCAGAATCACTATTCAGACTTTTCACTTTTCCTTTCTCTCTAAGACAAGACAATACACACAAGTCATCGTTCCATCAAACCTCCACCAAAATCTTGACACTACATAGATACAATTTAATGAGTGAGAGGTTATGATGCTGTTGTATACCCCCCCCAACCCACTCAATATTTCGTCGCCGCTCCTCCAGCATCGATGACAGTTTGCAGCCTTGCAGGCATACTCTCTGCCAACGAATCTAGCCTTTCCTCTGTAATAACCGGCCCAACACACAGCTAAATACCATTGCAACACTTCAACATGACAGCATCCGCTGTTCGTCCCAATGCAATATCTCGCCCAACTCCGTCTCTACATCTCCCCAGCAAGCCTCTATTAGATTGAGATCAGGAGATTCAGCTGGGCAATCTAAGGGCTCCATCCCATTCAACTCTCCGTGGGCCTTGCCATGCCTTTTATGCCCTGGATCGCCATCCTCTTGCACAATAGCACATCCATATTCCTCGCAACACTGACGCTCAAAAGGTACAAGAGCAGGCTCAAGTATCATTCTCACATAGGCTGCGGAGTCGAGGTTCGCGCTGCCGGGAAGATCAGATTTGTTGTACTGCAGAAGACCCCCCAAACCATCTTACTCTTCCGTCCCGAGTGAAAATTTAAATCGACGCAGTCGGGGTGATACTCTTCATCTGGTTTCCGGATGACCCATGGACGGCTAAAAAAACCTAGAAGGAGGACGCCTCCGTCCATATGACTCTCTTCCACTCCTTCGTCCCGTGCAGTCTGGCTTGACACCAAGTAACCCAATTCGCTTTGTTGTCCGGTTTTACATTGAACTCCGTCCTTGGTATGTACATGTTTGTGATATCCTAGTGAAACCATGACATTTCGCATAGTCTTCAGATCACAGGCGTCGTCCATCTCTAGGCAGATTGTCTCCCAGTTCAGATGTCGAGGATGGGAGTCACGGGTAATAAAGATGACGATGCGCTTTCTCTTCATCGTCAAATATCGAGGTCTGCCGGTTTGTTTCCGGTTCGAAGGAGCGCCATGCTGGTTATAGCGGTAATATATCCTTGAGGTCATTTGAGGATCCATCTGGAGCTCTCTCCCTACCTTCCCCCAGCTCCATTTGGCATGTTCACGTAATGAAATAACACTCATTCGTTCGTCCCGCCGCCCCCCGCCGTCAAAAGTCATCGTTGCGTTACGCGAAGTCATCGTTGCACAAATTTTTTGGCCATGAAGCAGAAGGGAACCCGTGATCCGACAGTTGGAGCGAGCCACCGAGAAACTACCCAGGCAGTGTTGATGAAGTCCGCCCCTATACTCTGTCTGCGCCTCGCCATGCCAACGCCCCCAGTCCGCCAAGCACCCACTATTAAGCGCCCATAACGGTGGGATGCAGCACTTACCCTTACATGTAGAGCACATACTAGACCGTTACTGACACCGCAGCCCTGGAGCTGGAACCGGACCTTATCCGGTGGACGCACAGCTTTATGACAGACAGGCAGGCCAAAATCGTCCTCGACGGAGTGACCAGACAAGAACACCCAGTGGACACGGGCATTCCCCAAGGATCTCCAGTGGCGTCAGTTCTGTTCGTTACCTACCTGTCGGGCATCTTCGACGAGGCGGAAAGGGAGGTCCCAGGAATCAGAGGGCTATCCTTCGCGGACGACATCGCCTGTGGGCGGAAGGGAGAGAAGAGCAGGAGGTGGCAGACAACTTGTCTGAGACAAGTTGGCAGAGGCGGCCAAGGCAGCCATTGGATGGGCAGGTAACAACAGCATTGCATTCGATGAATTCAAGGTAAGACCGTGGCTGCCCTCTTCAGGCGAAAAGGGCAACCTCTGTCAGCAAGAATCCAAGTGGGAAACAAGTCGGTCTCCTTCAACTCAGAAGCTACCCGCTGGTTGGGCGTGTGGCTGGACAGCCAACTCGCCCTGAAAGAGCACCACGCCATCAGGCTAAAGGAGGGGAAGAAGGCCATGGAACGGCCCCGCCGGCTCACCGGGCAGATGGGACTCTCTCCGGTCAACTGCCGGAAGGTCATGACGGCCTGCATGCAATCAGTCGCAATGTTCGGGTCAGAGCTGTGGTGGAAGGGCGACAGAGAGGTGGGTACCATGGGGAGGGCTGACGAGCTGCAACTATAAGCCAACCAGCAGGCTCGGGCAGTCACAGGCTGCTTCCGGACGACCAATCTTGGAGCGGAGGCGATGGAATCCGGTTTCGGCAGGTAACGGCACAACCGGAGAACAGGCAGCGCAGGTTTGGCCTAAGGCTAAGAAGTCTACCACAGGGCAGCCAGGCCAAAGGAGTCGTAAGCGGCACATCAGTGGTCGGGAGACGGTTGGAGAATGCCCTGGGGTACTCTGGCAGTGTGGAGACCACTGTCTTGCTAGAGGACCCAGAGATCCTCGACGCCAAGGTGATTCAGGAGGACGAGGCAGCGGCCAAGGGGGAGGCGGAGCGCCACCGTCCGGGACTCACCATGTTCACCGACGGGTCCCGCCTCGACAGTGGAGCAAGTGGGTACGCAGTCACATGGCAGAGCAGTCAGCATTGGGTGGGTGTCGAAACCCACATGGGCTACAATAAGGAAGCCTACGATGCAGAGTGTGCAGCCCTCTCCAGGACACTGGAAATCGTTGCAAGGCGGCAGACAATACCGGAGCGGGTTAACTACTATTTTCACCGATGCCCAGGCTGCCATCAGACGTATGGCCTCAGACGAACCCGGCCCCGGCCAGCTATTACAATTCAGGCACGGAGGCACATTGTAGAGCTGCGAGGGGCGAGACCAGATATCAACATCGAGATCCGATGGGCCCAGCCGATAAGGGGGTCCCCGACAACGAAAAGGCAGGCGAGTGGGCAAAGCTTGCAGACGAAGAACCAGACGCTCGGGGAGTAGAGTGGTTACATGGTGGATCCCTTATGCCACTCCCAAGATCTCTTTCATACCTCAGGCGGGAAATCTCAGAGAAGAGATGAGCAGAAGACCGCCAGTGGGCTGGAGGCCGGACCTCCAGAAAGAAATACAAGATGCCGGCCAAGCAGAAGCCAGACGAAACGGTCGCGGTAGCTCCAAGAGGCACGCCTCCAGGTTTTACCAGCTGAAAACAGGCTACTGCCTCACTGGTAAATACCTGAATTGGACGAAGAACCGACTCACCGCCCAGTGGGTGGTGCCCATGCACGACAGAAACGAGAGACCACCTCTTCAGGGTGTGCGCCGCCTGGAGGGGCCAGCAGAAGGATCTGTGGGTGGAGGTCAGGAAGGAAATCGGGAGGTGGAAGAGTCGCTGGAAGGTCCGGGACCTACTGGCCGATGAAAGATGCAGCAGGGCGGTACTAGACTTCCTCTCCACCACGGATGTAGGAAGACTGGCCCCGGCCCTGGCCTGAGAGGACGCGCAGAGTGAGGCGTCAGAGTGGGAACTCCGGGAGCGGAGAGAGCGAGAAGAAGAGAGGAGAGTGGAGGCCGAGGAGCTGGGGGCCGAGGTGGAGGAAACACTGTTCCTCCCCACACCCGCCTTCATGGCGTCCGTGGGAGAGGAGTAGGGAGCGAGGACCGCTTTCTTTTGTTCTTCCGGTTTTAATCTCTTTGGTGCAATCTCTATCTTCTTGGGACAGGCCTGGCGGAGGGCAAAGGAAAGCTTGCAAAGTGCCGCCATTGCGCGGACAGCGGCGGGGAAACGGCCAAAAAGTGCGCCGCCATAGTCTTTATAGGCTTAATGCGAGTGAGTAAACAAAAAAAAATCACTGACACCGCGGCCCCCGCCAGCGCCCAAGAAAAGGTATGTACATAAAATACTTAGCTCACAGCGGCAGACGCTAACCTTGAAAATGAAATTGATGCGAACCATCGGTTGTGCCCATCCCTTTGATATCGATTCTCATGCATGACTGGTGCTCTACCCGTACATGTCGTGATGGTTAGTTTCTCTGGACACCTCTGGGGCGATACAACATCGCGGTAATCCCTCCGCCAATGAACCCGAGGCCCTCCTCCAGGAGAGCCGAAGCAACTGTTGTTCATTCTTGTCGGAAGATAAGGCCCCACAAATCATCCACGCATCCGGTAAATCTGGTCCATGTATGTTTGCGAGGCAAACATCGGATGGGGTTTTAAGCAGCCTAATATAGGGACTTGCTATTGCAGAGCCCGCAAGAAAGACTTCATGTGAGAGGAAACCTGCACAGAGAAAGCACGCCTTCAAGGACGAAGACAATATCGCGAACCGCGAAGCAAAGGAGACGAAAGATACAGCCGTAACAAACGTCGTAAATTACTGGCAAGTGCCACATTTGGGCGAGTAGATAGGTATCGCTATGCAAACCTTCGTTCAACAGCACCACCGCATTGTCTTGACAGAAGATAAACAGATCACAACTATTTCTCCGAAAATCAACAGTACCCATCATCACAAGCCTCAAACAAGAAGCTGTCGCTTTGCACGAAGTTTTTTTTTTTTTTTTTTTTGGTTTATTCATTACTCGCATGCGATCTAGATAGGCTTTGCACGAAGATATCTGCTACATACCCTGCCGTCATATTTTTCGTCTTGACGGTGCGAGAAAAGCTTTGACTCTTCCGATCTGGCTAGATTTCTTTGATACGAAGTGCACGAGATGATGGATAGGTGGCTGTAGAGGAGCGGCCAGCTGTATAAGTCCACCAAGGCAAGAAGTATCTTGGAACTGAGAGAAAAGGTACATACTCGCACGGTGTTTGGCTGACTGTGTGGCTGTGGCTGCGAAGTGGGACTAGTGAGAGAGCAGTGGCGAGTTGTGCGCGCGTAAGCTGGTGTCCGGGGAGTAATTCCTGCATAGATACACATCTCGGTATCGAAACTTGTAATCTGGGGTACAGATGTTCGTGAGTCTGACGTAAGGGAAACCGACGGAGTGATATCTAGCTCCCACCCATGTAGGCAGCGGGTTTTGTCAATAAATTTATCGTTTCCCCGTAGTTATACGCATTACTGATCCGATCTTCCGGCCTACAGCAAACTAACTACATAGCTCTAGCTCGGTTTGTCGAGGGCTTCCGGGTGAACACAGGTGCCCCACCCCCGCGGATCGTCAGAGCTCGTTTTTATCATCGTCACAGTAAGTTATGGCCTCATCGTGAAAATGCGCGTCTTTACGAGCGCGGGCGGCGGCGTTGGATGGAATAGGTCGAACAAACGGACGCTGAGGAACGAAGGACCCTAGAAAACCCGGTCAGCTCCGGACTGCCACTCTTACCTTCCCGCGACGGGCCGGAGTGGCCATAGCGGCGTCGGGGCTGGGAATGGAGAGAGCCGAAGACGAGCGATCCCTATTAGGCTAGGATCAAACGATAACTTTACTGTGCTTCGTCATCAGGACAGAAGCGAAATTTCAAAAAAGCCCCATATCAACGGCGCAAAAGCCAATCACAATCGCCCACCGAAGCGCCGCGGCGCGACAGCTTGCATCTCACACTTCTCCGTATCTACGGATGCATATCCCAACGAGTTGATTTGTTGCCGTACATAGCCGCAGCTCCTCCGCGGTGAGTTGATTGGGCAGTGAACGCGTTTAATTTGGCATGTAGAACTGTGGGCGTGTGAAGTGTACTTACCTGGTCCGTCTTATCGTTAGGGCTCAAGATGAGGTATGTAGCTCTGCAGCGGCAGACGCTAGCCTCGCTCGAGAGTGTGAAAGTGAAATTGATACAAACCGTCGACCGTGCACATCCTTTTAATATTCTTTACCTATGATTGGCATTCGTACCTGTACATGTGCGGCGCTGACTTGATATCAGACCGAACAGAAGCAGTGACCGGCCAACAAAAACGGCAGCTCTATTTGACACCGATTGGTGGGCTATGTGTTTGCCCCAGTATAAATATTCCCCACTTTCCCACCCAATCGATCGGACCATCCATCCCCCCAGCCTTTCTCCCCCGCAAACAGAACCTCTCCGAAAAATGTCTGCTCCATTCCAAACCCTTCACGTCCTCCGCAATCACGACCCGTCGGAGGTAGTCTCGGCCTTCCTGCGCACCAATCCCGGTGACTTAGCTGTCAGCACCAGTGTGACGTTGCAGGCAATGAGCCATCCCGCGCTGAAGGGCCTTGTCGACCGCATCATCGCGACGCTCACCGACGCTACTTTCCGCAAAGAGTTCTACGACGCCATCAAACACCACATGGACAGCCACCCCTGGCAGACCGCTTTCCTGATCATCGGTGTGGTGCTGATGGTCAACCCCCTTGCGACCGCTGGTTTTGGCGCGCTGGGACCCGTGGCTGGTATTCCTTGACTACTGTGTTGCCACCTCGTAGATAGCGGCTGATCGATCGGGTGGACAGGCTCCCTTGCGGCGGCCTGGCAGTCGAGCATGGGCGGCACCGTCGCCGCTGGCAGTGCTTTCAGTCTGCTGCAGAGCATGGGGATGCTCGGATCCGTTGCTATTCCAGTCGCGGGAGCGGTCGTCGCGACGGGTGCGGTCGTTGCCGCTGCTGCTGGAAATGAAGTGGAGAAGTGGGGGAAGGGCGAATACGGTGAGCCGGTGAAGAACTGGTGGAACGGCGACTATGGTGAGCCGGTGAAAGACTGGTGGAACGGCTCTTCCACCCCAGTGCTGGACTGGCTGGGCCATGTCGCTAGTAGAAAGTGAGCAGGACGGAGTTCTGTGAGAAGCTTTGGGTCCAGCTCAAGTGTTCTTCAATGGCATCGAATTTCATTCTCCCTGGACAACTGAATCGTCTTTTCTCTCTATCTGTGGACCCATCCTTTCCGTTCCCAGATTGCCCTGCCTGGCGCAAGTATGTATATTCCTGTGTGCGCCAGCCAGCTACCCCACATCTCGTCTTGCCGGTCGATGGATTCGGAAACCTTGTATGGTCCGTGACGGTTAGTGTCTCCGCAGATCCCTGGTGTGATACAACACCGCGGTAATCTTTCCGCCTATCATTCCTAGACCCTCCGCCTGGAGGGCTAAAGCAACTGCTGCTCATGCTGATTGGAAGATCAGATTTCGCATCCGGTAGATCTAGTCAATGCAGGTTCGCGAGAACATCGGGTGGGGATTTAAGCAGGCTAACGGGGACTCACCATGACAGAGATCATGAAGAAAAACTTCATGCGAGAGGAAACCGCGCAGAGAAACACGCCTTCAATGACAAAGACAATATAGTGAACCACAAGGCAAAGAAGACGAAAGATACAACTGTAACAACCGTCGTGAAAGTATTGACAAGTGCCGTTCGGACGAGCAGTTAGATACCGCTATGCAAGCCTTCGCACAACAGCCCCACCACATCACACCCGACAGGAAAAAACAGATCACACCTATACTTCTCCGAAAACGACAGTACCCCAGCCACACGAGAACCGATTCACTCGAAAAAAGTTTAACGATGCATGATGCACGTACTTAGTCGATGTTAATCACCAAGTCGCTATCTTTCTCAGTCTTCGACTGTGTGTTGTTTTCGTCGGTGTAGTAGGCGTCAGTCGGCTAGTTTCGTCAGCAATCTTCGTAGAAACATCGTCCGGAGCCGCGTTGGCCTTACTTCGTAATCATCCGAATCCTCTGCCAAATTTCCGCCCGTTTCCTTCGCCGCCGCCTCCGCGGCCTCTACCGCACGCCTCTTTGCAGCCTTGATGTTCCTCTGGATGCGGTCGAGAATCTGTCTGAACACCGTCCTACCCAGCTTGACGCCATCGGACTCCCCCTCGATCTCGCTGAACATAGTGGGCACCCTGTTGGGGCCCCAGTTCTTGCCGAACTCGTCGAAGTCCTCCCTCAAGATGTAGAAGTCGATGGAGAGCTGGTTGATGACCCTCATCTGGCGACAGAAGGCGTGCTCGAGGTTCCGGCTGACAGTCTGCAGCATGGTCTCGTCGAGACCGAAGGTCGTAGGGTCCAGCCACATCCGAGCGGCGTCGACTTTGGTCTGTATTTCGTGACGCATGCTGATGAGGGATCTCTTGTGCATCGCTATGCGGTTGTAGAAGATTGACGGTGACGGCTTGCGACGCTCGACGGTAATATTGGCGGGAAGCTTAGAGCGTCAGAACACCGCGAAGGGCTCCAGTCATGTTAATACAGCAGGAGCGGGGGCAATGTACCGGAACCTTGACCTCCACGGAACCATCGTGGGTAGAGCGCCTTGCATGACACTTGAAAAAGGGAGCCTTGTCGGCGGAAGCTCCGGTGCCGGGACTCTGAACCTCGGGGGTCTCGTCGGCGGAAGACATGGTAAAGGTCGTATCGATGATCCAAGCCTTGGGGGAGGATTTGTCCGTGGCAACGGAGTTGAAGATCGGGATGTAGCCGGCTGGGGCGGGAGACGCACGAGGCCTGGCCGGACTAGCCTTGATCTGTGTAGTGGCCGTCTTTTTGGTGTGGCGAAAGCACTTATTGACGAGCGAAACAATAGACCTGCCGATTTTGTCCTTCTTGTCGACATTCATCGTGGTGCTCATGTCCGCTGTAATGTGCGCTGCCTCTGCAGTAGTTGTAGGAACTTGAGAAAATACGGTGGTGCTGTACGAATAGTTTATTGGTTGAGTAAGCAGTTTCGAAGGAAGGGTGCCTCTCGCAGCGGCAGTGCCTCTTATTTCTAGAGAACGACTCTCCCAAATAGGTATCGCAGCACATGCCTCGTGAGCCACAGGAGCATAGCCCAGCGCGACAAAATGGTTACGGTGAGTCCCATACATGACAGATACCCCACATGCACTTGCCCAATAACAGCGTGAGCGACGTGGTTTACATATTGCCATTCACGGGCTCTCACTCACGGGTTGGCACGGTGTTTCTTCTAACCAAATAAAGAAAACTGCCTGCCACCCCAAAGTGAACCACAATCATCTTGGCACCGACGGAAGACCTCTTATCTCCGATCAAAGACTTGCGTCCGGAAGCGTACATCACGCTAGGAGCGGAAACCCCCCCCCCCCGGGAGCGTAACATCGCTTGAGGAACAAACCCCCGGCCTGGAAGCCAAGCATCGGTCGCGGAAACAAAACATTCATTGGCAAACGAACCATTGAGTGGCTAGCTATGATACCTCTTATGTATGAAGTAAATGCATACCCTATAGTCAAGCAATGCGGTAGTAGTGAGATAATTACAACTCCCATGGCCGTCCCTTGTACTTCACCGTCTCCTCAGGCAAAACATCAGCCAGAGGTTCTACCATCATGTTGACATAGTTCATCCAACTCTCCACAATAATCCGGTGACCACTCTCCCGAATGTTGTCCTCCTCGACCAAGTCATGAACCGCAACTATACAGCTGCTGCCGAACACATCCTCCCAACTCTCGCGATTGAAGTGCACTCCGGATTGCGTTATCCAAGGGCTGTTACTCTTCTGTTTCCACTGACACATGTCCCACGGCCCCGCATACCTCGAAATCTACATTCTTCGAATAGTACGACATGCTCTGGGGTGGGGGACCTTTGGTTTCGTTTTGTGGGAGATGTTCCGCGCCAGGAGTGTTGGGATGTTTGCTGTACATATTCGTCGTCATAGTCAATATCCTTAGTGGCTTTTTTTTTCACAAATATCTGTGGCTGTGGCTCAAGTTCTGGAAGACCCTAGTGCTGCAGTGCCACAGGCGTTCCCGTGATAAACAACCCCCCCCCACCCAACCCTAACCTTCTCACTCTGCCTTCATGTCCGTCCGGTCGGGTTATTATAGACAATGACGACAGTCTCGCCGAGACGGCCGAGCTAGCCGAGCGTACACCAGTCAACTTCGGGGGGTGACGACACCAAACAAGCGGCCGCAGTCCAACAAAGACAGCAATCACCAACATGGCTGGCCGAAAGAGAAAATCGACCACAGCCGGAGTTTCCGAGGCTGCCGGCGCCACCGCAGCGAAAAAAAAGCGTCTGTCGACGACGAGGAGACGCGGCAAGGGCGCGCTCAATCCCGCCAGCCCCGCCATCATCGACCGTTCCGAGAGACGCAACAGCGACGGCACCGCCGCCAATGGCCGCCCTGGCCCGTCTCGGCCCCTGATTCAGCCCGATGCCGACGGCGATGCCGCCATTCGCTCCCGCGCGTTCAGGCACCTCGAGGAGATGCTCCCGCCGAACGCCACGCTCGACTGGAACAACAACGCGTCCGAACTCACCATCCGCGACCAAACCCTCCTCCCCGGAAGGGATGCCATCACCATCAGCTTCGTTGGCTTGTGCTCGACCTACGTCGGTGTTGTCCAACTTGGCCCTATGGTGCCCCAGGAGGGCTTTGGCACCTGCGATACTTGGTGGGGCAGGACCGCGAAGATGAGGAGTCTGCTGTGCGTACAAATCGGCGAGCTGCCAGCACTAGTACTGAAGGCGGTGGAGCCGACGGAGCGTTAAGTGTTGGATTGGGGGTGGAGGGGCGGTTGTGCAAGATTCCTCGTCCTCTCGTCGTCGTCTGTTGGAACCATGTATGGGCTTGATATGGGTGGCCTCTTTGTTTTATTTGCACTCGAGTTTCACTTCTGTTGGCTGTATTCACTGGACTGTACTGACAGAGTTACCAATGTGGTTCGATCCCTGCTGGAATTGGCGTCTGTCGAAGGTGTACTTTTTTCTTCTTCATGTATTTGTCTTGTGGGTTTTCCGTGTAGGAGATTGTTCCGGGTCTGTAATTGGTCGATCCGACACGGTGCGGAAATCCCTTTCGCCCTGCTGGCCTGCGTATTGAGTGGACGGAACAAACGCGGGAATCATCGTGAACGTGGGGGAGAGTGTGTGCACATATACTTACGCTTTGCTCCCATTCACCTTCCTACCACAGGGCTGCGCGTGTAATAGGTGAGCATATATGTGGCCAACCCCAAGCCCGATGCTCCAAGCCCACACAATCAACGTAAAACGGCGTATCCCCGCCGGCGGGTCTGGGATGTCCCGTGCACGCACTTGTACACTCGCACACATCTAATCACTCGTGCCGAGCGACGATGCAGGCAGGCAGGCAGGCAGGCAGGTGTCTATATAGATTGCATGCGATTGACGATGTAAACAAGAAAAAGAACGGTCGCGATCGAATAGGGTGCACACGCAGGCGGCGTCCGGGAGGATAAGGGCGAAGCCACCGAGGGGGGAGCATATGTGCACTCCAGGATGACTAAGCCAGAGCCAAGCAAACGATATATATGCACGACCAAACCCGCTCCCTCTGCCACCCGACGGACGGAAAGGAACGAAAAGAGCGGTTGTGTGCAGTCCAGACCCGCACCGGAAGCGTGCTCACGTCTCACGTCTGACGTCTGACGTCCCCCTCCTCTCGTATCACGTTTCCCCGTCCGTCCGTCCGCGGAAGCGGGATCGTGTTGCGTCGGGAGACGGGTTGGCAACGTCGAAACCCGCATCGTATGTGCGGCCCTTCTACCGTTGCGCGTCTTTACGGTGCCACCACGCGGACTTGCCGCTGCCGCATCCGCGGTTCGGAAACGATAATGGCTTCCGATTGCTGGTGGGCAAGGCTTGAAAGAAACATCTCAAGGCGTCATTGATAACCAAAATTGGAAAGAAGTAAACTAAATTAGAGCCAAAAGCTCCCCGTCAAAAAAAACCCCCCAGGGAAAGATATTGGGTATGTCCGTCCTCTCATCGCCACAACACAAGAAACCGCCCTCCGTTAGCAATGCTGTCCCGCGTTCAAAACAGCTGCTTCTCCTCATCCCGCATTTCCGACGCATGCATTTGCCTGTGCCTGTGGCCTCGCAGCTCCTCCTTCTGCTTCCGTGTCAACTTCTCCCAAGCTGACCGCTTCATCAATACCTCGCCAATCAGATTCCCTTCCTCCCGAAGGACGACCCAGTCTCCTGTCCCGCGATCTGGGGGGGCGACCCTCATCCCCCGACCGCCTCCGCCCACTAACAGGTTGCCCGGACGGTAGCTGTTCGCCACCTCGTCAGCGAATTGACTTCGCAGGAAAGGAATAGGCAGCTTACGTAGGATCAGCCTGCATCCTCTTGACCACACTGATGTGAATCTTGGCATTTTCCGGCATATCTCTGACTTCGCCGCGGGGCAGCGGCCACGTAATCGCCTTCCAACTGCCATCAGACTGCAGGTCCATCCGACGGAATGGAAGGTACTCCATCGCCTTCCACCCTAGCACACCGATGTGGTTGAGACCGTGGTTGAAGAGCAGACAGTCGTGTATCTTCCCGCGTGTGTACGACCTCTCTAGGAACTCTTTCGGCGGGTACTTATGTGTCACCACTTGCTGATGGCGCCGACGAATCCAATTGCGGATTGGGTGGTGCAGAGGATGGGCTTGTGCTTCTGCCTCATGCAGGTCTGGGGGAGATTGGTCCGGCTTTTTTGGGAATGCTTGTTTGGTGGGCGACGAGCCAATTACTTCGATGGCGGGAAGCTGAGCCCCAGCGCTGCTGTTGAGTGTCTGCTCGTGCTGCGGTTGGATCAATGATTCGCACGATTCCGAGGAGCTATCTTCTTCCTCGAATTCATCGACCCAACAATTGTGTTCCTTCATCCGCTCCTTGTCGAATATGACACCTGCTTTCCTCGCTTCTCGCACCTACGCATGGATATCGGTCAGTACCGTTCCAAGAGCGATATCGTCGTTCGAACACCAACCATCCACACCAACGGACCATGGCTCAGCGGCTCTTCGTCTGCCGGCAAGTCCCATCCACCTCCGATATCAGCGTGTGCACCCGGGAACCACACTTCCTCGACGTCCTGGCCGAGATCGTCGTCGTCTTCCGAATCGCTGTCCTGGTCCAAGAAAATATTCAATGATATCATGCTCTCAGCTGGACTTGCGTCTGCAGATGGGATGCTGGATGCCTGCAGTCGCTGTCCGTACAGCGGATGTCCGTTCGCGCCGCTGTTCCTCGGAGCGATCCCGGGGGATTGAAGCCCATTGACAGAGCTCGATGGCAGGGAGAGTTTGGACTTCCTCTTCTTGTTCTTCTTTTTGCTTCTCTTCCCATCCTTCCAGCTCCTCTGTCGTGCTATGGACGCTGCGTCTATTTTGTTGACAAGGTCCTGGCGAAACTTGGCTCTGCGTTCGTCAATACCCACCGCATGTCGGATCACACGGGCGGTACCTGGCAAGCCTCGTCAGAACCAATTCCAGAATAGTGATGAGAGCGAGAGGGCAGCGGGCTTACTTCGGGCAGTGTAGGGGAACCCAGAGGAGCGCTTCAACCATGCCTGCTCGAACCGGGGAACCGAGTTTACGGTGTCAAATAGCCCCAAGAACCGTACTCGACGGGCTGGGCGCGCAAAGGTTTCGCGGAATGCACGCATGTACCTAGATAGAGGGGATCAGCGTCGGTAAATCTCTCGGGCATCTGCGCTCAAATCTACTTACTCGTAGAGCACCTTCTGCTTGGAGTTGTCATGCCGTTGCTGCCAGTTCGAAAACGTCTTCCATGCGAACAAGACCTGCCCGGAGTTGTGTCAGCAGTTCACCCCCACTTTGTCTGCAATACGGAGGCGCAACCATCTCTTCGTTCCCAGGCGCCACGATTCCCACATGATCGATCATCTCAGCCAAGAATCGGGCGGTGTATGCACCCCGAGAGAAGCCAAACATGTAAATATCGTCTCCGGGAGAATAGAACCGCATCAAAAACTTGTAACCGCCAATGACATGCTGGTCGAACGATGTTCTTTACAGAGACGTGCTCGTCAGCAACCGCTTCGGGCCGTCCCCCAATCCCCGGGGTTATGCCATACCCAATAGCCGCATCCATGGCCTTGTTGACCCACGACCTGAAACGCGCACCTACGTGAACACGCGACAAAGTCCCATTGGTAATGTAAGTCCCTATCCCAGCTGTTGAGGTTGTCAGCGCCAGCGGTTGGGCGGCGGCGTATCTCGGCGGCTAGTACGCGCCCAGCGACCAGAGTGGAACGTACGTTGATAATAATGAACTAGACGCCGGCGGCACCACTGCTGTTAGCCGTTGGCTCACCCGCACCGAACGGAACGAAAGACTGCAGAATTGAATTGAGTCCTTACACTGATTCCCACTGCTCCGGTCCAACATGCGGAAAATCTTCAGGATGTTGGTATCGCCAGAGTTTCCCTTAAACTTATTTCCCGTCCCGTCGAAGCAGAGGATCAGCTTCTTGCGCGGCTGGCCCACCCATACATCGCTCATGATGTTGGCTCCGTGGCTCACCCCTCGCGGAGCCATACCGGGACGTGCATGCTGCTGTTGTTGCGATGGCGTTGGTGCCGGCGAAGGGGAGATCGAGTAGCTGAGGTGCGCGCCCGGTGGGACGTGAATCTGCGGGGAGACGGGCGGAGGAGGTATGGCGGTGCCTGGATCTCCGTTCATGCTGAGACGGAGAGGCGATCGGTCAAAGATATACCGAGAGTGTTGCCGTTGTTGATATTTTTTTGGCGGTCTGGTAACACCGCTGGCGATGGGAGTCTCGGGAACGTTTTTAGCGTGATGGAGAGAGCGATTGACGAACGGAGGCGATCAGAGGAACCGGGGGGAATCTGGGGGACGGGGGTTTTATCAACATCGGGGGAAGGAAGAGAGGGCATGCGAAGGTTGTCGTTCGGTCGGCGGAAGCAGTGCACCAGATCGAGGCACGGCGGGACAACGGCACGGAGGACCTGCCCAATGTCCCAGAGTGACACGCCCTCCCTCTCTCTCGACATCGAAGTCCACTGCTCAGCGTATACCTATTCTGTAAACGGACAGTCAATGTCTCAGAAATGTCTCAGAGGTGTCCACTGTGGTGACGTTAGCGACACCCGCTCGGTGAAGATCTTCAGCGTAGCAAGGCACCGCTGCATATGTTCAGCTCGGAGGAGTGATTTCGACTCTCTACTCGCAAAGTCGATCGATACGTGCGGCGGCCCGGGGGCCGGAGCGAACACAAATCAAGCTTCTCCGCGACAGTTCCCTCCCTCTTGATGCAGGTATATTTTTTTTTGAAATTGTCAGCAGCCATGCAAGTAGCTATGGGGGAAATACGGGATCCTGTCTGAGTGGGGGGGTGGAATTGCGATATCGATTGGCGGAGATTGTTCCATGTAACTGCTATGTACTCCATACTGTACCTATGTAGCTAGAGGAAGAATCACGGTCGCCCACCACCACGAGGACTTCACCGCTTTCGCCCCCCCTTAGCATGTGCTTGAGGACGCGGCACCCGAGGTGATTCGCCACCACAGCGCCCCCTCGCGAATCTCCGCAGCTTGTCCGAACTTAATTGATCCTACAACACATATACGTAGATAGTCTACCCCTCGTCTCGCCAAGACTTCAGCCTTCAGCCACCCTGCCCGCCGGCGATCTCGCCCCCACTCACCACCTAAATTGGATGGCAGCTATGCAGAGTACATACATAGTCATGCGGATAGAGTACATATGTAGAGTGAGTGATGGTGGCTTCGCTTCATGGCGTCTTCGGAATATCCATGCTTGCCGCCGAGGTATCTATGTAGATATCTATCATGGAGCACAAGCCGGACACCAATCTGCCGGCAGCTACCGATGCAGCCGCTCCTTCACGACGGCCCTCAGCTGTGGTGATGTTCACAGTGCATTTGTTGTGCGCTTTTCGCTCCAGTGCGAAATGCAGAGTAGAGTAACTTGCGAGGAGCTAACTGCGACGACTGAGACAGCTCCAACTCAGAAATGGCCAGTATGTACATACCACGTACATATCCGGCCAATCGCTTTTCTTTTTTTCTTTTTTTCTTTCCTTTTTTTTGCTCCACGCACTCCGGTACGTATATACATATCTGCAGGACGGGAGTTCAAACGGCCCGCCCACAAAGATATGTAGATACAAACGCACACGAAATCACAAATGCGGGATGGGCATCACCGGCCGGATGCAGGTGGCTACGCACGAAGCACCAAGGAACCGTGTGTCTGTTCGCGCAGGCGGATCACCGCCAGTCTTAATCCCCGGGTTGCATACACAGCATATGCATAGTAGTAGTTGATATAGAGCAGATGCACCCATCATCGCCTGCCCCAACCAGCGCGCTTGGCGTAACCCCACACACTCGTGTCTCTCTCTCCTCTTCTCTCGTCGACCGCGAGATGCAACCCGACTCGGCCCTTGCGGCTCAAGGTTATCCCGCCGCATTCCCGGTTCCCGAAGTCCCCATTCCCGCCTGCTGGGTCCCAAGGCGTGGTGGTGACGTAGGTATATATTTGTGCTTTCCACAATTTTCCCCATCATCCCCACGTCCGCCGCGATGCGGACGCGGGGTTGTGCGGGGAGATCGGGTATGTAGGAAGCCAATGATAGAATCCGCTTACCTACCCGCCTGCCAAGCGCATAGATACAGCATGGAGAGAGCCTTTGGAGCCTTCCTCCAGGGGTAAATGGCTCCCGACTATGATACCCCGGGGCTGTGCACAACACGACCGATCAGCACGTACTCTAGTTACTCGTACATATACTCCAGGAAGAGGGCGCTCGGCGAGTTCTTTCCGACTCGGGAAGGCAGTCCCATGTTTCCCATCGCTCGGGCGTGTATGTGTGCTTGTAACTCACCGATCGGCAGCCATGTTCTACATACTCCACATAAACACACAAGACAAGTCGCGCCAAGACAAGACAAAACAGTCTCTCGTCAATCCGCACCGTTTGGATGCATCAGTACATGTCCTCCACGCAGAAACGCTTGAACCTGTTCCCCACGCGATCACGGTCGGCTTCGCTTCTTCCATCCGTCAGATACCCGTGTGTTTCCGGGAATTGCGATCCGGTGTATCTAGATTCCCCGGGCGGAGTCACTGTCAGCCCACGCACCCACTTCTCTAGCGAACGGATCCATCGCGACGAGTCGAGCACAGATCTAGTGTGCACTGGTGTAGCACGCTGTCCCGGGCCACCGTCACCGTCGCCGTCACCGTCGCCGTCACTCGTCCACGTGTGCCTGAAAATGCAACGTACGTATTTGGATGGCGTAGTGCGTAACGACGGGCGTACACACTGACAGCTGGTCGCGTCGTAGACGAGCCGTGGGCGTCATCGGCCGTGTTCTGCTGTTCGCCGCGGACGTATGCACGCACGTACAGGCCGCTGCTGCTTTAGAACTGGCTTCAAGGCTGCGGATTCGACTGTGCGGTCGTCCTCTATCCAGCCGGATAAGTGGGAAACCTGTTTGCGCTGTTGTTGGGGTCTTGCAGCATGTCACCCGGCCGCCTTCGTCATGGTCGCATCCACGGGCCTTCGCCCCACCCTTACCCACCCTGCTCTCGCAGCTCCCAGATGGACTCGGTACACCGTGCATCCCCATATTCTCCCCTGCTCCAATACCGATTCCAGCAGATGTGGGAGACAATTTTTCGAGTGATATAATATGAAGCACGTGACTCCGGTAACCCGTCTCTAGTGGATCAGCGGAGCCAGCTCGGGTGCTCTCTCAACCGTACGCAGCGACTCCCTCGCGTCGCAGATAGACCACATCTAGGTAATCTGTGTGTCGGTAACCGGGCACTGGTAGCTGGGTGGACGCCCCGCACCCCCGCCGTCGGCAGGGGCTGCTAAGGTATACCGCGAGAGAGCTCGCACCGAGCTGATCACCGCAGCCCCGCCATGAACCCACCGACACGGCCACGTGTCCGCCGTCATGCCCGCACTGACCGCCCGCCACGTCCCACGCGCCGCTGCCCGGCTTGCCCGCGCCTTCACTACGCCCAACCCGCTGCCGGCGACGTTCATCCGCGGCGGCACGTCGAAGGGCATCTTCATCGCCGCGAAGCACCTGCCGCCGTCGCGCGACGAGTGGACACCCATCTTCCGCGGGGTCATGGGGTCGCCGGACCCGTATGGCCGCCAGCTCAACGGCATGGGCGGCGGGATCAGCTCCCTATCCAAGATCTGCGTCGTCGGCGGCGGCGCCGGCAGACACGACCACGACGTCGCCTACACGTTCGTCCAAGTCGGGATCCGCGACGGCGTCCTCGACTTCTCGGGCAACTGCGGAAACCTAACCGCCGCCATCGGCATCTTCGCCCTCGACGAGGGGCTCTGCCGCATCCCGAGCCCGGAGACGCTCCCGGAGGAGGCCGGCTCCGGCAGGCGGAAGGCCACGCTGAGTCTGCTGAACACCAACACCGCCAAGGTCGTCCGCACGCAGTTCTCGGTCGAGCGGAGCACGGGCCTGGCGGTGACGAACGAACCCGAGATCACCATCGCCGGCGTCGCCGGGAAGGGCTCCCGCGTCGTGCTCGAGTTCCTGGACCCCGCCGGCGCGAAGACCGGGAAGCTGCTGCCGACTGGGAGCGCTCGGGACGGAGTCCGGCTCGCGTCGGGACGGACGGTCGTGATGTCGTGCGTCGACGCGACCAATCCGACCGTCTTCGTGCCCGCTACCGACATCTTCGCCGACCTCGGCGACTTCTTCGCCGCCGCCTGGCCGGACGCCGTCTTCCCGGTGCTGGAGGAGATCCGGCGTGCTGCCGCAGTCAAGATGGGCCTCGACCCGACCACGCAGGCGCAGCCGAAGATATGTCTCGTCGCCCCGCCGAGTGGGGACGCCGGCTCCCCCTGCCACGTCGCCGCGAAAGCGCTGAGCATGGGCGTGCTGCATAAAGCTATCCCGTCCACCGTGGCGCTGTGTCTTGCCGCTGCGGCGGGCATGCGCGCCAACGTCGTGCAGCAGCTCGTCGGTGATGGGAGCGGCGGAGACGTGGCGGTTGAGATACCCGGGGGAGTAGTCGGGCTGAAGGCGACTTTTGACGGCGAGGAGGTCAAGAGCGTCGCCATCGAGCGCACGGCAAGGAAGCTGATGCGTGGTGAGGTGTACTGGTGAGAGCGCCGACGGATGGGGTCTCTGTACGGGCTTCTGCAGTAGGTATGGATCAGAGGACGCTGTTGGTTTTTTATGCATTACGCATTGCTGGGTGCGGGTACTTTTTTCTCGAATATGATTTCCTTTCTTTTTTTGGTTTACATTGCATGCGACCTCTACTTAGATCATGGCTTTGAGAAAACTACACCCCTTGCCAAAACGCAAATAAAAACCTGTTGTATCGTGATTTTCCGTGAAGCTTTGTTGTGCAGATGAACAAACCGTATACTTTCCACCACAAAAAAACCTTTCACCACAAAATATCCTTCCACCACAAAAAACCTTCCGCCACAAAAAACCTTCCACAAAATAACCTTCCACAAATAACCTTCCACCACAAAGCATTTCCACCTCTTGGGGGTGTCACCCGCTCGAGCGCGGCCCGGTGTTTAGCGCTCGGGGCATGTACGGCGGCGTGGCTTGTGGGCTGCGGCTGGGGCTGCCTCGAGGTATGGGAGTGTATCTCTGGGCCATGTTCGTCCAGACATTGGACTAGGCGTCTATCTTGAGGCCGCGTTCGCCCAGGAATGTCCACCCAGACAGGTATCTCGAGATCCTGTGGCTTGACCGTACAGTGTGCCCACTACAGCGGCCAAATAAGTATCGGGTTAGAAATTCCCCTCTTCTTCGTGCGTGTGGATCGTGTGGTAACAAACCTAGGTGTCTCGGCCACAGCATGGGCAAGCTACTCCATCTTCACTATGATCCTCCGGAGCAGTGCTGCGAGGCCCTTCTTCTTCTGCTATGTGTGCGCGTTCTCGTCAGCGCTACCCATCACCTCCACCACCACCGCCGCCACCATCACCACCGGGGGGGGGGGGGGACATACCACCAACGGCTTCCGGGGGCCGATGTAGTAGTCGCCGTATACGTCGTCAAAGTGGCTCGCGGAGCCGCCCTTGACCTGGCCAAAGAGCCAGTCGTGCGGGTTCGAGGAGAACTGACGCTCATTCGGGGTCGTAGTGGTAGAAGGCATTGTGTGGATTGATGTGTGTGTATGTATGGTGGAGAGAGATGGAAAGAGAGACGAAGGGGGGCAGAGCGGAGGGGGTTTTATAACCGCGGAAATAGGGGGTTTGCGTTTGAAACCATCTCGAGATACGGTTCGGACAGAAAATAAAAAGTGGATGCTCGCAAGTTCTCGTGGACGATGACTGTATCGTAAACTTCAAGCTCAAGCTTAGCTCAACTTTACAGTGACGTGTCTCCGTTGACTGGCTTTTTGCTGGGGCATGTGGTTCCTCGAGAGAGGCAGATAAATGGTGCTCTCCACCAAAACCGTAAACCGTAAACTGCCCTTACATGCTGGCATACGGATCAAAGTTCCAAGTCAAGTTCATGGAGAGTTCGTCCACCAATCCGGAGCAAATGTACCGCACCATGAATCCGTATTGTGACTCACCCAATCCTGTGGCCGTCCTCGAAGCATAATCAAGCTTTGCATGTCCTGCACACAATTCTTTACACGTGCCAATACCCATTTTCCGACCCTTTGCCCCAATTTTCGAGCCACTGGGTGGACGGTAGATATACTGCTCTACAGCGAGAGTTCTGGCGCCTTCCGTGGAGCGATACTGTAACTTCATCGAACTGTATCGGCCAATAGCGCCAAGGTTGCACTACTAGTAGATACAAGCGCAGCATTCAACCCCGCCCAAACAGTGTTTATGCAGTTTAGATCGGCCAAAGAGAAGGCTCGCGATATGGAGCAAAAGGCCGAGCGGACTGGGATTGGGGAGAACCCCGTAGAGCATTTTGAATGGATTCACTCCACACGGTCCCCACATCCCCTTGCTTGATCCATCGCACACATATGTACAATCTTAGGTTTACGCAGCGACAGCTTCCGAAGCTCTTCTAGCCACATTACATTCCCAGCTCCATCCCACCTAGTCCCCATCCGTAAACTCCCGTATCTATCCACGCAGACCAGCATTGCGCGGATACGGATCTATCACTCGGTCGCTTTTCCTGGGTGTCGTGGGTGACGGCTGATGACCGCAGGGCTGTGTCGCCAGGGCCCGAGAAGCCCTAAAACTCGCTCCGCATGAAGATACGATGAAGGAAGGAATTCGAGGAACCGAGAAACACACTTTCGCAGTAGGAAGTTCGGACGGCCCACTGGTGGGGTGCCAGCGGCACCTGCTCCCGCTGTTGCGCCTCGGTTTCAAAGGAAGGTCTTCGGATGAAAACTAGACCTGGAATGTCTCAAAAATTGCCTAGATTTGGGTCGGTCTGTAGGAGCAGCCCGGCTTGGACAGGTCATGAAAACTGCCCAGGACTTTGTATTTGCCCTCAACAACCTACGCCTTCCCTGGTCAAGACATGGTTATAAAAAGGACTGAGGAGGGTTTGGGTTATCCACTCTCGACGTGTCAGGGCTCTTGAAAAATGATTCTTGCAGTGAGTAAAGGTATAGGATTTCAACCTAGACTCACTTGCGTCGCTGAGTTATACGGCTTCTTGGGCCCTTCAGAGGGTGTAAACCCTTTCCTATTTCTCAATCCAGAGGCTCGTCATGATAAAACTGGTCGCATGCATGTAATAAATAAACAAAAAAAAACAAAAGGGCTGTACCGCCATGACCTACATAGGTAGCATGCGGCTACCAGGTGTCAGCTGACGTAGTAACAAATTGGTTGGAAAACCAGCTCAAGGTTTGTTACTCAGGTATGCAGTTCTCTCAGTTTCTCGAGTTATTCACTGTTCGATCTTGAATTCAATCTAGATTTGGATTTCACACATCGCGACAGGCGGGTCACAAGCTATTAATATCTCATCAAATCTTATTCAAACCCCAAGGATCTATGCTACACGAACTCAAAAACCGAACTAGGATACATAGACAGTAACAAATGAAGGTACAAGGATAACGCCCACATGCGCTTGTAGCTCAATGACGGCCAAAACGCTCCGCTATCTAACACCCGTCCCACCTAGCTCGAAAACCTTCTGCAGCGCTGTCTGGAAGATCTGTACATTGTAGTCGACCAGTCCTTGCTTCTCAATACCCTCCTTGCGCATGAGGCAAATCAGTGCGAGGAACCTGCGTATCAGTGGTTAGCAACTCTCAAAAACCATCGCGTAAAACAACATACTTATTGATTTCCCGCAGGTACAAGACCATTCCATTTTGCAGTCTAATTACACTGCTAACTTCGGGAATCTGTTCCTCGGTCTCATCTGGGACTCTGCCTGGAGACATCGGGGGGGAAATCTGGCCATGTCCCTCGTGGTCCGTCTTGCGATCGTAGCTGTATGCGCCAAAGTCAGCAAACTGGATATGGCTAGGGAGAAGATTACGTACCCATAAATTTCCGAGACATCAACTATGACGTCGATGAAATCGCTGCAAATTTCATAGCTCTGCACATCGACCGGGCTGGAATCCGTGGCGATATAGATCTTACTGAGCACATCGAAAAGGAATGCCTTCTCGATACCCGAGTTACTGCACAGGACGTTAAGCAAATTCTCAAGTGTGCCCAATTGCGGCAGAAGCTTCTGTATGACTTTCGAGAATGCTTCGAATATGCTGTGGTCGTAGATGCTGGTGAGGTGGTATGAGATTTGGACGTTGTTGAAACCACTATCCTCTAGCTCGTCCTGGGTCCTCTGCATGATATCTCGTTGCGTATCCAGTTTGTATTCGTCCGACAAGCCGTCAACCTTGTGAATGAACACCTCGATGTTGATCAGCGGATACGACGGCTGTAGTGCAATGATTGTGGTATGCAATCGGGATAGAGGGTCGAGAATCTCGTCCTGCGCATCAATGACCCAGATTAGGGCTCCAAGTTCGCCAAAGATGTTATCAAAGTCGAACGTGTCTTCCAGAGGGTTAAGCTGGCCGGGAAAGTCCCAAACTTGAAAGTCCATGAACGAGCTGCGGCGAGAGGGTCAGTGCTGCCAAAGATGAGCTGCCATGCTCCGGGGTCAAACCTGATGGGGTCCTTTTGAATGCGAGTAGTGGACTCCAAGAACAGCGTTTCTGTGGGCGGCATCTTATGGAACACCACGGAGCTGATCGATGACTTTCCACTCCTGAGTGCAACGGGTTAGCGACGACACTTCGGGGAGGAATGCACCAGTAGAATCGTACCTCCTCTGACCCATCAACATAATCCTTGGCTTCCTGCTCGGCCCTGATGGAGGAACACCTCCTGCATACGGTCCCGTGCTCGATGTTGGACTCTGCATCCTCTTGCGACGTCTGGCGAATTCTGTGGTATCGATGTATCGCGCCTCGACGCTCGAAGCTGGGGAGAGTTCCTGTTCGTCCGGTTCCTGTAGGAATCTTTCCAGTGAGTACGAGCTCCTCCTCTCAAACTTGGGATGTGAAGGCGGCCGTGCGGTCGCCGACGAATCCACATCAGTGTCATCGATGAATCTCGTGTTTTTCCATGACATGCTTAGAAATCTCAATTCGCACGGGCACGCTCAGGGTGCTCGACGCGGAAGGGCAATGACAGGGATGAGAGGGTTGGGCGGGTTGCGTGGCGAGGAAGAAAATGGGAAATTGGTGGGGTGGTTCTAGTGGTATAAAGAGCAGAGGGTCCGCGTGCAGGTGCAGTTGAAAACTAAGAAAGACTGTCTATCTTGCACTGGTTACTTCTCCCATGGTCCCCAGGTGCAGGTTCCCGTCAAGTCTTTTCAGAGCAGCGGCGCCCCGGTCTCTAGCAGTTGAGGGAGTGTGGCGATGCCGTGGGATGGTGGTGGTGGTGGTGGTGGTGGTGGTGGTGGTGGTGGTGGTGGTTGGTGGGTGAGATGTGAGGTGAGGTACGAAAGTTGGTATTTGTATGTGCCCCGAGAATAAGCTTGCGAGTCGTAGACCCTTTTTTTTAGCGATCGGTGGGACCTTCTGCTCTTCTCGCAGTGGAATTTCCCTGCTTTTCCTCTCTATTTCCCTCCCCCTTCCTTCCCTCTATTTCTCCCGCTGATGTGCGCCTAAGACGATATGTGATTGTTTCGAATGCCCGGACAAGCGATGGAAGCTACCGTCCACTGGGGAAATGGTTGCTTTTCGTTCGTATCCGGAGCCACGGTATGGAATTGAGGCTGGAAACTAGGAATGTAGTAGGTGACTTTTCCAAACGCGTCCGTGCGCAAGGTCGGAACAAAATTTGTTGGAGGGCTGGTAGGTTGTAGTGGTAGTAGATACGGTGGGGGCTGCCGTCCAGGGAAGGAGAAACTTTTATGCAGATAGATCGTCTAACCTTGGGGTATCCGGGGCAAAGCTGCGCGTAGTATTCGATGGGGAGCGATTGGGAAAGCAGGACCGGGCTCTCAGGAATTGGGATTAGATGACACGAGAGGAAAATGGAGACAAATGGCCGTCGTGAATAAATATGCCATTGCTATTGCGGTGGCGGCGAGGGTCCAGGGCCGGAGGAAAAAGATGGGAAGGGGAGGGAGGCAAGAAAAAAATCGAAGAAAAAAAAACAACACATGCAAGCCAGTCTCAGGAAACTTAGGGAATTGACCGATGGGAATTCGGAACGGGGAGGGAGGGGTGGGGCAGGACTGAGGTCGTACCGTTTGCAGTCTTATGTCCCGCTCTGTCTAGATCTCAGCACGACTTGGCTTTGCCTCTATGTAGATCTGTGGGTGTGGGTAAGATATTGTTTGGTAAGTAGCAGTACCTTGAATACATCCAACATCTGGAGCTGTGTCGGGAATCTTACTGCTTGCTTGCGAGTCCTCCTGCTCTTTCTCTCTTTACCCCGCCAGCTTCCTCGGAGCTGCAAATTTGATCCGTATCGGTTTCCTTTCGGAGGTCAGAGTCAGCCAGAAAGTGCAGCTGTAAAGCAAGAGACAACCACCATCCCGTCAATCGACCGTTCATTGGGCGGACCACTCACTTTAGGTAGATGAATGCGTCGCACTCCTTTGTTCGATAAGAAGCGCCGCGTCTGCAGCTTCTTGTTTGCTGCCTACTCGATTGCCTGCCTGCCCGTCTTCGATCGTGAGGATCAGGTTGGTCGATAGTGGTCGACGTGCGCAGCTGGGGTGCTTGCTTGCTCGCAGCAGAGTCTGCGCAGGCGATGTGGGGGAGGAGTGGGCGGAGGAGCTTGCTTGCTTCCCTAGGTGGTCGGTCGGATGTAGGCGAGGCGTGACGAGAGGGGATCACAAGACGGCGTGCTTTTCTCGAAGCTATCCGTCTCTGCTCTTTTCCGCGCTGAAAATACCGCACCGTATTACCCACAAACTTGGTTTTTTCCGGCAGTCAGGATCAGCCAATTACCCCGTCCGTCTGGTTCCCTTGTTATTTGCTTTTGCAGACGAGGCACTGATCGTTGCAGCCGCACGCTCGAAACCGGCGGGTATACCCGGACTGACGGCCTTCCGGTGCCGGGCCTGAATGCTTGGTGTTTGACGGTGGGTGGTGTGTACGGAGGAGGTGCGGACGAGCGGTGAGTGTCAGGAGGCAGATGTCTCGGTAGCGGCAACGAAGGGTGAAAGGGAGGCTCGAGGTTCCGGGCAAATCAGTGAGCTCGGGGGTGCAGATTCGCAGTTGAAAGACCGACACGGCAGATAACAGTGATGGGATGGTGGGTGAACAGGTTCTGACGCGACGAACCGATTGATGGGGAGTCGCGTACACTCGGTCGTGGGGAGGTGGGATTGGTTGAACTCGGAGGGGTGGAGTCGAGATGGTTGGTGGTTGGTGGAATACCGGCGAATGTTTCTCTGGACTGACGTTGGAAAGGAGAGAAATAATGTCTTGGTGGCACGGGTATGGTACACAGGCAGAGGTGTAACTCCATGGAACCACCTTTCCCCAATGGTCCTTCTCCGTCGCCATGGCAGGGCCTCGCCAACCCGGTAACCCATCACTTGCTAAGCAAAAAGTGAGTCGCACGGACGGTATCTACATTTGCTATGCAACTGCATACCTTCATCTTCATCCATCAAGCTCTCAGCATCCTAGGTAGGGTACAGCACAAACGACAGTGGACTGCACACCCACACCGGCCATCAATGAGCCGAACGAATCCAACATCAAAATTTCTCCATGCAAACGAAGTAGACACCGGACAGGTGAGATGAACCATCGGGGAGACATTCAATGCGCTCAACTGCCGAACCGTCACATCAGCAGACAGATGTGTTTCGCCTCGGAAATATTCGCCATGCTGCTGGAGGGTGTTTAGGAAAGGAAACTCCGAGCCGACGCAGGCACGCGGGCTGTTTCCCTCCAACGGGAGAAGCAAGGGTGCAATCCCGCTGCTTCTTCCCGTCCAGCGATGACGTTTCTCAGCACTTCGAGCGCATTACTCAGTCGTGGGAACCATCTTCACACCTTAGCTCATCCGTATATATTTCGATGCTTTTCACTGTTCATGGGGAGTGCGGGAACAGTCCGGAGCGGCTGACAGCCGCTGGCGAAAGAATTTGCTCTCCATAGGCGCCTTTGGCGTCCGAGTCACGGGCCGATCGAGCAGAAGTTTCACGTTTGCTCATCAGTAAAGTTTCTTTTTGTAGAGTCGTAGCTTTTTGTTGCAAGTTTAAGCTTGCTGCAGATATGCTGCACATATATCCCAATAGCCGGCAAGGCGATAGGCCCGCTTGATTGAGTGGGATCATAGAGTATGGATTCGAAATCATCTAGACATCTACCGTTCAGAAATCACCGGAGTGGGTGATAAAATTGTTGGTGCAACCACAACCACATGATGGCCAGGTAACTCCACCGCGAAGCCCCAAACAAACGCGTCTCCAGCATTCCCCACCACGCCACCACATATACTCAATGGCTTTTCCTCCTACCGCGCCTTCCAACGCTTTATTGAGTGAGCACTTCGGCTACACGCCTCTCACGCTCGTCGACGATGTCATCAACAGCGTCAACGAACTCGTCTTCGGCGCTGTTATTTCCGTCGAAAACGCCCTTTTCAAGATGAAGCCCGAAAGTCTAGGCTTCAAGACGGCGCCCGGCATGATCCGCGATGTGGACGATAACGGGAAGCTTATGCTCACGGAGGAGGAGATGGGGGAGCTCCAGAATGGACTGCATCAACTGGAAACTCTCTGGACGGATGCTGTGGATAAGGCGTTCGATAAGTGGGAGATCTATGCCATGAGGAACATCATGGTCGTGGATCCGAAACTGGTGCCGTGGGTGCAGTTGGCGCATCATAAGGTGGGGTTGTGTGTTCGTGGGGACCAGAGGGGGGGGCTGATGAGGAAAAGGGAATCGACTTCACCATGCAACCGTCGCTTGAGAACACAGAAGGAAACGCCCAAGCAAAGGTCTCCGAACCCACCGCAATGGACATCGACATGGACGCGGATGCACCCTCCGAAGTCGACCCTCACCCAGTTCCGCGTGAGCGCCTCCAACTCCGCCAACTCCGCCAGAGTAATTTGGCCTCGTACGCCTTCAACCTCAAGTTGCAGGCTGAAAAATCTGAGAACGAGCGGCTCATCGCCCAGCTGTGCACTCTCGTCGCATCTACAATCCCCTCGTACACTGGCGAGCCAACGCCATTCTCCTTAATCGTCGGTGCGCAGGGCACAAAAGACGCGGCAACGTTTGTGGCGTCGCAGTTCAGCGGGATCAAGACTCTTGTTGCGGATGTCACGCCAAAATGGGAAGAGGTGCAACAGGGGACGCAGCATGAGCCGGAGGTGATTCTAGGTCCTGAGGCCGAGAGAAGGAAGTATCTTGAGGTTATGACAAGGAAACATTTGGAGCTCATCCCTGGGTTGAGGTTGAATTCGCGGGGTGAGGTCGTTGACGGGGGCTATCATCATAGCGATAGGAAGGATTCTGAGGAGGCGCAGAGGCTGGAGGAGATTGCGGGGAAAGTCACGAAAGGCGGGCGGTAATTGCACAAGTTCGATTGCTCTCGTTTAGGCGGCGTCTTCGGCGTTTTTTTTTGTTTGATTGGATATACTTTTCATGAAGCCGCAATCGCTCTCACACCCACAGCACCACGAAGGCAAGGTGATGAACTCAAGCCCTATGTACCGTATCTCCGCGTATGTAGCAGGCAAGGGCTGTGCGACCCCGGCCCACCTTCCCAGATCCCGGATTGGTGGGACGACAAGCCCAGGGGGGTCAGAGCTAGATACCGCATGACGGGCCGCGAAATCTGTATGTATGTAGATATCACCAGCGCACAACCAGATAGGAAACACGCAACGGTGTCCCTCTCACACTCCACGCTCTGCACCTCATTAACATCACCGTCAACACAACCAAACCGAACATGTCGGACGGCATCCCGCGCCACCGCAAGCCGCCTCTTCCCTCCGCCGACGCAGTGGCCGAAGGGTTCTCCGGGAAGAAGGCTGACGAGGATGAGCCGCTCCCACGGATCATCAGCTTTATCGACCTGCTCCGTGTCCTCTCGGGCCTCCTACTTCTCAGCTGCGTATTCAGCTGGCTGATAACTGACGGCTCTTCTCTAACCTGGGGCTACCGTCCTCGTATCAGCCGCTGGCGCACCCTCAAATCCATCTTTGTACCCCCCCCCTTGCACACGCTCGGCGCTCTTCTTGTGGCACGCCTAACTGAATCACAGCAACCGACAGTGAATCTGACCGAGCTCGAGCTGTCCGCATACACGGGCGTGGACCCGACCCTGCCGCTCTACGTCGCAGTCAATGGCTCAGTCTTCGATGTCTCGGCGAACCCGGGAATGTACGGCCCCGGCGGGGGCTATCACTTCTTCGCTGGACGGGATGCCGCTCGCGCGTTCGTGTCCGGCTGCTTCGACACGGATTTAACGCACGACCTCCGCGGGCTCGAGGAGATGTACATCACTGGCACGTCGCGCGTGGAGGACGACGCCGAGGCTGAGGAGATCCGGACGCTGACCGAGGAGGGGAAGATGGAAACGCAGGGCCGGATCAGGTGGTTGAACAATCGGCGCGAGAAGAGACGCCGGGAGGCGTGGAAGAAGGTCGAGAAGCAGATTGATCACTGGGACAATTTCTTTAGGTTCCACGATAAGTACTTTTATGTCGGGAAGGTGATGCATGAAAGTTTGGAGGGCATGCCGGTGAGAGAACTCTGTGGGAAGCAAGGGAAGGGGAAGAGAGGCGGCAAGGCGCCCGCTGGCGCCCGCTGGCGGGAGTAGGTAGGCGTGGTCGGAAATGTGAGATATGTACGCGTCTGGCTGTATGTCTGTCGCTTTGTTACTTTGTAAGGGTTATTCGGTTTCTTTGCCTCACGGACTCAAGCGGGTATTGAGTCTGTCTCAAATATCCGCACCCACCCAACAAAACAGGTAGTGTGATCAAGGAAGCGCTCAGAAAGAGTGAGAAATCTAGACCCATGCATCATACCAAGAATGACAATCATGCCGCTATCGTAGGCACCATATACCTTATGTGAGAAAGGTGAGTGCGGTAGATGGACAACAGACCACCGCAGAACAGATACAGATCGACAGATAGGGAACCCAGAACGTGAATTTGTTATTTTGTTTGATTCGCCTTCCCAGTATGCACAAAGAAGACCCTCAACCCTCAAAGCAAAGGTACGACGAGAAAAACCATTTTATATTCTCGCCTTCGCAGAAAATAGAGCGAAACACGAACTAAAGCTCATCTTTTTCTTCTATTCTGCAGCGGCGACGGCTCTCGCTGAAGGCACACATATCCGTCAGCAATCACCCTTCACGGTGGCGGCGATTGTATTCGGAGCGGTAAAAACGTACTGTAGATGGAGAGCTTAGAGTGACCAACAATCTTCTTGATCACACCCTTCTCCTCGAGATCCGCGAGAGCCTTGCGTGCGAGCGAACCGTTGATCTTGAGTCTGTCGACGAGAACGGCAGTGGTGATGAGACGGTAGGTAAGGACGTCCTTGTTGAGACGCTCCTGGACCTGCTTGTCCATGATCACTGCATGCTGGGCCTTGTCCTTGACTGCAGTCGAGCGAAATCCAAATCAGCCTCCTAATTCGTGGCACCGCCGGCGCGCGGTGGAGGTGGTTCCGTACCCTTCCCCTTGGACCACTTCTTCTTCTGCTTCTTTCCTCCTTGAGCTGCGGCGGGGGCCTATATTGTCGCATCCAAATCAGCCGCCACCCCTCATCATCGCCTTCACCCTTGGAATCCGTTGCCCTCCGAACTAATGCCACAATGGCGTACCATGATTTCTGTAACTTGTTGTTCGAAACGGCGTGTCGGCTGGCGTTCAAGGTAGGGGAGTTCGTTCCGTCGTCGTCGTCGATCGTCGTATCTCTAAATCCGTCTAACTTGCGGCGACTGGGCTTAGCTGCGATTTGTGTGATCGCTAGTGTGACTTTGGTAAGATATGTGCGGAGCGCCAAGACCACACAGGGCTTGAACCCTCGACAGAAATTAAGTACAAGTAGAAGGTAAAAAAACGTTATTTCCCGCTAAACGCATATTACTATCGTATCGGGACACGAAAAACACGTATTTTCATCGTATGATACCGTATCGCTATCTTCAATTTTGTCCAAGATATGATAGCACTACCACAATTTTTACCCTCCCCTCGACTATACAGTAGTAAGTTCTAAGAATGACTTTATGAACTACATTGAATTAATTCGCGAGACTTTTTTTTGTGTGTTTTTTTATGCTAATTCATATTCGGATCTGGAACGAAAGAAACGAGTGATAGGTTCGAAGCGTCATGTACCATGAACGCTTGGTGGAGGGCAAAAGGGAGCTTGCAACGTGCCGCCTTTGCGCGGACAGCGGGGGAAAATTTTACATCCGCCGCCATAGTCTACATAGGCTAAATGCGATAAACAAAAAAAAAACCGCTTGGATTCCAGTCCTCCCATAACCCAAGACGAGGGAACAAGACAAGAGGACATAACATTGTCAATATTCATTAATAGCATCATGCAATTGAATCAACACACAACACAGAGTATACGAAATCCCCGGGGAAAACACCACATAGATGTGAAGCCGTAAATCCTACGCCATCTCCTCCTCCTCTATTGCCCTAGCCGCAGCAACAACCTCCTCAACAGCCTGTCCAAATGCGGCCCGACTCTCCTCCAGCTGCGCCGTGAACTCCTTCATTATTCTCCTCTGCTCCTCAATTTCCCTCATCATAATATCATTCCTCCTCCTAGTCTCGGCCAACTTCTCCTCCTCCCTCTCCACCGCCATCTTCAGCACGGGCCTCAGATGCGCCTCGACCACATCCCTCGGCGGCAACAGCGATGGCGCCACGGGGACGACACCCTCAGGTGCAGCCCTCCTTCTCTCCGTCGCCTCGGCCAACAGCTCATCGAGTGCGTTCAGGTTCTGCACCACCTTGCGCCGGTGGAAGATTAGATTCAACTCCGACGGCCCGCGAGTAACCATGTGTTTGGTCATCGCCGTGTGTAGCATTTCGAGTTTTCGAGGGTTCGCGCTGGCGAGCTTCGGAAAACAGCTGCTGAAGTTCGCAAGGGTTATAGGCGACATGCTCTTGCTGAGAGCGCGTTTGTAGGCGACGCGCAGGGCCGTGGCACGTGCACCTTCAGGGAGTGGGACGGTGTGAGGGTTGTCGTCAGTTTCTTGTTGCTCATCTTGCGGTTGTTCATTTTGCGGGGGTAGTGATTCTGAGGCAGTGGATACGGCAGGCGGGGTTTGTTCTGACATTTCGCCGTGGTTGTGGTTGTGTTGAGCGTGGGTGGCGACCAGTCGGCGTTTCGGGAGCTGATCTGAGCACGTGATTTCACGGGATGTCACTCTGTTGGCCGATTAAGTACAACAGTTGAGAATCAATCGCGTTTGTGAGAAAAATACTCAGAACAAAAGTCATAATAGAAGCCACCACCTGAACGCCTTTAACACCAAATATCCAATATCCCAATGAAGAAAGAAAGCAAGCTTCGCAATTACGCCTTCGGTGGTGGCACCACAACCTTTCCACCCTCGACAATGGTCTGAAGATCCACTTTGCCCTTGTCATCCCACTCTACCCTCTTCCATGTCTTGATCCTGTCTGCAGGTGCATCGATTTCAAATAACCTGACGCGACGGATGTAATTGTTGTATCCACCGTACCCACCGAACCCACTCCCTCCTGCGTAGCAGAGCCACATCTTGTCCAGGAGACAGTAATCGTTCGCATGATCGTGGCCAGCAGACACGACGGTGACTCCCGCAGCAACCATCGCATCCTGGAAGCCAGAATTGCGCCTGGGAGCTGTAGGGTTCTCGCGACGTTCACCGACCATCGGAATACTGGCCAAACGGTATTCCGGTAGCGGAATGTGGATGAACGCCATATTCATATGGATATACGTGTACTTGTTATGCGATTCCTTCAGGCTCTCGGCTGTTTTCTTAAACCAATCAATCTGGTAGTCTTTGATCCAATCGTAACCTTCGACGTTTGGATCAGGACTGTAGGAATGGGTATCGAGGAACCACAGGGTAAGCGCTTGGTGCTCAGCACGGTTGTGGGCGACGACTTCGACTCGGTAGTTGCCTGCACCACCTTCACGCACGAGACGGCCCTGCCGGTCTTTAACCAGAGGACCCATTTCCGGGCCGACTTCGGACAACGAGTAGGGGAGTGCAGCGGTCATCTTCATGATCTGCTCGCGCGACATGGACGACTCGTCGTCGTGGTTTCCGAGGATGGTGGCGAAGGGGATCTTCCGCGAGATAAAAGGTTCGGCAAATTTGTAGAGCGCAGTTTGGACATCCGGGGCTGTGTCGCCGTTGATCTGGTCACCAGTGAGCACCGCGACGTCGGGCTTCTCGTCATCAAGGATCTTGCGGAGGAAGTCGAGAGTTCGGGGGTCGGCTTCACAGTCCTTTGCAGTCTCCGGTGGGGCTGCATCGCGACACTTGCCTACACCAGTCGAAAAATGAAGGTCTGTCCCATCAGTCCGCTGTCACCCACCAGCAATGGAAAGAGAATTACCGGAAACTTGGATGATCTTGAGCTTGTGGTTCTTCGGCATCATGACCTGCGGCTTCTTGACCTCCACCTTTTGTCCCCTCCTTACAGTCAACCTCGGCGTTTCGCCAACGCTCATTGAGCCCTCCTTCAACTGCCAGCCTTCCCGCACCTCCGCCGCGTCAGGACCAAACAACACCTCCACGGCGGTGATAGCGGCGTCGCTCAGCTTCACCTGTCGCTTGATCCACAAACCCCCTGGTCTTGCCTCCCAAGCAGTCTCCTTATCGCCCGCACCCTCCGAAGGTAACGGCTGATTCCGACTCAGCCGCACGTCCAATACGACCTTCTCTCCAGCCGCGGGTGTGAACTCGGTTTCCTTCTTGCGCTTGAAGTGAAGATAGCCCTTCTTCAGCCACGCACCGCCGAGGTAAACGTCCTTCGGAATCTTGGTCCATCCCTCCTCGGCACTCAGCTCGCAATCAGACCACACCGAACATTGGAGGTAATCGATATCGGTAACGATGGCGCCGTCATGATGTTCGGGAAGAAGATAGTGCACCCCTGTATGCACCTTTTGCGGCAACATGCGGAAACGAGACTCTAGGGCAAACATGAGTCCCGCGAGAACGCAGGAAAGAAACGTAACTTTGATTATTGTGCGTACTATTCGTCGAGCCATGATGTGTGGTGGGGTTTTGTGGGGTCACTGCGCGGAGTATGTAAGGGTGATGTGGTGGGTGTTGTAAAGAATCAAACCGTAGATAGATAGTCAGCAATTCCCACACCCCTCTACGCGCACGTGACAATGTCAGATGATGGGATTTCCCGGTTACCATAGGGTATATTCTCTTTTGAAAAGGCCATAGACTCGATTAATCGCGCGGCGGAAGTACATCCAGGTGCTAAGTAGCTATTGTACATACAAAGTTACAGGCATCATTCATCATCGACAGGAGGAAGAGTAAGTGCAAAGAAAGTACATAGACAGAAACACAAAAGTAAGATAAAGTAGCACGATCTCCACGCCTATCCGTAACCCATTCATCGCCAGAACCCCAGCGCCGACAAACTGAAGTAAAAAAAACGTCCGAAACCATCAGTAATCACTCCGCTTCGTGTATCTCATCAATCCATCTTCATTACCGCCTCCACCCTGCTCTTCATCTGTTCCAAGTCGGCCTTGTTTCCGGATCGGGAAGAATCCTATTTCTCCCCGTCGTCCTCGTCATCGGCCGACTTGCCTGCAAGCAGATCCACAAACTCACGATATCTAAACACGTCACCGCTTCCACCTCCGCGCTTCAGACCCTTCCTCCTCGTAAACCCTTTGAGTGCGCGGTCCACATCCTCAGAGCTCATTCTCTCGCCCATCCCAGTTAACGCGCTTTTCAGTTCCTCGACGTCCACTATCCCATCGTCATTCTCATCAAACGCCTCGAACGCAGCCATCAGGTCTCCCACAGGCGAAAGAAGACTGAGATGCTGCGATAGATGAGTAAGGTAGGAGGCGAGGTTGAACGGCGAGGGTGCAGCGGAGAGATGTTGTGACACGGCAGCCGGAGACGCGTCCAGTCCGAGGGACGCGAGCATAGCTCCAAGATCTTCCGGCGAGATCACACCGTCGCCATCTTTATCCAACAGCGTGAAGGATTCTTTGAGCTGGCTGATTTGAACGGCGGAGAGTTGGTTGAGAGCTCCGCTCGCGCTACGACGGAGCGATCGAGGTGCGCCTGAGGGGTGTGCGGCGGGGGAAAGGTAGGAAGAGAGGGGCGAAGGTTTCGAGGTACGCGTGTGGGTTGACTGTAATGACTGAACGGCATCGCTGTTAGTTCGAACATAGAGCGAGATGATAGGGGAAGCCGTATGAACGAGATTTGTTCTTACCATCATGATGCAATTGGCTAGCTTTTGTTTTGGCTCCGAAGAGACGTCGTGACAAGGAAAGGAGTGGAGGATAGAAAAGCGCGAAAGGAAGGGAAGGGGTCGGTGGTGGCTATTTGTCGGGGTGGGTGGCTGGTTGGTGCCTGCGTTCCAGCCGCAAGTTGTTATTGTCTCGATGAAGCTTCAGGTACACGGCCAAAACCCTCGGTCATCTCCACGGCAACGATTCCCTGCAGGCTTGCCAAACAATTTCCGCGGAGCCGCGTGCGCCCTTTCCACCTCCCCGCACTGGCATTGATCCGAGCAATGTCTTCAACAATGCCGCGATTACGACCGCTTCTACGCGTGCCTGCACATTTTCCCGCCGCTCGCTTCCACGCAATTCCCGCTCACTACTCAGAACCTCGTCAAATCCCGTTCCTGCCACTATTCTTGCAGCCATCCACCTACCGTCCAAACTACAATAAGAACGCAAATGGTGGCGTCGTGAAGGACGGAGATGGGAAAACGAAAGCCTCGAAGCCGTGGAACCCGGCCACTTTCTTTATCGTGTGTACCGTCTACAGACTACAAGTATTGGCGGCCTCGCTGACGAGGGTGCAGTGGATTTTTCTCATGATCGGCTCGCAGGCGATCCAGCAATTGACCCTGAAGCAAGAGCATGCCGAGTTTGTGCGGAAAGCGGACGGAAGGATCGCAGTCTTGAGGGAGATTCTTGAACGGCTGGGCAGAGGCGAGGATGTTGATGTGGAGCGCATGCTCGGAACGGGTGAAGAGGCGGAGGAAAAAGCCTGGGAAGAAGGTATGGTCCCACCGAGCCATTCACGGACTACGGGGAGGATGTTGACTGTGCATCTGCAGTAATCAAGGAGATCGAAGCGGACGATGTACTCTGGCAAGCACAGAAACTGCAGAAGGAGGCGGCTGCAAAGCAGGCTGAAATACGGCGATCAGCAGAGGAAGAACAGGACGGGGAAGTAGTGCGTGAGGGAAGACAGAGGCGAAAACGGGCACGGGAAGAAGCCAGATTCCTTTAGTGATAACTACACATCTGCGGATTTTGGCGAAGATTCCATTCGAATGTAATCTCATGCAAGATGCTGAGGAAACACGGGGACGGAAGCCAACATTGGCATGTCCGATATTTCCCCGTCAAAAAACGCCCAGACAAACGTCATGCACGAAGTCCCACTAAAGATGTATGTAATGTACATCCGGCCGTCCCGAATCCCAATGGATGAGCTTCAGGCTAGTATATGAAGCCCATTCGTCTCTATCCCGGCCGGCTTCTTCGTCCTACTTCTAAATTATTTCTCGCCACCACCCCTCACGAGTGGCCTTTCCTACTGTTCCAAACACACACCACCACTCACTCACAAAAATGACCTTTGAAACCAAAGCCACAATCGCCAGCTTCGGCGGTAAGCTGTTGAAACTCCAACACGACAGTGCGTCTTTTGAGCCCATGCCCCCGAATCACCTGACATGTCTAGGCAAATCCACCGGCACCCCTATGGCCCTTAATCTCTACCTTCCACCTCAATCCGGTTACACCAAAGTCCCGGTCGTGATCTACCTTTCCGGTCTCACTTGCACGGGTGACAACTGCTCCGAAAAGGGCTTCCTTCAGTGCCATGCCGCGCAGCACGGACTGGCCATCGTCTACCCGGACACCTCCCCGCGCGGTGCCTCCATCGTCGGTGAAGACGACAGCTGGGACTTTGGTACCGGCGCCGGTTTCTACGTGGATTCCACCAACGCCCCCTGGGACAAGAACTACAAGATGTACTCGTACATCACCTCCGAGCTTCCCTCCACGCTCTTTCCCGCGTTCAAGGACCAACTGGATGCCTCTCGCGTGTCGATCACCGGACACTCTATGGGTGGCCACGGCGCCCTAACGCTGTTCCTCAAGAACCCGGGGATGTACAAGAGTGTCTCCGCGTTCGCGCCCATTTCGAACCCCATCAACTGCCCGTGGGGACAGAAGGCGTTTCACGGATACCTGGGTGAGGACAAGGAGGCGTGGAAGGCGTACGATGCGACAGAGCTCGTTAAGGGCTGGAAGGGCAAGGGCTTCAAGGCGCTGATCGACGTCGGCACTGGAGACAACTTCTACAAGCAGGGACAATTACTGCCGGAGAACTTCGAGAAGGCGGCCCAAGAGGCTGGTGCAGAGGTCGAGGTTCGGTATCAGCCGGCGAGTTGCCCTCTCATGCAAATATGGATACGACGGAGAGGCTAATGCACCGTATAGGACTACGATCACAGCTACTTCTTCATCTCCACCTTTGGTGAGGATCATGTGGCTTACCATGCGAAGTTTCTGAAAAGCTAGTGAGTACCTACCCTCCAGAGGGTCCTAGTCGGTGGTAAAGCCATAGGCTGGGTGGAAGAGTGAGTGCACCTAAGCTATATACGAAGAATCGTGCTACGTACACGTATCGCACATGTGCTTTGACTCGCCGTTGCTGGTCTTCTGCTCCACGTCACAGATCCTTCATGCTTCGCTGGTAGGAAATGCAGTGTTCTTCAGCCTCAACCGTCATCACAGATCAGTGCCTTGCCACCGCCTATACCTTCTCTGTACCATGCTTCCATTCCAGGGCCCTCAGGCATTTCGTAATTCTACCTCTCTACCCATGCGAACACGGCTGAGCGATTGTTACATAGCGTCCTCCTTGCCACTCGTCGTCCAAAACGACAAGTCTAGGCCTTCACACCACCGACATGGCTTTCCTTTCCTTCTGGACAGACATGTCCACAGAAGACGTGGGGCGCCGTGTCTGCCCCGCCGTGCCCGGCCATAGTTAGTGTTCTCTTGGCATTGTGGCTTATCGATATGCGCCTTCGGTATGTTCCGACGAGCCTTTTTTTCTCTCGGTAAACGTCTAAGGCCCTGTTCGGCTCGCACCGTATCTATCACAAAAAATTGAGCTGACGTCAGTTTCGAAATACGCTGAGCGTTCGGCATAATAACCACTTGAAGAAAATACGACAAGGTGGAACTGAGCCACATTTCACTTTTTCGTATTTCAGAGCCGCCACAAAAAAAATATGATAGGCTTGCTGGTGATCCCTGAATGTCCGGTCCCAGCCTTCTCACCCCAGAAAAATACCTCTGTATTGACTGGCCCCCGCATTGTGGAAGAACTTCTGTCCTCCAAAAATCATCAACGTTTTCTCGATGTCTCTCGCATGCCTCTTGCCACATTTCTCGCTCTTCGAGACTGGTGTATCGATCACAACTACCTCCAACCGAGGCTGGTATATGTCAGTGGAAGAGCCGCTTGCGATATTTCTCAAAATCGTCGGCGAGAACGCGTCCAACCGTATGGTACAAGAACGATTTCAATAAAGCGGCGACACGATCAGCCGCGCCTTTAACAAAGTTCTCGACGCGATGGTAGAGTTTTATACTGTAATTGCCAAGCAGCCAGACGCCAGCCAGCCTACTCTTCTGGGATGAGGAGAAGGAGCTGACCGGCAAGAGATACAGACCCATGAAAGTAGTCGAGCAGAGATGGTGGTGTAGCTCTGTCGTGTCGCCGTGTTGCCGTGTCTCTGTATTCATATAATTGGGTCACCTGATGGTGCCATGTGTGCCCCCTTATGTACCACCCTTGGCTGGAAGTAGTTACAGTAGTATATTATGTGGCGTAGAGAGGCTGGAAAAAGGTGTTGTCGTGGAGTTGAGGTGTCTGGGCGCCAATATATCCAGAGTAGTGTACCGTATTTCCAAACTAACCGTCGCTATAGAAATACGGTGCGAGCCGAACAGGGCCTAATATTCCATAGTTTTTTTTTTCCAGTGGGAGGTTACTCGTAGCGGCAGTGGCGATACTGCAATCATCTCCACTTCACCCCGCCTCATCACGATCTCAACACCTGGTTAGCAGCGATGATTCAGCAGGATTAGTGTTTGATTCCTTTCTGCATTTTAAAATGCCATCGCAAACTGGGCGATAGGTGGTAAATTCACTGCTGGGGTAAGAAAGAGCGAAAAGTTGAAGAGTGGGTGTGGAAATGGCTGGCGAGCTGGAAGATGTTCCAGACAATGCCGCCCAGCGCCGCACCCAGCGTGGTAATGTGGGTCACATTGCGGTGAAGTCTGTCAGCCTCCAACTGTATACCCAGTAGAATTGAGGATAGTTTCAAATGGATTGGTTCACTCCCAGTCTGCTGCTGTTTATTTTACTATTGTGATTGAGTTGAATTGCGGTGTCGTCGACAAGCCGCTGCCAACCACCCACCGAGGAAAGCCATGCATTTTAGACCTTTTTTCCCAAAACTATGGCATTTTAGGTCAAAAACTCTGGCATGTTAGACGTTTGCCGTTTGCCTTTTCTTCTTTTCTTGGCAGCTGGGCGCTTAATGCAACTGTCTGTGGCTGGTGAGCTAGTCGGCTGAAACTCGCCATGATTAGATATCTGGCCACGCCAGCAGGGTGTAGCTAAGCTCCAAGCGTGCGGATGGACGATTGAAGATTTTTAAGTACAGAATACACAGAGGCAGAGATAGTAACCTAGAATATATAGACTTTTACGGTTTCTGTGGGGGTTCTGCGCGACGACACTGGAGGTCAGCTAGTCTGCGTAATGCGCGACTTCTGTATGCACCTACTGTTCCATCGCTGGAGTAGTCCTCCGGCTTCCAGTGCCGTCCATTGGGTGCTGTAGGTAGCGCGGCATGTGGGCCAAGTTGTGTTAACCACCGCTGAGCACTCATAGTTCGACATCCGTCTGTTGCCCTGGAGCTGCCATCCGTACCTTTCCGCCAGCCGGCCGCATTGCGCCGGCGTGCGCAAAGTCACACAGATCCCAAAGCATGAGGGGTGGTGCAAGCTGGCTGCTAGGTTGATGACACCAAGCTGTGCTATGGCACTCGCTCGCCGGGTGGTAATTACCGTGTGTATTCAACCGAGCCGGCTTTTGATGGGGAGGTTAGGCAGGCGATACCGGCGTGCACCGAGTGGCTATGATGGTCCGAGCTGAGGCGAGATCGGGTGAGGAAATATCTCCATCTACACCCAAGCAGACTTCGGACCGTTGCTCCTGCCGCGACATCTGTCCGTGGAGGATGTGCTGTCGGCCGGCGATTGGGTTGGGTTGGGGGGGCTGATAGATTAGCCAGCGGTACACAGGCATGCACAGCGAGCCAATGCCCCCCCATCTTCTCGCACCTGCGAAACAAAGTAGTAAGTTGCGTACACCACCATCTAGCCGGCTCTCTCCGCGGATCGTGGCGGTTGTTTTAAGGTTTTAAGGTGCATATGGTTGACGAGCGGAGTGCGAGGCGTGACCATGGAATTGTGTGAGTGAGATTGACCGCTCGTTCGGATGTCGACATGTCCGTGAAATATGTAGATAGATATTCATGATGTTTGTGTCGATCCTATCCCAGAATCCGCGCCGGCGGTGCAGGGTTCTCTAAGCGAAGGCTTGACGCCCGGCAATATGGCCGGTACCGCTGGTAAGACGTCCGAATGTCGGTAGATGTAGCTATGTAGATATAGTACTCATACCGTGTGTAAGTAGACCCGAACCACCGTCCAGAGCCACGTACTGCGACCCGCAAGTATGGGACCGAAGTGTGGCTGGTCCTGGTGGCTGGGGCAGGGCGTATATAGCAAGTGCATAGAACAGTAAGCACGGCGGTCATGCACGTCAATACCTTCCATGTGCCACGATGTGCGGGGTCGCGGGCGCCGAGGTGCGAAGTGCGGCGCGGGATGGAGCTGCTGGGGAAAAGGGGAGCCTCGTGGCGGCCGGTGGGGCTTTGCGATGAGACAGCGCTTCATCGGTAGCAAGCTCGTCCGTAGATAGAGAGGATGGATGCATGTGAATGTGACGGTATGTCGAATACCGAGACGCTAAGCAGTAACTATGAGGCTAACCTAGTAATACTATGTAGCACCTCTTGACATTGGCGATCGTTGCCAATGCCAAATCCTTAGATACCCAAATGATTCCGGCAAGGGCTCAAGTACATATCCAATTATAAATCATTGCACCCGTGTATGTTTTTCTGCTATGTACTGGACCTCTGTAAGGGTGCCCTCTGCGAGCGGAGCCCTGGGGTGTGCTTCCAAGTAACTACAAGGTAGGTACACATATGAAAGCCACCAGTTTTGGTGTAGCAATGACCCAAATTTATCGTTGTACATAATAGATTTCATTAGTTAGGGCAATAGCTATCAGTCAATCAGTCAAAATACTTACCATTTCAAAGAACGACTCCAATGCAGTAAAGTTGTTACTGTACCATGTCTTGCCTGAAGTCGGTCCAGCTGTTGACACCATCTAGCTTCACCTCGGGATGGTGTTTGTAGAGACATCTGTCTATCCATTGAGGATTGACAGTATCTGCCGGATCCCGTTTCCGAAGAATCTTTTCTGCCAAATCTCTCACATCGCGTATCGACCGACGAAACCCAACTCGCTGCAGGATATCACAACGCCATATCAATACTTTCTTATCTTCTTTGAGTAATCGCCGTGATTTGTAAAAATCTCCCGCTGGCCGTCTTCCTTAGCCCCGATGCACGAATGTCGACTTTTTCATTCTGCGACCACCGCAGCATCGCTCTTTCCCGGCACATGCCCTTCTATTTGCATCTTGAGACTACATTGGAACCAAACAGATTCTGGAATATTTCCGCCGAAGGGTAATTGATCCTGTTCGTTGGGGATAGCTTAGTAGCATCAGTCTCCCTGCTGGTAGTTGCTGATCGTACAACCTCATCGCCGCTGGTTGTTACTGCCTGCATAACCGCTCCGCTGCTGGCTTGTTGCTCGCTGGTAATAACCGTTCGTTCACTGCTTGGAATCTTTCTGGAAGTGGAAGTTGACATTTTCGCGCTGCTGGGCAGTTCTCGGAAGCTGTACAAGAGCTCACCTCACCAATGTTCCTGAAAAAAAAGCAAAAAGGAAAGGAAAAAGAAAAAGAAAACCCATACTAATACAGCTAGCGTCTTGGTATTCGACACATTCGACATGCATCCATCCTCTCTAGCTGTCGAGGGATTACAGCACCTATCCCAAGAAGATCTCTCCACCCAGGCTGGACCGTCCCAAGGCCGCAACGTCGGACCCCAGTGGCATGAACCTCTAGACAACAATCCGGGTGTTTATGCGAGTGCGAACTGCTGCTTGATTGCTGGGGATCTAGCCACCGGCGCCGCATATACATCTTATTTACCCTCCCTTCGACACCGAAAAATAGGGGCAAAGGGGACTTGAGAAAAGAGAATGGCCGAACAGCGCTACCCTCTACCATTCTCTCCCGGCATTTTGGCACATATGTATCTCCAACACAAGACAGCTACCTAGTTTCCCCGCTTGTGGGATGCGTGTGGTGATTGTGGCTTGCCATCTCCGCTGGCACCGAGCTTTCGAGTAGAGTTGTGGTTGACGACTGGGGGCTGGCACCAGTTCTGTCTGCGGCTGTGTTATGTCCCCAGATAAGCAGCTTAGATATTCTGTTCCGTCATGCGATCTGGAGCTAATGAATCGTAGATCCGATAAGCAGGATAAACTAGGTATTGTAGCGATTGGAGTCAAGCGCATAAAACAGGCATTGAACCACGCAGTTCTCGCTTTTGGCGCACCGTTCGGATGGAATCAGAGGGCTCACGAGGGAGGATGCCGCTGGGGAAACATTTGACTTGTAAAATAGCAGCTAGAATACGGTAGGGTATTCGAATGCTGAGACGCTAAGAGCACACTAAAACGACGCTAAGGGCTAGAATTTCTTCCTCGTTACTCTATATAAGTACTTATTTAGATACCAGCCTGAATCAGTCCTTTCACTATCCCCTCACTGCTGAGAACCGTTGTCAGTATTAGTGATGAATGAACGGCCCTGAAATACTTCCTGAGAAGAAGAAAATTATGCCCGGTTTCCACTAGCGCCAGGCTGGCGTCTCGGCCTTCGAACCCAGGACCTAAGTACATACTCTCTACACAATACAATACAATACAATACAATACATCCCAAAAGCATAGAAATCTATCACCACCACCATATAGCCCGTCAATGATACTGGTACAGGATACACATACAAAAACAGACAGTACAAGTACAGATATCGCAAATCGTCAACTCATACATAGTACAATCTAGACAAAGCAAAGGGCAAGTTCTATCCAAGTAGACAAGAAAGGCGTAGAGGGACATAGAGAAAATGGAAGGGACAAAAAGAGAGGTGCACGCGTAGAATGGGCCCGCCAGACAGAAGCAGAACACACAAGACAGGAAAACAGGAACAGTACTGATACAGCAAGTAAGGGAAAGGAAACAATAGAAATCTAAAGGTAAGCGATACAAGGAGGAAGCCACCACCGCAGGCAACGGCGGCTAGGGAAAGCCGTATAGGGAATGCCGTTTGCTGCACAGTTGGAGATTCTGTGCCGAAGGGGCTGGCCTAAGCCCGACTGCTCGACAGACGGGATGAAACCATGTGCGAGATCTAAACAGAAGCAAAAAGTCAGAAAATATGCGGATAAACAAAACGAAGGGAGACAACACAAACCTTACTGGCAGAGCGGATCGCGGAAGCCATTTTCCGTCCACAGTAGTTCCCGCATTTCTGGCATACGGGGACTTGGGACGAGACCTCGTATCCACAATTGGGACAGGTGGCCCTCATCTGGTTATTGTGGATTGATTTGCGGTGGAAAGTCGAGGAAGACTCGGAGGAAGCGGTGAAGCACGGTGAGGAGGAGGAGGAGGAGAAGAAGGAAGAAGAAGAAGAAGGAGGAGGAGGAGGAGGAGGAGGAGGAGGAAGGAGGAAGCTCGAATGTCTAGATGTTGATGGCGGTTGGAGGGTTGGTCTGGAGGGTTGGTCTGGAAGGTTGGTCTGGAGGGTTGGTCTGAAGTTATATATCAAGCTTGCTGAAGAGCGTTTGTTTGGTGATGGTCCTGAAGAACGGTCGTCAGCCGCGGTCTTCAAACACGGTCCTTGGAGAATTAGTTTATCTCCATTCAATGCGATCTCGAGTGTGAGGATTTGTGCGCAATGATTAACTACCGCCCATGGAGGTTGCAGGAAGCCCAAAATTGGAGGCCACGCACATAGATATGTGGATACTGTGCATGCAGGCGAACGGGGGGGTAGGGCGGAGGAGCCACTGGAGCTGGATCGACTGGATACCGAAGAAGGAGGAGGTGTTGACAGACAACAAGCGACCGCCGCTAGGAGCTGCAAAGGAGCATCATGTGAAGAAGCTCCGCAAACCTTCTTTGAGGAATAATGCCTTTCCTTAGATCCTTCCATCCTGGATCCTGCCACTCCTATCCGATCTCACCCTGCACCAGCCAACAATGATGATATGTTGAGCACGGAGGGGCTGTGTATCGGAAGCTTTTCGGCTCGAGCTAAGGCACGTGTGGTGAGAGGACTGCGGTCACCATGTAAGCTCCGGTACAGCGTGCATTAGCACTGGTCAGAGCTTTTTCCCGAAGAGGCGAACAGCAGCTCGCTCGTTTAGCTGCAAGCAGTCTGTGGAGGTGCGGTGGGCAGCAGAGAGACCGTGCACGCTTGGCCTTCGCTGCGGTGACACAGAGGCGCGCATTTGTTTGCTTGTAGCCACACCGATCTGCTTCCACTACTGAGAGAAGATGCACCGCCCCTCGTAAGCCCTTTGGCATTGGGCGACCGTTCAGGGTTGGCCGCACCGGGAGGAGCTTGCGGTGACAGCGGCCAAGGGGAGAGTCGTCCGCCATGAAAGTTATCACTGTCCACTTCCCTGCGAAATGTCTGTTTCCAACTGGCGTAGCAGTCTTGATAGGTCCTGGGGACATTCACCAATTCACGGCTTTGTGATGCCGTCGCAACACCCGCTCGACCAACATCACCCCCGAAACAGGCAGCCACTTCCCATCTTTTTCGTTCGACTCCCTCCTTTAGTCTGCCACCCTCTTTTAGTCGGCGGGGCACGTAGGAAGTCTCTGATGCCTTCTCTTGCGATCCTGCGCAGGGTTGCCCGGGCGTGGAACCCGCAAAGCTTCCTGGACGCACTCGACCATCTGTAACTCCAGCCTCACATACGTTTTGCATTCCCCCCTATAACTCCAGGGGGAAGACGGACGACGGGTGGCAAAATAAGCATACGCGAGCTCGCTTCTCCTCGCTTATCTTATCGATTGCGCTTCCCGATACATAGATAGATTGCGGTGAAGATCGTGTGCGCGCGGGACATGCTCAGCCACTTGCGCAGTAGGTTGGTGTACGCCCAATTGGGATAGGCTCCGGCTGGTTATTTTATGCGTGATCGTGGCGCTTGTGGCTGCGTCGCCTTCCTCCCGCCGCACTCGCATCGCTGTAGGGCATGATTCTCCAAGCTTTTTGCTTTTCCGCGAACACAACGAGATTGAGGCCAGAATTCGGAGCGAATACCTCACGGATGCCCGATGGTGCGCCCCCCCACCATTGCCGCCAGCCCCAGAAGAAGTCTGGCGCCACGCGCGAGGTCTGACGACATCGCGACTTTAGGCGCGGATACATATTCTTCTGATGATTAACACACGCGTCGCATTTTAATCTCGTCATCATTATCATTAGCGTCAGTACCACCATTATCACTATAGTCAAGGGGAGGGTAAAAAAAAAACGTATTTTTCCCGCTGTGCGCGTATCAAAACGGTCAAAATAGCGACTTGTTCTTCACGTCTCGATACGATAGCAATATGCGTTTAGTGGGAAAACTACGTTTTTTTTTACACACACACACACCCCCTTGATTATACAGCAGCAAACTACAGCTTTTTTTTTCCGTCGCTCTGCATTCGACGGTGCTCGGCGATGGCAGTGTCAACTACCGATATGACACTGGAGGGACATTCCTTTTTGGGATCGATTTCGCAGGCAAGATTCCAACGAGGATAATTTCAAGAATCGTCTGATGTGAAAATGCGGAAGCAGTGCCATCTCATGTGCCGAAAGTCAGACGTAACTGTCACCGCAGTCTCGCAACAAGAGAGCTCAATCCTCCCGATCGAAAAGGGATGGATGTCGGCCAAACAAAACCGACCTCGCCGACGTAATGATGTGTGATGCCTCTTGGATCCATCTGTCTCGAGCTCAAGCGCAGAGACGACGGTAAGTGGAAGTCAGCGGTGGAATTTGACGGCTACGTCCTGGCTGATCGCCGAAGGGCGTTTGCATCCCGTTCAATGTAAGAAACAAACCCTGAAGAATGCAGTATGCGTCGTCAATCAACATTTCATAGGGCGGTTAATTTTCGTTCAGCACCCACCTGCCGACGTCATACAAGGATGCGCCGTGCTCTGGCATACGCCCATCTACTCGCACAAAGGTGCCTCACACCGCAAGTCTCGGGGATTGCTGCGTCTTCCACTGCCGCCGCTCGTGACGTCTTCCGCGGTCCACCTGGAAAGCCCCGCACAGGGGAATAGGGCATCGAGGGGACCCCTGCGATGAAGCCTCCAGCCGATGTCCTGGTTAGCGCGACCGAGAACTCCTAAGGCTTGTTGCCGCTGTGATCGTATCTGAGTTCAACGCGCAAACGTCCAAGCGCAGCGGTACCGCCTGGAATGCCACCAGACGCGACCAAACCTCGGATGATACGGAACTCTATGAGAGAGCTCTGATGTGGCGACCATCGCTTTGTTTTCTGAAGATTCCGGAACGGCGAGGAGAAGTGCAAGCCAGGTATTGCTTTCGGGCAAGCGCGTGAGCCGCTCGGATGCGAAGCAGAACCAGGCGCAGCGCATCTGGCCGTTTGTCTCGGTATCACAAGCTCGTCCAAGGCAGAGAGCGCGGCTGAGAGCGAGCAAACGTCAGGCGATAGCTTAAGGCGGAACGCAAGGGGGCGGTTGCAGGGGGTTTCTTTGGAGCGATTCGGATTCGAGGCAAGACGCTTGTGACCCATGCGGCGCTAAAGGGGCGAAGAAGGCTCAGAAGTAGCAGAACTTGCTCTAGAAAGAACAGATTGGAGCACCTCAGGCCTACAGCACTCTCGCTGCAACTGATGCTACGGCAAACAGATTGATAATGCGAAAAGGTAGTTAGCTCGAGTGCTTCCGTTATATATCTACCGACGGCCCCGCCTAATCCATGGCTGTTCTCGAGTGAAACGGTAGCTTCGATTCAATCCAGGGACCGTTTTCCCGGACACCCCCCGCGAGCTCATCAGAGATTTCTCCTGCATCTTCTCACTCGTAATTTGTGGGTGCTACATACCACGCGAGCCATCGTCAGTCATCTCCTCCCGCAGCTACTCTAGTTGCATTTCTCTCTTTTCCGCTTTACGAACCTCGCGCTTAGAAGTTCACCGAATACTAACCCTCGCAGTCAAACCAGCAAGCTAAGCATAGCTACCTTCATTACAAGGTGCATAGCTGTACAGTCGCGAGTGCGCCCCGACCAAATACCGCTTCCCTCGGATTACGACCTGCTCGTTCTTTCTTTGTTTTCTTCCTTTCAGCCTGTATTGCCGTCAGTTCCATTCCTTCCCCGAGCTTTCATCCCGATACCCCGCTCCCACGCGATGGCCGCGCGATACCGAAACCACATCGCGACCGTCCCGACGTTCAGAGATGTCCGCAGCCAGGTGGGTTTGCTCCATCGGTCGGGCAACCGCCGCATTTGGGGCCTGGGATCCCAGGTCGTCTGCCGGGAAAGACCAATCACTGCCGCCGAAACCCCCAACGACGAGTTTGCGATCCTCGAGTTCTTGCGAGAGAACACCAAGATCCCCGTGCAGACGGGGCTCTACGAGTGGCTCGACGAGGAGAGCCAGGTGCACTTCTCGCTCAAGACGAAGATCCCCGGCGAGCCGCTCGACTCGCTGTGGCCGACGCTCAGCTGGGAGGAGAAGGAGAGGATGGCCGACGAGACCGCCGAGTACCTCAGAGAGCTCCGAGGACTGACCTCGGAATACTACGGAAGGGTCGAGGAGAACGGCAACGTCGACGCCCTGATGTTCAACTATCCGCAGCCGAGAGCGCAGGGCCCGTTTACGACCCAGGACGAGCTCTGGAGCGCGATGGTTGCCACGCTCAAGGGCCAGATTCCGCAGAAGGCGCTCATCCGGCTGCGCGCTCAGATGCCCGAATGCTTGCCGTGGACGTACACGCACGGCGACCTCAACTCCAACAACATAATCGTCAACGACGGCCACGTCGTGGGGATCCTGGACTGGGAGTGGAGCGGCTTCTTCCCGCGCTGGTGGGAGTACGTCAAGTTTCGCGCTGGGCTGTCGATCTGGATCGATAGGGAATGGTGGGACCTGCTCGAGTTTAGGCTCGAGAAGCATTCGGAGGCCTATGAGTTCTACGATAAGTTCCATTCGTTGGTCTGGAAGGTCGAGAGCAACTTCGGGCGCATGGATCCGAACAAGGTCAAAATAGGAAATTCTGTCCTCGAAGAGCTACTTGAGGACGAGAGCGGCGTGTCTCTCGAATGAGGCGTCAGAATTGGGTTCTCTCATAGCAGTCCTCCATCCCGCTGGATCGCTGGCGTTAGTCTTTCGTTATCCGCGGGGGATATTGTCTATTTCACCGCTTTCCTTTCCACCCATCTTTTCTGATACCGAACCCATCCCCTCGTGTTGAGCCACCTCTTTCCTGTTACTCCCCCCAACGTTTCGATGTAATTTCGTTTTTATCATTATATAGTTCGCTTGCCGATCCATAGATTTTTGTACACGAACGGCATGTCAATCTAGGTAGCTTTTTGTCTCGGGAGACGCTAGGAGCAGATCCCGCTTCGTAGATCACTTGTCACGGCATGATTTCTCCTCTTCCGAGATCCTCTCGGGGGAGGGAACTCTTCGGACGGTTACATGATAAGGAAGAAGCTTCGGCCAAGAGCACCCCCCCCCCCCCCCCCAACAGAAGAAGCACAGATATCCAGAAGTCGTGCACTCCGAAGATCAACGATGCCCCCATATCTTCACCAGCCGATTTTCCCCACCGGCAACGATTCCCTCGACATGCTCATGCGATGGTTTCTTTGCCTTCTCTCCCCTCGCCCGTGACGTGTCACGCGCATGTCCTTCGGCAAAACAAAGAAAAAAAACTCGAGTGATATACATGATCTGCGCGAGAACACGCCACACCATGCCGTGCCGTGCCATGACCGAATTAGAGGGGACTGAGATTACGATCTCCATCCTAGACGGGAAGTTTTCCTGTGGGCGCTAGATTTTTTTTTTTATTTTATTCATCAATCATACTCATCAATCGCGTGCGACCGGGTTGCTCTATATATATTTTTTTTAACTGACTCTCTAACTATATCCCCCTTTTTTTCTCTCTATTTAGTTATTAATTGCGTGCGGAGGATTCTATACCTTTTTTTTTTTTTGGTCATTTATCGCATGCTGGATGCTCTATATCTTTTTTTATTTATTTACTTAGTCATTTATCACGTGCTGGATGCTCTATATCTGGTTTTTTTTTTATTTACTTAGTTATTAATCGCCTGCGAAGGATGCTTGTTTTTTGTGTATTCATTACTCGCATGCGACCTTGCTCGATCATGGCGATACGGATGTTTTTGTTTTGTCATGAATCGCATGCGACCGATGGAGATCATGGCGATGTGCACACTGCCCGATTCCCGTCCGCAGTCCGCTCAAGCCGATACCGATACGGATGCTCTAGATCTAGAGTAGAGGGCGCGCAGCTCTTCTTCGTCATCGACGAGTGACACATCCATGACCTGTTGCCCGCACAGCCTCCCAAACCAAACCGCATCCCAGCCAACCCAACCCAACCCTTGACCTGTGCGCACAGCCTTGAGCCTCGTGCGACGGAATGCCGTACTATACATACATATCTATGTATGCTGTCCGTGTGGAACCGCGCTTATTCTGGGAGAGAGTGTGTGTAGACAGATGGAGTAGAAACGCACGACGGGGGATCGGGATTGGGATTGGTTCGGGCGTGACTAACATACTGGGAAGGGCTTTCCGAGAACGAAACGTACGGTGACGATATCTGCGGGAGGTACGAGATGATGTAAGCCGGCTCCGCTCAACGCGTGGACAGAATTGTGTAGAACAGTCGGGGGGCTGGGGGAATGTGCGGATCTCGTCAGCTCCACGCAACGACAGAGACGGAGGAGGAGGACGACGGCGGGTCATGCTGTGACTGGGCGAGCGGAGTATCATGGGTGCGCACCCCCCGTGGACCCAGCGCCAGTCACATACGGACGCCGATCAGGTGTGGGGTCCGTGCAATCGGAACGGCCGACCCGCCCCCGGGACTTGCGGGGTGGAGCTAGAGTATCTATCTATGTTTGGCGCCGTCGCCGATCACGAAAATTACTTCGTATAGATGTGTATGCTCTGTCCAGACGCTGCAGGGGACGAATGTGCGGCGAATGGACGGCCGGCATCTCCCGGTGACGTCTGTCGTCGCCCCGCACGGTGGGCGGCATGCAGGACGGCGACAGCGACGGCGATAGCGACGGCGACGGTTCCATCTCGCCGCGGCCAGCGGCCAACCTCGCCGTTCCGCACGACTGCCCGCGCCGTACGGCGAGTACTCGTGCGCGCCGGCGCCGACGCGCAAATGAGTCGGGGGCGGATCTGCGTTTGCCGCGTGGGACGATCGCAGCCGCGTCGATGGACGGAGCACCGCGCTGCGCCGCAGCCGACTCGCTGGGGATGACACGGCGCTCCGGCTTGGTGTGCGCACCTGTGTACGATGCAGACGCAACATACGTGGCGAGGTGATGTGTGTGTGGATATACAGGTGTGTGCGTCGCTCCCACGCAGCACGCTGTCCGCCTCCATTGGGCTCCGCAGTCCCTGGGCGCGCGGCGATCCCGCCTTGGGGCGATGCTCTGCTCACATGGCGGGCGGCGGCTGTGTCCGCGCCGTCCCAGTCCTTGTTCGTCCCCCGGAATTGCTCCGCAGAGCATCGCACGTGAAGTGTCGGTCTCGAGGTGCGGCTCGTGCATCTAAGGACGGCGGACGACGAGACGAACGGGAGGAAAGAATCGCCTTCTCCCCCGCAACCGGACAGGGCTACCCGAGTTCGCCTCACGGTATTATGCACACCTTGAGGCGCGTTTCCCACGATCCACGGGCGCGAAGGGTGGAGAGCGAGTGATCGGCTGAGATGCAAGTCCAGCCGGACAAAACCTCACCGTGAGGTTGCACTACTAGGGAAGTATCATGGCAGCTTCTCCCTCTACACTCCAAGAGCATCTCGGGCTCGAGGTGCTTCGAAGGAATGGCTGTTGTCGACCTGGCGTTGGTGGCCTTACCGGACGGAGGAAGGCGCTCGACTCTGCTCGTTCATATGGTTACACACACCGCTCGTCTTCTCTTACCCCCCGTACCCTTCCGTTCTCCGTTCAACTCGCAACCTCTCCAGCACACTGTACATTACATTACGAAGCACCACCCTCCCACCATCGCCGTCGCCATGCACAGCATATACGGAAGCACCGACCCCCACGCTGACCGCCACTCTTCGGCGGCATTGATCCCCCAACAGCTGCGTGGGCTTCGCGAGGCTGAGGTAGCGAGGCCGGAGAGGTGTTCCAGTGCTCCGGGGGCCTTGGTCAGGCCAGCTCATAGGTGCTTTCCTTGCCCCAGTGGAGGTTGGACATGGGCTGACTTGGCGGAATCGCAGTTGCGGGAAGGAGGGCAACGGGCTGAAGTTGGAGATGAGAGACATGCTGAAGCTGGAAGTTTGGTTGGAAGTGAATGAGCGTGGGAGAGTGCAGGCTGAGGAGGCGAGAGAGGCGAGAGCTGAGGCTGTGGGCAATACGACTGCTACTGCGGATACCGTGGAACGCCGTCAGTCAATTGTCGGCCAGCAATCCCACCGAGCGTTTCGTCGTCGCCACTCGTCCACCGCTCGTCCAGCAGCCCCAGCGCATCGACTGCAGCCACTACCGTCCGTGGACCCAGCGGTCACCGTGCACCTCAAGAAGCGCCCCAGTCTCTTCCTGCGGATTTTGAACCGGGCCATGAGGGACGAGCAGCGGTCTCAAGAGCCCGTTTCCAGGATTCCTCGCTGGATCTTCCCCCAGATGCGGTCTACACGTGAGGCCTCAGACTATCACCCCTCTCTCGTATCGGAGCTTCTGCGGTGTTTTGGAGCCGACACTGTGAAGAACGAGCTCTTCCCTACCGTCGGCTCCAAGAAGGGCGGGAAGGGAGTGTTTGTCCACCATCCGATCAACCCCATGGTCCTATCCGCGCGGTATCTCAAGACTGAGCGGGAGCGAGTCATCCGGGGAAAGATGCCGGCACGGAGCAGGCGATCCTTCTGGTCGCTGAGGAGATCTCGGCTCGAAAGCACCAGCCAGTTCAGGACCATCAATAGACATGGCGAGAACTGGAAGCTGCTGGAGTTCGCGCAGGCTGGAGGGAAGAAGGGGCCCCCGATCGGACTGGGAGGTTTGCGTTTGGCTGGTGAGAAATCTTTCCCACTCCGCAAGAATGGCACAGTCATCTAAGACAACCGGAATCTCCTATCGTAGATTTCCTGCCGCCGACAACAGCAACGCAGAGAAGCATCGCGCCCAAGCACGCGTCCATAGCGATTCCTCCACGGACCAGCTCCCTCCCTGGCCCCTACAGCCGAAAGCGCAGGCATGCCACCATGCGCCGCACATCGGCTTCTACGATCGGATGGACCGAGAGCATAATGGAGTTCGAGGGAGGCCTCGGTTCGGTGCACGTCTCGGGGGAGAGGAGGCTGCCGGATGTCGATCTGGATCTTCAGCTTTATCTCCAGCCGTCCCCACCGGCGCCTGCGGGGGTCAGGCGGAGCAGCTGGAGCATTGATGTTGCCGGCGCACTAGATGAGATCAGCACATCTGGGGCTGATGCTCGCCGGGGAACGGCGCTGGCAGCGGCGTCAGCGGAAGGTGTCCGTCCATCCCCGGCTCCCCGCGCAGCGAGGGTTGTGGTCGTGAGTGGCCACTGGGAAGCGGCATTGCGAACGATGCGGGAGTTCGAGATGGATGCTCAATCTCGGTCGAAGATCGGCGCCAGCTCCTCACCGACAAGATGGCGGAGCGCAGGCTCACGAGCAAGGACGTGGAGCAAGGGCAGCAGCAGCAGCAGCAGCAGGGGAAGCGGTACGAGGAGTACGTGCGATTGCGTCAACGAGTATCCCGAGGGCCACGTCGATCAGGAGCTGCGCGATGTGTGCAGGATGGCTGTCATGAACAGGCGGAGGCGGGCGGCAAGGGCCAGCAGTGCTGGGGACCTCACTTACGTGCGTCATCCGTTCGTCGGTTGAGACGGGCCAGTGTTCGAGTGGGTGTTATCGGAGCGACCTGTGTCGTCGCTTGCATTGTATGGGTGTTCTCTCCCCCCATTTTTTCTTTTCTTTTCTGGATTGCAACATTGTTGGAAGGGGTTATTCTGATTCCAGGTTCTTTTTTTCTTTTTTTCTTTTCCCGTGTACTCTACTCTAGCTGTCTCTACTCTAGTACTTCTATTATGGACGGCGCGGGGGGGATGTGGGGGGATGTGATAGACGTTCGGCACCGAGGGTGAGATTGTCTTTGATAGTGGCGGCTGTTGTCTATGGGGAAGTTTTCAAGTTACCTGGTTGCAACTTGCATCCAGCAAGAAAAAAACGGTTGGAGGAACCTGACGTTATGCTCGTCGTGTGTACTTACATCATACAAACTCTACTTTGCTTTTACATACGGGCCCCTTCCTTGCAGGATCCCCCTCCACCCCCCCCAGAAGAAAAATTTCTTTCCCCAGCAGATAATTTGAAGTTGGGGGTTGGTAGGGTTGAAAGGAAAAAAAGGAAACGAAACTGAAGAAAGAAAAGAAACCTTCCTCCCCCCCTCCTAGCCCGCATAGAAACAAACCCGGGGTACAGATAGTTACAACGTACTATGCCTGGTCTGAATTGGAATGGTAGGGTACTTTGGTAGATATCTCTGTATGTGCATGTACATAGATAGTCTAAGGGAAGAGGGAAAGGGAGCGGGAAAGGGAAGAAAATAAATATCTATGGACCCTGCATGGAAGAGCAGAGGATGATGGCAAACTTTCCGCACCGAAAAAAAAAAAAAAAAACCTGGTGCCGGCCGCCCTGCATCGATCGTTCCTGCCTGTGCCATCCCTGGCCGATGGGTCTTTTTTTTAAAAATAATAATAATAATAATAATAATCGGTGATGGTCTATTAGTTACGATTTATGCTGAAGATGGGGAGAAATTGGGGTCAGTTGTTTTCCTTTTTTTTTTTGTGGTCTCCGCCCATTGGTATTGTGCACTAGTGTTTTTTTTTTTTGTTTTCTGTATTGGGAAACGACTGGACCGGACTGGACTGGATTGAGAGATGGACCGTTGCAGGGCAGTAAAGAGAAAGGACAAGAATTTACGCCTACTACCCACATACTTACATCATAAGTACTTAGTTACAAATGTATGTACTTAGTTACATGCAAAATCGTGATACCCGGGTAGCGGTCTGTCCCCCACCACACCACTATGGACGGAATGCAGGGCCGCACGGTCCGCACGTCCAGACGCAGTCGCGTAGCCGGAGACGGAGACGAAGACGAAGACGTTGCGGCCGCCACCATTTCGTGGAGCGGAGTGGAAGTGGGGTGTGGAGTAGGGAGGCATGTACTTATCTACCTGTTATGTAGCCCGTGATATGTGGTGGTATGGGGGTCTGACGCCCCGACTTCTGGCGAGAACGAAATGTCGCCACCCCCGACCGACCCGTGGCCCCCGGCCGGACGTCACTCCGTCTCCAGTCTCCCAGGCTCGTTGTCGCGCGACTTGTGCCCTCCCCGGAGCGTCAGGAAAGAGGGAACGATCGAGCGGTGGGGATGCACGTCCCCTCGATTAATGCAGGTATCGAATCTATGGTAGTCGACATGCAGCACGTCGTGATGTGACCTGGCCCCCCGTGGTCCTCGTGGTCTTGGGTAGAGTGGGCGAGTAAGGCTACTCGTTATAGTAGAGTGCATTCCGAGAGCAGGTGGTTCCGTCAGAGGGACGTCCCCTCCGCCACCACGGCGGCGGCGATGTTGATGCCGACGACGGGAGCTTCCTCACCTAGGTAGTATGCGCGCACTCTAGTTACGATCCGACCGAGATGAGTCGTAGCAGTGGCGGAGGCACCCGCTGTCCACTGTCCAGCCAGAAAACTTGTATTTGCGGCCAGTATCACGAGCCCCAAGAAGAGTCATGGACAGGCGTCGTCTCTGGGAGTGAGATCCACGCATCCCCTCCGGCCCGGGGGGAGGGGAGCACAGAGAGCACCGCCCCTCCGCGTCCCCGGCAACGCCATAAAGGAGCCCGCATCGTCCAGATCTCCAGACATCGGGTTCCGAGCGAGCCAGAAAGAAACACACGCATGGGGCATAGCATGCGGCGGTAACACGACCGCTCGGCGATTGGGGCTCGTGTATTGGCGCCCCGTGTCACACGCACGTCTGACGTCTTCGAAGACGGACAGGGTGGAGAAAGTACCGCATCAGCCATCTGGCTCCGAGCGTGGGTTCCCCGGACGCCGTGGGGGGAGGGGCAGGATTGCCAGCCCGCCAGATTAAGGTACATACACGAGCTCCTGATTTTCTGCCACCGTCAGCGACCACTCCTCTCCGGAGTATGTGCGTCCGTTGCTCGTATTGCAGAGTGCACATTTCGCAGAGGGGTGGGGAATTCGCACGAGTCGTCGCAAGGCAAGGCAAGGCAAGGCAAGGCAAGGCAAGGAAAGGAAAGGAAAGGAAGCGAAATGAAAGGAGAAGAATTACATTGTCTGTGGTTCCGTGTCGTGTACAAAGAGCCACCAGATGACGGCATCGTCATCATCGACGATCGCATGCCGCCGCCGCCGATCGCGTGCTCCAGCTCCAGCTCCAGCTCCAGATATCTAATACATAGTTACCCACCCATCCCCTGGTCCGCCATCTCATTTCCGCTTCCGGTCACGCAGCGATCGGCCGTGTCACGTGTGTGCGCGTCGATCCGGAGCGTCGGCAGCGCACCGGCGAGGTCGGGAAGATGGCCGCTTGCTGTCACTCGACAAGAATCGAGGGGATGCGGGGTAGGGAAGTTGGCGAGAGCGATGTCCTGGCGCGGGGGGGGGGGCGATGGATCGGTTCGATTGCTTGGCGACGGGGGAGCTGTCGTACCACCGCACGATCGAAGATAGGGCGCCTTCTTCCGCAGAATCGGATCCGAAACCGGCGCTCGGCTGGTCGTTGGGATATACACATTCATTTTCCACTTGGGGTAGATATGCAGTAGTTGGCGTCATGACGACAACGACAACGACAATGAAGACCTGCCAGCCCGGGTCCGGATCGTACAGCGTGGATCGTAGTCCCGGCGGGAGAGCGTTCTGACGCTTCCACACGAACGAGCACGAAGTGTGACCTCTCGGGAAGAGCCGGCGCCCGGAGTATCCGTCGAGGAGGCGCGCTGCTCCGTACGGAGGTACATAGAGTCAAGCACAGTGCAGTGCAGTGCAGTAGAGTCGGTGTTTGTCGCGACTCACTTCACTCCACTTCACCACTCCGCCCATCCGTCCGGCTCCGTGCGTCTGAGATATTCCCTTCAGCTCGTACGGTGGCAACGGGGGTAGCGGAAGAACGCCAAGGTCGCCGTGCCCCATGCCCGCCTGGCCCTACAGTAGATATCTGGATGTAACGAGTTGGTGGATGGATGGCGGACGGATGGCGGACAGGTGGATGGACGGATCGACAACCAACGGCTCGTCCGCCAGCGGTTGAGCTGGGGAGAGTATGTAGAGTAGGGTAGGTCAGCACATATCCAGTTAGGTGCTCGAGATAGGGCCCGGAGATTTCGTAAGCAGAACGTTGATGTGTCTCGCACCGCAGAGCTACATACGGTGGCAGCGGTAGCGGCAGCGGCAGCAGCAGCAGAGTAGCAGAGTATGTATGTAGATAGCAGAGCAGCAGAGCAGCACTCTAGCACCGCCGGCTCGGAGAGTCGGAGCCCGTCACGCCGTCCATGGAAGCGGTTTGGTGGTTATCTAGCGGGACGAAGCGTTTCGCGCGAGGAGAGAGCGCTTCGTGTTGGGCCTTTTCTGTTTTCCGTCCTGTTGGGTTTCTATGGGGTCTGGGTTTCGATCTTGTTTGATGTTGATTCCGCCGAGATGAGCCGAGCTGGGCTGAGTTGGATTGGTTGGATTGGTTGGTTGGATTGGCTGGTTGGTTGGTTGGATCTTCAATCAAGCTGTTGGTATATCTAGTGGGACAAGTAGATAGATACAGTGCAATCGTGACCGGCCATGCCACGGACGCTCCATCGGTAGCTACGGCACGGATGTATGGATCGCGAACCCGCCGATTTCTCCGCGCACGAGAAGCTGCAATGCGAGGGTGCGTATCATGGCGGGTAGTATCTACGCTGGGCTCCGGGTAGGTTACTCCCATCCACTGGTCGATACTCCCCGGACTTGGCTCACTTAGTAAGATAACATCATTTCCGCTCGCGAGTCGTATCTGGCTGCGGTACATACATACGAGATGCGCCCTGCGTGCGACTGTGGGCTGTCCTACCTCGAAGCGACCCGCTCTTGCCCACGTACCGGTGGCTATCCGGCCCGGGCCTCTTCTCGGAACTCTACATGCTCGCTCTCCGTGCTGCAGTGCAGTCCGGAAGTGTTCCACGGGGCGAGGGGAAGAACACTTACAGGACGACTCCGGTGCGGGTGGCGGTGATTGCAATCTGGAAACGGGGACGGATATGTCTGTCCCTACGCACAGTGCTTGCAGGCACGTATATTTGCGGCTCATGGAGTAGATACTCTAGGCGTGGACGCGTCTCGATCAGCAGTCGTGGAGGAGGAGGGGTGGGGGAGGGGGGGAGGGGGGGGAGGAGGACGAGGAGGGTTGGTGAGGGGTTTAAACGCTTTCACTTCACTTCGTTGGTGCTCATTTCGTCCGGCCTTTGGATTCCTGGAATGGGGGTATTTTTTTATTTTTTTTCGAAGACTCTAGACTTCGGAGAATTCTGGACTGCTCTCTGTCTTTTTTCTTCTTCTTTTTTCTTCTTTCTTTTTTGTTTTGTGACTGTGACTCTGGATATCCTACCGCCTGGACGTGTGCTATGTACATACATTGTACTTGGCTATCTACTCGAAGGGTCAGGAGAGCGGCACGGATAAAAAAGGACAACACAGGAAAATCTGCATGGAATATGTATGCAGAGGCTCCTTTTTTTTTCCTCCTCTGTGACTATGTACCTGATATATTGCGAACGGGACACGTCTTTCCGTCCGAGAGTGAGTACATAGTGGGTGGCCGTTAATTTTGGGTGCCGCGTGTCAGGCGCGCCGGCGGCTGGGGGGTTGAGGATGAGATGTGATATCTGAGACGTATACATCTGCACGGATAAGCAAGAAGATGGGAAAGGGGCATGCTGAGGGCGTGTTGCTGCCCGGCTGGAAGGCACTGGAGAGAGACCAAGTGAGCATAGCATCTCGGGCCGGCCCGTATCTTCGGTGAACTGCTCCGGCAGATACGTGCACCATATCTACGCCTCCGGACACGGCCAAGTTATTCCAAATCGTGTATCGCGCCCGCTGTCCAGCAGCCGGTTGGGAGCGGATGACTGCAGTGCCAAGATTGGCGGAAGGTGGAGAAAGGCAGGATGCCGGAGGAAAAGCGGAGTCGCAAGCAAACGTCTGCAGCAGGATGAGTGCACAAACATACCTGGGTCAGACGGGATTGGGGACCCATCCGTCCGCTGATGCGTGGGTATTAGTGTCAGCACACAGAGACCACGGAGGTGTGGATGGACCCTTAACGTGACGACAGCGACCCCGTTCACGGCCCCTTGGGACGTGTGTGCTGCGACGTTGAGAGACTGACCTGCCTGATCACTGCTTAAACGGGATGGAATGACAACATCGGCGGTTGATCTTTTTAAAATACGTACGGACGATCAAACACTCCGGCGATCGTCCGCTCCACCACTAAGAGTTGCGGGAAGGAAGACGGCGGTATGTAGAGCCCTCGGTCTTGCTGCTGGCGGGAGCGGAGGAGGGCACGGAGCGGTGTGCTGTTAGTCCGACAGCTATCGTGGGTGTCTTCTTCTTTTTTCTTCTTCTTCTTCTTCTTCTTTCTTCTTCTTTCTTCTTCGCGGGTGGAATGGCCATGTATTGCTTTTGCGGTGAGGTGCGCGATACACATATCGTATCGCATGTACTGCCGCCGAGTGTGGTGCTCTTATCTCTGGTTAGGAGGTTTCGACAGCTGTTGCGCGGCGCCCGCACACCACCTGCCACCATAACACACAGCACTGGCTGTTTCGCGAGAGTATGCTGATAACTTCCGCGCCACAAATCCGCGGAGAGAAAAGAAAAGGAATCCCGTCGTCGCGAGAAGAAGGAGCCAGAAGGACGGGCTGGTGTGCGTCAATTTGTCGGCGAAACGACATTGGGCCGTTGGCTTCGGGGAGTGGGAGGACGTTTGGACATCATGTCGCAGCGATGCGTCGTGATAGGCGAAGCTGTACGAGACCTGTGGGTAGTGTGCTCACTGCGCAGGGTCCTGTGGTGGCGGTCGCTAAACAGCAGCGACGCGCCTAAACCCCATCTGGAGAAGTGGTGTGGTGCAGTGAGATCGATGCACGATGACGCAGTGGAGTATCTGAACCATGTCAGCCGGCAGTTGGCATATCAGAGGGCCGTCGCAGCGAACGCCGCCGCAACCTTTCCGCGTGCTGGTGTTGGGAGAGGGTGGCCGGCCCTCGGCATCTCTGTCTCTCCCTCACTGCGCCGCCATTTTGCTGGACCTGGGGGTGGCGGGCCTCCCTGGGCGGACGGGCTCTCCCTTCCCGGATGAATAACTCCCGTGATCTTCGCGGCGGTGCTCACCTTCCTACATAGATAGCCCCCGATTACAAACCCCCCCCCCCCCCGTTTGTGCGGGTTTCGAGCAGGTCAGTAGGGACGAAGGCACCGATACTTGCACAACCCGTAGATATCCCTCCAGTACCCGAGACCAGCGTCATCGGGAGCTTTGCCACCGCTTGGGTCGTGATAAGCATTCCTTGGGAATCCGTCATTTGCGCTCCAGTCAGCGAACTGAGCCTCGCGTGAGTCGACGTCTTTCAAGTTACTTCAAAGCTTGTCGCTTGCTCACTCAGACCCCACAGCCTCGGTGGGGCGTGGAGGAGCGGCTGGCTGACTGGGGACGTGATGCGATGATCATGAACGCATGCCCAAGTGTGGGTAGGGTAGGGTAGATCCATCTTTGGGGGGGGGGGGGGGGGGGGGGGGGCGGGGCGGTGTTTGGGGGGGGCCAACGGCCATGGGGGGGGTTTAAATTGTGTGTTTTAATTTCCCACTATGTATGTATGTACATCGACGTGGGGAGGCCGTGTTGTTGGGAGATGTGTTGGTTCCCATCATCCATACCGTCTTGTCCCGTTCTTCCTGTCTGTCACGTTGTATGGTCGTTGGGCGTGGGCTTGCGGACGGCAGTGGAGTGTGGCTGGTCCCGAGGGATCACCCTCCCACGTCCTGTCAGCGCTCCGGTGCGTTCGTGATGGGAAGGAAGGGGAGACACACCATCCGGAGAGCGCAAGAAAGGAGACGCAAAAGGGAGGAAGCAGAGGAAATGGATCGAACCGGGCGACATTTCTTATGTAGTGATTCGAGCGAGCGTGAAGAGTGAGGAACGCTCAAGCGGCCTGCGCGTGAAACGACGAGCCACGCGAAGATCGGGCCGGGGAGAAATCGGACGTTTGCTGAGGCATCGAGCGTGTCCATCTTGCTATCGTGAAAGCTGCAGCCCTCCCCCCCAATCTTCGGCGAAGCGAAAAAGCTACATATTCTGCACGCCGGCCCTGGGGGCTTGTTGGTGGGGGGACCGAGGCGTCTGGCCACATTGGCGTGGATTCTTCTGGCTGCACACAGTGCCCCTGTGACATTATCCGGTTCCAAAAGCGGCATATACAAGGGGCTTGGGCCGAGTCCGCACGTCGACAGCAGCCAGTAGATGATACTCGAGGCGCGATGTCGTTGTACGCTGCTGTTGGCCAGTCCGTCCACTTGATCAGCGCGCGAGCCAGCACGAAGGGATATCTAGCGGCTTCGACGGCGTGGCTGGCGGTTGCACTTGACAGCGAGCAGGCAATGCGATTCGACACGGACTCGCGGGTGGGTGCGTGCTAAAGGTAGATATCGACCGATTGAGAACGTTAGCTTGCGTCCAAATCATCATCGTCCATCGCGCTGTCTTCAGTCATCACCGCCATCCCCTTCATCCCCTCGATTGGACGTTGAGGAGAGTCCAATTAGCCTTTTTTTTTTTAATTTTCCTCTCGCCGCAGATTCCGCGAGTTGGAATAGTTAACTATATGTGTAGTACGTACTCTACTCTACGGAGAGTAGACTAGACCAAGTAGCACCTTCGCTCCAAGCGCGGGTCTGGACGACGAGGCTGGTCAGGTATGTTCTTGCAAAGAAAGAGATACATATTCCGAAGCCGGTGCCGGACGGTGCGTGCGCACAGCACCTGGAGAGCATGGGCCGAAAGGGAATTCGGGCCTGTCCATTCCGCTCGGGTCGGTGGAGCGCTTATGGTGGCGAGCGAGCGAGCACGCACTGCGGGAGTTCTCACGGGGCGGAGGAGAGGAGCAGCGACTCGACATCGCCCACCAGCCACCCGCACCGTGCCTCGTGCTGGTTCTCGTGCTGCTGTTGCGCCGCATGCCCCCAGCCTTGTGTCGCTGCGGCCCCGACCGAGGCGGCTGTGGATCCCACGAGTCCGTGAAAGCGGGCGGCTGGAGCAGGGCTGGCGTGACTCCTTTTCGGATGCAGAAAGCGCAGTCACCGTGGCCGCGAGCAGAGCGACAGTGCTGCCAAGCCAGCGACGAGCGGGCGGCGAATCCCCGCGGCGCGTTCGGGCTGGCGGCAGCGAGCTAGCCGCTTCTGGCCGGTCTGTACTTGCTTGTTTCGCACGCACGGCGGGGGAGGGCTGCGGGTGCTTGAAGCGGCCTAGTTAGGCCACTAGCCCTGCATGCCTGCTTCCAGAGCGTCAACAGTGCATGATGGAACCTGTGGATGTCGTCACTGCCCTCGTCTCGCAGATGCGGACTTCTGTGATGGCCAAGCCCCCTGCAAAGGGCAGCACAACTTGTTTTCCCCGGCCACACCCACCACGCGCCGGAAACTGGCGCGGCCACTGGTTCTGGCACAGGATGCAGCGGGACCGCCGACGGTGGAGCGGAAGCGGAGCTGGTGATCGAGATGGCGAAGAGGAATCGTGAGACGTGGGAGAGAGTGGGAGAGAGTGGGAGAGAGCGGGAGAGAGTGGGAGAGAGTGGGAGAGAGAGCGGGAGAGAGACGAGAGAGTGTGGAGAGAGCGGGAGAGCCGGAGAGAGCCGGAGAGAGCCGGAGAGAGCCGGAGAGAGACTTGGAGACTTGAGGAGAGAATATCGAGAGGGTGTCGAGCAAGAAAGAAAGCGCGCGAGCGTCGTTTCTCCGGCACGCAAAAGCACCTCCTCCACCTCCCGCACTCCGCTCACTCTCACCGCTCCGACGTCGGACACCTCCCGCCCACCGCCCCCTACCATCTCCAGACCACCATCCATGCCCACCCCAGACCTCTCCTCCACTCCCACCTCCTCCACCGCCGTCATCCCAGTCAGCCCCAACTGCCTCTACTCCCTCTGCTCCCGCCGTGACAACAAGGTGGTTTGGGTCGCAGTCGCAGCCGCAGTCGCAGGTCTCAACCCCGAACAACTCGCGCTGGTCTGCCGCCCACATCGCTCCCCAAACAGAAACACAGTAACACACCTTCCTCTCCGCGACAGCCCCCAACAGAGACTGGACGCAACAGGGACCCGTGCCGATCTCTCTGTCGCCTCTCCGGATCTTCCTCGTCCTCGTTCCTTCTCACCGCTCCCCCAAGCTCTCTCCGTTCCTTGCCGTGAATTGCTTGTGCTGGCTTGCTTTCTCAGCATCCGTACTCGCTCCTCTTCCTCACTCCTCTCCCCCCCCCCACCCTCACTCTCACTCCTCACTTCCTCCCGCAAAATCCACACTGCCGCCGTGCTGCCATAATAAAAATAAATAACAAATAAAAAAATCGATCCATCATCCACTGGAAGTGGCAGGCAGGCCACGGGGAAAGAAAAGAAAAAAAAAGTGTGAACCCATCCGTGAGAGGCGAAAGTGAGCAAGGGGAGTCAACCGACACATGTCCGGGCCCGTCTCTGTGTCTTCCAAACAATAGTTCTTCTTTCCCTCTTCTTCCTCCTGAATCGACTTTTCTCTCTTGATCGGGCCCTCTCCATACCTCGCATCCAACTCTCAACTCCCCTTCATCCTCAGCCCTTCTCAGCAAAATATCACCTGGAGTACCTGGGATCGGCAAATAATAATACAACATTCTTCCTGGAAGAAAATATACTCCGACTGGTACCTGGTTAACGCTGACTCTCCGCATCTGTCAACGCCTCGTCTGGACAAACCCCCCCCCCATATCCCATCCCCGTCATAGTCCGCTGCGCAGAACCCACCGGCAGCCTTCCACATATACACACACCCCCTTCCCTCCCTCCCTCCCTCCCTCCCTCCCTCCCTCCCTCCTACACCACGACAACTCGCATCCACAACAACACACCCGCTGCCGCTACTACCACTGCCGTCCAACCCACACCCACTGCCATTGCCAAAAATCACCACCAGCCATATCCAACCCGCATCCGATTCAGACTTCAGGGTTGACGCTTCCGATCACGACAGTGATTACGCGGAAGAGAGGAGCCTGAGATTCCTTCGGCCCATATGGAGTTCTCGTCAGTGTTCAGAGGTATCCCCGCAGAGTCCTTCCTTCCTTTCGTCGGAGAGCCAGCCGTAGAATACGTCCGACTGACCCTCCGATCCAAACACAGCCACAAATGGGTCTGTCCCGTCTCCGAATGGCACCCTCATCGCCTCGATAGTCCCGCCGAAACTGGTCGTCCGCTCGGCCTCGACACTACAAGTGCAACGGATCATCAACCTGAATCCGAGGTTCGCGTCGAACGTCAAATTCATGAAGTGGTCGCCAGTGCCGAGCAGCGATACCATCAGCGCAGCATGGAACGGCTTTTGGTGCAAGAGGAGGAGTGGGATTGACAACTCGGAGGAGGAAGGCACCATCACGCAACGGGTCCTGCTGGCCGACGACGACACAATACACGTTTTCGACGTCAAGAACGAGAAATGGACCGCGACGATCAGCCAGGGCTTTGGAGGAATCAAGAACGCCGAATTCGGCAGGAATGCAGACGAGGTTGTCGTGTTTTCCGAGTTCCAGGTTGGTACCATCCGGTGTGTTGCTGCGACGGATGGGACGAAACTCGCGACTGACGGTGGCCGCCTGCAGCTCAAGGTAACGGTCTGGAATCTGATCACCTCGAAGCACGTCGAAATCGCGAACCCAAAGTTCTCCAACAAGGGCTACGGATACCGGCCGTTCACGTCGCATTTCGCTATCCTGACACGTAGTGGTACGCACGATATGGTTTCGATCCACCAAAACACGACGTACAGGGTTTGCTCGAGCTTTGCCCTGCCGACGATCGACGCGCAGGGCCTCAAGTGGTCGCCGTGCGGAAGATGGTTGGCTGTTTGGGATTCGCCGACGGTTGGATATAAGGTACTGGTGTACACGGCGGACGGACACCTCTACAGGACGCACGAGAAGCCGTGCGAAGGACTGGGAGTTAAGACGGTGGAATGGAGTCCATCCGGGGATTTTTTGACGATCGGAAGTTACGATGGCAAGATGTGTTTCCTCAGCAACTACACATTCTCACCGGTAAGTTTTTGGCTGGGCCGCGTTCGCAACCGAGAACACGATCTGATGGGTTTTTTTTTCTCTCGCTGCAGGTTATCTCGATGAACCACACGCGCACCATCAGGCTGCCCGGCGTCACTGTTTGGTCGGAGTGTGCCAACTCGAGCGGGAGCCGATATTACGACAAGGTCCAACAACCCACCACACTGCCAACCGTGCAGTCCAATCCATCCGATCCGACGCTGAAGTCGGGCATCTCTGCCATGGCTTTCAGCAACCCCGACGGGTCACTGGTCGCCACCAAGAACGACAACATGCCTAGCAGTCTGTGGATCTGGTCGATCAAACTTCTCCGCCCTTACGCCGTGCTCGTCCACCTCAATCCGATCAAGTCGTTCACCTGGCACCCAAGCATCCCGGACCTGCTGATGATTCAATGCGAAAGTTCGGGCGATGATTCGATCGATCCGTCCGGTGTGATTTATCTGTGGAGTTCGACATGGAAGGAGCCGAGGACAATCCAGGTTCCCATGGAGAAGATTACAGGTTCGAATTGGGCGAAATGGGTGGTGACTCCCCGGCCGTCGCGCAGCAACAACTCGAGCGTCGCCTCGTCCAGTCCGCAGCCGTACAACAACGGCCAGACCGATCGGAGCCAAAGCCCGGGCGATGAGCTCGACAAGCGGCCCATGCTTTTGTTCGGAGACAAGGAGGGGTTTATCGTCGGATATGTGGAGGACGAGCAGGTGCAGGAGGATGAGATGGAACAGGACGACATGGCGGAGAGCCGGGCATGGTCCAACGCGAACATCGACTGGGACTACTACTCGCCATCGCGCGACATTCCGAGGAGATCGCTGTCTTCGGCCTCTCAGAGTTCGAGCCTGTCGATTCCCGGGTCGCGTCTCGTCGATGTCAGCAAATCGAGGGGCGGGTTGGGCGCCGTGTCGGAGCCAGCGAGGATCTCTTCGCCGATCCAACAGGATTCCGACGATGCGTTCGAATACCGCGTCAGGAGGAAGCACAGCGTTTCGGTCAGAACATGACGGCGACGCTCCGGAACCTCGACACTAACACTTTCCTTTGTTTCCATGTGCTTTGATATCGGTGTCCAAGGTGTAATGATTTGCTTTTGCTTTATCGGGATTTCATTTCTACTCCACTTTGCTTTACGGCATTTCCAGTCCTAAAGTTGGTAACAGGTTGGGCAAAACTATTTCCTCGAGTTCTTTCCTGACGATAACATGACACGATACGGTGGGTTCATTTATTTCGTTTTCTTTCTCGTTTATCCATTTTGTTGCAAGTCTGCTGTCTTTCTTTCGCTGGTGCGTGTGTGGTTCAGGCTCAGCCTTTTGCGGTGCAACTTTGGGTTGGTTCGGTCATCATCATCGTAACGTTTTGTTGGGCATTATGGCAGTTTTCTTTTACGTGTGTACTTCTTTTTTTTTTCTTTCCCGTTTACTACCTCTATATACTGTGTGTACTTTAACATCTCGTTTCATCCTTCACCTCTTTTTTTTCTTTGGCTTGATTCGCCTGTTTGCTTCTCTCAATGTTGCCTTTTTTTTTATATATATATAACGCGGGTGTTTTTTTTTTATTATTTCTAATTTTTTTTTGGTCACTTTTCGTATGGGGAAAAAAAAAATGAATTCAAACCAGTTTTGAACCTGCCTGCCTGCCCGCCTTATGTGCCTTATGCTACTCTATGCTACGCCCTGCTAACTGTATGTGCAGTACAATGAGATCCGAATCGGCCTCGGTCTGCTTTCCCTCTCCAGGTTCTTAGGAATTTCGGAACGTTCTTCCAGACGGGGGGGGGGGTGGGAATCATCTAACCCCCAGATGGATAACTAAGTACTTTATTCCTTCTAGCCCGGGTCCGTCTCTTCCCCTCCCTCCTCCGCCGCCCCCCTCGGCCGTGAGATTGTGCGTCATTTCGGACTGTTTCCTTTTTTTTTTTTTCTCTCCAGGGGGTTTCCATCGAAAAGAAGGTTTTATTTTTTATTTTTCCCCCGCAGACGAACGAAACGAACGAAGGCTGCAGCCGCCGAAACCGATCCGACGCCGCACCACCCCACCGAGTGCAAAGCATCTACGCAAGATTGCACGATCACGGTGCGATGACGACGTGGGGTGGCCAACTACTCTACATATGTACATACATATGTAGGTACATACATACTTAGCTACGCAGGTGGTGGCGGGGATCCCCAGCGCGGTGGCATAACATAGGGCCCGCTTCCGCCCTTCGTCGTCCCCCTTCCGACAGAGGTCCCTGCCCCCCCCCCCCGTCCAAGCGCCGTTTTCCTTTTCCTTTTTTCCTCCCCTCCACCAAGCCGGCGATGGCGATGTACATACATACTCTATGTACATACATACAAGCTTATGTATGCGTGTATATATATATGCACCTACAGAGCGAGGAGTGGGGTGCTCCTCGGCTGGCACTCAGTACTCTATCTACGCATCCGGCGCACTGGCCGGCTGGCCACGTTGCGGCGTGCTTGCGATCCAACCACCCCCGTTGGGGGCTGGCCGGCTGGCTGGGGCTCGTGTGATGTGATGCGCTGCGATGCGAAGAAAAGAAAAGAAGAAAGAAAAAAAAATTCCCCCCTTCCAAGCGCCGACCCACCCGCGGATACATAACATCTACTCTACTCTACTCTACTCTACTCTACTCTAGCGGGCGGACCGGATGTCTACATACATGCGATGTAGGAGGGATGCTGGCCGGAATCGGACACACCTCGGTCCACCATGCAACTATCATATGCACACAAGTCGGGGGGGGAGCTAGAGTACACAACCTGGGGCGACACAGCTCGTGACGCGGCGCAGAAGGGGAAAGGCGGCGGTGGAAGAGAAAATACACATATATCTATCTACTGTATATGTATATAAAAATAGACGCTCAAGCGCGAGACGGGGGAGAAGGAAGGCAACCCGAGCCGAGTCCGCTCCGGGAGTCGTATGTACGTGCTCGCCCGCTCGCCGCCCACCGCCACCCGAGTGGCGTGGTGCTGCGGATACGTCGCCACCCGCCAGCAGTATGTAGTTGCGTATCTAGCAGCAGCCCCCATCCATCCATCCATCCATCCGTCCGTCCGTCCGTCCGGCAGCGAGGCAGGGCGGGTGCGCATGTTGCGGGGACAGGGGGTGCGGCGTGCGGCGTGCGGCGTGCGGAGTCGTCGGCTTCGGGCGAGCGATTTGGCGCAGCAGCACCAGCATGCGGCGGACCGATGCACGCACACGTCTGGAAGTGCGGGCGGAGAGCGTTAGCCAATCCGGCCCTTCGGGGATGGACGGACGGACACAGAGTGTCACTCGCACTCGCCGACCGGGGACAAGACGGCGGGGAAAACTGGAGACTTGTGCGAAGTACATACGTTCGCTCCACAATCTAGATGGATGAATGGAGGCAAGGTGGGGGGGGGGGGGGGGGGGGGGAAAAGAAAAGGGAAAAAAAAAAAAAATTGCCGCGATGTTGGGAATTTT
>Ga0307516_10000168_pt1 | contig 82933 bp, 113 predicted proteins | sample 19_EM_MG_FD_203310 | JGI IMG/M metagenome (GOLD analysis project Ga0307516, IMG submission 203310) | Populus trichocarpa ectomycorrhiza microbial communities from riparian zone in the Pacific Northwest, United States - 19_EM | ecosystem: Host-associated > Plants > Roots > Unclassified | place... | reverse complement strand
GGATACTACAGGCTACATTACTACAACCCACTACAGTGTTAATGCAGTAGGGCATTACTATCCTACAGAATGCTATGGCGCTACATGTTGCTACAGTCCAAGTGTGTTTGCTACAGTTTGCTACAGCCAAAATCGGAGTTTGCTGATGGAGACAGGCTAGCCAATTGCTAGATTGTTTTGTGTTGGTTGTTGTGTGTGTTGGTGTGATCCATCGCACTTGCGTGCTCTTCGCCTACCCCGACCGTGCATATCAACATCATCAATAGAAGGGGGGGTAGACGGTAGAGCATTTCAGGGTGTCATTCGGGTTCTGCTAGACTTGGGTGAGTCCAGCGATCATTGGTAAAGCTTGACCTTTTGTTAAGGTGAGCTGAGCAAGTCTCTTCTGTCAATCAATCAATCAGTATCTCCATGCATCGATATGAACTGCAACTAGAGTCTGTATACCATGTGCCAATATGGACCACAACTGGTATTTGTCGTGTCCTCAATATGAGTGATCACTGGGGTTTTGATGAAGCTAAGCCTTGGTCTCAAGACGGAGACCTGAGGTTTGACAGCGAAGTCAGAGAGGAAACTAGATGTATAAGCCTAGGTCAAGCTTAAATAATACAGTTGTATAACTATGGTTTATATAGATATCAATGAGTCAGAGGTGGTGAGTAAGCAGAAGTCGTATAGTCCAATAGGAAAAGACATAGATCAGGTGGTACAAGTAGATGAGTAAGAATAAGGTTTGGCTGACTGAGTATCGACTGTGGAAGGCTGCACATGACTGTATAGATATGAGTAAAGAGGAAAATTGTAACACTATTCTTACTCAGCTATTTCCTTATATGTTCTTTCTTTCACACCTTATCTTCTTATCTTCTTATCTTCTTATCTCTGAGGCCCACAGCCATCCACCTTATTTGCCACACTCATTGTGCCACTGTCTCCAATGACGAGGAGACAACGGCACCCACCTTCCACCACTTTTGCCATGTCACAGTGATGAGCAGGCTCTGTCATCTTCGCCATATCACAACAACAAGCAGGGCAGTTGCACACCCTCTTATCACCCCACCACCTAGTGAATGCCTACAGAAACAGCAGGACACCCACTGTCCACCACTTTTGCCATGGCACGATGATGAGCAGAGCAGCTATGCCCCCTTCTCCACCTACAACGCCGACTGACTGCTCATACTTGCTGAGCTGTCATGCATGTTAATCAGCTACTATGCCAACCATGTCACCACCCATGATGCTAAGCCAGTGTCCATGATTCACCACTCATCAGCAAACTCGGATTTTGGCCATAGCAAACTGTAGCAAACACACTTGGACTGTAGCAACATGTAGCGCCATAGCATTCTGTAGGATAGTAATGCCCTACTGCATTAACACTGTAGTGGGTTGTAGTAATGTAGCCTGTAGTATCCTTGTACAGTCTCAGACTTTTCAACACAAGAAACTCTGAAAATCAAGGTATTCATAATACTACTAGCATTAAAACTATGCAATCAATAAGTATTATACATGAATAGTATGCTAGTAGCTATGACTCGTCATGATCTGCAATTAGGAAACCCACAATGAAGGATGCGGGCTGGACAAACCCTCTGGGCCTCCCAACCAACGCACCCATATAAACATCAGCCACTGGCTGCACCCCTCCGCGCCAATCAGCGGACGGGTGGGTGGGTCAAAGGGTGGTGAGTTGATGCAGGGAGCGGGAGAGAGGTGGTTGGAGAAGGGGATATAGCAGCCTGTGGCCAAAAGAGATGGGGAAAGTGGGGAACATGGGTGTAGGCAACGCCTGTGGTGGTTGTAGAGATCTGCTGTAGTCAATGTATGATTGCCACTCTCAATCGTCCTATGATGCACCTAACTCCCATTTTCACCTCGCAACCTCCCCCAGTCCTCTGATACTGTCGACCGCCATCTATGGCCTGTTCATTGTGTGTGGCTGTTCCATCACCTTGGAGTCCCGTGTGTGCTGTCACTTATCAGGGTCGTTTTTGTGGGCGTTTCAAGCCTGGTTGAAGGCGGTAGGTGCCATTGTCTCAGAGTTGGAAATGGTGGCATGACGACGGTGGCTAGTAGTGAATGAGGTGGATGAGGAGGTGATGGGCAAGAGATGGGACTTGCCACAAACTGGCGTCATGTCAATAATTGGCAATTGCCGGGTTTCGGCATCTGCCAATTGTTGAGTAATGAATGGCATGACATGGCTGGATTGTTCAACTTCTCTTCACTCCCTCTTTCTCACACAGCTCGCCCTCTCACACACCTCCCACCTCCCAGATGTCTCTAATCCTACCACACATATGTTGGAATGCCGAAAGAAAGGTGAAGATCCCCTGTCCTGTAAATTCCATGCTAACAGGGCGTGCAGGGAGTGTGAGCATGAAACTTGAGCAGTGCGAATCAGCAGGAGTCTGGAGGTGAGGCCAGCACAGGGTGTGAATGTGCTGCATCTGAAATGGTATCATCATTTACAAAGGTGAGAAAACCCCCACCCCTCCCACGTCTCCCACTAATGAAATCTGCAGGACAAGCAGAGGAGGGACAGCATGGAGGAACAGAACATCACCAAGCGGCAAGATGAGTGGTGGCGGGTGCAGCTAGCAGAGCCGAGCAAGTTGTCAGCATGGTGGCATGCCGCATGTGTTCATCAATTCATTCTCCTGTGTCTGTACATAAAATTGTGTACAGTAGATTTTAATGTCATGCCCTTTATTACAACTCCTGTCTCTTTGATCTTCGTGAATACTATAGGATGATTTATTGTATAATATGTTGTGCTTGCCCTCCTATGTAGTGCAATGTAGCATTCTATAGTGGTTGGTGATATCTTGATAGTGACCCCATTTGCGACGTAGCACTACAGACATAATATACACACACTACAGCACTACAGCTCACTACAGCTCACTACAGCACTGTGTAGTGCTATGTAGCATGACTGGGATTTGCTGATGCTACCACCTGGTCAGTGGTCACCATCAGCTGAAGCACAGTACTAACTATGGCCATGTCACCACCCACAACACCAACCAACTGCTCGTGCCTGCCGAGCCTCATCAGCAAAAAGGTCAACTGCTTACATTGCCAGGTTCTACCATGTATGGACATATTTGTGTGCAAATTTGCTGTTTTGGAGGGATATATGGTCACGTTTTGACTCATACATGGCAGAGGTCCCATAAATATCTATATAAGTGACCTCCCTTTTTGTTGATGGCCCTACATGCATGGTATAACAACAACACCACCCATGTGCTGGATTAGCCACCCTCTTGAGTAAGTACCCCTAGGTATCAGTGGGTAAGTAAATACCATGTATATATGAGTTCCACATGATGTTATACACAATTTTGGTTTTTTATAACTGAACTGAGGTTCGAACTGGAACCAAACCTGTTGAACCTGAACCTTGAGGTTCAGGTCAAGGTTTGGGATTTGCTGGACCGAACCTCGAGGTTCTGGCCAGAATGGCCTGAACCTGGACTGGACCGGACTGTGGACAGTCTACATGCCACCATCTCCATCTCCTCTCATTTTCGGTATAGCTCGTATACTCTCCATTATGTACTAACTACTTATATACTTCCTTTTGTTCTCTACTCGTTATTATTGAGTCTTTTATTTAATCATTGTTACCAACTACTCACAGTAGTCTACGGAATCCTATGTACTTAAGTGAAGACTTTCGTAGTTGTTTCCTCAGTCCTTCGTACACGAGCAAAGACTGAGGTAAGATCTTATTGACTCATTCATGAAACCTTTTTACTTATTAAATACCTAGTTCTATTGTCTAGGTGAATAAATACAGTCCTTCGTACATGAGCGAAGACTGAGTTCTATTGTCTAGAATCTTTCACAATGAACCTATGGTTGTAATAGTAGGCCCTACAGTATCTTAAGGGATTAGCAAAATCAAGCAAAATCAAGCTAGGGGCATAGGCCACATGGCCCCAGCCTGATTAGGCTCATGGTGTGGGAATACTAGGTGTGGTTGCCAGCAAAGGGGGAAGGGGGTGTCATGGTGGGTCAAGCCATTGCTTCCATACACAAGGGGACGGTGGGCATGAAAAGTCATTGAATGCATGTCACTGGGTAGAGCCACCTGGAAAAGAGCCAGGGATGCACCAATGCTATTCTAATACATATCTCAAATCACGAACAAGTTAATCTATCCTGATAATGAGGGAAGTGTGGATGGTGTTCTAAACCACGGTAACACCCCACTCGCATGGTAATGTATACTGATTATCCATCAATGTCGTCCACAGGAAAGATCAAACGCCGTGTTGAGGAACCCTTCGATTTCCTTTTTGTGTTGTACCTGACATCGATAAATCAGTAGTGATGCACCAACATCTCAAGCCTGTCGTCTGAAAATCTTACCTTGCTTCCAGTGGCGACCGAACCCGTCGGACCTCGTCCCGCATAGTATGGGAACTTTCCTTTATGGTGCTCTGTCTGGTTGGCCGCAGTGTAGATACGAGGGCCGAGATAGCTCCATGCACCATTGTTCATAGGCTCTTCCTGAAAAAAATGTAAGAAATCGGGTATGAAGCACCAAAAGTAAGTAGAGGATCGTACTTGGCACCAGAGAAGGTCAGCGTTGGGGTAAAGGTCGAGATGAGGTGTCAGCTGTTTAAAAAAAGCACAGAATCAATAAGATGGAAGCTGCTTCGACAGAACGTATCGCACGAGATCGTATGGGAAGGGCGACAATTGCTCCACTCTGCTAATGGCAACATCCTTGATACCCTTCTCCTCACGTTCTTGAAGCAGAGCATGATATACTTGCCCTAAAGACAGAAGAAACTTGGTGATCGATGCAAAATAGAATAGCAGGATAGCAAACCTGTGCAAAGAATATGCCGCTTGATTTCCTCCGGAGCGACAAGCTTCTCTTGCTGTGTCTCTGGGATGTATCGCTGGAAATGTGTGTCGCCGACCATCTCCGAGAGATCAGAGCGAGCTCTAGGATGGCGCAAGAGGGACTTGGAGAAGAATATGATAAGCTGTAAAAGGTACAAGGATGAGTCGTGCAAGTAAAGATAGATACCATCTCAGCAAGGAGCTTACAGGTTTGCGGAAGTCACGGTGGGTTTGCCGACGCAAAACATGGAACTATAGAATCTGTGTTGAGTTTGGATCGCTGTCAAGTCTTCATACACGTACATAGTTAGCGGGTGTCCTACATAGCGTGTCAGGAAGGAAAGTGTGATCAAACGAAAAAAAGAAACTCACGTAGGGTACACGACCTGCATATTACAATCCTGATGTTGACGCTCGACCTTTTCAGGAGTTGGGAATACATGTGGATGGTCGTCACACAACTGTAGGAAACGCTCGATCCTCCCACTCGAGTGCTCGGGTCCCTGACCATCATAACCATGCGGGAGATTGATCACCAACCCGGTCCTTTGCAGCCATTTCCGCTCCCCAGCAGCGACAAACTGATCAATGATGCACTGGGCATTGTTCGCGAAATCACCAAATTGCGCTTCCCAAACAGCCAGTGAGTCAGGAGAGACGAGGGAGTAGCCGAGCTCGAAACCGAGGGCGCCGTACTCGGACAAGGATGAGTTGCAGACGACGAAGCGCGCCTGGCTGGAGCCGAGGTCGTTCAAGGGGATGTACTGCTGCTCGTTAACCTGGTCGTGTATCACAGCGTGGCGCTGAGAGAAAGTCCCACGTTCCACATCCTGGCCCGACAACCGAACATGGATCTTCTGCAACGCCAGCGAACCGAACGCAAGAGCCTCTGCAGTCGACCAGTCAATGTTCTTGCCCTCCTCCACCGTCTTACCGCGGGTGGCGAGGATGCGGGCAAGGTTCTTGTGTGGTGTAAAGCCGGCAGGGTAGGATGAGATGGCTTTGCCTATACGTTGAAGAGTAGCTTCATCAGTCCCTGTAGCGCGGGTAGGGAGGGTTTGTTCTGCGAGTTGCTGAGGAGATGGGAAGCCCGGCCATGACGCTGAAAGCCACTCTTTGCTGGTGGGGACGTAATCCTTGGCAGCCGCAGCAGCCTTTTCGAGCATTCCCCAGACCCAGGTCTTATGCTCCTCGATGTCTTTCTCCGTGAAGGTCCCGCGTCCAACCAAGAACTTGGAATACTGGGTGAGTGGGGTAGGTTGGTTCTTGATAGCCTCATACATCCTTGGCTGGGTGAAACTTGGCTGATCCGTCTCATTGTGTCCGTAACGGCGGTAGCACACGATATCGATGACGACGTCCTTCTTATATTTAGCGCGGTAATCAGCAGCAAGCTGGCAGACGAAGTTGACGGCCTCGACATTGTCGCCATTGACGTGGAAAATAGGGGCGTCAATTGACTTGGCAATATCGGATGGATAGGGTGTGGAGCGGGAGAAGCGAGGATCGGTGGTGAAGCCAATTTGGTTGTTGACGATGAGGTGGATAGTTCCTCCGGTGCCGTAGCACGGTAGATTGTGGAAACCCATGGTCTCGTATACAACTCCTTGCCCAGCAAAAGCTGCATCACCATGAAGAAGGACGCCCATTGCCGTGGTGTGGGACGTCTCGTCATTCTCGAAGTGCTGGATGCCTCTGGTTTTTCCGAGGACGACCGGATCTTCGGCTTCCAGATGAGAAGGATTGGCGACAAGAGATAGGGATACTTTTTTGCCAGAAGGCGTAGGACGAACGTAGTTGGCACCGAGGTGGTATTTGACGTCTCCAGCTGGCGAATCATCGCTATTGTCACCGGAAAATTCATTGAGGATAGCCTCAATGGGTTTTCGGATGACATTGGCGAGGACGTTCAGACGGCCACGATGGGGCATACCAATGGTAACATGTTTCACGCCATGGTCTACGGAGCGATCTATGAGTGCCTTCATACCGGGGATGAGAGCCTCGCATCCTTCCAGACCGAAACGCTTCTCATTCGGGTACTTGCTTGCGATGAATTTCTCGAAAGACTCGGACCAAATGAGACGGTCAAGGATCATGCGCTTCTCATCCACGGAATAGTTCCAAGGTTTCGGAACTTCAACGCGTTCTCTGATCCAGTCGCACTGCTCCTTGTCAGGTATGTGGACGTATTGAATGCCGACAGCGCCACCTAGTACAACCTTAGGAGGTAGAAGGGAAAGTGGAGGGTACATACTGACAATAGATGCGTTTACATAGCCCGATGATCTCACGCAGTTTCATGCTGCGCTGGTCTTCAGTTGCAAAGTGAGGAAGGATCCCAGGGCCGAGAGTGATTTCCTTGTCGAGATCACGATCGTTGAATCCATATCGGCTCAACTCGAGCTCGGGGGGATTGACGTTAGCGAGGTCGGTGTCAAGGATTCCCAGAGGGTCTAGCTCGGCAACGTGGTGTCCGCGCACTTGATACGCGCGAACAAGAAGTTGCACCTGCACGATAGAATGAGTGGGGATGGCCGTCTACTGTGGAAAAAAACACAACCTTGAGATGAACGTCAAGTTCTGCGCCGCCGGAAACATGAAGGGCCGGCGCGCCATCGGCTGGGTGAGGCAAATACGTGGGCGGGGACTGGAACGCCTTGGAACTAGGCAAGCCCTTATCGAGGCCCGAGAAATAGACGTCCCAGGAGGTATGAACCGATTTGGGATCTTGCTTCCAATGGCGGTACATTTCATCGGCATAATAAGCATTGGTGCCGTTCGCGAACAGATCATTGGGTGACGGTGAATGGGCGGTGGCGAGCAGGCGCTGCGGGGCCAGCGGAGGGAAGGGGAGTCTGGCGGCCCTGGCTGCGCCTGCAGGCAGACGCCTGACGACTTGCCTGGTGAACATGGTGGAAATGCGGATCCTCTCTGAGTCTCTCGCGCTGTCCTCGGTAATGGTGCTGCTCACATGACCCTGGGAGTCACTCTCACCAGGTGTTCACCGATCGTCCAGACACCCGTTGTCTCCGGCCGCGGCATCGACGGCACATCGACATATTTGGCTGTGTTATGGTCCTGTCTGCAAATGGAGATGTTGTGAGGGACGCGTCTGGTCCGCGATGTACATCAAGACCCTCACGATCCAAGGTTTCAAGTCGTGTACGTTCTTGTCCACTATTTTGCCCGACTTCTCCTCCTAAATCACGACTAGACCGTGACCAGACACAGATTGAACCTTTCTCACCAAGGCACAATGTCGTAGTGGGACGAAATGGCTCTGGAAAGAGCAATTTCTTCGCGGGTACGCTTTCCTTGTCGAGACACCTCGTTGACGCGGGCTCAATCTCTCCTTTCAGCCATTCGATTTGTCTTATCCGATGCCTACACGTCCATGTCCAAAGAGGAGCGTCAAGCACTGCTCCACGAAGGAGTGACCACTGCCACCACCCTGTCTGCTTATGGTTCGTCTCTTTCCCGAGTTCTCCGCAAGATTTTGCGACCCTTTCCTTACAGTTGAGATCGTCTTTGACAACTCGGATAACCGCTTCCCCACTGGTCACGAAGAAGTCATCCTACGCCGCACCATTGGCTTGAAGAAAGATGAATATAGCTTGGACAGGAAGAGCGCCAGCAAGGCTGACGTCATGAACCTCCTTGAGAGTGCAGGATTCAGCAGAGCCAATCCTTACTACATCGTCCCCCAGGGTCGTGTAAGCTGTCGTACCTGCATTATCGCCCCCAATAGCTCAACTCTCTCCTTTGAAGATCACCGCTTTGACCAATGCCAAGGATCACGAGCGATTGGCACTTTTGAAAGAAGTCGCGGGCACTAAAGTCTACGAACAACGCCGTGCAGAGTCCCTTCGAATCATGTCCGAAACAGACGCGAAGCGTACCAAGATCAGCGAGCTGCTGGAATATATCGAATCCCGCTTGACGGAACTGGAAGAAGAAAAGGAGGAGTTGAAAGAATTTCAAGACAAGGACAAAGAAAGAAGATGTTTGGAATACGCGCTCTATCAGCGCGAGTTGGAAGAAGTGGGTGAGGCACTCGAAGAAATCGAAGAAGACCGCAAAGCCGATGTGCATGGCGCCAATGTCAGGAGGGAAAAGTTTAACGAACGAGAGAAGGAAATTTCAGTGCGTGCAACTTGGTTGTTTCTTTCATGGGTCACCCAAATTTGTGTCTCAGGATCTAGAGAAAGCGATATCGGAAGCAAAGCATTCGTTGCAGACCCTCAGTCTCTCGCGACAAGAAGCCCAAGCTGAAGTGACAGACTTTGTCCGTACGCGAACGGAGCTTGAATGTGCCATCGCTGACTTACGAGCTGCAAACACCAATGCGGGTGGAAAGCGGGATGAGCTTGAGCTGGAACTGACGCAGATCAATACTAGGATCAACACGAAAGAAGCTCTGCTGGCCGAGCTCATGCCAGAATGGTCTGGACAGCGAGTGTTGGAGGCAACGGAGAAGCGCAGTTTGGACGAAGCAAGCGCTAGACTTGCAGCTTTGTTTGCCAAGCAAGGCCGCGCATCGAAATTCCGGACGAAAGCAGAGAGGGATTCGTTCCTGAAGCATGAGATTGCGTCGATGAACGCGTACCAGAACGCGCAAAAGGCTGCGTTGGGGACGACTGAGACGGAACTGGAGACGGCGCGTCGGAACCTCGGGGAAATTGACGCACAAATTGGTGAAGTCCAAAGCAAGATTGAAGATAGTAAACGGAGAGCGCGAGAGATAACCGACCAGTTCACTGGGCTCAAGGAGCAACAAAATGAGTTGGTGGAAAGAAGAAAGGAATTGTGGAGAGAGGATACCAAATTGGACAGTCTCGTTGGTCGCGCTGCCGATGAGTTGAAGACGGCTGAGCGGATGCTGGCTAGCATGATGGACAAGGTATCCAACCCTCCTTCCATCATTCTGCCTATTCGATTTCTGATATTCTTTTCCTAGGACACGGGAACAGGGTTAAGAGCTGTTGACAATATCGCTGACCGGTATAATCTCCAAGGAGTCTACGGTCCTCTGTACCGTCTCTTTGAAGTTTTGGATCCCAAGTTTAACATTGCAGTCGAGCTGACGGCTGGGAACAGGTACGACCCCAACAATTTACATCTCTCTCTGTTCTCAACCTAGCAATAGCTTATTCCACATTGTCGTCGACACCGATGACACTGCCTCGAAGGTCCTGGACACCATGATCAAAGAAAAAACCGGCCGAGTGACCTTCATGCCTCTCAACCGGCTGAAGCCCAAGAATCCACCAACACCCAACGCCCAGGACGCTGAACCGCTCATTGACAAGCTGCGCTACGACCGCGCGTACGAGAAGGCCTTCCAACAGGTCTTTGGCAAAACCTGCGTCTGCCGCGACCTGACGATCGCTGCAGCTTACGTGAAGAGCCACGGCATCAACACGATCACGCTTGACGGGGACAAGGTCGACAGGAAAGGCGCGCTGACAGGTGGGTACTATGATGTGCGGCGATCGCGGATTGAGGCCATCAAGAACGTTGCGACGTGGCGAGCCAAGTTCGCGGCGGACGATAAGCGGTCGAAGGAGGTGAAGGTGGCGATTGTGAGGCTTGAGCAGGAGGTGACGCAGGTGACGGGGAAGTTAACGGTGCTGGCGGGGCAGCAGAACCAGCTGAGGGACTCGAGGGAGCGGTTGGCGGAGGATGGAAATATGTTGACGAGGCAGAAGGAAAAGGTGAAGCAGAGGATAACAGCGCTGGAGAGTGATGTGTATGAGCTAGAGACGGAGCTGGTTGGGTTGGAGGCGAAGTTGACTGGGTATGCGGCGGAGCTGTCGAGTCCCCTGACACAAAGTCTGACAGGTCAGGAAGAGGAGATGATTGGCAGTCTAGGGAAGGAGGTTGAGCGGAGGCAGAAAGAGATGCTGGAGCTGAACAAGAAAAAGAACAAGGTGGATTTCTCATTCTGTTTCTGCCACTTTGTGAATGCTAAAATCTTTCGGAAGCTCGAGAGCCAGAAGAACGCTCTAGAGATCGAACTGAATGAACATCTTCGCCGTCGCCGCGAGGAGATCCGGGCAAGGCTTGAAACCCTTGACGAGTCGGAAGACAATTCCACCTCGCCTGATGCTCTTGAGTCAAGGACGCGGGAACTCAAATCCCTGGAAAAGTCCATTGTCAACTTGACCAAGAAGAATGAAGGCAAGGCTATGACGTTCTATTGACCCTGGAGCAGATGATGCTAATTGTTCTGATTGCAGACATGGAGCGCGAGAGCGAGAATCTCACGAGTCAGCTGCAGGAGCTGCGCGCCTCGTTCGAGAACGTGCAGAACCAGCAGACGGAAGACAGCCGGTCGATCACACGTCAGCAGAAGACGACTGAGCGATACCTGGCCAAAAAACAGATGCTTGCGGGGCGCAAAGATGAATGCAACAGAAATATTCGAGATTTGGGGGTGCTTCCAGAAGAAGCGTTTGAAAAATATATTAACGAGAAACTTGACAAGGTATGTGTATTCTAACATCTACACGCGGTCGATATGATTATAACTGTGGCTCTAGCTGGTGAAAAAGCTTCACACGGTTAATGAAGGGCTGAAGAAATTCGCACATGTGAACAAAAAAGCGTTTGAACAGTATAGTAACTTTACGAAGCAGAGGGACCAGCTGTTGAAACGACGCGAGGACCTTGATAAATCAGCGCAGTCGATCGAGGAACTTGTGGAGGTTCTCGACCAGCGCAAAGACGAAGCTATTGAGCGGACGTTCAAGCAGGTGGCGAGCAACTTTGAAGAAGTCTTTGAGAAATTGGTGCCGGCAGGGCGGGGACGTCTAATCATCCAGCGACGGATTGATCAGGTGAGTGGCCTTGTATGTCCTGGAGCGAGATGACATCTGAAGGGGTTGTGGACAGGATGATGAGATGGATGTAGATGGTGAGGACACGCAACAGAGTACGATCGACAATTATACGGGCATAGCGATCAAGGTGAGAGAAAAGACGGGAGATTTGCCTAGCTGGGAGATTAATGTGTGATTAGGTTTCTTTTAACTCAAAAGTGGATGAAGGGCTGCGAATACAGCAGCTATCCGGCGGGCAAAAGTCGTTGGTGGCCCTTGCTACAGGTACGAGGAAAGATTCACTTGTGTTGTGTGCATGGCCTGACTTGTGTCCTAGTTTTTGCCATCCAGAAATGTGATCCAGCTCCCTTTTATTTGTTTGACGAGGTGGGTTTGGATATTGTGCGGCCTGTCCCACAATCCCTGACGTCACCGATAGATCGATGCGAATTTGGATGCACAGTACCGGACTGCTGTAGCCTGTGAGTATTCGGGTGCCTAGTTTGAAAATAGGGCTGATAGGAGGAGGATGGACAGCCATGATCCAATCATTGGCCTCCACAGCACAGTTCATCACGACGACGTTTCGTCCAGAGATGTTGGTAACAGCCGATAAATTTTACGGGGTGTTGTTCAACAATCAGAAAGTGTCATCGATCCGTGGGATCAAGCGGGAGGAAGCGATGGAGTTTGTTGACCAGGTATGTGCGGACGCTCCCTGGGGACACGAGGTGCTGATCATGGACGTCTGCAGGAGGCCCAAGCGCAGTAGTCGAGTACTTAGGGTAGACGGTAACTTAGAGACCGGGGAAATAATATGTAAGCGGATCAACAAGTAGCCGGTTTGAGTAAGGTTGAGTGTGCTGCACGGGCCTGCCATCAGCCCCTTCCACCCTCTCTGCCACTAAGGCCGCCGTCGCCCCTTCCTCCTCGCTGTCTACCCCGTCCCTCAGCTGCACCCGCTACCCTGCCAATAATTTCCGCTCACTTGACACCGGCAACCTCGGTGGTCACCTCTCTCTTACTTTTTTGATCACCGCCCCCAGTTCTTGAAAACCGGTACAGCCATGTCGAGCCTGTCCGACCCCATGTCCGACACAAAATCTACGTGAGTACCCCCATCCATCCCCTCACTTTCACCATGTTCCTCATCACCCCCCAGCATCAAACCACCCATCGTCCGAGGTGCCCGCGCCTGTACCGTCTGTCGCGCGGCAAAGGTTACGATCACCCTCCGTTTCTTCGCCATTCGCTGATCGGGCCCTAGATGAAATGTGTCGGCGCGGAGGATGGCCAGAAATCCTGTCAGCGCTGCAAACGCGCCAACCTCGAGTCTGTATCCGTTCTCCACTCCTCCACACCAATGTTCACCCCATTCCACAGATGTGTATTCGAAAAACATCGCCGCGGTCGCAAGCCTGGCTCAAAGTGCCTTTTTTTTATTATCGCTGATCGCCTGATGTCAGCTTATACCCAACCATAGACTCTCGGAGGCATCCAAAATGCTTCGTCGCCTGGAAAAGGGGCTCAATAACGCAAAGATGAAATCACACGCAACCGACCCCTCGCCTTTCCAAACTTCTGATCCACACAGTGTCGCCGGTCAGGACTCTCTCTATGGCGGCATGAGACCACCAACCGACTCGTATCCATCGAACGGCGCTCGGTTTCCTTCCAACGAGCTGCCCCCTCTCAGCTTCTCCAACTATTCTGGTCGAGACGATTATCCACACCCACGGAGCGGATCGCGTTCTGCAGATGTCGACGACGATGACGATGACCTCGATCATAACGGGGAGACCATGTTTCCTGCAACGCTCATTAAGAGAGAATCCTATTTCAGGACTATCCTCAATTCCGACGACCCACCTCCCCACAGCGGTCCTTCAAATCGTGGCCCGTCGTATACGCCGCCCCAGCAGTCTCGTTTGGCCCCCATTCCGACCGGCCTGAACGATCCTATCACTGCGGGCATCATCACCGAGGAGGATGCCAAAGTGCTATTCGATATCATCTTCCTGCGCTTAAATCCATTCATTAATCTCTTCGACCCTGCATTGCATTCTGTCGCTTACGTCCGATCGAAATGTCCTTTCCTTTTCACCACCCTCATCATGGCCGCATGCAGATTTTTTAGATATGAGGCATTCAAACCTTGTCAAAAGCTCGCCAATGAACTTGCGGTCAGGGCTTTCGCCGAGGCGTGGAAGCGTGTCGAAGTCGTACAGGCTTTTGCATGCTTGACGTACTGGAGAAATCCTGATGACAATGTATGCATCATGCTTCTTTCGCGTTGTGAGGAAAGGTTCTCATTTAGCCCTTTTAGCGCACTTGGACCTATATCGGATACGTGAGGTTTCGTGTCTTTTGTTTCCTCCATAGGCCGCTCATTCCTTCCAGGCTTGCCGCATGGCCGTCGAACTTGAGCTCAACCGTTATATCGCAAATCCGCCTCCGACCGAGACCGAGTTCCAGATGCTCGAGCGGCGCAATCGAGAACGCACCTATCTCGTTCTCTTTGTGCATGATCGAAGTCTGAGCACTCAAACGGGAAGGCATTGGATGCTTCCGGAAGACGACCTCATCCGACATTCGATGACCTGGCATAAACGAGGCGGCACCGTCGTTCGCCCTGAAGATGTCGTCATCGCTGCATTTGTTTCTTTGCGTCGCATTACAGTATGTCTCTCCTTCCGTCAACACGATTTGTGTATATCTGACGCATCATATTTACCAGGCTGAAACAAGCGACGTATTTTCTACATCTAAAGACAGCAGTTCAGGCACCCATCACGATGTCAATTATGATCAAGTTCTTCGTACTTGTAATGCCAAACTCACCGTGTGGGCAGATGAATGGAAGCATGAGATAGATCGAGGTGTGCTTCAGCTTTCCGCGCAAAGACCTGTTCTAATTACCATTTCCAGCCGGAGGCCAAAAGTTCCACTCGTCGTTCCTTTCTCTATTCCGCCTTCATGTCAAATTATTCTTGAATAGTTTTGCACTACAAGCGGCCCTTGCACCTGTAAGTTTGAAGCCTCTATCTTGCAACACTCGGTCTCAACTACACTTTTATCAGTCTAATCGTCAAAGCCAGAGCGATCACGCTCTTTTGACCTGTTGTTCCAGCGCGCTAGAATCCCTTCGTATAGTTTCGGACGATTTCCGATCTATGTCGATGCTGGTATGTCTGTTGATCCAAGCTGTCTCTCCAAAATTCATTCCTCTCTGTTAGCGATATGGACAAGATTCAGTGTTGGTCATGTCCGCCTACTCGGCCATTATCTTGTTAAAGGTTGCGGCTCTGCCCCTGGTCAATTATATTCTACTCACATTGGATAACCAGCTCCTTCGCAATCCGAAAATCTCAAATCAACTCATCGGGACCACCGCGCAAGATATTCATCAACTCATCATCGAGACCGCAGATGCATATCAGGATGCTGCACAACTGTCTCCTGAGGCTACGTCATGTGCATACCACGCTCGCTTTTTGCGGTACCTTGTGTCCAATGATTCCTCCAAGCCACGGCGGTCAGAAGATGATCATCATCACCACCACCGTGAAAACGGCGTTCATCTGGATCCCCGACTTCCCGGTGCGTTGTGCTCCTTTTCCGATCACGGCGTTCTTCCGCCTAATATTATCCACCAACGTAGGTCCGCCAAGTTCTCATATATCAGTCCCATCACCTCAGTATCCCCAGTCATTACCTCCGGTTCACGAGTCACCCTTTCACTTCCAGGCTTCGTCACACATGGCTGTCGCTGAACCTCCCGCCATGCGCGAAGACGAATATGTGGCCCAGCCCGCGCCGACCAGGAATGCATTCACCACCAGTACCGTTCCCGTTAATTCGGAGGTCCCAGGAAATTATCATTTGCAGCCTCCGCCGCCGCCGCACGCGTCGGAGCTTGATGCCCACTACTGGAAGAACATGTTTTTGGAGCTCGGGTTCGGGGAGAGTGGGGAACCACATAATTTGCAGCCGCCCGGCTGTCCTGATGGCAGGCAGATGCAGCAGCACTATGCGGATGCCAATCATCATCAGATGCATCCACACCTGCAGCCTCAGCAACATCCACAGAACCACCAACCCCACCAACATCAGCAACTTCAGCAACATCCACAGAATCACCAACTTCAGCAACATCCTCAGAACCACCAACCCCATCAACATCAGCAACATCCGCAGCACCAGCAACACCAACACCATCCGCAACACCATCAACACCAGCACCAGCATCAAGCCCACATGCCGTATCAGCAGCAGCAGCAGATGCATCAGACCTCCCAGTCCAATGGCTATGGTCGGTGAAACTTTACCCTTCGATCTTGTTCATCCTTGCTGTATGTACGAGTACTTACAATCATTTCACTTTATTCTTTCCTATTTTGTATGCTTTTTGTACTCTTCCCAGACTGATCCCTATTAGCCACAACTTTGCAACCACTGTCCGTCCTCTGGTTGTTTTATTTAATTTTATATAGTGACCTGCTCCAAAATATATGTACTACCCTATGATGTAAATAGGATGGCGCAGACCGGATTCCGCGACTCGCGACGCCTTCAAGATTCAACACCGATAGAGAAGATAGAGAGCGAGCGTCCGACGGCGGCGGCTATGCGAGGAATGCCGGCGAGAGCAAGGAAATCGAAAGTTCTCACGAGATGCGGTCGGGGAAAGAGGTTGAATGCCGTTGGCTGAGCGAGTACGTAATTGACGTTGTGGAGGTGGATGACAGCGCCTTTGGTTGGCGAGTGTGAAGAGATGGCAAAGTAATCCGGGTATGTTGGACACCACCTAACACATGTCAGTCTCGCGTCCGTTTACCAAAGGAAGAGAGGCTAAACCTGAATTGATGGCCCCCATCTGGAAAGCTGATCCCAGAATTGGACGGCTTTCCTCCCCGGAGCTGGGAGATATCCCAGACGGCGAAACGGGCGCCGTAAACCGCGCCGATTCTGCAACAGATGATGACGTTAGGGATAGATTCCGATAGACGGACGGACGGAATGCAAGGATGATGCCGACTCACATGTCAGTTGTGTCCCTGCGCCAATCAGCCGATGCCGACCACTGAGACTTGAACCCCGTAGCGGATGCAGACAGGGCTAAAGGCTCCACGAGTTCGATGACGCTCGAGTTTCTCAGCCCGTTGTCCTGTGGATCTGAGCGCCAGTCGGTCAAGAAGATGGATCCGCGCGAGTCTGCGACGAGGAACTCTTTGCTGGTGGAGGGATGCGAACGGATGGTGGTTAGTGGATGTGAGAATTGGATGACGTATGCTGTGGGCTGGGGACGGGGTGGCGGTGAGGGTGCTTCGACGGGGGAGTGGGGAGGGGAGGGGCGGCCGGATGGGATGTCGACGGTGGGATGGAGATCCCAGACCATGAGCATTTTGTCGTCTGGTATAATAATATTAAGCCATGGGGAAATTTCTGAGGTGTTTCTTTTTGTTACCTGAGACGGTGGCGACGTAGCGGGCACTGTCCTCGCTCCGTCCACCGCAGAATGACATGTCGTTAATTTTTCCATGGTGTCCGCTGAGCCCACCGCCAAAGGGAAAGACGGATTCGTCGGCTGAAGGTGATTTAGTGAGGAGGTGCAGCCCGAAATCGGCAGCGGCGACGGCGAGCCTGAGCGTGTGAGCGTGTGAGTGTGCGTGTACTGATGTTGTTGACTTTCATATGGCTTACTCGATGAACCAGCTGTCACTGGAAGCGGGAGAGACGGTCGCGGAGGACCATGCGATGGCAGTTATGCGCGAGCCGATGTGGAAGGACGCGAGGAGGTGGCAGGCGGTGTCTGTCTGTCGGGCGTCAGTGAGTGTGGGCGTGTTGGAAGCCAAGAGGGGAACACACGACTTGAACGACCTCGACGGAGTGTTCGCCACCGATGGCGACGAGGTCAGTCGCATCGTCGTTGCAGCAGGCGCGGAGGGCGTAGATGACGGTAGGGTGGGTGTGTTGGAGGTCCATTCGAGAACTATTTTGACGTGTTTTTTTATCTCCATGAGCAACGTTCGTGGACCCAATCCGTGGCTGCTCGTCGCTCTCTCGATATCCTCCTTTGTCGCCTTCGCCGCCGTCCTCAAAACCCGCGAGACAACGAATCCTGCCTCTCGCCAGCCCCGCCAACTTGACCATCCTCTCGTCCCTTCTCGCCACAACGACACAGACAAGAACATCCAATGATACCCCCCAGCACTGTCGATAAGGCCCTCGTGTTCGATCACACAAAGGTCACCGTCATATTCGTTCTCGGTGGTCCAGGCGCTGGTCAGCGGTGATCATCATCTGTGACTCGTCTCACTTACCGTCGCGTTTCAGGCAAAGGCACCCAATGCGGACGCCTCGTCGAGGACTTTGATTTCTGTCATCTTTCAGGCAAGACCTTTATGAGCCCTATTCCTCGTTCAGTCACCGGGATTTACGCCAGCATGTCGCAGCTGGTGATCTCTTGCGTGCCGAGCAGAACCGTGAGGGATCTACATACGGCTCGCTGATCCAGGAATGCATAAAAGAGGGCTTGATCGTCCCTAAGGAAGTCACCATTAAGCTACTCGAGAATGCCATGGCGGAGGTCATCAAGGAGAATAGACCTGGAGAAGGGTGGCAAGCAGGACGTGCGCGATTCTTGATCGATGGCTTCCCTCGAAAGATGGATCAAGCGCTCGAGTTTGACGAAACAGTTCGTTTCCTCGCTTCATTGCGTATTGAAGAATCCCTTGTTCACCGGTGATCAGGTCTGCCGCCCTGCGGTTGTGCTCTTTTTCGACACGACGGAAGAAGTCATGCTGAAACGCCTCCTGGTGCGAGGAAAGACTAGTGGACGCGAAGACGATAATGTAGAGAGTATCAAGAAGCGCTTTCGTTTGTGTTCCTCCTTCCTATTGTCTATCCTACTCTGACCTGGCGCAGGCACGTATGAAAGCGATACCAAGCCCGTCTTCAGGCACTATGAGGACCTTGGGAAGCTTGCAAAGGTATGTCCTGCGACCGTCTAGGATATCGTTATTAACTCCATGCTAGGTGGACAGCACTGGTTCCGTCGAGGAAGTACACAAGCTTGCCAGTAAAGTTGTCGTTGACGCACTTTCTGGCAAGTATTTGTTAAACTAGAGAACGTAAATTGATTTCATGGAAAGTACTGTACGTTCGGGACATAAACGATTCTCTTTCTAAGCGTAGACTGCAAAACCCGCATTGCTCTCTGGCAAAGCAGCTGAACAAACAGCCCGGCCACCTTTCTCGATGCGTGATATGGCTCCATCAGAACACAGGAGGTGTGCGTCTTCATCGAGATCGTCCTAGAAAATAACCTTTGGATGAAATGACCACAGTTTCAGAAAGGAAAGACCTACTGGAGCCCACTCCCACCCTCCGCAACGCACATATTCTACAACTGCTGGGCCACTAGCATTTTCGACAATGTTTCCTTCATCGTCATATCCCAGATCTATATGGGACCCCTTCTTGTATACAGCACCAAGTACTGCCCAGAGCTTGTCCCTGAAGGTAGTCCTAGTCTCAGGATTGTCCGAGTCGAGAGAGGGATCTCTTAGGGGACGAACAATAACGATCTCACACGACGCCTCGGTGGACGGTATCGTTCTGGACAGTGGTGAAATTTCAAAGGCCGGCTCCAAACGGTCCACATTCACCGTTGACAGAAAGTACACAAACGGGCCGTCGAGGTCGACGATTGGATCATCCCAGGTGGATTCGGGATGGTCGACGAAAGATTTCGTGGTGGGGTCGTAGATCTGCACGACTCCAGTAGCGGATGCGGGATGAAGTTTGGCGGAACTGTTGTACCACTTTGTGCTGTTCTGCGTGGCTGCAACCTTGAATCTGTCTTGTTGCGTTAGAGAAGCCCTTTCGGCCGGGCGATGATACGCACCTTTCCATTCCGGGGATTTCGCTCCTGAGGCTCTCGGAATCGTGCAAAATAGAGGCATGTAGAGAGGTAGACATGACGACAGTTGAGACCGTGAACTTAGGCTGCTTCTTCACGTTTGGAGGAGGTGATAGGGTTCCGATGGCGACTCGCAGTGGAATGGGAGAGCAAGAATCAATGAAGGACTGCACCGATTGACATCTATAAGCTGTATCGGTGTATGCAGATGGATCGCCTTTTGGCGGAAACAAGGAGGAAAAGAGTGCGTTCGCCGTGCCACAGGGTACGAGGATGAAGAGAAGACGTGAGTGTAGGCGTCCAGCTCTCGATCCCTTGAAGGTGGTCCTGGAAAGGTGATTGACGATCTCGTGCAGGGTGCCGTCGCCAGACCCGAGGACGACGGTGACTTCTCCCGAGGTCGATTCGAGAAAGTCGACGAGGATCTCGCCGGCATGGCCAGCATGCTCTGTCCCGGCGAGCTTATCCACGGTGTGCCCGTGTTGGGCTAGCAGGGGCAAGACGTGGTCGTCGAAGAAGGCTCTGGCGGTGCCGTCACCGCATACGGGGTTGTATATGGCGATGAGGGGCATATCGGAGGGGAGCGGTGAGTTCGGACGGTGGCATAACTGTGATCAACCATCATGTCGCGATCTCCCGTCTTCAAGTCGTTCACCCTCGCTCTCGTGCAACTGGGCAACATCGGGGCAGACAAAGCCGCCAACCTGAAGCATGCGCGCGAGATGATTCGCAAGGCCGCTGGAAGGCAGGGCAAGAAGCCGGACCTCATCGTCCTCCCCGTTCGTCGATCTCTTCGCATCTGGCATTTCGTTGCATCGTCAAACCGTCACAGGAATGCTTCAACTCTCCTTACGGCCATGTCCACTTCCCGGTGTATGCGGAGAATATTGGGTATACCCCTGGAAAGCGGTACGATCTGTCGACGAGCGAGAGTGAGAGCGTCAAGATGCTCGCCTCCGCCGCGAAGGAGGTCGGCACATGGCTTATTGGAGGTATGACGTTCATGGCTCGACTCCAAGCTGCGGCCTCTTATCATCCATAGGCTCCATACCTGAACGCGATGTTGCCACGAACAACGTCTACAATACTTGTACCGTCTACAACCCGAATGGTATGAGATTCTGGCCTCCCCCATGCACCGGTGTTGAGCCCCTTCAGGCGATCTCATTGCGACCCACCGCAAGGTTCATCTTTTTGACATTGACATCCCGGGCAAGATCACATTCAAGGTTGCAAACTATAACCGTTGAATCGTGATAGTCATTCAATGTGGACTACAGGAGAGCGAAACCCTGACTGGCGGTACGACCATGAACTTTTTCGATACCGGTATGGCAGTCCGTTCTTGTGGTCATTTTATTCGACTGACAGAGTGCTCGATGAGACTTTGCGCGCATCGGACTTGGTATCTGCTACGACATTCGTTTTCCGGAGCTGGCCATGATATCGGCGCGTCAAGGTGGATATTGGCTGTTACCGCCTGCAATATCATAACATGCGTTTCGTAGGCTGCCATATTCTGGTATACCCCGGGGCCTTCAACACGACAACTGGGCCCCTCCATTGGGAGCTTTTACAGCGAGCGAGGTAAACCTGCCGCTAGATCATCAGCGACGGCTTTCTGACGCGCTTCGCAGAGCCGTCGATAACCAGATATATTTCTCCATGTGCAGTCCTGCCCGTGACCCTAGTGTTGCTTACCAGGCTGTGAGCTTTTGTATTGTTTCTATTGTGTCCATCCTCAAGTCTTGGTAGTATGGTCATTCCATGGTGGTTAACCCGATGTGTGTTCTCCTGCTATGAAATTACTTCTTCTTGCTGATCATGTCAGGGGAACCATTCTATCCGAGGCATCGGAAAGCGAGGAGATTGTGTATACAGATATTGGTGAGCTCGGGTATCGTGTCTTGTTTTTTGTCATGTTGATGATTTTCCCGCAGAACCGACGGTGATGGAGGCAGCTCGGGCGGGTATTCCAGTGACGGTGCAAAGACGGTTCGACGTGTATCCGGATGTGAGCGGGAGCGGCAAAAACTGAAGTGAATTTTGTTTCCGGATTGATAAATTTCCCGATTTGTAAATGTTGTGGAACCGTGTAGATGGTTGTAGAATGATCCCATTTGTAAAAGCGATCACCTGCCACACAGCACTCTGCACCTCACCCTCTCTTTTAAAGCATCCCTCCTACTCATTCGTCCTCGTCTGACCTCTTTTCACTCACCATGGTCAAAGAAACGTCCGTTCAAACACCCCATTCAGAAATCCCGAGTCTCACTTTTTTTCACAGCAAATACTACGACCTCTTGGAAGTTCCACCAAGCGCTTCAGATATTGATCTCAAGAAGGCTTATCGAAAGAAGTCAGTTTTCCTTTGTTCAGACTATTACGGCCTCCAATGAGACCTTTTCAGGGCCCTCCGCTTGCACCCCGACAAAGGCGGTGACCCAGAATTGTTCAAGGAAGTGACTCATGCGTCCGTCTTTCCTTCCTGCGCTGGCCTGTCCATCGTCCTGATAAACGTTCAGATACGAAGTTCTGTCAGACAGCCAAAAACGTGAAGTCTATGATGTGAGAGGAGAAGCAGGTCTTAATGAGCAAGGTGGAATGGGTGGAATGGACCCTCAGGTGTGCCCAACAAACAGTCTTTTTACAAAGTGGACTCCCTCAAACCCTGTTTAGGACCTCTTCAGTCAGCTATTTGGCGGTGGCGGTGGAAGTTTCTTCGGAGGAGGAAGCGGCGGTCGATCCCAGGGACCACGCAGGACCAAAGACCTCGTTCACCGTGTGCATGTCTCTCTTGAAGATCTCTACAAGGGCAAGACCACCAAGCTCGCATTGACGCGGAACCTCATCTGTGGAAAATGCAAAGGGAAGGGGGGAAAGGAAGGGGCTGTGAAGACTTGTCACAACTGCCACGGTCGTGGCATCAAGGTCACTCTGCGGCAGATGGGTCCCATGATACAGCAGATACAGGCACCCTGTGATGAGTGTTCGGGAACGGGTGAGGTGATTAACGCGAGGGATCGTTGTTCGCAGTGCAAAGGCAAGAAGGTCATGCCGGACAAGAAATTTTTGGAGGTGCATATCGACAAGGGGATGACGGGTGGCCAGACTATCCAGTTCAGGGGCGAGAGTGACCAGTCCCCGAATGCGGAAGCGGGTGATGTGGTTATCGTCATCGAGGAGAAGCCACACGACCGGTTCAAGCGAAAAGAAAACGATCTTATTATCGAGGTTGAGATAGATCTGTTGACGGCGTTGGCGGGGGGACAGCTTTCGATTAAACACCTCGATGACCGTGCTCTCATCGTCCAACTTGAACCTGGAGAGGTCATAAAGCCTGGTGAGTCTTGCTCGTAACACGTGTTATATTGGAATCTCATCGCTTTTTTGCAGGTGATCTGAAGGTCATTCATGGTCAGGGAATGCCTTCACAAAGGCATCATGAACCTGGTGACATGTATGTCAAGATCGATGTCAAGTTCCCGGACGTGATGGATCCCAGCTCAATTCCGATATTGGAGAGGGCGTTGCCCCCTCGCAAACCTATGGAGACTTTTGAGAAAAGCGTCTTGCTCGAGGAAGTTCATCTGGACGATGTTGATACCCGGTCGAGTGCAAATGGAGGGTTTGGAGGCGACGATCGCATGGAGGAAGATACAGGCGAGCCGCGGGTGCAATGCGCCAACCAGTGACCCCGTATTATTCGAACGCTTGTGTGCTCTCGAACTGCATCCTTAGATTTCTGCCTTCAGTCTTGTATCGTTACATTCGCTACAGGTACACTCATTGTTATAATATCTACGGTCTTCAGTCCCAACTTGTCTAGAATGAGATCTCGTTCACTTGCTGTCGAAACGAGGCAAAATGGAATGGGTACCGTCGGATTCGCTTTGAACGTTTCGTACAACTCGCGGTTGAATAAACTGACTTCAGTTTCGTTTTCTAAGCCAGGATGAGAGCGATGATAATGTTGGTTTTCGAATACTCACCAAATGAAAGGTCGACTAGTGCTCTTGAATCGTCGTCGAGGATCCAGTCATCGTGTTCAAGATTTATGATGAGATTGGATGTCTGGACGGGACGAATAGCGACCAGGTAAATGGTGCTCGAGCCAAAGGGATGATTGTCAGACCTTGGCGCCATGAGCTTTTGTATAGAGTTTCATGGTATCTACGAACGAGTCAATTCATGGCTTTGAGAAGATCTAATCTCGACCGACCAAGCGCGACATTGCGATATGGTTTCCATCCTGGCTGAGTGAGCACAGCTACGAAGTTGGGAGGTAGAATCCCCGGTCAGTGTTCTGGTCTGTGTTTAGTATTACCTTGTCGAGCAATGTCCTTGAGCTGGCTGACCGTTGTCGTTTCGAGATTGATGTTGTGGAGGACGAGGCTCCGCTCGGTGCGGTATTCGAAAGATTTTATAATGCGGACGGTGAGCGTTGCGGATGTCTTTGGGAGTGCGACGTTGGTGAGGGTTTCGGACATGAGTGTTTTTTGAGAGTTTACGTCGATGAATAACTCACACCAATGTCATCCGCGTCCGTCGTGGACGACGCCCAAACCACACGCAGAGATCCTCGCTCGCTGACGAGCCTGTCTGATATCCTGTCCTGCCTGGCTACGCTTCAATCAGAGGAAGCAGAGCTCGCGAATTCGTTGACCGACTTGCTCAATGCCCGGGAGCCCATCATACGGTCCCTCGGCCGCCTGAACTCGCTGGTTCCCCAGATCGACGAACTCGACCGCGAGGCGTCCCTTCTTTCTGACAGAGTATCCAACACCGCAAAGACCGCGGAAAGAGTCGGCGGACGCGTCCGCTTGCTCGACGATGAGATGGGGCGTGTGCGCGAAGCTGCAGACCGGGTCGGGCAGGTCATGGAGTTGAAGGTGCGTCACCCAGCGTTCTCGCATCTCCGGCGTCTGTCCTCATTCTGCTAGTCTTCTCTCGCAGATCTACAGTCGGCTATTGACTCCCAGGATTGGGAGTCTGCGACGCGACATTGTGCTAGAGCGATGTCTGTCCCGTCGGAGGTTATCTCGGGCCAATTCGCGGAAACTACCGTCGTCAGTCCATCTACTTCGTTCATACTCATTCTCTTTCTCATGCACAACGGCAGCCCACCTCCGAGAGTCATTTACCCCCAGTGCAGACACTGCAGTTGGCGAGGGAAAAACTCCTTGACATATTCAGTCATAATTTCGAGCAAGCTTCGAGGTCCCGCGATTCTACCGCTACGACCCGTTTCTTCAAATTATTTCCTTCAATTGGTTGGGAGAATGAAGGTCTCGATGCCTATGCGAATTTCGTGGTCGACCTCGTCCGCGTTAGAGCTCCTTCCACAGCAAAAAGTAGGCTCGAAATAATGTGTACCAAACTTTTACTTATTGAGAAAATGGCTACAGCTTCATCTCCGTTGTATTATATCACAGCACTGACTGCGTTATTTGAGGGCGTTGCTATGATCATAGATCAACATCAACCCGTGGTGGAAAAGTACTATGGCCCTGGAAGAATGCGGCGTGTCCTCAAAACACTGCTGCAGGAATGTGATCGGGTAACGAAAGGCATTGTTGACAAATGGGAGGAGGAACGATCTATGAAACGCAAGGTAAATTGCTTTCCTGTCCTTTCCGTGAATTTCTAACAGGTCTTTTTAGCTGTCAGATGTCCTGGACAACCCTCCAATACCCATGTTTTCGTCCACTAATCGACGCGTTCCATCTTCCACGAATCCTGAGGAAGCCATTGTCGATCCTCGAGAGATTGATAAAGTTTTGTCAGAGGTGGCGGGAATGGTTGGGCGATGGAGTTTGTTCAGGAAATTCTTGGCCGAATCTCTCAGTGTAAAACCCGTCTTCCTCGACTCCAAATTTCGGTGACCAGATCCCTTTCTTCCAGGACCGTTCGGCGGGGATTGAGAAGGCAGACCCCCCAAAGCCTGAGGAACAATTGACAGAGACGCCTGAAACGAACGATCTTGATTCTACCGAATCTTACCGGCTCTTCGAATGGTTGATGACTACATATTGCATTCCACTCGAGCTCTGGTATGTCCGAACGAGCGTTGACAAGGTAATCATCGCGTCCTGTCGTCTCTTGCACCCATCTTGACCTTGGTGGCAGGCCCATCGTTTATCCGAGCCAGATTTCTCCCAATCGCCTCCGTTGACCACGACTCCTGACGACGTATTCTACATTTTGAAAGTAGTAATCTCGCGTATACTCAATACAGGTTCTCTCTCTGGCGTGGAACGAACTTTTAACCAGCTCCGAGTCGCCATGGAAAGGGATTATATCGGTGTTATAAAGAAGAAACTGGACGACGTCTACCGCTCAGCTGGGCCGCCGACTTCTGTGGCCAGAGAAAGGGAAAATCGGATTGCATTCATGGTAAGCGTGGCTAGTGGGTGCCGATTCGTCTCTCTAAACTATTTCAGACGATGCTGAACGATCTTGACACCTCCGCTTCACACATGGAACGCCTAATGAACGACCTTATTGGAGGCCAAACCATCACACAACACTTTACGGAGAACCAACAGCATTTGATTCAAGAACAATTGACGTCCTTTTCGACAGTGGTTGCAAAATTTCGTTCGACGGCGAAAGTCAGTGCATGCATTTATCAGTAACGGGCTCACTCTGACTTTCATGCAGGTGGGAATAGAGCAACTTTTCAATCAACTGTTGCGGCCTAAACTGCGAACCTTGATTTCCGATGTGTACAAGGACGTTTCCTATATGTTGGATGAGGAGTCGTATGCGAATGCCGAGTATTACGATATCGTTCGCAAAAGGTTTGTGAAGAGTTGGGAAAGTCTACTGGATGGATACAAAGTGTGTAGGTCCAAGGTTCCAAGTTATTTTCCTTGTTGATGGGGCGCAGGATTCGTTCACGGATAGCAACTTCCGGGTGTTCTTTGGACTTACCCTGGATGTGGTTCTGAGACCATGGGAAAAACTGATGGTGACCTTCAGATTTACCGAGGTATGTTTTGAATGAAACCGCGGTTCGCTTGCTGCTCACTTTCACAGTTGGGAGCTATTCGTTTTGATCGTGATCTGAGGTCCATCACGACATATCTGGCTTCTCAGACTGCCTTCGGGGACGCACGCGAGAAGTTTGTCCGTCTGCAGCAAATATCGACGTTGCTAAACCTCGACAGTGTAAGTGATGTTGCAGTTTTTCCTGGTATATTTATTTTGAACATTACTGCAGGAAGAGGATGTCGACGAATTCTACAACAGCTCCGGTATCACTTGGAAACTGACCTTGAGCGAGGCACGCAGCATTGCAGCCCTCAAATATTGAGGATCTCACCACATGAAGAGCCATGACCTATCGCTATAAAACCCACACAGCTCCTACAGTCTACCATCCTATGACTTCCGTAGCGCGTCTAATCTGGCTTGCAATGCATCTTCGTCTGACATGCCTCCTGCACCTGATCCCTGATTCGGAGACTTATCATCCCCAAGACGCGGTGGGTTTCCCAGGGATTCTCCGATAGCCACAGGTTGTCGATTTGTGAGCGGCGAGGTTATTGTAGTGACACCGGTTGGAGCATCTGTAAGCTGGTGGAAATCAGCACTAGGTCGAGCGAAGAATGGGACGAAGAATCAAACCTGATGTGCCAGACTGACGCCAATCTCATCCAGTACTTCCTTCAAGATCTTATCGCCTTCCTCTTCCTCGTCCTCCTCCTCGTTCATGACTTCATCGACCGTTTCCGACATCATGGTCTCTTTCATGTCCATCATTGAACTCTCTTTCTCGAAGTCATTCATTATTTTCTGGATGCCGGGGAGATTAAGACCTCGATTCATGGAGGCCATGGCCTAGGTCGAAGGGTTCAACTGAATGGGTCTGTAGATAATGTAACGATGAGCCTTACGCGAGTGGCTCCACGCATTGCCTCTGCCATCTGCTGGTTGCTCCGTAGGGTTTGTATTCGGAGACCGACTGCTTGTAGTTGAGTGCGCATCTGATGGAACTTTTGGACGTAACGTCGAGTCCGGACAAGATCCTTGGCCATGACTTTGCATGCATTCTAGAGATGGGACATTGTACACCCCTAAGGTGAGATCTACGGAACGCGTACCATTTGGCCAGCCTTTGCGCTCTTCTTGATGTCCATTATGAGTTTCTTCTCGCTTTGCTCCAACTTGGTGCGTTCCCGATCGAGTTCTCGCTGGGCTTTGGTGAGCGAGCGTTGGTGCTGGCGCAAGCGTTCCGCTGGAGTGACGGTGCGGCCGAATAGGGTTTCCTGGAAGAAGGGTTAGACCATGGTATAGAGAGTACAAAGGGAACATACAATGATATTCATGGTGGAAGAAGTGAGAACTGCGGACTCCGGAGTGGTGCTGTCCGCACGGCGGTTTACAACATTTACACTTTTCGCTACCGTCCATGTCCGACTCGTTGCTTCAAGTCGGCTCTCAGTGTGCCCATCCAGCTTGCAGTCAAATTGACTTCCTTCCTATCGTTTGCCGATGCAGCAAGTCTTATTGCAGAGCCCATATATCCACAGAAGCCCACCAGTGTACCGTTGATCGAGCCGATCCATTCCATCCGTCTCGCCCAGGCGACAAACTCCACCGCTGCGCTGCCGAGAACTGTACTAAACCCAGTCTTCATTACTCGACTGATAGCCCAAACCCTCCAACGTGCCTGCAATGTCAGAAATCTTTCTGTGCCGAGTGAGCATGATAATAATATTTGGTCCCTTCCTTGACTTTAGTTGACCCTCACTGGTACCTACCAGTCATCGACATTCGAACTCTCACTCATGTCTAGTCCAAGACACCCAGTCGGCAGAGAAAAGCACCGCGGCTCGAGCTTTATTGGCCAAGAATTTCCCCTCGTCGTCCAAGAACTCTAAACCCATTCATGCCAGGGCTGCCAAAGTGCCCACCGATCCCCTTAAGCTTGCACAGTATCGCAAGGTCGAACTCATGAAAATGCGGCACCGCGCTGCAGCTGGTGATTCAAGAATTAATTCATCATCATCGGTTCCCATAGATCAGCGCATACATTTGAAGATATTGGTGGACGACATCGAGAAGGTCTTTTGGTTCCACAAGGTATGTAAATACATAACCCTCCTACAGGCGAACGCTGACATGGGGATCAGTCAATGGTCACTGGCAAGGTGCTCGACTCTCTCGCTAGCCAGATGAACATGAGATCATCTGATGAATCTGTGGGTTATATTTCATGAACTCGAGCCTGAACTCGCCTTGATCAATGTCATGGGGAAGCCGCTCGAATTGCTGGATGCAGCAGATGCGCGTGTTCTACGGAATGATAAACCGATCTCGGAAGAAGTTGAAGATGGGGCTACGGTGCTTATCTCGAGAATTAGGAGGGATTGAGCTCGCTCAATGAACGGGATCATAAGGCATAGTAGTCCTTGATTACAACAGTGCGAGTAAGGCTATAATCCAGCAGTGCGGCGTGTACGATATGCAACGACAAAAAGAGACCTGTCTAAGAGTAGAAGAAGTTGACTATGAAACCAAGGCGGCCAGGCGTCTCAAGTGTGACACATTAAGGTATGCGGGGACATAAGTCTCTAAACCAGACACTTCGCGGGGTAAAGGCAGTTCGTAGGGTCCCACTTCCTCCGTTTCCGGTGAGAGAAGTAGGTGGTCATTTCGGTCATTAGCTTGAACTCGCGATGCGACAACACGCAAGATCTCGGGTGAGATTGGGTTCTGTCAAGCCTTCATGAGCATCTTGTCAATATCCGTGACACGAGCAATTCACCTCGTAATCAGCGACATAGTAATTCGTACACATGCGCTGTATTTGCATAGGACTCAGCATCCAGCAGACATCGTAAATGATTTCGATGTCGGCGGCGGTAGCCTGCAAGGCTATTAGCTTGACATCGCTACAACACATATTGGGTCCCACCTTTTTCAACTGTAGTAGTTTCGTTGCCTGCATCAAGTGTTCCAGCTGAAGAGTTCCCTCCGGCATATCGTGAGATTTACACCATTCTTCTATCCGTGTAATATTGTACTGAATTTGCATCGCTGGAAGAAGTTGAAAGAAAGTTATTGAGCAACATAGAACGTGCTCACCTCGTTTCCAAGAAGAGAAGTTCCGCCGCATTAATAAGTCATTAAAGCTCGTAACACCGATGAGCTTTAGGAGTTCGGTGACGACTTGATGTACAACCGACTCCTCCATGTAATAGCTCTTCAGGCTCTTCCATACCTTGTTGAGTAGATTCAAAATGTCGTCCATGCTGAAGGCTGGCTGGGTGTTCGAATTCATGAGACGGTTGAATAATCGACCACCACCATCACTCGTTATGAAGCCCGGTAGCGACTGGCTTTCAATCAGAGCGGGAATGACCATCTTCGACAGTTTCTTCTTTGTTTCCAACATCCATGTGTGGTAGATGTTGTACTCCAAGCTGTCGAGATCGTGTTTGACCACCGATACAAGTCGTTCATAATCGTTCCACTCGAATTGCCGCACTGCGTTCTCTTCCCCGGGACCTATGCCTTGAAGCATGTCACTTTCTGCCACACATATGAAGGACAACATCTCGTGCACGTTCGATAACCAAAAAATGCCAGGAACGATAGCTTCTTCTCCGTTGAACGACTACGGGCACTATCAGTTCATGTTCATACGGTACATAATGAACAGGACAGACCATAACATGCGCTTGGATCGTCTGCATGACATTTGCCAAAAATCGTTCACTTTCTTGAATGAGTCCATACTTCCACATCTCATTGGTAACTAGACTGATGAGATTTGCAGGGAACAGAATCTCTTTGACGGCAGAAGGGTTGTTGAGACTTGGAGCTGGAATTTTAAGGCCACGGATGAGACCATCGAGAACATCCTCATCTAAACGGCTGGAATCTTGCATGAGACGTATCTTCTCCTCAGCCGGATCATCAAAGTCACGTATACCAGACAGGCCATTGACCTGGCGGTATCGCAAGGTATCCTCGCCGTTGTAAGCAACGGAAACAGCGCGAGGGTTCATGGCTTGACTCTTCTTGACGTCCATTAAGAGTTCATCTGTTGAAGTACGGTAATCTGGGGGTGTAGTGGCGAAGACTCCTGCAGAGCTATGTCTGCGTTGGTGACGGTTTCCGGAAGTACCTCCATGACCATTGACACTGCCGTTGGCAACCCCATTAGTCTCTAGACGCAAGGCGGGTGCAAACGTCGGGGATGAGGGGGGTTCAAAGCGCGACCCACGAGTCAAAGCGCTCAGTGCATTGGACCGATTGAGTTGCTCCCGAAGACTGCTGACTTCGTTTTTGAGTGTCATAATGACAGAGCTATCCTCGTGATTCCGAGGAGGCCCTGCATCCATGGCTCGCTGCTGCAGTTCGAGCTGAGTAGCTTGGCGGATTAGGTCGTCCGTCAATTTCGAGATAATTCGTTCCTTCTCCGATGCTAGCGCGATAGCTTCTTCCAGTCGTTTTTCCACATTTGCCTTGGCCTGCAAGAGCTCGTCCCGCCGAGAAATCTCGGCCTCAGCAGCAGACAAAGACGCTTGGGACTGTTTGGCACGATTGTCCGATTCCTCATGGCGGTTTATCCATTGCTGTAATTGTTGTTCGAGCTCCGTCAGCTGCGCCTGCAATTCCTTCTTCTCTTCTGTTCGCTTTTGCAAGTTCTGTGTCAGCTCCACGACTTTGTTTTCCAGCCTGTAGGATATTTCCTTGAATTTAGAGACCGAACGAGCTTCGGCTTTCAAGGTCTTTAGCTGTTTGCGAGCCAGACGACGTCGGAGACAGGATTGGAGATAAATGACGTGCTTCACGTCAGACCGGAAGAATCGCCGCACGAATCTGTCCATCATTCTCAGCGTGGATGTCACCCAAAACAAGTAAAAAAACCACGCACACTCCGCGTATAAGACTTTGAAGGAGAGTAGCTGCCCGTTCCTTCTTTTCGCGTACATAGAATTGCCTGGCTTGGAGACCACGCACACCTGAAAAATCACGCAAGCATGAGGAATGGCGGTTAAAATCTGCACCACTACTTACGGCTCTGGAACAAGACAATCGTCCGCCTCGTGTCCAAGAAATGTTTCCGTTGGATGAACCGCCTGAAACCCGTTTGGAGACGAATGGCAGAAACCTCTCGCCTGATTGACTCTACAAGTCTCTTCGCCAAGATACCACGCCACCACGTTTGTATTTTAATCGTTGCTCGTCGAAGTTCTTGGTATTTCTTTACAGCCATGCGCCTGCGCATGTTCTTCTGGACAACGGTGACCATGGCATTGAGTCGATCTGAGCGCAACGACTCCAAGGCTGCTAGCATGCCAGCACGGAAGAAGATCTTTGTCAGACCATTTTGGTACATGGTGGGGTCGGCTATCGTCCGGTCAAGGATCGTGGTGCAAAGACTTCGGAGATCCATGGACTGTATCATGGGCTGCCACTCCTTCGAAGGGATGAGCATATAGTATCTATAGAAAATTTAGACCTTCCGCAACAGGCCAGCCGAAAATATTTGAACACACCGTTGAGCAAACTCCTCATATATCCATCGCGTCGGATACCCAGCACAACTGATACGAATTGTCTCCAAAACACCACAAGCTCTTAACTGGCCTAAAACCTGCTGAGGTTGGAATTCCCATGGCTTCTTTTGTTCATTTGGCTTGATACACCTGATGTAATGGACATTGGTCACGCTGAGTGTCTCCATGAGGGTAATCAACGAAGCCTTGAATATGGATCCTTGCGTGGGTCGCTTGGTCGCCGCTCCTCCCGGGCGTTTTGTAGTATTAACGGTCGGAGAAGTTTGTGTGACAAAGGATGAGCGCCCTGGGTCGGGTATGACAGAAGAGCGGCGCGATCCTGCACTTCCGGAATCGGAGAATGCGGGAGATCCAGGGTGTGGACTATCCGGAGCCCTTGTCGAGTTCAGGGCTGCATCAAGGACCTCCCTGAGGAACGGATTTTTGGTGGACGCAAGAAGAGCCATTTGCTCGTCGGGGACTGTGTCGCGATTTTTCTCCAAGAATCCTTCCGCTTCATAGGTGACATCCAGCGCATAATGGGCAATAGTGAATGCCGAGTTTCCGAACCGTGGTTTTTTATACACGTTTTTAAACTCAGGTTTGGGCAGTAGTTGATTATGGAGCTTTTGAAGGAATGCAGCATCGGTTCCAGCGGGCAGGCGTGACTCGTCGTCTAGCAGTGCCAGTACACCTAGTTTTCCTTCGATAACGTCGATGCAAGGTTGGTTGTCGGAGAAGTCAATGAATGTCCAGTTAATTTCCTCTTTGAGATATTCCTCTTGCTCGAGTTTGAACACATGTGAGTTGAACTAGATCATTCTGTTCAGTAACAGGTGTTTTTAGGAGGAAAATGGTACGTACCTCCTGCTGCAATTTCTCATTGGCATAATTGATGCTAAATTGTTCGAACGAGTTCTGAAGAGTTGCTTCAGTTCAGAAACAAAAGTTGATTGGAAAAGCTCAACCTTCTGGAAGTGTTCGAACCCATAGATATCTAGCACGCCAATGAACATCTCGGCACGTTCAGCAGCATCCCCATTTTCTCCCGCCAAACTTTCGTTCACAATCGCAACCAGCCATTCGAAAAGACAAGCATAGACGAATTTAGCCACGCTATCTCTGACGACGATCGCTTGCGCAGCGTTGAGAGAGGTTATAATCTTCTCCGATCTGGTGGCAATTTGTCTCTTGACCGTCCATTTCTTGAATTCAGCAAGATTAACCCCAAGAAACCGGGTAGCCAAAAGCAGGGCAGAGTCACTATCGTCTAAAGATGCTTCTGTACGTAGCTGGGTGATTTTGACGTTCCCTAGGTGCAAAAGGGCCGCTAGAAGTCGGAAGACTGCCCATTGTTTTTCAACGCTGATACCGACTGTCGAAAGCGCCTGCTGCGTCGCTCGGAATTCCTCAGCATCGTCAACGCCGTTGATCGGGGTGGAGGCGGGGCCTCCTTGCTTAAGAAAGTGAAACTTGGTTATATCGGTATCGAGTCCAAGGTCTTTCCGTTCCTTCAATGGTGCGCCGGCGCACAATTGATAAAATATGTGGTAATTCCGTTCCGTCGAAGGTTGAAAAACTATCCTGGATCTTTCCAAAAGGTATGTCCGTATTCGTGCACCAACAATTTCTTGCTTGCCATCAAATAGAATCTGTTCAACAATCAGGACCAGTAAGGTCCAAAATTTCTACAGGGAGGTCACATACCTGGATATATTTTCCAAACCGAGACGAATTGTCGTTCCGGGTAGTCTTAGCGTTACCGAATGCTTCCAAGATCGGGTTTGTGGCGAGGATCTGGCGCTCAATTTCACTCGAATCATCCAGGGAAAATTTTGTTTTGGATTTTGGATTTGCGTCAGGAGGATTGACTGAGGCCAGGTAACGCATGATGAATTTCGCCTGTAAGAATATTTAGCCTCAGGCTAACTGAGAGATGTTCGGGTTCTTTACAGATTCGGTCTTTCCTGCTCCACTGAGACGCCGTAAGGGACTTGGTCAAATAGAAGACATGACAGGGCAAAATCACCTCTCTCCAGAAACGATGATAGTTTGACCCATCCCCTCCTTCCTCATGGCAGTATACGCGTCCTCGGCGATCGCGAATAGATGAGGCTCCAGTTCTCCCCGCCGCCTCCCGCTGTAGGCTTGAATGATTTCTGGTCCATAAAGTGTGACTCGTTGGAAAGGATTGACAGCTATCAGCACAATTCCGCTGTAGGTATAGATGCTGTGCTGGGCATAGCGGTTGCGGATTGTGTGCAGCACTACAAAAGATGAGCGGTCCGTTCACCTGAGGATGCTTCACAGGTAGATATACCTGATGGCTCATTCAGATGAGAAAGGGTTGCCAAATCATCAGCGGTTTCTAGCAGCGGGGGGTTGCGTAAAGGTGGGAGGCCTTCTTTCCCGTCCTTGATAGCCTTCCCGGTCGTCTTTACGGTAATCTCCTGCAGCGAGTTAGCCTCAGTCAGCTGACTGGGGTAGATACACGGAAGGAGAAGCTAATTAACCTTGCCTCGTTCGTCAACGAAGACGAGTTTGATGGCATCGTCGGGGCCCTTTGTAACGCTGGAGACCTCTGCTGATATCCAAGCAAGATCCTTGTCCTCAAACCAGACCCGGGTTCCTTTGCTGTAAATATTTTCCGCCATCCCGGTCGAATATGGGAGGAAACTTGTTTGAGAACGTTCGCCCGACCACAGCTCACCACCAGCAGAGTTGCCAATAAGGCGTTGTTGTACCCTGTTGTTCTGCGGCGTTGCATTGCTAAATATCACCTGACTTGGTGGCGACGCGTCGCGTCCAAAACTAGATCGCAAACCCTTGGATTGCGATGGTTCTGTCAGCCTCTTTATCTTCGTACTCTCAAGAGGCGAACAACTCAAAGCCATGATTATCCCCCACATTTCCATCCCCAGAAGTGAGTCAAGATTGCGGCCAATTTCCCCTTGCTTTGGGTCCTGACTTGGGTCTGTCATCCTTAGTCGTGGTCATTATTTCAATTGCTTTTGCTATGATAGCCACAACCGCAGCCGCCTTTTTCCTCTTATCGCTCTCCTTTCGTGTTCGCCGAACATCCCGCCCCGATACGGAGTCCGTTCCGCACACCCGACGCCGCCTTCCGTGCACCCCAGGTTGGAAAAGTACCTTTTCCGATGCGAGCGACTCCGAAACCTCAATACAAATTTCTCCTTCAAATCCCGCGATTTTTGGCTGCCGCGAAGAAAAGGGAGAGGTCCAAGTCACGATAACACCCCCGACACCCGCCAAGCGACGATGCATGTTCGACGAGGACGATCTCTGTAGGTTTTACTGTCAACTGGGTCCAAACCGATTTACACAATGCAACATCGACCAGAATATTGATATTTCAAGATGGAGCGACAGAGGGGATGTTTATATGGTACATGAGCTAGGGAATCCAGATGGGGTAAATATGGTCATGAAAGATGAGAGTCAAGCGAATGTGGACATGATGGGGGATGCAATCCAGGAATAATATCCGACAAGAATGAATCATTAGGAGAGGAACCATAGTCTTGTGCGGCAGAGCTGCATAGCTATGGATTGATTCGTGCACTGGTTCCGGATGGGCTACCAGAGAGAACATCAAGAAAAAAAACCAAGACACGGGATCAAGAGAAGACAGAATCAAAACCTATCCATATCGAAGGACAAGGCGTCGAAGTGAAGGGAGTCGAGCCTCATCTCGTAACTAATGTCCCCTGGGTGAACGCCAGGTGTCGAAATGCTTGGTAGCATGTCTAAAGGCTTTCCTGCGCCTTCGAGATCAAGTTGCAACTGAAATGGTGAAGGTGGCAAGGGTGGTAAAGGTGCCCTTTCCTCTGTCGGGGTATCGGGTCCCAAAGATGACACAGTTGAAGGCCCTGAAGAGTCGCGTGACATGTGGAGAGGATATGAATCTGTGGACTCGCTAGAAAAAGAAAAAAGACGCTGCAGCCCCAGTACTGAAAATCGTCGTTTCCCGGAAAATGTCCGCGTCGAGGGAGATGGCGAAGTGCTCCGGATTCCGCGATACTCAGCTTCCGGGTCCGACGACCCTGACGGAGAGGGATCAAGGAGGTCGTGCAACGGGGAAGGAGGACGAGGCGTCATGTTGGGGGAGAAGGGCGAAGTAGATATAGACAACGGAATACTGCTTTGTTCAGGGATTTCTGGTGTGTTATGTGATATGTCCACGGAGGATATGGAAGGAGAGAACAGTTGTGAAAGAATGGTGGATCTCCGACGGGAGACAATCGGAGTTTTACTCCTCGGAGGTAGATCTTCCTCTGGATTATTACGCGCCGTCTGCTCTTTTGGTATAGGTGGCAGGGGAGGAATATCGGGAACACTATGTTTGTTCCGGTTGGAACCTTTGCCAACGATTTTCATGGAGCGGAATACTTTGGAGGCGCGAATTTTGAAGGATTTAGAACGCTTAATGGGAGGGGGCGAAGCAGGACGAATATATTTCTGTTCGTCCAGCGTTTGTCGTCTAACCTTGACGACCTCGACGACGTCCGAGTCGTTGCCGACACTTGTATTTCCTTCGTTTGGAGTGTTTCTCCGGTAGGGTCCAGAATTGTCTTCTACTTCTATTGCATCGTCGCCGCGGTGACGAACGTCAAATGTGGAAGGCTGATCGAGAACTGACAGTATAGTCGCATTATGCGAACCGAATGGACCAGCCGAGTCGTACAAGGCCAGTGATTTGGCGTGAAGCTCAGTGAGGGGATTGTCAAGGAAGGGGAAATTGGGATCGCTTGTACGAAGGGGTCCGTCGGCCGCGTTGAAGTAACACCATGCTGGACTCTCGTCCTCCTCGGGGGGCACTACAAAAACATTCGGCACTTTGACTGCGAAGGACGTCTGTTGAGTTTCGTCATGACGGGGAGAAAAGAGTGTGGGTGCCATCTGCTAGCGGGCAAAAAGAAAGCTTGAAAGAGCGACGGAGAGGAGTGCTGAGTGCTCCTCTCCGGTTCAACTTCGTGTCAGCCCGGTCACGTGGTCGCGCGTCTCTCGGACCAGCGACGACATGAAGTCCTGTCCGCTCCTCCTTCTCCTTCTTGCCCATGCCGCAGTCGCAAAGACGAGAAACGACTCCCTCTTGTGGGGCCCGTACAGGCCAAATCTCTACTTTGGTCTCCGCCCTCAGATCCCGCAGTCTCTTATGACGGGTCTGATGTGGTTTGGCACCCACGACTATCAGTCTGTCGCCCGTTCGTTCTCTCATTTTCCCTTCAATTTCTTCTTCTAATACCCCAAATTATCAGAGACTCGTCATGCTTGTGATCAAGGAGACAAGCTTGATTCTTATACCTGGACGGAGTATGATCCCCGAGAGGGTGGTGTCCAGCTCATAAAAGATAGCTTGAACAATGTGAAGATCACCACGCAATACCTCAAGGTCCCCGGCGGTGAACATGGCGGTAGCTGGGCTGCTCGCATCAAGGGCGAACCAATAAATCCTGGTATATGAACTCCTTGCTCCTGTAACCCTTGACTTAATCCACGATCTCAGCTCTTCCCTCCAGTATTTCCAGTATTTTCTATTTTGGCCTCGAAGGGCTTGGTGGCCTTGAAATGGATACAGATGAAGATGACAACGTAAAATCACGACACAACCCCATTTTTCAGCTGACTGACTTTGAGTATAGGGAATCAAAGGGGAGGTCAGACTTTCAGGCTCGACTCCGGAGCTGGATGACTTTGTGATCCGTATTGTCGATGGTATGATGGCTTCCCTCTGCCCCTTGGCTTCACTGACGCTCACTCAGGACCCAACAATACTGCCGTCATGGAAGGCCCTCACGCTGGAGAATTTAGAAACCGACTTGGCAAGACTCACTTTATTGGGCAGATGGTGTCTTCAGGACACATCTGGCAGGCAAAAGGTGAAGTAATGTGTTCGGCGGCCGCCATATTCTTAACCATGTTCCAGAGTACATCTCTAAATCCCTGCTCGAACGCGCCCGGGAAGTCATCACCCCCTACCAAGATCCTCTCAAAGGGCCTCCTCACCCCTCTTTCGTCCTGCAGCTCCCCGATGAAGTGTACCTCGGGAGTAATCTCTTCGCTTTCCAAAAATCTTTCGACGGTCCTTTCCAGTTCGATATTTTTTTTGAAAGCGCAAGCTCCAAACAGAAGCTAAGCTGTACGTTATCTGCTTGCTCGGATTCGACCTTGCTCACCTGAGCTTCTTCCTAGCTTCAACTCTTGACCAAGGAATCCCAGCACTGGCAGCATCGTATGATGAACGTTTCCAGTCCGTCTTCCCATACCCTTCGGACTACCCCACGGAAAGGCGGCCTGCTTTACAGGCATTTTCGAAAGCGATCACATCCAACCTTATAGGAGGTGTAGGTTACTTTTACGGAACTTCCATTGTTAACAGAAAGTTCTCGTATGAATGGGATGAAGATGTCAATTCAGTCGAGGATAACGACAGCAATGGTGCTGAAAGCGGCCCGAGGTTGACTGAGCCAAAGTCTCTCCTAACGGCAACACCTAGCCGCAGCTTCTTCCCTCGAGGATTCTATTGGTACGTCCGAATCGAGCCTCAAAACTATCATTTTAGTTGATTGGGGGTTAGGGATGAAGGATTCCATCTATTACATATTGGTCTTTGGGACAACGATTTTGGGTAACTCTTTACAATTCATAAGTTCTAATAACGATGCAAATGATTGCTAGCCTCGAAATTTTGCAGGATTGGATTGATCTTATAGACGATGATGGATGGGTTGGTCGAGAACAGATTCTGGGCGAAGAAGCACGAAGCAAGGCCAGTGTCACAATCTCAGTATCTTAGCCCGCAAGGGTTAATCATAGACGTTCTTTAGGTTCCTGCAGAATTTCAAACTCAGGTTCCAAACTATGCAAATCCACCGACACTCACAATGGCCATTGTTGCCTTCATCCAACGTCTTAAAGCGGTTTCCACGGGACCCTCCTCGTTTGACCTCGGCATGGACCTCGGTATGGGTGATGCTCAAGTTCCCCTTTCCCCAGCCACATCTACATCACCGGGAAGCCAATACCTTGAATCTCCGGAGCTTGCGAAGGAGTACTTGCAGGGGATCTACAAGCCCTTGAAGAGACATTATGAGTGGTTCCGCCGAACACAGCGCGGGCAGATCAAACAGTATGGACGTGTCGCGAGGTCGAGGACGGAGGGATACCGCTGGCGGGGCAGGTCCGAACTACATGTATTGACAAGCGGCATGGACGACTATCCACGCGGACCACCACACGCAGGGGAGCTTCACTTGGATCTTATTTCGTGGATGGCCTTCTTCACAAGGACTATGAGGGAAATTTCGGAGTATATTGGAGAGACGGATGATGCTCTTTCGTTTGGTCAGATTGAAACTGCTATCTTGAATAACATCGATGGTGCGTGATGAACTAGATCAATTCTAATTGCTTGTGATCTCATTATGTGTGGACAGATTTACATTGGAGCGAAGAATCCAAGATGTATTGTGATGTCAACGTAAATGATGAAGGTATTTCGGCGTCTAGACTGCCTATCTCTACAATCACATTTATCACTTTCCTGAAGACGAATCCTATCACATCTGCCACAAAGGATATCTATCTATTTTCCCCTTCTTACTCTCCCTCCTTCCACCGTCCTCACCCAAGCTGGGACATATATTTGACCTCCTGCATGATCCCAATCATCTTTGGTCAGCTTACGGCTTGCGCAGCTTATCCGCGTCTCATACCGAATTTGGAAAAGGTGAGAACTACTGGAGGGGGCCGATATGGATACAGATGAACTATCTCGCTTTGAGCGCTTTACACAAGGTCAGTTCCTATTCCTACCGCCCAGTAACGATCCTGAAGTAGTAATATAAGACTTATATGCCGCAATCTGGGCCGTATCAAGCGAAGGCTACCGAGATTTATACGCAGTTGAGAAAAAACGTTGTGGACAATGTATTCAAGGTTTGTCCTCTACAGATCTATTGAGGTCAGTATTGTCACGCCTTCCCTAGGAATACGAAAGGACAGGATACGTCTGGGAGCAATATGACGCAATCACAGGCGAAGGAAAACGAAGGTCAGTGCTTGGTCCTTTTCATTTTATCATCAGCTTTACCAACCACCGTTCCTCAGTCACCCGTTCACGGGCTGGACATCGCTGATTTCACTGAGTGAGTCAAATATTCCACGTTTTTGAAATTCACTCAGCATAGTTTTCGGGATCCAGTTCTCGCCGAAAAATATTGATGTACATACATAGCAGGACACACTGGAGTCATCACGCTTGGAAAATAGGAGTGAACCTTCAATATATCAGCGTTGTACTGACCCACCTCTCTCGTGCGCCGTGCAAGTTGTTCAGGTATGATTGAGAGTCCTGGTTTGAAAGCCCGGTGATCACATCGTTTGAGTCGTCGTTGTTTCTGGCACTGGATTTTGGTTCGTTGAGCGAACGATCACGAGGATTGTCTTTCAGCGCAGGGCGAAGTGGTGACGGCGCAAACGGCAAGACCGAGGGTCGCAGATCTGTGAATGAATGGTGAATGACCTGGAATCAAGGTGCAGGGGAAAGAGTCAGGTCTTAAAGCTTGAACCACGGGTGAACAAACACCAAGACACGATGAGGCTATAGCTGAGTGGTTACAGCAACAGATATCTGTTCCTCCTTGATCGAATCCTGCTAGTGTTGACTTCGTATGTGTATATTTCTTTTTGCTCAAAATTGAACCCGTTGTATCCACATGTTTCAACTTCCTTGCCGCAGGTCAATGACGGTTGATAAGACATAATCTGACTGTTGAAGTTTATTAATCTTGCTGACCTATCTCTTCACGGACTCGGTTTGTCTGTTTTTCGTAGTGTTCTCGGTTGATAGGGGTAGCCTATTTGACCTCATAATAGAACCGAAGACTTCAGGTTTTTTTTTCATTATATATCGGTGACTCCTTGCAATTGCCTAGTAGAGTGAATGATAAACTTATATGATAAGGAAAGCAGGGGTAACGGGTCTAGCTGATAGAGATCGGTCAAATTACGACCTGCCCAAGAAAAGTCCAATGGATCACATCCGGGTCCTATCAGCCCATGATATACCTATAATATTAATATTGAAGGAAGAGCAACTGAAAGAAATGATAAAGTAGTCTCTATAATGCTATTGCTCCATGTACTCTTGTGCATCATGGTCGTCCATCTCCTGAATATGGTGAATCTCGAGGGCGAGGGGCGAACCCAACAGTTCACCGCCAATCGACCTGTTCTCTGTTCTCCGCCGTCTCCGCCGTTGTGGTGTGGGAGCTGTAGGGGTCGTTGGCATCGGCATCGGCATGAATCCATCAGACTGTAGCCGTGCCAGCATATCGCGAGCGACGTCAGCGGTATCCCCTCCCGCAATGACGCCACCGCCTAGGTTCAAGGAAAGCGGGGGAGCCGGACGATTCGGTTCGACGCTCGCGCGTCGTCTCCGCGATTTCCGTACAGGATCTCCGTTCCGTAGTGTCGCCAGCAACGCATCCAGGACGTCCTGGTCTTCTCCGACGCCCGAGGCTTCGAGAGCCTTCTGCCGGTTGGCCTTGGTTTCCTCCAAGGCCTGCTTCCGTTTCTCCGAAGCAATTTTCTCGTCAGCGGCCGTTTGGTTCTCCGTTTGACATTTCTGTGAGTCCGCCACATAAAATAAGCGATCCAAAAGAGGTTCAAGGCAACTTACTCTATACGATGTAACAAATGTCTTGAAGATACCGTAGAACTCTGAGGAGCTCATGTTCTTGTCCTCTTCCCCGTAGTAATTGATGGCATCCGTAAAGGTTGTCTCCGCGTTCTTGACATCATCTATAAGGTCCTCCATTTGCACGTTGGCCCTGTTCACAAATGCCCACATCTGTTTGCCATATCTATCTTGCTCGCTTAGGTCCGCATAATGCTCCCCTAGTTCCTGGCGAATCCGCTTCAACCCATCTCGAAGATCTCCCAGGCTCTTGCGGAGATCCTGCAAATTGACTGAAGAGTGATGTCAGGATTTCGCCCATCCTTCCACCATTAAATGAGATTATTCACCTCGGTAAGCATCAGCCGGTTTGTCCAGTTCTTCAAGAAACTGCTCCATTTCTGGAAACTGCTTCGACACAGTGCGCTCTAAAAAGTGGAGCAGTGTCGTATTGTTGACCGATTTCGTATCCACCAGCTAACAAGAGAGTCATTTTGCGGTACAAACGACAGAACGACGCCGACATGCCTTGTTGATACTGCTAACTCTGAACCCAAAGGCTCCGCCCTTGATACCGGTGCCGTTCATGTAGTTACCAATCAAGAGGATAAGCTGAAAATGCTTGATCAGTAATTTGAGAAAAACGACTCCCAAAGACATACACTGAGGAGCTCCTTGAAATGCTTGGCGTCAAGTAGCGAACGCCCTGCGGCTGAAAGTTTCCGTGCCCCCTAAAACCAGGTGTAAATACACCCACTCCCTAGGAGACAAGAGACCCACATCGTCCAACAACGACCACGTCTCGTCAAAGGTAGACTTGTACAGCATGCCCTCAATGCGAGGACCCAGTCGCTCGATCTGGATGAGCCGGACCATGAGGCGGTCAGATGGATGCAGCTCCGCAAGCTCTTCAGGCTCGGCATTACGATAGACATTCAGTTTTCCAACCTAGTACGACGTGTAAGGTTCAAGGGCAGTCGATCTGCAAAACACTGGAAACGTACTTGCTCGGGTGACGGTAGGACCGGCTTCAATTCGCTCAAGAAATTTTGAGTACACAATTCTTGGTCAAACTGTTCAATCTTGCGCGCAATCTCCTCAGGTTGCAGCTTCTTGACCCGCTGAATAAGGATCTCTAAAAAGGATAACGAAACAGTCAGAAGGTCGTCAGTTTCGTAAATTGCGCCTGTGACGCACCAACGCGTTTCTTTGTCTGCGGGTCCAATACGCTCTTGAGCTCTGCGCGTTTCTGTCGTGCTACACCATGAAACAAGTTAGTCTGACTCTTGTCGAAAAAAATGGCACAGAAATCTACCCATCAGATTAATAACAAGCTGTTTCGCCTTGAAGTCTTCCTCCATCTCCCTCCATACCCCATCCATTTGGAGCTTCTGCAGCATTTCCTTCTCCTTAGCCGGCTGTTCGTTGTTCCAAAGGGTCTTTGCAACCTGTTGGTGCGGTAACTTGTCCCACTGGAGCTGCTTCATCTTGATGCTGGGTGTGATGGGCAGATCTTTACGAACGGATAGCAAATTTGTGATGTTCGAACCCAGACGCCCGGAATTCAGGGAGCTGTGGGCGGAACTTGCTGCTGATACAGATCTTGTTCCAGGAGGGGGCGGGGGTGGTGGCGGGCCTGGTCGCAATACTGATGGCGCAAGGATAGCGAGAGAGCCTGGCGGCGGCGGAGGTGGAGGTGGAGGAGGTGGTGGAGGCGGCGGCGGCGGACCCATTCCAGGAGAAGGTGGCGGCGGCGGCGGCGGCGGTGGAGGGGGTGGAGGAGGCGGGGGAGGCGGGGGCGGGGTGGACGTATTCCCATCAGCAGACTCTTCAGGAAGTGGTGGTAGCGAAGGGGCAGATGGCGGACTAGAATCTGTAGATGGAGGTATTTTACCCTTTGCCAAGAAATGTTTATTGAGCTGCTCGGCGAGCGAACCCATGGCCTGTCCTCGACCATTCCCAGCAGTAGAGCTACTTGAGCTAACAGAAGTCGCAACAGTGTCTTCCGTTAGATTCGTGTATCCGCTCGTTATAGATTGTGAATATTCACTATCGTCGTCGTTGAAGCCTGGAGTCGACGGCCGACTGGCATCGCTTTGTTCGGAAATTTCATCGCGGGGTGAGAGGAGGTTAGTAGACTTGAACGGAAGATCTCCTCGTAGATGAGGTCGATTGGCGCGCCGCGGTGAACCTCGGACGCTACGCGAGCTCGACGCAGATCCCATAGTCGGTGAATACTTTTCAAGATCGTTAGTCAGTCTCGAACCTGTAGAAACGGACAAGACATACAATACCAGCGCCAGCAGCCATCTGCTGTTGAATTTGTTCCTGGGCATCTGCGTCGTCTGCATCCATGAATTGAGAGACCCGGCCCGTCTCATCAGTTATAGTGACGCCTGCATTCTTCTTCTTGCTGCCGCCAGCCCTCGTTCTCCTCGAACCAGCCTTGCCAGGAGTGGCCTCGACATCGTCCTCTTCAACATCTTCATCACCTTCGCCATCGCCATCGCCTCCAACCTTCTTTCCGCGCCTAAATTTGGCATCGCGGCCCTCCAGAATACTAATAGTTTTCCGCCTCTGGAAATCGCGCTCTAGTTGATCAACGAGTGTCTTCCGGTCCATAACCTGCCCCTCATCCAGAATCGAGATGACACCTTTTCCAACCTCCTTGAGCATCCTAAACAACTCCATGATTTGAGCCTCAAGTTGTTCGATGCGAGATTCATATTCAGCCTTTTGTGTCCTGAGTTGTCCCTCAAGCCTCGAGAAGTTGTCTCGTGATATCGCGAGCTTCTCCTCAAGAATCGCGATTTGCGCTTTGAGCTGCCGAACGCGCCCCTCTTCGCCCACAGACAGTTCCCCCTCCAATGCTTCCTTTTCTAATTTGAGCTTTGCGAGGGTCGCACGCACCTCTGCTGTCTCAGTCTCTAATTCGCGATACTTTTCGGCTTCGTTGAACTGGGAAATGATCCGCTCGACCGAGTGTCCGAAGCGTTGCTCCGCTTTCTCCAGCTTCTTGTCCATGACAACATCCGTCACCATCGAATCTATTAGCTGGTAGTATTTGACCATGACTTCACCCTCCTCCCTTATAAGTAGAAGATGTTGCATCATGGACGAAAAGTGGTCCCGCGCTTTCGTGTCCTGTGTCTGGGCATAAATCGCGTTGAACAGATCTTGGGGATCGTTGATGTCGCGTAGAATATCTTGATCTACCCTCTCTCGGAGGTGCTGTTCGGCCTCGTCCAGCAGCAGGGCAAGAAGTTTGAGCTGTTTATCTAGCACCGGCGTATTGAAATTATGGACCAGTTCCACAATGCGCTGGAGCCCCGCCTTTTCCATCAACGAACGGAAGTGAAGCCGTATTTCGAGGTCATCGATGTTGAGGATGGCGTTTATTAGCATAAGATTGGCCAGCTACGGGGGGATAAACACCAAATCCGGAATTTATCTGGGACACTGACCGCGTAGTCGTTCAAGTTGCTGTCAATACTCCCGCCACGCCGAACTTCTTCGCTAGCCCCGACTAAACTGCCCATCTTGCCTCGTCCCGAAAGGGACTGTTCCATGGTCTTGAACCAATAAACGAAACAGTCATCGCCCTCATCATGCGATGTACTGAGGGTTTCAAGACCCGCTATGACCATCGAATACGCTGCGCCATTGTTCCAAATAGCCAGGAAAACGAGCATATCAAGAATGACTTTGCGAGTGGGAAGATGTGGACTGCCGAGAGCGGACGCGATTTGAGTCACGATCTGGGGGTGTGTGAGGGCTTGTTGAGCCGCAGCCTATACCTCGGCGGTAAGTACAGTGATACAGGATGGAAGGAGTTATGCAATACGTTATTGTTGAATATATGTTTGATACATTTGGCCGTTTCGTACTCGAGGAGGATATCGTTTTCGTGCCTAATTTGTACATGAGGAATGAGCACAAGGCGAAACTGGGTGTTAAAAAAAAACAAACCGTGAATGAGATTGATTAAGGTGCCGAAGGGTCTGCGCGAGCACAGACGTGCCTCTTATGTTGACGAAGTGTTTGAACCAGCTCAACTCCCCGCTCCTCAAGGACACCAGCAGGCTTACAGCTTGCTTTTGGGTGATTGTCCTGTCCATGAACTTCCTGAGGTAAAATTCTGGCGACTGGGCAACATTTCCCGTGGAATTGCCCATCTCGCGCTGTCTTCTGGACTGCTCCTCGGCCCAACGGATCTGCTCGTCGTTATACACCATATGCCACTTCTGGTCGATAGACAGATCGTCCAAGTTGGCATTAAGATCGCGGGTACGTTTCACATTCTCGAACAAAGCCTCGATCTCTTCGTTGGTTTCTGGACGGGGGAAGTGAAAGGTCTCCGGACCATGGTGACTTCGACTATGATAAAAGAGGGAGTGATGGGAACCACTCTCAGAAGTTGATAAGGAGGGCGCGTATCTGGAAGAACGACTGGCTTCAGAACGAGTTGTGGCAGTGGAGGTGGGGCGGATGGTAGCGCCGCTGGCAGACGCGTTGAATGAATGGTTACCTAAATCGAGTAGGCTTGGAGTTCGTGGAGTGGAGGATAAGGAGGCTTGGCTAAGGCGTACACGGGATGATTGGGGTGTCTGGGGCAGTTGCTTGGATGTTGGGGATATGAAAGACTCTTCGTACAGAGTAGAAGAGTCCGCGGTCGATACAGATGCGCTGGGAGAGCCTGGCCGCCGCTCGTATCCATTTTGGTCATATATGCGCTCGCGCTCGGCGCGACTGCGCTGGAGGGCGAACTTGTTGAATTCGGTGCCAGAAGCAGTGAGAGCAGGATTTGTGTTCGGAGCAGAGATCCCTCGATGGCCGATGGTATTCACAGGTTGCGGGGGGGCGAGCTTGTCGTAAGGCACGGAGCGTTCATTGAGATCCTGCATAGAGACTGAGGACTGGCGAGATCGTCCTCTCTTGCGGAATATAGTGTCCATAGACGTTGAGATGGGTACACGGTGGTACGCGTTCAAAGTCCGCCTCCTTCTGTTCATCACCATGCACGCTCTCTACAAAGTCCTCGTCTTCGCCGCTCTCTCCGTCGCCGTCGCTCAGTCGACCCTCCAAATCGAGGCCATCGAAGCCCACTTCAGCCAGTCGCTCATCGTCCCACAGCTGCTCTCGTCATTCGACCCGAGCGCTCTTCTCGCGGTCAACTTTGCCGGTACGTCGCATCGGAAATCCTTGCCCAGTTCTTTCCCATGACCCTGGATTCTCCTAGGCGTTGGTGACATAACCCCAGGGCAGCTGCTCACTAAAGACCGTGAGTTCACAATAGGCCGTGTGTTCCGCGGAGCCTTACCCACACTTTCGTAGAATCTGCCCCTACACCGACGATCACGGTCACCGCCGCCAATGCTTCTGTCCAGCTGAATGGGACGTATACCATTACCATGGTCGATGCTGACTTTGTTGGCACCGACCTTTCCAAAGGCGTCAACCGCCATTGGCTTATCAACGGTGTCGCGATCACTGGTGGGATTCTCTTTATCACCCTTTCCTTTACCTTGCTCAATTTGACATCCAGATGGCAAGATATCCAATGCTTCCGCTACTGCCATCACTACCTATGCCGGTCCAGCCCCTCCAGCTGGCAGTGGCCCTCACCGGTGTGCTTTCATTTCCTATTCCTTGCTATTCATATCACTGACGTTCCTCAGCTATACCATCATCCTTTATGAACAACCGTCGACCTTTTCTGCCCCGGATGGCTTCCAAAACCCCATCGGCGTAACTCTGTTTGACCTCAGCAGCTATATCAAGGTTAGTTGTCCAGATCCTAAATATCCTGAACAACTTTCCTGATGTATTTTCAATCTAGAACAGTGGCTTGGGCCGTCTCGTAGCTGTAAGTACTTTGATTTCATTCGACTGAAAGCGCTCGGGTCTCACATATCCTACCTTCTCAGGCGACCTATTTCAGGGTTGAAGAAGGAACCGCAACCGGTACAATTCCCGCAACATCCGCCGTTGTTACCTCGACACTCCCTGCCGCCCAATCAAAGACAACAGGGTCCGGCTCTGCATCTACGGCTTCTGCGACGCCTAAGGCCAACGCTGCCATCAACCTTGGCAACTCTCCTTCTGTATTCCTTCTATTGGCTGGCTTGGCCGCCTTCCTCTCTCTTTAGGCTCGAAGTAAAAGTACTCTCCATGTGAATATAGTACTTACACAATGTGTCCATTATTTTATCAGAGGAATGGCTGGATTTGAAATTCACGCCTCAGATTAATGGAGGTTCGATCAACATAACGGTGAAAGAATCCTACGCTTCCCCCACTTATAGGCGGCTGAGTCGTCTTACGGACCTCATCAACTCCTCTCCGTGCTTTTGCCAAGAGGGTCTCTCCATAGCGTATCCTTCGTTGACTTTTGAAAACAATGACCCGACCATCCTGCCCACTGGCTTGAATTTGCCAGGATCCATATTACCTTTCTCATCCAGCATATCGTTGCGCATGTGGATATATTTGACGGAAGCCAGGAAAAGTGTGGTGGTGACGATCGATGTCTTTGGATCCTTGATGTCAACGCATTCGAGTAACTTGATCCAACGGCCTCTGGTCAGTTATGGTGTAGCGCCATTCCGGAAGAACAAACCTCGCATTCCATACTGAACGCGCTCTCTTTCACGCGCGGCGCTTTGACTTGAACCTGCTAGAGCGTTTAACGCTACGATGGGGCACAACTTGAAGCATCACGACTGACACTTGGTTCTTTCGTCAATCCGCTAAAGGCCCATTCACTTATTTCTGGCGGGGCATCCACAGAACAAGCATTGGCTTGTGCGACCCAGGGTTCGCTGATGATGTTCACCACAAACTCTTGAGTGGCTCTGATGTTCCTTGCGGTGTCCTTCACGGGGCCCGTGAGAACGGGCTCCCGATCGCGAGTGACTGCGACGGAGATCACTGGAGGGAGCGCAGAAACCTAAGTCAAGAGACGAGACTCCTGTCAATGGGTGTTTGCTCCGAGCTGTAGTACGCAACACACCAAACTAAACCAACTGCGTGTGCGGGTAAATACTGGAAACGATAATATGGGGGAGTGTTTCCTTACCTAAATGGGGCCAGGTTTTCGACGCCGTTCTCCGAGACCGATGATACGAACGCCACAGGTCTCGGCACTACACCACTTGTGATGACCGAACGTAACGTGCTGGCTTACGCTGTATCAGCCAAAAGGCCACACAGCCGGAGAAAAACCGACCGTGGGGCTTCCGTCGCCGTATCTATCGTTCTCCAACCAGCAGAATCAACGCCCTCCATCCATTCTCGACCTGCGGGAGTGGTATTCGTCTTTTTCCCAAAGGACCAGACAGGATTGGGAGGCTCAGAAAGCGTGAACTGCGAGGAGACGGAGGGTTTTGTAACAGACATCGCCTGCCGAGCCAAGTTACGATGTATCACTCCTCTTCGTTCCTGTGGCTTTTTTTCGTCTACGGACACTGCCGCTCTTTGTTCCTGTGGCAATGCCTTGTGAGATACATGCTGTAATCTGCATGATCAAGGGTCGCGCACCGAAATATAAAGCGACGACATCACTCTATCCCAAACCTTCTTTTCCCTTTTCTACCTGGTGCGTGTTAGGATAGGATAGATTAACCCGCGGCGGTTCCGACTACATTAGTAGCTCATTTCTGCACGATTTCCAGGTACCCAGACTGTCTTGAACCACCCACATACACACTCGCCTTTTCCTCCATGGCCACGCCATACCCCGGTTTGGAGGTGAATTTTGTGCCTAACCAAGTTACAGACGAGGAGCGTGCTGAGATCACGGCGGTTTGTTTGACGTTCCGGAGTAATACGCAGGTCCTGAGGGATACCAGATGTAACCAAGCAAACGTCTATAGGTAGGGTCTTCTTCTTCACAAACTACATTTGCGCCTCGTTGATTTATATCTTTTCAGGGGTGGCACATGGTGGCACAGGGACACCCGCAGTGGTGGTGATCCTACAGAACATGTGACAGTCAGATACAATCGCTACTCCGCCCGCCGATGCCATATTTATAGGGATGGAACCGGGACTATAAGGCCTCCCAGGAGTCGTGCGAATCTCGCTTCTGATGAAGGGCTTGAGGGTTCAGACTGGAGTGTAGAGTTTTCAGACCGCGAAGAGGACCAAGAAAACCCAGAGCCAGTGGGGAATGATGAGGTGCGTTTTCCTGTCTCCCAAGCCGGGTACGAGGATGGTATTTGATCCCGCACACCAGTGTTCTGCCATACCACAGGGATAGCCGGAGCTACGTAGGATCGTTGAATTCGCTGGTCATATTGGTGGAATCTGATATCGCATAAAGTTGTACGAATACATACTTAAGGACTTATGAAACCGGCTGTAAGAACCACCCATCAGAGAAGTTCGACCAGAATGAAACGAGAACTTCTTGAGGTCTTTGTCTCCGGGAAAAAGTTAAAACTGTTCGAAAAACTCACTGAAGAAAGGAAGTCGTGAGTACGCGTGAGTTTTCTGTAGAATAAACGCACCAGGGAAATATAACCTTTTCCCGAGAAACTTACAGCTGGGCCTGAAACTTGGCGTGAGCACTGCAAGGAAGAACACTCCCTGGACCGCCGATGCCGTTCGGAGTCTCTCAGACTCACGCGGCGGCTGTGGATGTTAGGACATGACGTTGAGGGGCAAGCGTAACTGTATTACCATTTGCAGCACATGGCCCTGGTATATCGATCTGATACAACAGAGCCATCTTTATATTGACCTGACCTGGGATCCACCTGCTCGCGGTCCGCGGCGCTTTCCTATTTCTGGTGTGCTGGCAGCTTCGCGCGCCTACAATGCCACTGCGCCTGCCTTGGGTTTGCATCAGGGAGGGGAAACTCTTTGGGAGGGGAGGCACCGGTCCGGACGTCGATGGACAGAGGCTCATCAATAGTGGGCACGAAGCCACTCCTCCTTAGAACAGGGACCCGTGGATCCCGGACAATGTTTCTTTTTTTTGGGGGGGATAGGGTGTGGGATGGGTTCATTGAAGGCTGGGCAATGGGAGGGGCTGGTCGGAGAGGGGTGGGATCCAGCGGTTGTCGCCACTAGGCGGTGTGATAGGGCATGGTCGTTGGTTGGCGATGGGTCATTGAACCCGGATTCCCAGGTGAAGTGCCTGCCACGCGCCGGATCGTGAAGTTCAACACCTCAACGGAAGAGGCATTGATGGAGAGACGTTGGAAGTGGGATAAACGGTGGTGACATTGGGGAAAGACAAGATCCTGGCGACATGTGTAATGAATTTATTTAGCCCAGGTTCACGCAATATCCTTGCACCTATCCGATTCCTACACCCCATGCCTTCGGGACTGGACCATCCTGGAGTATCATAACCAAACTTGTCTCTCATACCCAAAGCATTAACGGTAGAATATTCATATACTTGACGAAATCGTATATATTGTGTATGCAAGAAAGACAACATTCAAATAAAACAATATGCAATCATTTCCCATAACGTTCGCGCGCCTAAAGACCAATGTCAGTCGTTAGCGTGGCTGTCGCGGTACAGAAACGTTCATCTCCTTTTTGAGATACTCACCGCCTCCTGTGCCATGTGGACATAACCTGAATATCCCTCGGTAAGTTTGCCAATGTCTTTGGGTTTGCTGGCGCCCAATCCAGCACCTTGGGCGTACAGAGCGGTTTGACTAGCCACATCAGCAAGGATCGTGGAGTTAAAATGCGAAACTTCACATACATAGGTTCGACTCGGCCTTCACCGCTTGTCCCCAACCCACTTCCCTCCGTCCACCCCATCATCTTCAGCAGTTTATTGCCCACATTGTTGACATCCTCACCAGGGTTGACCGGCGGAGGAGGCGGAGACGGGGGCGGAGGCGGGGCGTCGACCTTCCTCGGTTTCGTGCTCGCCTCCTTTTCAAGGACCGGTACATCGGGTTGATTGAATAGTACTCGCCGCTCTGACGCACGATCCCGATACTTTACTTGCTCCTGGGAGGCAGCCGCTTTCTTTGTGGCCGCCTTCTGCCGAGCAACATCCCGAAGACTTGGGTCCTTGTGGTTCTTCTGTTCGCATAAATCGACAGGTAGGGGACCAATCGCAAAGAAAGGGGGAGAACAAAACCGAACGTCAGCCCATGCAGAATCGGACAGTACACAGCAGTAGAGTTGCGAGCCTTGTGCAGATCTGATTCCTTGTTATGGCGCTTCAATTGCTCCAGAGACTTGAACTGCCTCGCGCAGAGTAAACACATCAACCCGGGCACGTCCGAAAACTCAAATTCCACTTCCATCGGCGGTGGAATTCCAGGTATACCGGGTTTTGCCTCCACCGGAGCTGCCTGCATAACACAGTGTTCGAACGTGAGAACCGATATCACCCAATTCATTGGAGCAGCAGAGCCAAGAAATGAAGATCACCAGAGAAGAGGCCACGGGTGCCGTAGAATAGTGTGTGAGCTCTTCCTGCACTTGATTCCATTTGTTGATATTGCTAGCGGTCTGCGAAATACCGAGGAATGAGCCGGTGTCTTCCCAAAAGATTGCCTCGGGGGACGATTTCGTTCAACAGATATATTACCTTCTTGCTTGCGATGAGCGGAGCCACCTTCTTAACAGCGGCTGCACACAATAAGGCGCAAGAAGCGATGATAAAGAATTGCACTCACCTTTGTTATTTTCTGCCTCCTCTTTCTCCTCCACATCACCAGCGACATCATCCAGGGAAAATCCCAGTGAAACTGGTTTGGCTGCACGATATGATTCGCGGACGTCCGGTATCGGGCTCTACAGAACACGCACCAATGACAGTCTTGGTAGGGCCCTTGTTAAAATTCAGCGTCACCGGTTTATCAGAGACTGGAAGTGCGGATGGTGCCGCAGGTGTTGGGCGAGAAGTGGAGGGTTCACCATCGCCTTCGAGCAACGTCAGGACTTGAGATAGATAAGAGAAATATGCTGACCTTTTTTCTTTTTTTCTTTCTTATCTTTGGATGGCTGCGAGGGCTGCGCTGGCTCTTCCACTTTGAATTCGAGGACAGCCACAGTGGAACTTTCATCCCAGTAGCGTACCCACTGACCAGGAGCGCCACCCAAACTCTTCGTAGATGTGAGACAAGCATCGTCCCTCGATAGGAAGTCAGTGACAGGTTGAAATGAATAGGGATGGGCGAAGGAGGCAGCCACTGGTTTATCTGAGATTCTAAAACCCGAAGGGTGGATTGTCGAAGACATCGTAGCCGCAAGTACAGCAGACGAAGACTGTAGAGAAATGAGAAAGCATGTAGCAAGAGACGATAAAGAATGTTACCGCAACATCGACAAACTCGACGAAAGCGAAGCCGAAGCTAGCCATTGTGACCTTGTCCTTAATGAGAATAATCCTCCTCATGCCGTTGGCGCCGTGTGTTCCGGAACCAGATGACGAAAGCATGGCTTGGTAAATCGCCTGCGGGCCTGAGAGCGGATCAAGTCCCCTGAACAATAAAACCGGTGATTGGGAATTGCCAATATCTCGGGTACCGTCGTTCGTGTTACCGCGGTTGAAACGGCCTTTGTCATGGGGCGTGGCACTTTGCGAGAAGTCGATCTTGACTCGGCGACCGTTATGAGGGGCGCCGGTTTCAAGAGCCTTGTAGTACGCCGCAGATGCAGATGCGCCATGCGATGCCGGAGGAGGGACTTGAATGAAAGGAAACAAAGGGTCGACAAATGCGCGAGCGTGTTCGGTGGTGGTAAATTGCGCAAATCCGAACCCTTTCGAAGAACCTTGTAAATTCAACGGCGAAGAACGTCAATGCAAGTGCGACAGCAGATACAAATTTGCAAGTGCCTGTTGATCTATCTCGTATTATAGTAACTGTTTCCACACTGCAACCATGGGTGGTGAGGTAGGCTTGGAGCTATTTATCATGAAAACCCGTTAGATACCTGAGACCAAGCAAAAATGACAGGACTAACGTCAGCTTCTGTGAAATCTGGATCAAGCCCTAGGAAGATAACGTGTGGACTGGGTTCCGAAGGGGTGAGGCGTTTCTTGCCACTAAATGCAGGCCCTCTACGATCCTCATGTGCGTGGTCATGAAAGTTATCTGTCCCTTGTCGATTGTGACCGTAGCCATGATCGTTTCCGTGTTCTTGGTACGTCTGAGATGTGTCGTATCCTTGAAATCCCTGTAAACGACATGTCTGGGATTACTTGCGTAGAGGTCGGTCAAAGTTGGGAACATACACCATTATTGAACTTCCTTCTCTTCCCTTCCCCATAATAGTCTTCCTCTCTTGGACGTACATGAGCACCGACACTTGTGGCATGCCATGCGCTATCGTTCCAGGACTCTTTGCCTTGATCCCACTCTCTGTTGTAAGCCATGGATGATGGTTGTTGGAAGGAAAGTGGTATAAACATGGGACAACAAGAGACACTTGGTTTCCGACCATGGCTGGAAATCGTGAGCAGTTTATCGTGCTTTCCCATTCTCTGCCACACTGACGCAATGGTCCTTTCAAGCGTTCGTAAAGGTATAGACCAGGCTGCACAACCCATGCAATGACTTTCTGACCATGCGTCGTAGGAGGACCCTGCGATTGAACGCTTCAATCGTATGGTGACGCTCTTCACTGATCTCCATGTTCTGAAAACTAATTATTCTACAGCGTGAGGAGGCCTACCTTAATTTTCGGTGGACGCGGCGTACTACAAGAACTGCGATAATTGGTGGTCTCATCATTCCTGGAATCGTTTATTATTGCGCCTGCAAATACCAGGTCTGTCCCGTCACTACATATCACCTAGAATATTCTGAGCCCCTGCCCACCTAGAATAAATTCCAGTGGACGCAGCGCAAAGGAGAACCTCTCATTCCGTCGAATGCTGGAACGGCATCACAGTAGACGTTCATGTTGGCATACATTTTCCAGCCATAGTCAAGAGTATCCCAACCTCGACAGGTCTCTGCGAGAGCCACTGCCGGTGGATACTTGTTCATCGCAAGAGCAATATACTCCCACCAAGCCTGCACTCAATAGATGACTTGTGTTGTATCAGTCTAAACCTTTCTGCACAATGCTATGGCGACCTTACAACCGACACCCACTATACTGCTTAGTAAGGCATGTGCTGGGGCTCGCTGAGCATGATTTCCCACAGCCGTATCCAGATGTTCTAACTCGTCGTCCCTGAATTCTTGAACAACATCTTTCAGCAGAGTTATACCTGGATGATCGTGCGGCAAGCATTCCATTTCTTTCAGCTGGCTGGAAGAAAGGAAGGTATAAGCTACCACGCAAAGCAAGAGAGATGACTTGAGAAGCTTACTCGTCGTAATGCTCGCCTATGACAGTTTCGACAGCTTCGGTACAAGCCATCGCAGCCTCTTTCCCCATGAGCGCCGTCGCAACCCCGAGGCCAAAACCTGCAACCTTCGCGACTTCAGACAATAAGGTTGGTCGGACCCGATGTTGGACCTGAAGTTTGTCCATGACCAATAGGTGTTTTTTCTCTTGATCCCACATGTCCTGGTGAACATATCAGAACCGAAGACAAACGGGGTTTGCGAGAGAAAATAACTTGTATTAACGGTCCGGTCGAGGGATCACGGCCCAGGACGAGATGTTGACCTCTGTAAATCCAGTTGGCCGCAATTTCACCTGCTTGATCCACTCGCAACGCGCTGCCGAGTATTTCCCGTTGATGAGGGGTTAGGTTGCTTGGTGTCGTGTTGACAGCGGGATCATCACAGCGGAGAGGATCAGTGTATGCGGCAGAAGCCAAATTCCGCGTAGCTGCACAAGACCTGAGTGCAACTATCCCCGTTCTTGACCAAGAGTGCGCAATCCTCCGAGTCGAGTTCATGGATTTCCGATGTCACGCTGCGTTACTTTCACGCGTCTCGTGTCACGATCCCGTGATGTATTGATAGAAAGAAACCAACACCGATTGATTGAGCTCTGGAGCCTAGTGTGCCACTGCTGGACAATGTCTTCAACGTATGATTCTTCCACGCGAGTCCAGGCAGCGCTAACGCCCTGATCAGATTCACTCCTGTCAACACCGTCGATTTGTCGAAAGAGAGGGATTGGCCTGCCAGTCTTGGTGAGCTTCCTCCGCGTTTTCTCTACTTCTAGACTCACGCACCACAGGTATGCTCGACTGGGACTCAACCAGCATCGTGTTTACGAAACGCTCTCTGATCGAGTTTCTAAAGCAAGTTTCCCCAATATCAGAACCATTGCACACGGGTCTAACAAACAATGGTAGATATACTGGCACCACCGTTGATCCCAACTTCACCAACATTCAGAAACTCCCCCGTACGTAGGAAAGTCATAGCTTTCTACCGCGAACTGCTCAAAGTTAAATCTCAGGATATGCCAAGTTTGGGAAAATCTCGGAAGAGTCTGCTGATGCCACAGTGGGTTCCTCAGATGTCCAAACCGCCGGTGAGTCCTCCCTACAAGTTCCTACTCTTTTGAATGCTGATGTTTTCATAGACTCCGGTGAACAAACTGTCCTATCTGAATTCAAGCCTTCCCGCCGGGTCCGCACTGTGCCCGGTGGACCGCACAGCGACATCTTCAGTCACCATGCTGATGAGGGTGATGCTCTATCATCGGCACCTCCCAAACCACCATCAGTGAGTATGTAGTTAGCTTTTTTAAACAACTCAACTTAGTGATTGGGAATCTCAGGACGCTCCGACAACCCATCCTCCGCCAAAGGTTGCCGCCGATGAGGCTCCAGCAGACGAACAATATGGCATTGATTTTGGATCCAGCTTCAAACCAAGCAGGTCCGTAATGACCTTTGATCGTGCTCATTCTTATGAGTGATGAGTGATTATCTCTCGTAGGCGCGTACGAACTGCTCCAGGAGGCACCAGTAGTCTATCGAATTTCTGGGACCCGGCAGAAGCGGAGACATTTAAGCCAACCCGAAGGTACGTACTGGATTATATTCTCGAAACATGCGTTAAAACCGTTCGACAAAGGGTTAGACAAGGTCCTGGAGGGCAAGACAACATCGACCAGGTGATTCTTCTATCATAAAGCATTTGCTAGATTAATGACTATCGGGCGTAGCTTTTTTGATCGTGTAATATCACTAGTAACAGCACTTGTAGGATGCATAGATGTTATCTTTATGTAAAGAGTTGAATGAGGGGCTCTTCCTTTTGAACTAGATGCCATATGTACGAGGATCAAAAACTCATGGTAGCGGCGAGGTTCGAACTCGCGCGGACTCACGCCCATTGGGAAACAAGATGTTCTTAAATCCAACGCCTTAGACCAACTCGGCCACGCTACCGTCTAAAGAAGGCCGGCGGATGACAATCCAAGACTGACCGGAAACAGATGGAGTTTATGTGGATAAAGTTCGGATGCCGAATACTCAATTTCTCATGACACATCCCATCTTCCTCATCACTGCACTGGATGACCACAGGCGAGCTCGGGTCATTATCCGGGTTCCGCCCACTGGCAACTGCGCGTCAACTTCGTAGGTTGCCTTTTATCATTAACAAAGCTTATTATAGCGAGCTGAACCCCTAATTCACTTCAGTAGGTACTTCTCGTAAGGCCCTGGATGATATTAATTTGTATAAAGTACGTTCGAATACGTTCACCCGTGTATCTCTGTGCCATAGCCCTTCTCAGCACCAATGCACAAACCTCACTGTTCGATGTCTGGCTCTGTTACAAGTTATCCGCGATTGGGCCCCACGCATCAATCCTGGTACAATTCATGCCATTTCTGAAGAGGTTACAGGGTTAGCGTCATTCACTGCCCATTCCCACTTCCCACCCACCGTTCGAACCTGCTCAGAATCATTCGTCGTATGGACACGAACTTCAACGAGTGGGCTGGTCTTACCGGACTCAGGAGCTTCCTGCAACGGCGTCAGATGGAGGGTGGGATCAATAGCCTGAATCACGACTTTGATATCATCGTGAAGAAGTTCAATGTGAGTCTATCTCCATTTCCTTATGGCTCACACGACTCATCTCGCCTTTCAGAGAGCCTTCAACCTTGAACTTGAAGGGATTTTGGATCCACGAGAGCGGGCGACGGAAAGTTTTCAACCTAATGACGAGTACGAAGAAGAGACACGGAGAATTCTACAAGAAATTATCCAGAGTCCAGAAGATATGAATGAGCTCTTGCATAACCAGTCCTCCCTTCTTGAAGATATAACCACAAGTCTTCAGACAGTGTGTTTATCTAACCGCGAGCCTTCCGTGGAGGGTTTTCATGACATCTCAGGAGTTACGTGGGTCCAAGCTCCAGCCGGCCCAAGCTGAGATATTCCAACACGGGCTGTGGCTTCTATTCAAAGGGTCCTCGGATTCCTCCAAGCTCGTTCAACAATCCGATCGTACGTTGTGTACCCCGTGCCTTCCCGGAAGAGTTCTCAGTTGATTACATACATCATCAAGTGACTGGCCAAATTCGCATGAATAGTGAACGTGCGATCGCAGATGGTTCATTCAGTGTCGTCTTTTCAGGTACGAACTCGTGGACTTTTTTTGATTTTACAGTGTTTTTCATTCACCTACCCAGGCCAATGGTTGAATGAGAAATCGGTTGGTGTCCTTTTCAAGCTATTTTCCTCCCGGTCGACCGGTCGATCCCATTCAGGTTACTCTACATCTCCCTCGGAATCTTACTAGATCTTCTGATGCTCAGAAGGTATGCTGTCACCTGTATCCGGTCTCACTTATTAGTGTGTACCTGAATGTCATTCATTATTCTAGCACTTCAAGCGTGAAGTATCATTCTGGAGCAAGCTCGATCATCCAAATATACTCTCGACATTTGGGAGCCTGTGTCTAGGAAAAGATATCTATGTTGTTGGTTCAAGTTTATCGTCAAGGAAAAACCGCTACGACATTCATGGCTCTTTCAGGTCAGGCCCTGGATGGATAATGGAACTGTTATGTCATATCTTCAGAGGAATCCTTCCGTGGATAGATTGAAGATAATCTGCGAAGTTGCGTCCGGTATTTGTGCTCTTGTCACTGATTAAGTTAAAGACAACTCAATCATTATCCCACAGGACTCGAGTATCTCCACCTCAATGGCGTTATCCATGGTGACCTTCGCAGGGTAAACATATGTATACGTTGACCTTCCTCGATTTCTCTAATTTTCTCGTACAGGTGAATGTCATGGTATCGAATGATGGGACTACTCAATTATCCGAGTTTGGTTTGTATCGATTTGGGAGCGGGGTTCGTTTTCCCGTTGTTATTGTATGAATTAGATCTTTTCTCATGCGATCTATCAGCGCGGCCCCTTATCGGTCCCATCTCAAGAGGACGATGAGCAATGGTTGCCTCCGGAACTAATCCAGGAGTGTAATTCGCGGTCTACCTACGCCGACGTGTGGTCTTTTGCCATCGTTTCGTTAGAAATCATGACTGGACACTGCCCATTCCATGAGACGAATAGAGATGTCACGCAGCACCGATCAGATCTTCAGCGCGGCAAGATACCTGATCGACCTGGGCGCGATGTTACAAAGCTAGGTTTAAGTGACGATATCTGGGGTCTGCTCCTGCGGTGCTGGCATGTGGTCCGAGAGTCTAGGCCTACCATGTCTAGTGTGAATGAAGAACTGGATAAGATTCGGGCGTTATCTAAATTCTCAGGTTTTGATAATCCCTCCGCTCATGAATGTAGACTCATACCTCCACCTGCATGATAGGCCCCCGTACCACATTCTATCCTCCGAGTCCATCCAGGTCCCGTCCTCGACGACCAACTGTGACTTTAGCCCGGGTCGAAAGCCCTCAGATCGTACAGCCCGGATATCCTGTAGAGAAACCGGTTGAAAGAAGGCGAGGCTACGTACACCCGGTGAACTCTTCCTATTTGAGTGATCTCGAGAAGGACTATCCGATAGTACCCCTGCAAACCTCTGTCGATGATCTTGCCAAGCCCTCTCCCGTAATCGATTCTGCATCCCTGTACAGTGGCGAGTCGACTTTGTCACCTAGATCGCAACCCAGTACATCGAGCCCAAGTACATCACAGACCCCACCCTCGTTATCCAGCAGCCGCAGAGAGAGGTCTCGTCATTTCTCCCCCACACGGCGGCTTAGCCCACTCAAGCCTGCCGTCAGCAACCCAACATCTATCATCCATTTCGATAAATCCGGTCAAGTGGCCGCTGGTACGCTAGAGGGTCTTGTTGAACACTTGATCTCAAATTCAAGTGTGTCCTCCGATACTCGCTGTCTGATTTCCTCTAATTTGTCATATCTGCACACTATCAGGCACGGAGGCATACCGGGACGTGTTATTCACCAGCTGCACTGACTTCACCTCGCTGGAAGATATGTTCAAAATCTTGGTTCGTCATTTCAAGGAAGCAGGGGATACAGAACGTAGTCCTTCGAAGCGTCCAAGGACATGGGTACAAGACAAGTATGGCTTTCCCTCCATTTCTCCGACAATAACTCACGGGTATTTATTGTTCAGCATTCTTGGGATTCTGAGATATCTGCTCACCAACCGGCATCTTCATCTTGATTCTCAAATTCTCTGGCAGATGAAGCACCTATGTGTGGCTTCAAGTATAACCGGAGGGAAGAAAGCTGACGACATCATACAATTGATTCACGGTCGCGTGCGTCCCTAAAACTCCTTTCGTCCCTAGGAAAGACCCTGACGTACTGTACACACAGTTGAAAGCAGCGGAACAGAGTCCGTCTCTCCCCCTCGCCCCCGGCCGCCGAATACCCAGAACATCCGAGATAATGCCTCGGGATCTCGCCATCGCCTTTACCCTTTTGGAAGGTGACAAGTACAAGGTTATTCTTCCAACGGACTATATTGCCCATCTCGAGACACAGGACCGACCTAACAACGTAGCGGGGGCTTGTCTGACGAACAACAGGATCGTGTTGTGGGTGAAACAGTCAGTGCTTCACTATGATGCGATAGACTCGCGCGTTCAGGTTCTCAAATTCTTTGTTAACACTGCTTTGGTATGCCAAAAAGCACCATTCTCACCCCGACATTCATACTAAAAAAAATTAACAATCAGGAGTGTCGAAAACTACACAATTTTGCCTCCCTGACCGCGCTTGCGAACGCTTTGAATTCGGCCCCCATAGACCGTTTACGTCTGACAAAACGAGAGCTTCCTCAGTCACTACGACAAGCTCTCGACGAATTCGAAGATCTCTTGGATCCATCCGCCAATCATCGAACCTACCGGGCGGCTTTGAGGGAGCTTTCGGAGGAGGAAAATAGCCACAGATGCATTCCTTGGATCGGTACGTTTTTTTTTCCGCGCGATGATCTCCGACGAAAACATCACTAAACTGACGGGACCTTCTCTTCGCAGCGGTGCACCTTCGTGAACTCTTCTCCACTCTCCAGAAATACCCATCGGACGTCGAAGTGAACGGCGTCCCGCTTATCAACTTTGAGCGGTACACCAAGTTCACCGCCCGCATAAAGGAAGTCCTCCATTACGTTCCGCCCGATTTAGAAAGATATCGGCAACAAGGACAGCTGGCTTATCTCGAGCATCAGCTTCGCGGTGTCTATATGAAGCCCACCGTCGAAGACGAGCTTATGGAGCGCAGTCTTGCACTAGAAGCGGAAGAGACGCGGGATTACAGGACTCGGAAACGAGAGCTCAAGAGTCTAGGGTTCAAAACATAGACATTGCAAGGCATATTACTACGACCCAGACACGTTACTGATGATAAGTACAATATTTACAAACTCGACAACTTTTGGTATCGAGGAAACGTACAGTATGATAAAGGTCAGATTACAAACCACAGAAAACAAGGTAAATAACAATAGCAATCCGCTCCTCATCCGCCAAAGCTCCAAATTTTGATATCTGAATCATCACTGCCGGAGACGATCTTGTCCTCTCCGAGAGCCAGGCATCCCACCGCTGCTTCATGACCTACAAGAGTAGCCGTACACTTCCCCTCCTCACGAGACCAGACCTAAGAATCGTCGAACAAAAATAGATCAGGATTATCAAACAAGGAAAAACGCAAAAACACCGCACCTTTATGGTCCGATCGTGACTCCCACTGACTAACCGGAGCTTATCGCTAGCGACCGCCCAAACGCCTTCAATGTGACCAAACAACGTTCGCACGGCTTGTCCAGTCTCGACATCCCATAGTTTGATCGTGTTGTCCAAGCTTCCGGAGGTGAGGATGGGTTTCTTGCCGTTGAGGAAAGATAACGGCCCTTCTAGTGCGTTGGAAAAGGAAGGAGAAGACTGAGAATTTGCCGCCGCCACCGTGGCCTCCGTCGCCGGCGGCGCTTCGCCATAGGCAGAAGAGAAAGCCGTCGAGGATTGTGTTGTAGAGGAAGCACGGCCCATTACACCGCTAGTATCATCGTCTCCATCAGATGAATCATCGTTACATTCGCTTCCACTCAGCAGCTTGATGCTCTGAACCTGGCTCATATGACCCGTCATCGTCCGAAGACACGTACGAAGGTTTAGGTCCCAAAGCCTGATCGTCCCATCGTCTGAAGCCGAGAAAAGCATTTTGCCGGGGTCGATATTGTGTGCAAAACCACAACCACCGCCTGCACCGACTGCTGGAGGGGGCGGCGATCCGATCCCACTCGACACTTCAAAGAGCGATACGCTCGCCGACGCAGTGCGCGCACCCGGGTTCACGTCCCACAGCAACACGGAATTGACCCAATCGCTATGACCCCGGAGCGTGAACGCGCCCCCAGTGCGCAAATTCCACACCTTGATCGTCGTATCCACACTCCCGCTCGCGAGCACATTCGAATCGTAATTAAGGCTCACGACGCCGGCCGTGTGACCGCTGAGCGTGCGGATGCACTGCCCGCGCCGCCAGTCCCACACTTTGAGCGTGTGGTCCATGCTGCCCGTGATGAGCTTGATGTCGTCGAACTGCAGCGCCCGGACGGCGCGCGTGTGGCCGCGGAGGCAGTGGAGCTCGACGCCCGTGTCCATGTTCCAGACACGCACGGTGCGGTCGTACGAGCCGCTGATAAGGACGGGGAAAGCGGAGTGGGCGAGGGATTCGTTGAATTGGAGACACATGACGCCGTCTGTGTGGCCTTTGAGGGTGCGGACGGTGCACCGGCCGCGGCGCCAGTTCCGCTCGATGGTCATGCGTTCGCTGTAGACGTCTTTCCACGGACGGGTGGACGACAGGGGGGGACGACAGGGAATGGACGTGAGAAGTGCGGATGAGGAGGACGCTTCAGCATCGGGGGTGATCGCGAGGGTGGAAGACGAGGAGTCGATGTACCCTTGGCTGGACCGTTGTCGTTTCAAAGGCGGTGGGATCAAATCCCTCTCGCCATCCATCGTCCCTCGTTTTAGAGATGGCAATGGCGATGATCGGGAAGGGGGATTAGTAGTAGGAGACACGGACCGAGGTTGAAAGTTGCGTTTCTTGTCAAGGATGGGAAGACCCCAGCCACACTTGTGACATTTCTGGCCAATGTGCTGCTCACAGATGCCGCGCCAGAGAATGTCATCGTCAGCGAGGGCCTTCCACTTGGGGCTGACTTGAGCAGCGCGACAGAGGGACGTGGCATCGAGGTAACCGAGGATCTTGATGCAGACTTCCCGGGGTAGATATGCTAATGGGTCTATGCGAATCATCTGGGCCAGCTGCTCTGTCAGCAGGGAGAGTTGAGAGAAGCAGCACATTGTGAGCAAGCCTTGTAAAATGAGAGCTCGTCGGGGGTGGGAGGAAGAGGAGAAACTGGACCAGATGGCGTTGACAGATTCCTGTTCTTCGAGAGGCATGGCGTCCAGGGACTGCGAACATCGTCAGGAGGGCTTTGGCTGCATAAGGCAAAGAGGGACGGACCTGCTGGAGCTTGAGATTCGTTCCCTCGTCCGCCATGCGTTGATGTCGAACACATAGCTTGCGGTGCTTTGTTTCGACTGGCTGGGGCGACACGTCCCGCAGTACTGGTTCGTCAAGGTGGTCATCAGGAGGTATAGGGGACGGATTGTCTGTGGCGAGGCGAGCGGCGGGGATGGTATCGCAGACGTAGGAGGAGGCCGAGGTGGACATTGAGGGTAGGTTGCGCTCAGGGTCGCCTCATGCGATGCTTTATGATGTGTAACCATTTCGGAAGTCAACATAGTCAATCTTGCTCACATTTCGCGCCAGATGTCGCAATTTCATTACCATCATCAGCTCATCTTCCAACAAAATAAAACAATCATGTATACACTAAAAAAAAGACACAACAACAACTATACAACAGTTTCCGTCACCTCAATCCAGCGAAATCTTCAACTGGTCAAGAGGTATGGGCACAAACGAGTCCAACAAGATTGACCGCGAGGCCAGTTCCCGCTCACATTGTGGTGGAACCAGCTGCCGGATGAGATCCGGTCGTACAGAGAGCTCTGCTCCACATCGTCAGTACGTCTCATACCAACGCAATCCTCACACTCACCTTCGCGTGTAAACTCAAACAAGGGAGGAAAATCCTTGCCGTTTGGCATTCGCTGCCCCTCGACTCGGAGTTCGTCAAAGAACGGATGCACCATCGCTTCCACAGCACTGAGCCGGACTCCCGGCGTGTATTCCAACAACTTGGACACCAAGTCTATCGCCTCCGGAGATGTACGGGGCCGGAAAACCTTCACAAAATAAAGTTGAGTGTCAATGCTGTCCATCATCAGAAGCGTACTTTTGAGAATGGGTGAGGTTTGATCTGGGGGAACTTGTGTTCCATGTAGTTGGGATTCATCGTCTTGATTTGCTCCCGTGAAGGCGTCCCAAGGACTTTGATAATCTCGACCAACTGGTCGATTCCACTCTCTCCGGGAAACAGTGGTTGACCCAGCATCAACTCTGCCATCACACAACCCGTCGACCATATGTCTAAGACGGCCTTGTTATTCCCAAAACGCCAAGAACCGTGAAATGCCCACGTACCAATGTTGGTGGTGTAGTTGGTTGCGCCAAAAATGAGTTCAGGGGCGCGATAGTACCTAGAACAAATATAGCTGACGTTCGGCTCGCCTGACACGAGGATCTTTGCAGAGCCAAAATCACAGAGCTTCAAAACCCCAGTAGCAGGGTTGAGGAGAAGATTTTGTGGTTTGATATCTCTGTGGCAGATGCCAACAGAATGAATGTAAGCCAGGGACCGCATCAGCTGGTACATGTACAGCTTGATTTGTAGCATCGGCATGGGTTGTTTAAGCTTGGCATAATGGCGACTGGCGCGGTACACGGTTTCCGGGACATACTCGAGGACAAGGTTGAGATAGACTTCGTCCTTCTGTCGTGCGGATGAGACTCGGTGGACGAATGTGAGCCAAGGAGATTGTACCTTGTCTCCGTTGGAGTAGAAGAAAGCCTTGAGATCGACGACGTTGGGATGAGAGACGAGTCTCATGATTTGAAGTTCGCGATTCTGAGTGATGGGTAAGTTCCGGAGGTCAATACGTGAGAGGAAAGGAGAAGAGATAAAACGGACCTTGAACCGCTTGTCCTGCAAGACCTTCTTGATGGCGATGTCGTCATTCTCCTTGGAGCCAACGAGTCTGGCTTGGAATACGACGCCGAACGAACCGTTGCCGATGACTTTGCAGTTCGTATATGATATCTCTCTTGTTTCGGCAGACTTGCCATCGGAGGCTATGACCTTGACAATTTTGTGCGGATCATCTATAGCTGAAGTGACGCGAAAGGCGTGCAATTGGAAACGATCGAGGACGATTTGTGGAGAGAACAACATGGGCACGATGAACGTCGGATGAGATGGGAATTGGGAATGGAACGGGATCAGAGGGTATTATGACACGAAAATAAATGAGAAACCGACGAGAGATCTTGACACCGTTTATTGGGCCATGAATGGACATGATAGGACTATGTTGGGTTTAGAGCGCACAGAGTTGGGAACGTTAAAATGGAGACAAGATTGTGGGGAAGAGACTGAAATGGACGTGAGAGTGGGAGAGAACCGTGAGCAAAGAGGGGTTGGGGGTGGGGGAGAGGCAGTGGTAGTGGTCGACGAGGTGGATGGTGAGGGAAGAGGTCCAAGCACCGTTGCGGGCGTGCGATCAAGTGACCCCACAAACAGAGCCAAACACGGCGCGAATCTGGTTCATCTCTGGCAAGCGAACGTCACGTCCATCGCGAGATTCAGTTCACATCCTCGTGGAGGGCCTGCAGGCAGATACGATCCCCTCCTTGAAAGATTTCAGATAAGATTCCACCACGTCAACCGTTCTCCACGAAACAAGGTTAACATATTCGCAAAAGACCGTCGCGGTGTGGTAATCGCTCGGTTTCTGTCGTGTCAATAGCCAGAAGCCGATCTAGCTGCATAATAGACCACCGCGGACACCACCATCGTCCTCTCGTGCCCGGTGTGGATCCCCCGAACGGTGACACATCCTTCAAGCGTAGGTTTCGATCCTCCGCAAGCTCACAGTTCTAGAGCTCGTCGTCGCGACCACTTGCGTTTGTTCTGTGGATGTGCGCACTCGTTCGTGCGCACCAAGGTTGAATATACTTTCAATCGAAAACATAACAGAGTGGCGCAAGGACTGGATCGTAGATGGAGTTGGGATCCATCGTGCTCTTTTCAATTCAGGCAGTGCTTCTTTCGCATGGCTGATCGAAAGAAGTCGACATGTCCTCTCCATAAATTCTCCTAACAACGATGCACCTCCTATTCATTCACAATGTCCACCAGCGACTGCGATCATCCCTCTACTGCTAGCAGCACTCTCCACGACCATTCACATCCGATCGTCACCGAAAAAGGCGTCCCAACCTCTGTCTGCCATGAAACCCCTAGTGGGACCGGTACTTCCGACAACCCCTACATCGTCGATTGGCTCCCCTGCGATCCAGAAAACCCATACAACTGGGACAAGAGACAGAAATGGATCATCACCATGCAGGTTCGTGTTTATCGTGGTACCATGTCCGTACCCGCTAGACATGACCTCTAGCTCGCTCTCTGCACTTGGACGGTCTCGTTTGGTAGTAGCGCCTATACTGGTGGCATCCAGGGCACTATCCACGAACTGAAAATCTCCGATGACGTTGCGCTCTTGGGTATATCTCTCTACGTCTTGGGATTTGCCTTGGGGTGTGTCGCTCGTGTTTTTCCACCCAATTTTGACCTCATGAAAACTCAGCCCTCTCGTGTTTGCTCCTATGGGCGAGGTAAGCGAAACAGAGCTTCTGCCCGCAGCATTCGCTCACTCGCCCTTTTCCCTTCTAGATGTTTGGCAGAGTAGGCATTTCCGACTTGTCTTGTCGTCGTAATGTTACCCTGACTATCGTCTAATAGCGCATCGTCTTCCTGGTAACACTATCAGCCTACACGTTATTCCAGATACCAGGAATCGTCGGTCACAACCTCGCCACTCTCCTGTCGTGTCGACTCCTCACAGGCATCTTTGGCTCATCCCGTGAATACACCATTCCTACGCTTCTATTCCATTTGGAGCTAATCCACGCTTTCAGCTCTGACGAACGCCGGCGGCGCACTCTCGGACATCTGGAACGCTCGTGAACGTGGTCTGTCTTCTGCTATCTATGCTACCATCCCATTTCTCGGCCCTGGTAAGCCTTTTTCCGCGGTTTCCCTGCGCGTTGGGACGTCCTTGACGCGTTATGCTTTCCCCCCCAGTCATCGGTCCGATTGTTGGCGGTTTCGTAGCTGAGAATCCGCGTCTAGGGTGGCACTTCAACTTTTGGCTGATCTTCATCTTCTCTGCCGTCAGCCTCGTTCTTGGCTATTTCGTCACCCCTGAAACGGTGAATAAATTCAGCTTCATCGTTCCCCAAAAAGCAATGTTGATTTGTTTTGGGCTCAAAAGTATGCACCTGTATTGCTGCGCCAACGTGCACGGAAACTTTCCGCCGCGTCTAACGGCATCGTACATTATGTGTCGATCCACGACGTAAATCAGGTTCGATCGTTTTCTAGAACGATGCGTCTTAACTTTAGCAGACCATTTTGTACGTCTATATCACCCCAGTCACGTCACCTCTTTCCTGCAGACGTAAAAGCTGATCTGCTTCTATGTAGTATTCATCGTCACCGAGCCCATTGTGCTTCTCCTGGCCATTTACATCTCTGTGATGTACGGAACGCTGTATGCCCTCTTTGCCGCCTTCCCCATCGTCTTTGAGCGCCATCGAGGTTTCACGCCTGGCCAAACTGGGCTGGCGTTTTTGGGGATTGGGTTCGGCATCATGGTTGGGATTGCGACGCAGTCGTATCAGAACAGGCGCTATCGCGTGCTGATGGATGAGAGTCCTACGGGGGTGGCTCCCCCTGAGGCGTAAGTTCCCCGCAACCACGACTTCTTGTGATGATGACGAACGCTTGCCTTCTCTCACCAGCCGGCTACATATCGCCATACTCGGGGGCGTGCTCATTCCTATCGGGTTATTTTGGTTCGCATGGTGCGCCCCGCAAGGTCTTTTTTTTGTCTCAAATTCATTCGTTGTCGCTAGGTCGATATCTCCCTCGATTCACTGGATAGTGCCCATACTAGCTGGGGTGCCTTTCGGTGCCGGCGTGGCGCAGATCCTGCAGTCGCTGACGACATATTTGATGGACACGTACCCCCTATACTTTGCGAGCTCCGTCGCGTCGACCATCGTTCTCAGGTCGTGCTGCGGTGCCCTATTTCCTCTTTTTAGCCCTGCCATGTTTAGGTCTCTGGGAGACCAGTGGGCGATGAGCCTCTTTGGGTTCCTGGCGCTGGCGTGTATGCCGATACCTGTGCTCTTTTGGGTGAGTCATGGTTGTTCGTCATCCGTCGTTCGCGGTTTTTCTTATTTGGACTCGGGTTCAGAAATATGGCTCATGGATTAGGAGCAAGTCGAGGGCTGCGTACAAGGACCCTGAATTACCTCGGCTGACGAAGGGGTTGCCATGACTTTTGAAAACGAAAACACTGGCGTACACTGCAGCGCCCGGTGACTGGGCTGGTCTCGGTGAATGCTCTTCTTACTTACACGATATGTATCAAAACGTTTGGACATGGTTGTATCACATAGAGTAGATTAGTACAGCCTCGATGGTATCATAATCTGTATGAATTACACACAGCTAAGATTAAAATCACCGATACAGATGTATCTGAGAGATGCGACAAGCGAGCAAATTAAGGGCGTGCCAATCTGCATGGCAACGCGTCGACGCGGTTCAAGAAGCGAGATCTTTCATTGATCTTTCCCTACAATCTCCTCTTCTTGTTCCTGTTGTTCCTGTTCTGGTTCCTGTTCTGGTTGGCGTAGAGAAACCCCTCTGCAGGATCCGCATGACAGAGTTCCATCGTGCTGACGTCGGCGTTCTGAACAGTATCACCCGAAGAGACGGACGAATGAGTATCGCGGGTGGAAGACGCGATTGGAGCGGGCTGGCCGTGGGGTGTGGATGTGCTCGTGCTCGCGGGGAGGGTGATGGTGAAAAAGTCGTAGGCGGCGATGGCGGAGGTGCCGGAGCCCCAGGCTTTGGTCGCTTGGCGCTCGATCTCGCTCATGACGGCCGTGCGGTGGTCTCTATTGTTACGGGGTGCGGGGAACCTGTTTGGGTGAGTATAACGTATGGTCAAGGGTTGGGGAGGTACCTTGCACCGATGTGATTGAACACTAGGTTTTTCGCGCCGATCGTTTTGGCGAAAGCGCCTGCCATAGCGGGGACGGAGTGGCCTCGGGCGAGGGCTTTTTCTAATACAGCCTCTGGGGTTCTGCGGTGGTTGTAGTCGATCTGCTTTGGAATGTGGGCGTCGGTCGCTTCGTGGATGAGGAGAGTGGGTGGGGGCGAGAGACAGAGGGGGATGATGGCGGATGGATCGTGGGTGTCTCCGAGGATGACGAGCTTGCGTTGGGGACCGGATGTCTCGCGGAATATGTAGCCTATGCAGGGATCTGGTGGGGGGTGAGCATGTTTAGAGTGTGGAGACGAAAGGAGCGACCTCGGTGTGAGATGGGACCAGCGTCGACGACGATGTCTCCAAATGTGGCTTGGGACTTTGTGAATGCCTTCCAGAAGGAGTCGTGTGTGCACAGGATGTCGGTTCCGATGATCTCGTTTGCGTGCATGAGATCCTGGTCGCGGACATTGTCGCCTGTTTGGCTGGCAGGGAGACATGGGGTTAGAGAGTCGTGTGCGGCGAGGAGCTCATGGACAGCATATGTTTCCGAGGTACGGGTGAGGGTCATCTTCATGATTTGGCGCACGAACGTGCGGATGCCTGCTGGGCCATAGATCTCTATCTTTGGCTTTTTTTTGTTTAGGTGGATGAAGGAATAATAAAAGCGGTTCGTACTTGTTTTGAAACTGGACCGCCGGATGGGACATGGCCTGGTGGTGGGGGGTACAAGACGCTTCGAAGAAAGGGGACTATCCCCATGATATGATCGGCTGGACAGATGAGATGATGGGCACAGGATTCTGTTTGAAATATTCACCATGCATGTGGGTCACGAATATCTTGGTGACCTTGTTGGGTTTGAGACCGGGCGAGTTCCGTCCTTGCATCGCGAATTGACGGAGGGTTCCTTCGGCACAGTCGACCACTAAATTGAGCATCAGCATTGGGGTCCTGTGAATAAAAACGAATATATCACTCCAGAGAGCGCCATCTGGCAGAAGATTGCAGACGAGGGACGAGCAGTTCCTTGACTCGGAGGGTCCACCGCCACTCGACGTTCCTAGGAAAGTTACCGCGAACATCGTACAGTAGTACCAAAAATAGAACAGGGCTGTGTCACCTGGCTTATATCTACTCTCCGTCTTGGACAGATGACCTATACCAACCATGAGCACCTCTTACGGAGACGCCAGCACAGTCGTAGGAGGCGCAGACCACCACCACCTCAAGCACGCAGAGACCTCCAAGGAAGCTCGTCGCACACATCACGCAATCCAGAATAATTTCGTGGACAATGTCGACTATGCCCTCAAAGAGCGGGCCTTTTTCGTTCCCATCGGAAAGGACGGTGTCATTGCTGCACTCGAGAAGCTAGACACTCAACTAGTACAGGTGAGCCTTCTGTTTCACAACTTGTCACCCCAGCTAACCATCTGCAGTCGGGAAGAAACAGAATTCTATCGACAAAGGCAAGAATATTGTATTCTATACGTCCATCCCATCTGATATGCGGTGTGTAGTCTCCTACCGACTGGGCTGGAAGGGAAGTCATCCCTGGAAGATTGGGTCTCATTAACCACGGGTAATGACCAGCACCATCATCCTCCAACCCAGCTGATCCGTCATTCAGTGGAAATCCCAAGATTCTCACTCGCCCCGGTCGTTATCCCGGCTTTCCCTTCCGTAACTGGTGGGCCCGGACATGGCACGGAACTACTGGCCGTCAGCATCACTTTTCTACTCTTCATACACACCTCATCATCCCCCACAGTCTCTGATACCGCCACGGAATTTCACGGGCTGACGATCGTACAAGTCTCCCAGAACCAAGCCGCAGTCGTCTCAGACCCACAGAACCACATCTTTGTGATCAAGAATGCCGGTTTCGTCGCTTTTGCCATCGAAGGCACTTATGACGTCCTGGCCATCGTGGACCAGACCCATCTCCCTGGAGTCGTCAAAGACAGACTCACAGGCGTCATTTTGGGCTGGACCCATGAGATAAAGATGAAGAGCCAAATCGGGGCCGGAAAAGAGCAGGAGTATATCGTCGCCACCTTGTATGCATCTTTCCGTCCTTCTGCTTTCTACATCTCTGATCATCCTTCCCAAAGTTTGAACATCCCCGCGAGCAATTGTGCCATCCTCCAACGCGGAGATGATCTGGAACTGCTCGGCGCCGGCCAGTCAGTCATCACTAATCCCAGCGTGACTCTCCGTGGCCTCTACACTCTGGGAGAGAATCAGCTCGAAATGCCAACCAAGGACATGTACGTCCCACCTGTGGTTTCTATGACATGGCACTAAAGAATCATCAGCTTCACTCGAGATCAAGTTCCAGTCAGCTTGACCATTTATCTCAAGTGGCAACTCACAGAACCGCTGAAACTGACGACCCATGGTTACAACACGCCCTATGACGCTCTACGTGACAAGACGCAGTCTATATTGACGCAGATTGTTGCACATCTCGATTATTCGGCAATGGTGAATCAATCTGTCGTGGTAATATTCAACGCGACGCCTCATAATGTTTGCAGGTCAAGCAGCGTTCCCTCGGACCTGACAATATGGAGGACGGTACTGATCCCTCATCCGCATTTTTGGATGCTCTTCGAACCCGTGCTATGGATGAAATGCATGAGGCCGCTTTAGAGTATGGGATCGTCTTGAAAGATCTCGGTAAATGTCGACAACTGCTCTCGAAACATTGGCAAGTCTGACCAGTTGTGTTTCAGCCGTCATCGATCGCCAATTCAAGGGCGAGATTGCCTCTACAATGGACAAGCTCACAAGTATGTAACTCTGTTGAGAAATGACTTTTCATTTCTGACAACACCATTTTCAGCTCGTGCATTGCAGGCGCAAGTCGAAGCCGCTGTATGTCTCCATATATTTCATTCAAGCTAATCCTCTTATTGACTTGACCAAGAACGTGGACAGGGAGAACAGCAACAAGGTGAAGCAAGAAGAGGGTGCACTCTCGGTGGCCCGCATCAGAGCACAGGCTGCCAACACCCAAGCAGATGCTCAGGCGTACGGCATTGTAGCCGCAGCCAAGGCATCAGCGCAGCGTATGAAGATCGAGGCTGAGGCTCAAGCCGAAGCGACGCGTATGGCAGCAGAGGCAGAAGCTCAGGCCGTCAGGATCAAAGCACACGCGGACGCACAAGTCATTGACCACTTTGCGCGTGAGATGGAGATGCGCCGGTTAGAGGTGGCGAGGATCAAAGCGTATGGGCCCAAGACGGTGTTTGTGCCGAGTGAGGGGGCAGGTGTGCACATGGGGAATGTGATGGCCATGGGGCTGGCTGCGGGAATGGGTGCAGATAGACGGTCTGAGAAATAACGTTGAAGAATTGCATATTACAAATGCACTACTCACTATGATTCATGTTTTTGTTGACGGTTGTTGTGCTTTCAAGAGTCAGCATGTCTCGTGAGGGAGTCTTAGCCACCACCACCACCAACACCACCTCGTGAACACGACCCCCTACACTTTCTTCTCAACAAGCCCTGAAATTTCACAATGAGATCAAAGTTCAAGGATGAGCACCCCTTTGGTCAGTTTCATCGTCCGAGACCGCTTGCTTTCGCTGAACCACCGCGCCGGTCTTGCCCAGAGAAACGCAAGGCAGAGGCTGAGCGTATCCGACAGAAGTACCCCGATCGCATTCCCGTCAGTTTAATATTCCCGAGCGCACTGGAGATCGTGCTCTCACCCACCGTCATTCTCCCCCGTTATCACAGGTCATCTGCGAAAAGGCAGATCGAACGGATATCCCGACCATCGACAAGAAGAAGTACCTGGTGCCTTCTGTCAGTAGTTTTTTCACATTCGACTTTCATGATATCCTGTTCCTCACACACCACACACACACCCTCTCTCTCTCCAACGACTACTCTTACTCTTTAGGATCTGACGGTCGGCCAGTTTGTGTACGTTATCCGTAAACGCATCAAGTTGGCACCGGAGAAGGCCATATTCATCTTTGTCGACGAGGTCCTGCCACCTACTGCGGCCCTCATGTCGGCAATATATGAAGAACACAAGTGAGCCTTCTCTCCTCTCTCTCTCTTGCCCCCTCCTCTCTCCTGTCCCCTCTGGCGCAGCAGCTGACGTCATCTACTAGGGACGAGGACAACTTCCTGTATGTGAGCTATTCCGGAGAGAACACCTTTGGGCGGGAAGGGTGGATCGAGTTGCCGTCAAGCGCATGATCTTGGGACGTTGTTGTATTTTTGACGGACATTGGGTTGGATCAGAGAAGCTTTTTTTTTACGACGTTCCTCCCCGCCATCTTTCCACCAACATCTCGTACGCGTCTTGATACCCCACCCTTACATTTCTCTTTTCCTTTTTTTTGTCTTGCAGATAATTATCTGGCTTTTTCATCAATTCTACATAAAGTTCTATCGCACTCTGGGCTAGCTCTCTCTTTCTCTATATTTGTATCAAATCCATACTTGTAACAACAAGCTGAACTTACACTGACAATCCTCGATCTGGTCGTGCCAGGACTCGGAGCATGCGCGCAGATGTTACTAAAACAATCGGGATGGCGGCCCAAGTGTCCCTGTTTGCGTCGGATGACCTCCTTATTATCCCTATGCGCATTGGGACGGTACCAGTACGGAATATTACCCAAATCGAAAACCAATCTGCTGGTCGTCGACTCGTCAAATTCGCCGGCGTCGATTGAAAACTTTCAGACACAGTCCCGCGTGCTCCGCAGCGTCCGCTGGTCTACTCTCCGTCGATACGCTCACACTCATCACGGTACTATGCTCGCTAACTGCATCTCTGGGCCTACGCGGATCTGTTATCTTGCAGGAGTTATGAATGTTTGATTGGCACTAACATCCGAATACTTAGTAGTACATTATGGTACATAGTAGCAGAGCCTCGGAAGTAAATCTTCAAAGAGTCCAAGGTTTTCACTCCTGTATTTTAAGTTTTCCATCCTCCACATACAACCGACCCTCCACAGCTATATCATACAACTCCTTCGTCATGACCTCTCCGGTTTCCATGAAAAGATCACGAGTGCCATCGTTCATCCCTTCGCTTCCGAACTCAATAGAGAATATCTGTGTTTGGGCCACATCGAAGTCGCATCGGACGGTTTGTAACTCGTCAAACAGTGTGCATACGAGGAGGCATGTGTTATCTTCAACTGTTTGGGAGTCCAGGACGAGGAATGAGAACCCGGTAAACCCGTCGTCAATAGGCGTGATATTGGCGACAAACCAATCACGGACTTGCTCGATGGTTTCACCAAGGAAGGGAGATGTGAAGGCCTTGGCGGGTCTTGTTGCTCCGCTAGTGATCGCAGATACATCTTTGCTGGTCATGAATGCTATCTCGTCGCTGATCGTTTGGTCATCGATACCGGAAATGTCTTCCTTTTGACCCTCGACAAATATTTCCATGCGCTGCAGAAAATAGTCGAGAGTCTAGATATTTTGATGTTGGGTGAGTGGAAGAATTCTATGCACGAACTGAGCCTTACAGCTTCAGGAATTTCTGATATGCAGAACACGGGTGTGTGACCGCCAGACAACATCCTGATAGTGATGGTCAGAGTAGAGTTGATTGATCCTGTGTTTGATGTTGAGGCGATGTTGGACAGTCATCCTCCGAAATCGCGGGAATGTGGCATATCAAGTCAACATCGTCCAAGCGACGCCTTTCGTGCCAACATATCGTTCACGGTGGAGTACTTATCTCCCACAGTTCAGAATCACCAGAAAAAGTTGGCAATCACCGGAATTGACGGGAAAGCGATCTCGAGCATTTGACGTCGACGGCCGACACCACAACTCGGGAAGCGCCTGCGGCGGCGGCACACCTTATCGCTTCACATCCCAGCATCAAGTGATGATATATCAATAATATCCAAATTGTAGAAGTACTACATAGAAGTATTTTGAAACGAGAGACGGGTGTACCAAGTGAGTTACTTGCTGTTCTTTCATTTGACTGGGGAGGATGGGTGAATCACAAAGACACGACGTTTGCGGGGCTTGTGCGGCGAGAGAAGGTCGGCACTGGGTAATAGCGAGAATTTGGTCCTGCCACTAGTTCAGTGGGGGTCCAGGTGGGATCCGGATAAGGCATTCTCTATTTGACGAGAGAAAGTGGGCAGATAGTGTGGCGGGAATCTGGACCTGGTGCTGGTTCACTGGGGGGTCCATCACATCGGCGTTTGGAGTGGGTTCCGATTTGGGTGTTTGGCTCTATGTACAAGGTGATGATCCGGTAAGATACATCTAATTAGAATTCAATCAAACGAAGGACCTTGACAAGCATTGTAGCCTAAACTGTGATTTTGGCGGAGTATCCATGACGACCGCAGTTGATCAGATTACGGTGGTTATCTATACAGGTATGTGTACAAGTCTGACTTGTAACGTCTCCTGCCAGCGGTGTCAACTCAACATCAAACCTATGCATTGCAGCATCAATACGCCACATCCCTACTCCGACTGTCAATTACTACAGCCAACAGCATCACGAAGTTATACCAAAACACTTGAACAGAGTCACAGACGCTCTTTCGTCGTTCCAGGTCGTTTCGAACACTGCTTTTTGGTCCATAGCACAGCCAAATTTAAAGTTTTCACAGGTCGAAATGATCGTCGCGCCCAAGGATTTCTTGAAATGCATCATCAGCGTCATCGACACGAGAGCTACAAAAGGGCCGACGAAAGTTTTACTTTCAACATCCCTCAAGTAGGCGTTGCTGGTCAACGCCACGCCCATCAAGGTCTCAAGTTCAAACGCGATAATGAAAATAGGCGCCCCCCTCGTTCTCTTCCTTCTGAGCTGCCTTCCGGTGGCCCTGACCGCTCCTCTGACCTCTAAACCTGCTCCTGGACACACTGGAATAGCCTATGATGAGAAAAGCAAGGTTGTTCACGCGTACTATGGCAGCAACGACCTCCCTGGACATATGAAACACCTGACCGACAACCAGAATCAGTACCCTCACAATAAGCAGCCGTTCGATGTTCTTCCGGCAGGGAGCAAGGAGAACCGCAAGAAAGCTCTGGATGGCATAAAAACCCAGCCTGATCACGCCCGAGATGAGAAGCCGCCAAATTTCGTGAAACACGATGGCAAATCTGTGACGGTGCAATCTCTCCCAAAGAAAGAGTCAAGTAAGCACGTTTTTTGGTAGAATGCAATTCCACTTGTTCTAAAGCAGTATTCACATCAGATCGTGAAGGGGCGTTGCTTAGCTACACTGCCAGGATAGCACGACAGAAGGGTGCCCAAGTCCAATTTCACGATAACCCCACGCAACCCCCGACTCCGAAGCCTCAAGCGAAGAAGGCTCCGTGGAATGCTGGGCCTGGGCTACAGCCTCAGCCTCAGCCACGTAGGTCGGAGAGAGTGGCTGCACAAAAGGCGGCTTCCCAGCCTGCGCAGAACAAGGCTCAACCAAAAGCAGGGCCGTCCAATTCGAAGAAGAAGTAGACCTTTCGGGGGAATCATCGTACGAGCGTTGCTCTTGAGAAGTAGAGGAGATGTCGTCGTTCCAGTCAATGTCATGATAGTTATGAGTGCAGCCTTGCATGTGCAAACCTGAGGAAAGTTCGTTCGCATTGGGGATGAAGAAGCGCGGCGCGGATGCTGATGTCGGTTCAACGAAAGGTGTATGAGAGGGCGAGGGCGAAGAAGGAGCAGATTCCAGAAGGTAGAAATGAAGAGTATCGATCAGTTGCAAGTCCCTTGGACTCTTGATCTCTGGGCTGGCGTTCTTCGTGCTACATATGCACAATCGCCTGAATTCAGGGCCAAAGCGTCAAGACATTGTTCATCTAATCTGGGCTTGAGGCTGATGATCCATCGCGATCCTAGGGGGGGATAATGGGAAGTTCAAGATGGCCCCAAGCTCAGTTCCCCCGATCCAACCACGACATGCATTATAAAACGATGACTAGAGAAAGTCCAGCTCCAATATCGTAGTTCGGTTCCCCCGCGGCCGACTTTTCACATTCCTTTCAACGGCTCCAGAATAACGTTAACGCACCTTTCTCTCCCCTTTCTTCATCTCAAACAAGATCCAGAATGCCCCGTCGCAAGTTTCAATGGCGCTCATTCGATTTCGAATTTCGCGCGTTCGCAGACTACACCAGCGGTGCGTGGTTCGAATCCTTGCCGCCCCTCATGCTGATCATCGTTTGGTAGGCCTCCTTTTTGTTCTTCAAGTCACCGTATTATCCCTCGTGATCGCGGCTTTCGCGACCAGCCCTGGCAGGCATACCAGTTCGTACCACCCCCACCTGCACGCTCGCCATCCTTTTGAAATCTTGACGATCACACACAGGCTATCAGAGCAACCCCATGATGATCAACCTCATCGCGATGAACATCATCGTGTGCTTCTGGATCCACCGCATTCGTTATCCAGACCCACAAGACAACTTGTGGCGCTGCCTGATGACCTTTAGCGCACTCGCCCCCGTTTCTTTCAGTGAGTAACATCAAAACATCAGGCACTGACTGACCGACAAAACTCGGGTGCCCCAGTCAACTCATTCATGTTAATCCTTCGCATTCCCGGGGACGACTCTGGAAGTCTCGAAACCGATTTTTCGGGCATACCTCACCCACGCGCTACTGTGGTCGCCGTGGTGGTGGTCTCCTGCTTCGCAACCATGATCGGTCAGTATAGCCATCTTCCAGTATCTTACATGGGCGTGGCCGCTGATGCTTCGTCAACCAGCATTCCTTGGCTTATGGGTTTGCCAATTCGAGCAGATCTGGAGGCCGCTCGGAAGCGTTTCGCTGAGCAGGATAAAGCCTGAGCCCCCGCGCCCACAGCCACGCAGTCCTTCTCCACCGAGAACATATGCTGTGCCTTTGGCCTCAATGGACCCCGAGCCCCCCAAAGTACACGGGCCACCTTCCCGCTATGACAAATGGCCTGAAATTCCGTTGTAACGGCGCACTGGATTTGTGCCGTAGGAGTAGACAAACAAACTTCATTGTATTTCTTATCATGAATGCATTCCGTGTCTCGCGCTTTCCTTTCAAATCGCGGTAGCATTGATGAGTGTATCGTACATGTCTGCGGAAATCTCGTCAGACGCCCAGTATTTGTCCCATTCATCTTCTTCTGGTTCATCGACGCTCCCCCTTTGCACAAACTCGGCGGCGGCGGCTCGATCACCCTCGGATATGCCAATATCGAGGGGGGCAATCTGGGAGCATGGAAGAAGCTCTAGTGGGCCTTCAGTGGGAGGCTGTTTGGCATCTTTAGATGAAGCTGAAGCTAGGTGTGGATCCTCCCCCACGGTTGACAGTTCTCCAGGAAGGATCGAGATGCCAGCTTCTGTCACAATGTAATCGAGAGACACAGGACGAGAAACCGAGCTGAATATAACGCTGAGCCGCCGGATCAGTGTTGACCGATCGGTAGTCGAATTGTCAGAGGCGGCAACGACGGTATGCGCGCCAGCGGATGAGTCCGATTGAGGCTTAAAACGTTTACCAGGCTGGTAATCGGTATCGTCGAGGTAGCGTCTGCGGCCAGTGCGGGTGAGGAGGATGCGAACGTTGACTTGATTGGCCCAAGCGAGTCCAAGACTCGCTTCTTTCCTGTTTTCGCTGGGAAGCGAGTGACCTCGCGCAAACCAGCGAGCTTGCTCTGCATACACTATATCCTGGCCGCCGGAAGGGTCGGGGAGGTCGGCCCCACCACGATCGAAGGCGTCGACCACTTCGTTCAGGACGACTACGACCATCTGATGAGTGCTCGCGAGCTTGTGGAGAAGAAAGGATATTTCGGCGATGTTTTTTGACCTTTCGACGAGCGTCTGGGTGGTCGTTTTGGTGGATGTGTGGAATAGCTCGGCCAGCGCGTCGATGATTAGAATTTTGACAGGTTTTTGGCCAGGGATGCTGGATTGTTTGTTGACAAAGCCGGGTAGTGTCTCAGACAGGACGCGAATAAGCATGGGTATCGTTGCCGTTGAGATGGTATGAACATTATGCAGGCTGCATTCTGACCCCGCAAGTAAGGGGTGGGCCTTGGAGATCTGGACAAGTCGGCCGGTGGGAAGTACGGACGACGTAGTGAGATAGCAGGTCGAGCCGTGCAAGCCCTTTTGATTTCTTGGTAGCTGTACAGTCAAAGCAAACTGAAGTGCGAATTGAGTCTTGCCTGCGGCGCTTTGAAAGTTTCGCATCTTAGACTAGACGAAGAAGGCCTAACGCAATCTGGGCACACACCTCTCACCCACCACTTCCCAAACAGCCCCGGGTCGCAACCCGCCTCCCAAGGCTTTATCGAGAAGTGGGTCACCTGTGGTGCAGACTTCGCCACCTTCATCTTTGACGTCTGCAAGTCTCCGGAGACGAGGGGAATCGGCAGAGGCATAGAGCAGGTCGATGATCGTGTCAGCATCGTGGACGGAAATTTTACATTTTCGGCTCAGATCCTGAGGCGAACAACGCAACACGTCGGTTCTGTTGTGGAAGTTCCCTGTTTTCATCAAGTGAGCCAGGCATATATGATATAGTGATATCTACGAATTTACCCTTGTGAAGGGAGTCCACCTGCGCTCGGGAAAGACAACTCAGACTCCTTGGCTCCATGGATCCATGACTTTTTCCCTTTATACTTTTGGACTTTGAGTCGTACATAAAAAGCGTCGTTGGGCCGGTAGACCTACCTTGTACAAGAAGTGGTTCAAGAATCAAAGGGGTGTAGGACTGAGTAAGAACACGATCTTTGGGTGTCTGTCGTGCCAAGAGGGATTCACAGAATCATGTGTTTGAATTCCGTACATACCAACAGTAAACATGTACGATGTTCTATACTACTCACTGTCCGAATGGACCGTCCAGTGTCAGTCAATCCAGAACCTTGGCTTACGAACGTGCAGAATCTGGGGACCTCCCACGACAGTTGTCACACTGACTCACAGTTGAAACCGTCGATTACATCCAATTGCAAGAGGATGCCGACAACCAGAATGGATACAAGCCGTCCGAGGCAATGCAACAGGACCCCGAGCCTCGATATGGAGGTGATGATTCATGAACGACGAAAGGTCGCCCTTCTCGTGTTTCGATCTATGCTGACTCTTCCCCTCCAGCTCCAATCTGTCCTCAACTCACCCTCAATAGAAACGAACGAGGTCATACCCGAATCAGAGCAATCACGCGTCGAAAGTCTCTTGCAGGACATCGTAAGTGAGCTCGGCATGCAGGTCAGGCATGCCCAAGAATATATTCTCTTACTCCAGGACAAACGAGCAGGATACGTTGAAGATATGAAGAAACTTCGACCCTCAATCGCACCAGACAAATACCTTCCTCTCGAGATTCTCATCGAGATCTTTTTGCAATACGCTGCAGAGATTGCTGAAGAGGTCAAATACACAACGGCATCTATGGATCGCCGTCTGTCGCAGTTCCCCTGGGTGCTCGGCCGTATCTGCTCGAGATGGAGGCAGATAGCGCTGGCAGAACCGCGAATCTGGGGTACCATCGGTTTCAATGCAACCAACCACGACAACCTGCCGATGTTGAGTGAGGCATTCAGACGGGGAGGCCAGTCGCGCTTGTGGCTGTCCGCAAGCGAAGATGTGGAGAAGTACAAATACGTTGAATTCCTTCGCGATATCGTCTGTTCCCAGTCCAAGAGGATCACAGATCTGTCGCTGTCCATCTTTGAAGAGACATTTGAGGAGTTCCTTACGTTACCTTCGGATTCTTTTCCGGTGCTGGAAGCTTTCCAGCTAGATATGATGGAACACCTATATCCGTGGCCTGGCTCTGATGCGAGCATCTTTCAAGGCGCTACGCGCTTGCGGCGTATTGACATCGGGACATCACTGGCCGTGACCTTGGTTTCTTTTCCTATGAACCTGTGCTTGTGTTGGCCACAGCTGACGCATATCAATTTCTCGGAGATCTCAATCCAGGTGTCCATCGCACACGAGCTCATGAAGTTGTGTACCAACCTCGGCGAGTGCCATATCCGCCTTGAAGAAAACTGGAATACTCTTTCACCTGTCTGGATCAAATCCCATCCTCCTTCCAGCATCCCTATCCCCTATTTGTGGAGATTGGAGATTCATCAAGAAGATGGGGTATACATCGCCTTCGTGTTTAACGAATTTCTTAGGCCGTTGGTCATGCCGAACCTTCAACAATTCAGCTTTTCTCTTCAAGAGGAGCCATCGGATATTGTTTCGACTCTCACCGAACTCACCACGATTGTTGACGGCCTTTCGCGACCAAACTTAGTTTCGGAAATGTCATACCTTGACGACAGTGGGCTCACAGAAGTGACCAGCGCTCTGCCTTTCGTGACATCACTTAAGGTCCGTGCTCTTACTGATTCTACGATTCGGACGTTGGCTCAAAAAGATCATCTTCCCATTCTCACCTCACTCGAGGCCGACGTCGAATACGCTGATATGGACACTTTTATCAACATGTTGGAGACGCGCTGGGTTAGAGGGATAGAGGCTCAGCTGTCTGGTTGCTCCACTGCAGGCATAATACAATCGGCGAAAATCTGTGTTGCGTACGTTCCCAGGCAGGAGTCTGTTTCTAGACTCTCGTGGAAGGTTTGCGAGATTCAAGATCGGTTGAAAATGAAGGGTGCAATGATCTCTGTGGAACTAGAAGGGTACGAAATTCATATCAATACAGTGATCTGGCGTTCCTTGACACACCAAAATAAAATCATTGTATATTTCCACAACGGCATGCGATCGTGAAAATCCGAGTTGATAATCCTCAAGAGTAAGGTTCAAGGTATCTACGTACACGAGCTCAGGTATATCCGTGGGGGCTGGGTATACTATCGGCACGATTTACTACGAAGGGCCTGTTAGTCACACATTTCGGTCCTTGACACAGTGTGACGATCTGATGGTCCAGTGATGGATGGGCTTATTTATCAATCAGCGATCAGCTTTCCTCGACGTCGCTGTCCTCATCCTCCTCCTCATCTTCCACATTATCCAGCTCTGCCACTGTTGATTTCAGGGGTCTTTTGGGTTCAGAGCACGATCTGCCGAGGCTAGGATGAAATTGACAAGCGCGTGCTCTTCTCCCGGAGTGAGTTTTTGTTTTGATGCGTTGAACGTGCTCATTGATTGACCACCATTGGCAGACGGTGGAGCGTTCATGTGTTGACACCATGCTTCTCTGCAATGGGCCGAACACCGCGTTTTTCCCCTTCTTTTTGCAGCTCCCGTTGGTATTTCTCGACAGCGGCCTGGTAATGCGCGTTTTCGGCGCGTCGCGATGCTTTTCGTTTGACAGCTTCTGAGACAGTTGGCCAGTCATGAGAAGATTTGAGTATGAAAAAGGAAATGATGTAAGATCATCAAAGATACCATCAATTTCTCCCCCCACGCTGTCACGCTTTTTCGATACCTTTCTTCCGCCTCGTTTTTTGTTCATGAAACTTGCTCTTGGGTCCCCG
>Ga0307516_10000167_pt1 | contig 83099 bp, 53 predicted proteins | sample 19_EM_MG_FD_203310 | JGI IMG/M metagenome (GOLD analysis project Ga0307516, IMG submission 203310) | Populus trichocarpa ectomycorrhiza microbial communities from riparian zone in the Pacific Northwest, United States - 19_EM | ecosystem: Host-associated > Plants > Roots > Unclassified | place... | reverse complement strand
GGCCACTTGACCGTCACGCTCCCGTCGACGGTCGCCGTGGCGGTCACCTCACCGGGCGCCTTGCCGAGGTCGTACGCGATGGTGGCGGGCTCGCTGACGCTGCCGTCGTGGCCGACGGCCCGCAGTTGCAGGGTGCCCTTCGTCGAGGTGAACCGCTTGACGTAGAGGACGTCGTCGTAGATGCCGCCGAGGTAGACGCCGTTGTCGTAGACCGCGTACTGCGCCACCTTGTCGTAACCGCCCAGGTCCCAGCCGAGTTCGAGCTCGTCGGTGCCGGTCTGCGCGGCCCGGATGCGGAATCCGGTCGGCTTCGCGGGCTGGTGCGACGCGCCGTCGGTCAGCGTGATCCGGCCGACGTTGAGCTGGTAGCCCGCGACGGCGGCCGGCCCGGCGGCGACGGACAGGCCGAGGGTGGCGATCCGCTTTCCGGCGTAGGCGGACAGGTCGAGCGTGGCCTCGGTCCAGCCGCCCTGCGCGCCCGACCCGGCGACCGGCACCTGCACCACGGTTCCCGGGGCGTCGGTGAAGGTGATCGCCGCCCGCACCTGCGAGGCGTCGCTCGCGGAGACCTTGCGGTAGGTGACGGCGAGCTTCGACTTGTCGGTCACCGCCAGGTCGGTGCGGTAGAGCCGCAGGTAGTTGTCGGCGGCCAGGTTGCCGGTCAGCACCAGCGAGCTGCCGCCCTGGTAGGCGCCGACCGGCTGGTAGGAGAACCGGTCCGGCTTGGTGGACCGGGTGCCGTAGTCGTAGTCGACCCCGAGCGCGGTCGCGCCGCCGGCCGCGGAGACGGACCACTGCCAGGTCACCGGGTAGTCCTGGATGTTGATGTTCGACCATTCGGCCGGGTTGGACACCGTGCCGTCCGCCACGTACTCCAGGCCGTGCCCGGTGTTGAAGGTGGTGTCGAAGACCGTGCCGCCGGCCGCCGACCGCTCGGTGATGTAGGCCGAGATGCCCTTCCAGTTCGACGCGTCGTCAGCGCCGCCGGCGGAACTGCCCGTCCACCAGCGCCGCTCCCGCTCGTACGCCTTCCACTGGTTGGCGTCCTCCTCCTTGCCGGCCATGTCGGAGTGCACGAAGTCGGCGCCGAGGGTCGCGATGCTGTTCATCGGCACGCCGGCGCTGTCGAGGTTGTCCTGCAGGTTGTACGGCTGGTCGAACTGGTAGCCGCCGGCCTCCACACCGGCGAAGACGGCCTTGCGCGGGTCAAGCCCGATCGACCTCGCGTAGTCGCGCGACGAGGTGAGCCGGCTCTTGCTCCACCAGTAGTTCAGGAACATCGAGTCGCTGACGTCCCCGAGCTTCGGGTCGCGCACCCAGGGAGCGTTCACGCTGTTGAAGGCGTTCTGGTAGGACCGGGCGCCGGTGTTGTTGTCGACCGCGTCGTAGAACTGCACGTACATCCCGGCATCCCGGAGCACCTTGAGGAACGCCTTGTAGCGTGGGATGTCGGCGACCGCGACCGACGGCTCCTCCTGGTTGAGGAAGTAGCCGTCGTAGCCGTACCAGCGGGCCATCTCGACCAGCTTGCGGGCCACCGGGAAGTCACCGTTCGCGTCCTGGACCAGCAGTTCACTGTACGTCTGGGTGCCGCGGTCGTTCTCGGAGAAGAAGATGCACGCGAGCGACTTCACGCCGTTGCGGTGCGCCGCGTTGGTGTATCCGGGGTTGGGCAGGTTGAGCATCCCGAACTCGAACCACTTCTCCCGCCAGTCGAGCGTCGGGTCGTAGAACCGCTCCGGCACGCCCTCGGTCGCCATGCCGTGCCAGGGCGCGTAGAAGTCGGTGTACTGCCAGTAGTTGAACAGGTACGAGCTGAACTCGTTGTTGTACGGATAGCTCTCAAAGAAGGCGTTGCCGTAGTCCCCGGCGAGGGTCAGCATCTGCACCGCCGGGTCGAGTGCGGGTTCGGCCTGGGTTGCCTTCAGCGGGGCGACCCGGGGCTGGAGCGGCACCCGGGCCCGGGTCAGATCGCCGAACAGATCCGACCCCGGCGCCCAGCGCAGCAGGTCGGCGCTGGTGTATCCGTGCTGGAAGGGCTGGTTGGCGCCCTTGGCCGCGGCGCCCGTCCAGGGCAGGGTGTCGCTGGCGCTCGCGGGGGCCGCCGCGAGGGCGGCGACCAGGGCGGCGGCAGCCGCGAGTGTGGTTATCGAGCGGCGACGAAGCACGCGCACCTCCGGAGAGACGATACTGTCCACAAAGAACTAAGGCGCTTCAGTATATCGCCATCCGCGCTCACGATCATCTATGCTTTTCGCATGCGTCGGTCCACCAGACTTCTCCCGATCCTCGCCACGACCCTGCTGGCCAGCGCAGGAGCGGCCGGGCCGGCGGCCGCCGGCGCACCCGCGCCCGCGCTACCGGCCGTGTCACCCACCCCGCAACGGATCGAGCGCATCGGCCCGGACGTCGCCGTGCCCGACCGGGTCGAGCTGATCGCCACGGAGGCCACCGACCGCGCCGCCGCCGACCTGCTCGGCACGGTGCTGCGCCGGCTCGGCGCCGACCACGTCGTACGGCGGTCCCGGCCCTCGGAGCGGGCGGGGCTCACGGTCTATCTCGGACCCGCCGCCCGTCCCGACATCTCCGCCCTGCTCGCCGGCACCCCGGTCCCGCAGCAGGCCGAGGGATACACCGTGCGCGTCGAGCGGCGCCAGGTGGTGCTCGGCGGCGTCGACCCGGCCGGGCAGTACTACGCCGTGCAGACCCTCCGGCAGCTCGCCCTGCCGCGACGCATCGCCGGCGCGTCCGTCAGCGACTATCCCGCGATGCCGCGCCGCGGCACCATCGAGGGCTTCTACGGCTCGCCGTGGAGCCCGGCCGAGCGCCTGGACCAGCTCGCCTTCTACGGCGACATCAAGGCGAACACGTACATCTACGCGCCGAAGGACGACCCCTACCACCGCGACCGCTGGCGCGAGCCGTATCCCGCGGACAAGCTCGCCGAGCTGCGGCAACTGGTCGACGCCGCCACGGCACACCACGTCCGGTTCACGTTCGCGCTGTCGCCCGGCACGTCGATCTGCTACTCCAGCGCCGCGGACCGGCAGGCGCTCACCGCCAAGCTGCAGGCCGTGTACGACCTCGGTGTGCGGGACTTCTCCATCCCGCTCGACGACATCAGCTACGGCCGGTGGAACTGCGCGGACGACCGTACGGCGTACGGCGCGCCCGGCCCGGAGGCGGCTGCCCGGGCGCAGGTCGACCTGCTCAACGACGTGCAGCGCGGCTTCGTGGCCGGCCACCCGGAGACCCGGCCGCTGCAGATGGTGCCGACCGAGTACGGCGACCTCACCGACACCGCGTACAAGCAGGTCATCCGGGCCACGCTCGACCCGCAGTTGCTGGTGATGTGGACCGGCACCGACGTCGTGCCGCCGAGCATCACCGTCGCCCAGGCGTCCCGCGCGTCCGAGCTGTTCGGCCGGGATGTCTTCGTCTGGGACAACTATCCGGTCAACGACTACGCCCAGGCCGCCGGCAGGCTGCTGCTCGCGCCGTACGACAAGCGGGAGGCCGGGCTCTCCGACCACCTGGCCGGGATCGTCGCCAACCCGATGAACCAGGCCGCCGCCAGCAAGGTCGCGGTCTTCACGATGGCCGACTTCGCCTGGAACGACCGGGCCTACCAGCCCGCCGCGAGCTGGCAGCGAGCCGCGTCGTACCTGGCCGGCGGCGACCCGGCCGGCACGCGGGCCCTGCTCGTCTTCTTCGACCTCAACCATCTCGCCCCGACCTTCGGCGCCCAGCCGTGGCAGCCGCAGGCACCGGCGTTGGCCGCCCTCCTCGCGGCGGAGTCCCCCGAGCTGAGGGCCTATGTCCGGCGCATCATCGCGGCGCCGGCCACCATCCGCGCCACCGTCCGCGACGCGGGCTTCCTCGCGGACGCGGCGAACTGGCTGGACGCCACCACGTTGTGGGGCCAGGCGATGGACAGTGGGCTGGATGTGCGCGCCGCGATCCAGGCGGGCGACGCGGCCGCGGCGGCCGCAGCCCGCGTACGGATGACGGACCTGGAGCGGCGCGCCCGGCAGATCCGCTCGGTGCCGGGCGAGAACCGGGTCGAGGGCATGGTGCAGATCGGCGACGGTGTCATCGACGCCTTCCTCGACCGGGTGCGCGCCGAGCACGACGCGTTCCTCGGCCTGCCGCCACTGGTCAACGTGGCCCAGGGCAAGACGGCGACGCAGATCTCGGACTGGTCGGCCGACTACGCGGCGGAGAAGTCGGTGAACGGCAACCTGTCCGACTTCTCCACCACCTCGGGCGCCGAACCGCAGCCGTGGTGGCAGGTTGACCTCGGCGCGACCACCGACATCCAGACCATCGAGATCTACAACCGGCTGGACTGCTGCGCCGAGCGGGTGGCGGATTACCACGTCCTGGTTTCCGCGCAGCCGTTCCCCGCAAGCCTGGCCGAGGCCCGCACCGCGCCGGGTGTGGTCAGCGTCCACGAGACGGAGCAGGCGGGCCGGCCGACCACGATCGACCTGCCGTCGTCGGGCCGGTACGTGCGGGTGTGGCTCGCGTCCGCGGCGCCGCAGGAGCTCAACATGGCGGAGGTGCGGGTCCTGGGCCACTCACCGTCGAGCCTTCCAGCCGCCATTAGCGAACGGGCCGACGGTGGCGTGGTAGTGGTCGAGCCCCGCCGGTGAGCCGCGCCATGGCGAGTATTGGGTATATCCCGGCCGGCCGGGCGCGGCAACACTGCGTTGGTCCCGGGCGGGCCATCGCCCGGGGCCCATCCTCGCCGGCTCAAGGGAGCGTTACATGCAGGCCCCATCACCGTCCACCAGGGCACCGCGCGCCGCCCGGCTGCGTGCGTTCGCGTCCCGCCTGATCGGCGCCGCCGCCGTCGCGGCCGTCGCCGGGGCGACGGCGCTGCTGCCCACGGCCGCGCACGCCGCCGGACCGTACGGTGCCGCCTACGTCTGGCTGGACACCCCGGACGCCGCGATGTGCATCGTGCCGGGGGACCGCCAGTGGAACTCGTCCGACAGCTGGCACGCGGTCAACGAGGTCTGCGCCGAGGACGTCGGCCTCTACGCGGTCTACCTGCCCGGCCAGGCCGCGCGCGCCGGCACCGTCCAGGTCACCGCGTACGGCTCCGACGCGGCGTACTGCAAGGTGCAGAGCTGGGCACCGAGCGGGACCAGCCAGCGGATCCTGGTGAAGTGCCTGGACAGCACCGGGGCCCCGGCGGATAGCCAGTTCACGCTGAGCTACGCCAACCTGACCGGCACCGGCGGCGCCCCGCTGGTGTATGTGTTCGGCAACCAGCCGACCACGGCCTCGTACACGCCGCCGGCGAACTACCAGTACAACTCCACCGGCGCGAGCAACACGATCGCCCGGTCCGGCACAGGCGTCTACACGGTCAACGCGCCGAGCCTGGCCGGGACGGGCGGGCACGTTCAGGTCACCGCATACGGCACCGGTGCCGAGTGGTGCACCGCCTGGAACTGGGGCCCGTCCGGGACGGACCTGCACATCCAGGTCCGCTGCTTCGGCGCCACCGGCGCGCCGGCCGACTCCCGCTTCACGATGATCTATGCCAAGGGCGGCAACCTCTTCGGTCGGTCGGTCTGTTGCAACTCCGACGGCCACCCCACCTCATACCTGTACGCCCACAACGCCACCGCGGCGTCGTACGAGCCGTCGGCGGCGTACCGGTTCCTCAGCGGGACGAGCAACGTCACGCGGCTCGGCACCGGCCGGTACCGGGTGAACTACGGCTGGGCGGCGGCGGCCGGCGCCGTTCACGTGACGGCGGTCGGCGGCGGCACCGCCCGCTGCAAGGTGGAGTCCTTCGCCACCGCGGAAAGCGCGGTCGTGGCCTGCACCACTCCGTCAGGGGCGCCGGTCGACGCGACCTACATGGTGCACCACATGGGTCCGTTCGTGATCGGCTGACGGGGGTGACGACGGGCGGCCGGGCGGGGGGCCCGGCCGCCCTCGGCATGTTCAGCTGCTGCCGCCGCCGTCGCCGGGCACCAGACCGAGCGCCCGAGCTCGCAGAACGGTGGCCAGCCGGTCGCCGGTGCCCAGCTTGCGGTACAGCGCGGCGAGGTGCTTGTGGACGGTGCCGATGCTGATCCCGAGCCGGCGCGCGATGGCGGCGGCGGTCAGCGACTCCGCCAGCAGGGCCAGCACGTCGCGTTCCCTGGGGGTGAGCCCGTGCGCCTTCGCCGGGTCCTCCCGTTCAGGAACGGCGTCCAGCGGGATGCCGGTGGTTCGGGCCAGCCAGTGCGGCCGGGCACCGCAGCGCGCGAACTTGCTGCGGGCCGCCGCGATCGCCCGGACCGACTCGGCGGGATCGTCCAGCGCCCGGTGCGCGACACCCGAGTAGAAGAGCGCCTGGGCCGCGCCGAGCCGGTCCCCGGCCCGGGTGAAGAGCGCCGCCGCGCGCGTCGCATGCCCCGCCGCAGCCCGCGGATCGACCTGCAGTCCGGCGTGGACCTGGGCCATCGCGATCATGCCGGCCCGCCGGGGACGCCCCGGTATGGCCGGCAGCCGGGCCGCGCGGGCCGCGAGATCGGCGGCCCGCCGACGGTCACCGGCGGCGGCCGCCGCGGCGGTCAGCAGTTCGAACCACCGGGGCTGCCAGAGCGGCCGTACGGCGGGCAGGCCGGGCCCCTGCCCCGCCTCCAACATCACCTCGGAGCAGCCGTCCAGGTCACCGGCGGCGTACCGGGCCCAGCCCAGCATTCCCTCCGCCGCCGCCGACTGCCAGTCCTGCACGCTGCCGACGAGCGCCAGCGCCACCGCCTGCTCGCCCAGGGCCAGCGCCTCGTCGACGTCACCAGTCCAGACCCGGGCCCAGCACTGGTAACCGAGCACTCGGGGATGCGCGTCCCGCCCTCCAGTGAGCACCACCGACTCCATGGCGTCGTCGAGCACCAGCAGCGCACCGGGAAGGTTGCCGGTGGCGCAGTGCACCACGCCCTCGATCGTCTGCAGGGAGCCGATCAGGTGGCTCTGGCCGGTCGACCGGGCGATGTGCAACGCGCGCTGCAGGTGGCGCAGCGCCGCCGGGAAGCGTTCCAGATAAAGCTCGCCCCAGCCGAGAAACAACGCGGTGTCGAGCCGCTGGGCCACCTCGTGGTCCGGCATCACGTCGATCAGCTCCACCGCCTCGTCCAGCCAGGCGCTGGTACGGCCGCCGGCCGTCTCGAAGGCCTGGCTGGCCACCACCCCGACGCCGAGCGCGGCCGCGAGCAGCGGCCGGCTCCCGGTGTCCCGGGCGGTGCTGATCGCCTCCTCGACCGCCGCGTCCTCGGCCGGTCCGGGCATCAGCGTGGTCAACGCCAGGGCGACGCGCAACGCGCCGGCGGCGGCGCTCCGATGGTCGGGCAGCTCATGCAGCTCGCGCAGCACCAGGGCGCGGGCCTCGCCGTGGTCGCCGAGCAGATGCTGGACCATGGTCAGGAAGCTCACCACGGTGACCCGCTGCTCGGTGCCGGGCGGCAGCAGCTCCAGGATCTGGCCCAACAGTTCGCGGCTCTCGGCCAGCCGGCCGGTGATGCCGAGCGCCTGGGCGCGCAGGTTCAGCAGTTCCAGCCGGGCGCCGACGGTGCCGGGCTCGCCCGGCAGCAACCGCAGGGCGGCCTGCAGCCAGTGCGCGGCCGCGGCGGGGGTGACCCGCATGACCTCCTCCGCCGCGGCCCGCAGCAGGTGCACCGCGGCCAGGTCGCCCACCGGCGCGGAGGCCTGGATGTGTACCGCCTGGTCGGCGACCGGCGCGCCGCGCCGGCCCAGTTCCTCCGCCGCGCGGGCGTGCGCCGCCAGCCGCCAGCCCGCGCCGGCCTGGTGGTACGCGGCACTGCGCAACAGCGGATGCCGGAACCGGAAGGCGCCACCGGAGGAGTCGGACCGGATCAGGTCCCGAGCGGCCAGGTCGTCCAGGGCCGGCAGGACGGCGCCCATCGGCAGGTCGGCGACCGCCGCCAGGAGACCGGCGTCGACGTCGTCGCCTGCCACCGCGGCCGCGTACAGGATCTGCCGGCGCAGCACGTCGAGCCCGGCGAACTCGCCGGCCAGGGCGGCCGGCAGGGCCGCCTCCCCACCGCCCGGGTCGCGGGCGAGCAGCTCCAGATGGAACGGGTTGCCGGCGCTGGCCTCGAAAAGCTGCCGGCGCCGAAACGAACTCAGCCCGGCCGGCAGCAGCTCACCGGCCTCGGCGAGGCTCAGCGGGCCCACCGTGACGACGGTGGCCAGCCCGCGCTGCACAGCCGCCGCCACCGCCTGGCCGAGCCGAGCCTCGACCTGCCGCGGCCGGTACGCCAGCGCCAGCAGCACCTCGCCCCGGGGCGGATGACGCAGCAGGTGATCGAGCAACTCCAGCGAGCCCTCGTCGCTCCAGTGCAGATCGTCCAGGATCAGCACCAGCCCGCCGTCGCCAGCCATGACCTCCAGCAGAGCCCGGACAGCCCGGTGCACCCGGTACCGCTCGCCCGCCAGCAGCGGCGGTTCGGCGGTGTCGTCGGGCGTGGCCAGCCCGGGGAAGATGGTCCGCAGCAGCCGGACGTCGGTGGCACCCAGAGCCTCGGACGACCCACCGGCGTGGTCGGCGAGGGCATTCTTGACCGTGCCGAACGGCACCTCGCGCTCGAACTCGGCCGCCCGCCCGGCGAGCACCAGGCAGCCACGCCGGCCCGCATCGGCGGCGAGCTCGCCGAGCAGCCGGGTCTTGCCGATGCCCGGTTCCCCGCGGATCGCGACCACCACCGGACCATCCGCGCGCCGGTCCAGCGCGGCGCGCAGCACCTCCAGCTCCGGAAGCCGCCCGACCAGCGAGTTCTCCACCCGTACCCCTCCCAGGGTCGCGCACCGGGCCCCCGGGGCGCCGGGCGATCCTATCGATCGCCGTGAGAACGGCTCGGCATGGTCCGGCCAGTGGCGACGTGCCGCTGTGGGTCACGGGCCCGAGCGCAGACCGATGCGCGTGTCGGCCTCCCGCTGGCCGAGGCCCTCACCGCGCCGGGTGCTCAGCGTCCACGAGACGGAGTAGGCAGGCCGGCCGACCACGATCGACCTCCCGTCATCGGGACCGTCGCCGTCGGCGCGGGTGGAAGGGGCGGATGATCACAAGGGCGGTGCTTGAGGCCGTGCCCTCTCTCACCTCGGCGCGGCGTCGAGCTTCAAGAGCCTGTTGATGACGCCGGCCGGGCCAGGGCGGGCGAAGAGGTAGCCCTGGCCGTAGTCACAACCGAGGTCGCGGAGCCGCAGGTATTGTGTCTCGGTTTCGATGCCCTCGGCGGTGACGGTGATGTTGAGGGCGTGGCACAGCTGGATGATGTGGCGCACCACCGCGACCGCTGCGGCGTCGTCGCCGTTGTCGTTGTCGAGGTCGGTGATGAGTTTCGCGGCGAGTTTGACCATGGTCACCGGCAGCCGGGACAGCGATGCGAGGTTGGAGTAGCCGGTGCCGTAGTCGTCCAGCGCCAGCCGGATGTCCCGCTCGGCGAGTTGTTCGAGGACGGCCTGATGTTCCTCGACGTCGGCGCTTTCGGTGATTTCCAGTTGCAGGCGCTCGGCGGGCAGCCCGGCACGGTCGAGCGCTTCCATGACCACGGCGATCAGGTCGGGGTCGTCGAGCTGTCGCGGGGACAGGTTGACGCTGATCAGTAGGTCGTGGCCGCGAGCCCGCCAGGCTCCGCCGCGGCGGAGCGCCTGCTCCAGCAGGGTCCGGCCCAGCGGCCGGATCAGGCCGGTCGTCTCGGCGGGCGTGATGAAGTGCCGCGGCTCCAGCACTCCCATGGTGGGGCGCCGCCACCTTGCCAACGCCTCCACCGCGACTATCCGCCGGTCGGCCAGCGTGAGCAGCGGCTGGAAGAACGGTTCGAACTCGCCGCGTTCCAGCGCGGCCGGCATCGCGGCCGCCAGCCGGTGCCGGGTGACGTCGGTTTGGGCGTGGGCCTGGTCGAACACCGCCCAGCCGCGGTGGTCCTTGCCGGCCCAGGCCAGCGCGAGGTGGGCGTCTCGCAGCCAATCGTCGGGTTCGGCCCTGCTGGCGGCGGTGTCCTCCACGATCCCGGCGCTGATCTGGACCCGTAGGTCGTAGCCGTCGACCGAAGGCCGCGGCACAGTGCGCAACGCCCGGCACACCTGATCCGCCACTTTGATCATCTCTTCCATGCCCTGCGTGCCGGTGACGACCACGGCGAACTGCTCGCCGCCCAGGTGAGCGAGAAAGTACCGGTCGACGCTGTTACACGGGTCGAGGCGGGCCGTTGCTGCGCTCGCCCAGTCCCGGACGAGCTCACGGAGGCCCCGGCCGACGGCGTCCAACACCTCGTCGCCGCGACCGTGCCCGAGGGCGTCGTTGAGGTCGCAGAAGTCGTCGATGCGGAGTAGGCACACCCCGAGGCGCTGCCCAGGCCGGGCGGTGGTGATGTCGGCGCGTAGCTGCTCGCGCAGGTAGACACGGTTTGGCAACCGCGTGACCGCGTCGTGCAGCCGCGTATGCTGCAGCTCATCCTGCAGCCGGGTTCGCTCTCGGTGCCAGGCGATGTTCATGGAGCGGTTCATGTCTTCGGCGGCACTCATCGTGGTGTCGCGCAACGCTGACCCGAATCCGTTGATCATCTGCTCCAGCAGTCGCAGGACCCGGTCGCGCACCGCGCCGCGGTCACCGTCGATCAGCTCCGGCAGGCGGTCGGTGAGCAACCGCGCACTGGCGCCGAGCACCTGCGGATCCGCCATCCGCAGCTCGACCAGGCGCGCCCCTACCCACAGCCCCTGCTCGAGTTCCGGCTCCGGCTCGGCGGCCACCGCGGTCACCATCGTCTGCAGCAATGCCCGCAGCGCCGTGACGGCTTTGCCTCGCCGGACCGGCACGTACCCGGCTGCGGCCACCACGCGCAGCCACCGCTGGGCCAGCGCGTTCAACGATGGCTCGTCCGCTCCCTTGCTCGGGTGCGCCATGACGCCTTCCTTCGCACAGTCGACAGCCGCGCACACTTGTGATCGGCCGTCGCATACTGTGCCCCGCGCGACGTCACCACCGCTACGGTCTTGTCTGGCCCGCACCGCTGCGGTATACGTTCAAGATTCAATGCCGCTATCGGCGCAGGTCACGACGTCATTCGCGGGGGCGCGCCCGGCGACCTGGCATCGTTATCCGCGAAACGTGAGAACCGGCGGGCCGACGAATCACTCCCCCGGGTGACAGGTCATCGCCGGCGGCCGATCGCCACCAGCACGGTCGGCTGCGGCGGCAGATCACCGACCTGGTCCGGGTCGGGCCGCCATTCGCCGGCGCTGGTCACCGGTTCGATCACCTCGAACGCGTCGTCCATCAACGACAGCAGTTGCGGTCTGTCGCGGACGACGAAGGGGGTCGGGGTCTGCTCGTACAGCTTCCGCAAGGTCTCCTGCCGCTCCCGGCCCTCCGCCGTCACGTCCGGGCCGACGTGGGAGACCACCAGAAAACTGCCCGGCATCACCGCCTCCCCGATCCGAGAGATGATCGACCGCGGGTCAGCCTCGTCCGCGATGAAGTGCAGCACGGCCACCATCAACACCGCCACCGGACGCGACAAGTCCAAGAAGTCCACCACCTGCGGGTGGGACACGATCGGCCCCGGCTCCCGCAGGTCTCCCCAGATCGCTTGGGCGTGCGGGTTGTCGCGCAGCAGGCTGCGGCTCTGCTCCACCGCGACCGGGTCGATGTCCACATACACCACCTTGGCCTGCGGGTTCACCTCCTGCGCGACCTCGTGCACGTTGCCGAGCGTCGGGATGCCCGAGCCGATGTCCAGAAACTGGCTGATGCCCTGCTGCTCGGCCAGCCACCGCACCGCCCGGTTGAGGAACGCTCGGTTCGTCCGAGCCAGCAGCCGCGCGTCCGGGATGACCTGCTGAGCTTGCTGCCAGAAGTCGCGATCGACCTTGAAGTTGTGCACCCCGCCCAGCGCGTAGTCGTACACCCGCGATGCGTTCGGCACCGTGATGTCCACGCCCTCCGGCACCCACGCGTTCGGCTCCGTCACCGCTACCCCCGCTCAGGCTCACTCACGTCTGCCGCGACCATGCCGACGGCGACGAACGTGTCACTGTCGGCCACCCCGTCATCCTATGTATGCCAGGGGCGCCCGGGGAAAGCCCGATCGAAGGCGATGACGCCCCTGGATGCCCATAGTCGCATGCACAGTAGTCTCATGACAAGCCATCTCACGAGTGCAGCCGAGGCAGACCTTCGCCGCGGCCGGCGATGGTCAGGGTGCCGATACCCGGTCCGCCTCGGGCCGGGCCCACCACTGCGCGTCCCGGACCGGGCGCAGCGCGCCTAGCCCGGTCGGCGGCATGTTGCCGTACATCCCGTGGTGTGCGCCCTCGGAGGAGATCAGCATCTCGTGCCAGACGCCGACGGAGGCGCTCGACCCGTAGTGCCACCAGTACCGGCGTTGAGCCGCACGGTGCGGTCCCGTCACATCCCGGGCGAATTGGTGGAGGTCCTCCGCCCGACGCCAGTACTGCACCAGCATCGCCTGCCGAGGACCGGGCCCGAGTAGCAGGCGGTAGCCGAGCAGACCTCCGTCAGGCGCGCTCGCCAGGTCGCGGAGCATGCTCGGTATCGTCAGAAGCAACGGCAGCCAGTGCCGGATCCCGCGCCACCGGTTGATTCTCACCCCGAGCATGAACACCACCATCGGCTCGGTGTTGTCGGCCACCACCTTCCCCGGCCGGACCTCATCCGTACGGCGGTCGCGCGTCCATTCGGGTCGGATCAGCAACCGGACAGCGTCGATCAGTCGGGGCAGCACGGAATGCACTCCTCCACGGGGTTCAGCCGTTCACCCGGCGCGATACCGGCCATCGCCGCCGGCCTCAGCTCCGCGACCCGAACCAGACGGTAGGGGAAGGCATCACCGATCGGAATCCCACCGGCGGGAAGTGGCCGAAGGCCCACGCTTCCGCTGCCCGAAGACCCTCGCTTCCCCGGCGTCCGGGCGCAGAGATGCGGCAATACCGCGCGGGTCGCTAGGTCGTCCGCGCGTCGGCCTCCCGCTGGAGCTCGTCGCGGTCCCAGGTCACCACCGCGCCCGGGATCGCGTCGGGCAGGACGTCCTCCATGTGGTGCAGCGTGCGCCAGCGCAGGCCGGCGATCCCCAGCGCGATCTGCGCGAGGCCGAGCAGCACCACCAGCAGCGCCATGCCGCGTCCCGGCCCGACGCCGAGCACCGCGCCGGCCGAGGAGCTCAGTGCACCGCCCGGGCGCATGGCCGGCTCGAGGAACCGGTCGGCGAGCCAGCCCGCGCACAGGTAGCCCAGCGGTTCGGTGAGGTTGGCGACCAGGCGGTTGCTGGCCAGGACCCGCCCCTGCAGCTCCATACCGACCTTGGTCTGGATCATGGTCTGCCAGTGTCCGTTGAGGAGCGCGAGCGAGGCCGCAATCGCCGCCAGCCCGGCACCGAGCAGCAGCACCGACGGCCGGAGCCCGACGAGGATCATGCCGGTGCCGGTCAGCAGGATGAAGCCGATCATGCCGGTGGCGCGGCGGGCGAAGCCGCCCCAGAGCGCCATAGCGATGCCGCCGGCGATGCCGCCGATCGCCCCGATCGTCGAGGCCGCGGCCAGCGTGCCGGCCGACATGAAGGACAAGGCCAACGGCGTGGTCAAGGCGATCGCAAAGCCGAGCATCAAGTTGTACGCGAGGAAGTAGCCGATCATCGCCACGAAGCTGGGCCGGCGTGCCATGTAACGGACGCCTCCGGCGATCTCCCGCCAGATGGACTCCTCACGCTGCCGGAACAGCAGGTCGGGGAAGCGGACCACGGCCAGGGTGAGCAGCGAGACGAGCACCGTAGCGAGATCGACGAGCAGCAGGCCGCGCAGCCCGACCGCCACGATCAGCACCCCGCCCAGCAGCGGTCCGCTGGCCTGGCTCACCGCGACCAGCGCCTGGGTGATGCCGTTGGTCCGGCCCAGATACTGCTTGGGCACGAGCTGGGTCGTCGCGGCCAGGTAGGCGGGCTGCTGGAACGCCGCCGCGATCGCGCTCAGCCCGGTGGCGACGTAGAGGTGCCAGACCTGCAGCGAGCCGGTCGCGAACAGCGCCAGGCAGAGGCCGCTGCCGGCCAGCGCGACCAGGTCGCCGATGATCATCACCAGCCGCCTGTTCCACCGGTCGGCCGCGGCTCCGGCGAACGGCAGCACCAGCAGCGCCGGCAACAGGCCGAAGACCAGGATCACCGAGAACTGGGTGGCGCTGCCGGTGGCCAGGTAGACCCACACGCCGAGCCCGAACGCGAGCGCCCTGGTGCCGACCATGGACACCAGCTGGCCGATGGTCACCAGGCCGAATCCCCACAACTTCGCCTCGGCCCGCACCGCGGCGGCCGGCTCAGCGACCGCCACCGCCGCGGCCTCGGCCTCGGCCGGCTCCGGCCCGGAGAACCAGGAGGTGATGGCGGTAGCCAACTGGCCGGCCTGATGCTTGAGGAAGAAGTGGCCGGCGTCCGGGATCACGGCCAGTGCCGTCGAGGCGCAGTGCGTGTCCCACTCGCGGTAGCGCTCCTCGTGGAACTCGGTCAGCCGGTCGCGCTCGCCGACGACCACCAGCGCGCGCAGAGTCGGTGCGGGGTCGGGCTGGTGGAACTGCCGCGTGTAGAACTGCTCGGCCTGCCGGTTGTCGTGCCGCAGCGCCCGCAGGATGTACGCCTGCTCGGCCGGCTCCAGGTCCTCGGTCAGACCGCCGATTCCGCGCAGGGTGTCCCGGTACAACCGGTCGGAGCGCCAGCGGTCGCTCGGCACGAGCTTGGCCCACAGGTCGAACAGCCGGCCGGGCAGCCGGGGCGCCGGGAAGGCGCCGCCGAACACGACGCCGGCCACCTCGCCGCCCCCGGCCTCGAGCCGGCGGCCGATCTCAAGGGCGAGCGCGGCACCCAGGCAGTGCCCGTAGACGATGACGGGGCCTGTGACCGTCGCCCGGATCTCCGCCACGCAGCGCCCGGCGAGGTCGTCCCACGGTTGCAGGGACGACTCCGGCCGGCCGGAGTCGTGCCCGGGCGGATCGAGCGCGTAGAGCGGAAAGCCGGGCGGAAGGGCGGCCGCCAGCTCCCGGAAGGCCGACGCGTTCCCACCGCCGAACGGCACCGCGACGATCGTCGCCCGGGTGACCGCGGCGGGCTGGCCGCCGGGCAGCCGGTAGAACAGCGCGTCGGCCGCGGCCGGCTGCCGGAGCAGGTCCGACAGCTCGCGGATGGTCGGATGCTGGAAGACCGAGGCGACGCGGAGGCCGTCGCCGACCTCCCGGGCCATCCGCATCGCGGTGAACGAGTCGCCGCCGAGCGCGAAGAAGTCGTCGTCGATGCCGACCCCGTCCAGTTCGAGCAGCTCGCACCAGATCGCGGCGATCCGCTCGTCGTCCGCGCCGCGGGCCGGCGTCGCTGTCCCAGCGCCGGCCGGGCGTGGCCCCGGCTCGGGGAGTGCCCGCTGGTCGAGCTTGCCGTTCGGGGTCAGCGGCAGCCGGTCCAGGTCCACGAACTGGCTCGGCACCATGTAGGGCGGCAGCTGCCCGCGGGCGTACTCGTAAAGCCGCGCGGTCCCCTCGCCGACGCAGTAGGCGACCAGCTTGTCCTGCCGCACGACGACCGCGACGTCGGTCACGTCGGGGTGACCGCGCAGCACCGCCTCGATGTAGCCCGGCTCGACCCGGTAGCCGCGGATCTTCACCTGGCGGTCGAGGCGGCCGAGGAACTCGAATTCCCCGTCGGGCCGCAGGCGCACCCGATCGCCGGAGCGGTAGGCCCGCGCGCTCTCCGCCGCCGAGAACGGGTCCTGGGTGAACCGCGGATCGTCGAGCGACAGATAGCCGCGCGCCACGCCCGCCCCGCTGATCAGCAGCTCACCGGCCGCGCCGACGGGCACCGGGCGCAGCCGGCCGTCGACCACGACGGCGCCGACGTGCGGGATCGTCGACCCGAGGGCCACGACGGTGTCGCCGGGCGACGGGCGGTGCGCCGGCACCCGGTTGGCCAGCACGGCCACGGTCGTTTCGGACGGCCCGTACGTGTTCCAGACCGTGCAGTCCGGGCGCACCCGGCGCACCGCGTCGACCAGGTCCCACGGGCAGGCCTCCCCGGCCAGCATCAGATGCCGTACGGGTACGACGTCGGCCAGCAGCCCCGCGTCCTCGATGGCCTTGAGGTGACTCGGGACCAGCTTGAGCACGTCGATCCGGTGCTCCCGGAAGTACCCGGCCAGCCGGTCGGGATCGACGGCCCACTCGTAGGGCAGCACGTGGACGAGGCCGCCGGTGGCGAGGGCGCCGTACAGGTTGGTGAGGCCCAGATCGGCGGCGAGCGTCGACACCAGCGCGAAGCTCGACCCGTCCTCGACCGCGAGCAGGTCGAGGATTCCGGTCAGGTAGTTGGTGAAGTTGCGGTGCTCGACCACGACGCCCTTGGGCCGGCCGGTGGAGCCCGAGGTGTACACGACGTACATCGGGTCGTCGTCGGCGACCGGACGCCGCGGATCGCCGGCCGGCTGCGCGGCGAGCGGGATCTCCTCCAGCACGGCGAGTTCGATCTCCGCGGGCAGGAGCGGGGCCACCTCGGACCGGTCGACCTCGGCGTGGGTGAGCAGCAGCCGGGTGCCGGACTCCGCGAGCACCCGGACGACGTGGTCGGCCGGCGCGGTCGGGTCGAGCGGGAGGTAGGCCGCGCCCGCCTTCTGCACCGCGAGCATCGCGACGACGCAGTCCACGGATCGTTCGAGCAGCAGCGCGACCAGGTCGCCCGGTCCGACTCCGGTCCCGGCCAGGTATCCGGCCAGCCGGTTGGCCCGGGCGTTGAGGTCGCCGTAGCCGGCGACGTCGTCGCGGCACCGTACGGCCGGCGCCGCCGGGGTGGCGGCCGCGTGCGCCTCGAAGCGCGCCAGCAGCGCCGGGCGATCCGGCGCCGCCTCGGCGAACGTCGCCGTCCGCCGCACCAGGGCACGGTCCGCAGACGGCGTCGGCGGGAGGGCGGCAGTCGGCGCGTCCAGGTCGCCGGCGAGCGTGTCGACGGTCTCGACCAGGTGCTGCCCGAGCCGGTCCACCACATCCCGGGAGAGCAGATCGGTCGCGTACGTCAGGGTGCAGCGCAACTCGCCGTCGGTCTCGACCACCATGCAGGACAGGTCGACGCGGGCACTCGACCGGTCGACCGGCAACGGCTCGACCGCCAGCCCGGGAACGCTCGTGTCGCCGCCGGTCGCCGTGTAGTAGTTGAACATCACCTGGACGAGCTGGCCGGCTCCCAGGTCGCGCTGCGGGCCGAGCTCGGCCACCAGCCGGTCGAACGGAACGTCCTGGTGGTCGTAGGCGTCCAGGGCGCTCTCGTGCACCCGCGACACGAGCCGGCGGCAGGTCGCGGCGGGGCCCAGGTCGAGCCGGAGGACGAGGGTGTTGACGAAGCAGCCGATCAGCCGCTCGACCTCCGGGCGGCCGCGTCCCGCCACCGGCACACCGACCACGACGTCCTCGGTGCCGCAGTGCCGGTGCAGCACGTGCGCGAACGCCGTCAGCAGCAGGGAGGACGGCGTCACGCCGGCCTCCCGGGCGGTCGCCCGTACGCGCTCCCCGTCGAGCGCGAAGGCCACCTCGGCGCCGCGGTGGTCGCGGGTGACCGGTCGGGGCCGGTCCAGCGGCAGTTCGAGGACCGGCGGCGCCCCGGCCAGCCGCTTCCGCCAGTACGCCAGCTGGTCCGGGTAGCTCTGCCGGCGTTCCCAGGCGGCGAAGTCGGCGTACTGGATCGGCAGGTCGGCCAGGCTCTCGGGCCGGACGTACGCGTCCAGGAACTCCCTGACCAGCAGCCGCGACGACCACGCGTCGGCGGCGATGTGGTGCAGCACGAACAGCAGGGCATGCCCGCCGTCGGGCCGGCTCGCCAGCACCGCCCGGAACGGGAACTCCTCCGCGAGCCGGAACGGCCGGTCGGCGATCCGGGCGAAGTCCTCGACGGCGGCGTACTCGAGGACCGGTCCCTCGGCGGCGACGAGCAACTCGTCATCGCCGACGCAGGTGGTCCGGAGCACCTCGTGGCGCGCCACCACGGTGGCGAGCGCCGTCCGCACCCGCTGCTCGTCGAGCGGGCCGGTCAGCCGCACCGCCTCGACGACGTTGTACGCGGCGCTGTCCGGCGCCACGCTCTGCAGGAAGTGGAAGCGGCGCTGCGCGTACGACATCGGCACCCGGCCGGTCGACCGGTCGGCGCGTTCGATTCCCTTGGGCCCGATCAGCCGGCGCAATTCCGCCCGCTGCGCCGGGCTGAGCCGGGCCAGCCGCTCCTGAACCGATGCGGCCGTCATCCTTGTTCCACCTGGGCGAGGAGTTCCAGCAGCTCGTCGGCATCGATCTCGGCCAGCTGCCGATCGGCGATCTCACTGGCGAGCAGGGCCACGGTGGCGTTCGCGAAGATGGTCCGGACCGAGAGCGTGACCCCGAAGTCGCGGCGGATCCGGGCGGCCAGCTGCATCGCGGTGATCGAGTCGCCGCCGCATTCGAAGAAGTCGCCGCCCGCGGCGCCCAACAGCTCGGCCCACTGGGCGGCAACCCAGCGCTCCAACTCGCCGGCCGGCTCCGGTGGCTCGGTGTGCGGCGCCACGTCCAGACGGTGCAGCGCGGCCCGGTCGACCTTGCCGTTCGGCAGCTGCGGCAGGGCCGCGACCGCGACGAACCGGGACGGCACCATCGCCGGCGGGACCACGGCCATCAGGTCGCGGCGTACGGCGGCGGCGTCGAAGGATGCGCGGGCCGGCACGACGTACGCCGTGAGCGGGCCACCGGTGACGAACACGTCGTGCACCTCGCCGCCGGCCCGGATCGACGCCGCCACCTCGGCCGGGTGGATCCGGACGCCGTTGACCTTCACCTCGTCGTCGCCGCGCCCGAGCACGAGCAGGTCGCCCGCGTCGTCGAGCCGGCCCAGGTCACCGGTCCGGTAGGCCGTCTCGCCGCCGGCCAGGCGGGTGAAGCGCGCCGAGGTCTCCTCGGGCAGGCCCAGATAGCCGTGGCTGGAGTAGCGGCTGACCAGGACGATCTCGCCGTTCTCGGCCAGCGTGAAGCCGGCACCGGGCACCGGCTTGCCGACCGGCAGCAGGCCGCCGGTCGGCTCGATGCGCCGCAGCCGCTTGTACACCTTGGGCAGGGTGGTCTCGGTGGTGCCGTAGAAGTTGACCCGGACCCGGGTGGCGGGGAACGTCGCGTGCCACTGCTCGACCAGCGCACCGGTCAACGGCTCACCCGCGAAGAACACCGTGCGAACCGACGGGCAGGGCGCCGCGCCGTAGCGCAGCCAGCTCCGCGCGACCGACGGCACCACGTTGACGACGCTGATCCGCCGCCGGGTCAGCCAGGCGACCACCGCCTCGGGCGCCTCGGCCTCGCCCGGCGCCGGGATCACCAGCGTGCCGCCCGCCCACAGCGGCAGCATCACGTCGCGGACCATGACATCGAAGCTCAGCGCGGTCAGGAACGCCACCCGGTCCGGCGCGCCGATACCGAACTCCGCGACCTGCCAGTCGAGGAAATGCCGAAGCCCGGCCGCGGACCCGAGCACCGGCTTCGGCGAACCGGTCGAGCCGGAGGTGAAGAAGACGTACGCCCCGTCCTCGTGCGCCTGGCCCGAAGGGAGGTGCCGTTCGAGGATCTCCCGGCGTCCCGCCGGCAGCTCGGGGTCGATCGGCACGGCCACGCCGCCGAGCGCGAGCACGGCGAGGAAGTCGATGACGAACTCCGGCGATCTCGGGTGCTCGATGACAAACGGCACGCCCGGCCGCACCGCCGGGGCCAGCTCGCGCTGCCGCCGATCGAGCCGGTCGGCCAGGTCTCGATAGGTGATCGTCAGCCCGCCGCACTCGATGGCGCCGTGCGCCGGGCTGGTCTCGGCAAACTGGCGGATCCGCTCGATACCGTGCTTTACCCGCATGTTTCTACTCCAACGTGTCCCCCGGCGGGCACGCAGTGGCCCGGACAGCCGGTCGGCGCGACTATGGCAAGGCGTGCTGAAACGGCGCTGAAACCGGCCTGACGCGACCGCGGGGTGCCGGCCTGTTCCACAGAGATTTCATAGGTTTGGCTCCGACATTCATCCGATCGGCCCCCCGTCGCGTACTTACTCCCACCAGCACGTGTTCGAGACGGTGCCCGACAGGGCGGCGGGTAGACACGCGATGTTCTAGGAGGTTCCATGCGCGCCGTTCGTCCAAGGTCCTGGGGGCGCTACCTGTCGAGTGCGCTGGCCGCCTCCGCCGCGCTGATCTTGCTCGCGCCGGACGTGGCCAGGGCCGAACCGGGCGTTCCGGTGCCGCCGAGCGAACTCATCACCGACAAGGCCGCCGGTGCTGTCACGGCGGCGGACAAGGACCTGGTCATCAAGGTTCGGCTCGCCGGATTGTGGGAGATCCCGGCCGGGGAGATGGCGCAGGAGAAGTCGGACGACGAGCGGATCCAGGAGATCGGCCGTGACATCGCCGAGCAGCACGGTGAGCTCGACGCGTACGCCCGCGCCGCCGCCAAGAAGCTGAAGATCGACCTGCCCGACGAGCCGAACAGCGACCAGCAGGGCTGGCTGGACGAGATGCAGGATGCGGAGGGCACCGACTTCGACCGGATCTACATCGACCGGCTGCGGGCGGCGCACGGCAAGATCTTCCCGGCGATCGCGACGGTCCGCGCGAGCACCCGCAACGACACGGTACGCAAGCTCGCGCAGCGGACCAACCAGTTCGTCGCGACGCACATGACGTTGCTGGAGTCCAGCGGCATCGTCGATTTCAAAGCCCTGCCGACCGCACCGGCGCCGAACGCGAGCACCGGCCCGACGGCGGCCAAGCAGGTGGCGAACGCGGCCAGCCAAAGCCCGGTGTCGACGGCGAACCTGCCCGTGCTGCTCGCCGTGCTCGTCGGCGGGCTGATCGTCGGCGGCTTCGCGACCAGCCGCCTCATGGGCAACCGCCGGCGGCCCTACCGCCGCCGCTGACCTTCACGGCCGGAAGGCCTTCTGTGATACTCCGCGAAAGGTCGCAAGTGGAGGGATCGCATGGGGGACACGGATGGCATCGGACGTCGGCGGCTGCTGCGCCGGCTCGGCACGACCGGCCTCGCCGCCGGTGGGGCGGCCCTGGCGACCGCCGCCGGGCCGGCCGCGGCGCTGGCCGCGGATCCGCCGGTCGAGGGCTTCGTCGGAATCAGCGTCAAGGACTACGGCGCGACCGGCAGCGGCCGTGACGACTCCGATGACTGGGCGGCGATCCAGCGGGCCATGGACGAGTGCGGACCGGGCGGGATCGTCTACCTGCCGAAAGGCACCTACCGTACGTCCCGTCCGCTGGTCGTCCCGCCGGGGGTGACCCTCATGGGCACCCACGGCAACCACATCGACGAGGGCTCGGCGGGCTGGACGCAGACCAACTCCCGGATCAAGCCCCTGGCCGGATTCGCGGGCGAGGCCTGCCTCCGCATCGTCGACCAGGCGACCGGCGCGGCACTGGACCGCGCCAAGACGGAGTGGGCCGCGGCCAACTACGGCCAGCAATCCTGCGAGCAGCGCCTTGTCAATCTGACGCTGAACGGTAGTGCGCTCACCGGCAGCACCGTGGACGCCATCCAGTTCGTGGGCCGCATCCACGGGGTGATCGTTCGGGACGTGGCGGTCTTCGACTTTCCCAACCACGCGATCGCGACGAACTTCCTGACCTACCCCGACGGCGGCCCGCAGGCGGCGTATTCCTGCCGGTTCGAGCGGATCGCGGCCAAGGGCTGCGGCGGCGTCACGTACAGCTTCAACAACACCACCGACTCGGTCTTCACCGACCTCGAGGCGATCGAGGGCGGCAGCATCGGCTTCTTCATCGCCGGCTGCGGCAACTCGTGCTTCATCGCGTGCCGCGCGGAGTGGAACTCGCTGCACGGTTTCGACGTCCGGGGCGGGCACGGCATCGTGGAACTACTCGGCTGCAGCACCGACGCGAACGAGCGCAACGGCGTCAACATCGACGCGAACAGCAACACGGCCGGGCTGATCATCCTCAACGGCCTGCGGCTGAACCGGGACGGCCGCAACGGCGGAACCGGCTGGGGCGGCTTCGCGGGCCTGCGCATCAACGGCGCCAAGACCTCGGTCGTGGTCTCCGCCGTCGGGGTCCAGGTCGGCATCGACGACGGCGGCGACGCGGCCGTCAACACCTTCCATCCGCAGTACGGGGTGAACGTCGATGGGGCCGCCTGCGTGGCGGTGGACAGCGGCCTGGTGCACGGGGTCACGGCCGGCTTCCGGGACGGCGGCACCAGCGCCATCCTCAAGAAGGGCACGACCCTGATCGAGGTTGCCGGCAAGCCGTCCTGACGAGACGAGACGGGGCGGCCGCCACGGATGTGGAGACCGCCCCGCCCGCTACCTACAGGGTGAGCGTCCAGCTGTTGATGTAGCCGGTGTCCGCGGATGCGGCGTCCTGGACCCGCAGCCGCCACGTGCCGTCGGCGGCCTCGGAGGACAGGTTCGTCGTGAAGGTGGCGTCAATGTTGTCGGCGCTGCCGCCGGTCCGGCTGCGCAGCGTGTAGGCGCTGCCGTCCGGGGCCACGAGCGACAACACCAGGTCACCGACGTACGTGTGCACGATGTGGACCTCGACGGTGCTGGTCGCCGAGGCGCTGCGGCCACAACCGTTGATAGTCACCGAGGACTCGACCGTCGTGTTGTCGGGAATTGCCACGTCGGTCGCGTTGGAGGCGGTGCAACCCGGCGGCCCGTTGACCGCGAGTGCGAACGTCGCCGACCGGGTGGCGACCGATGACGTACCGATCACGGAGACGGAGTAGCTGCCGGCCGGGGTGGTCGACGAGGTGCTGATGGTGACCGTGGCGGTGCCGCCGGCCGTGACCGAGGTCGGGCTGAACGTGGCGGTCGCCCCGGTGGGCAGGCCGCTCGCGCTGAAGGTCACGGTCTGCGCGGTGCCGTTGACGACCGCGGTGGTCACCGTCGCGCTCGTCGAGCCGCCCTGGTCGACTGTGGCGGAGGCCGGCGCGACCGCGACGGAGTGGTCGTTGGCGGTCGGGCAGGCGGCGTCGTTGCCGGCCACGTTGACGGAGGTCCAGGCCGCCTGCACGGTCTTGTACTCGGTGGAGCACAGGCCGTACAGATCGGTCGCGGCCGACAGGGTGTAGGCCCGGGAGGTGTTGGCCGGGGTGGTGGTGTTGACGTAGCGGGTGTTGGAGGTGAAGTACGCGTCCAGCGCCCGGAACCAGATCTTCTCGGCCTTGGCGCGGCCGATGCCGACCACGGCGGGAGCGGAACCACAGACCGGCGACGTGCCGTACGCCGTCGCGCCGGTGCCCTCCGCCAGGTTGAAGAAGAAGTGGTTGCCCGGACCCGAGGAGTAGTGCACGTCGACGCCGTTGGTGCTGCTCGACCAGCAGCCGTGCGACGAGCCGTCCAGCGTCGGGTTGTACATGTAGCGCAGCGGCGTACCGTTGCCGTTGATGTTGATCTTCTCGCCGATGTCGTAGTCGCCCGGGTCGCTGGCGGTGTTGGCGTAGAACTCCACCATGCTGCCGAAGATGTCGCTGGTGGCCTCGTTGAGACCGCCGGACTCGCCGGAGTAGGTCAGGCCGCCGGAGACCACGGCCTCGGTCACCCCGTGGGACATCTCGTGGCCGGCCACGTCGAGGGAGACCAGCGGTCGGGCGTTGCCCGAGCCGTCGCCGTAGGTCATCTGGGCGCCGTCCCAGAAGGCGTTGATGTACGCGCTGCCGTAGTGCACCCGGGACGGCACGCCGGCGCCGGTGCCGAAGATGCCGTTGCGGCCGTGCACGTTCTTGAAGTAGTCGAAGGTCGTCGCGGCACCGAAGTGCGCGTCGACGGCGGCGGACTGCCGGTTGGACGTGGCGCCGGTGCCCCACGCGTTGTCGGCGTCCGTGAGCGTCGTACAGGTGCTCGTGCCGTTGTTCATGTCGCAGGTGCGACCGTTGCCGTGGGACGGGTCGATCATGCTGTACGTCGAGCCGGACAGCGTGGTGTCGACGGTGACGGAGCCCGAGTAGATGCTCGCGCCGGTGCCGTTGACCGTCTCGATCTCGTCGAACTCACCGATGTACGCGCCCGTCAACGCGTCGCTGATGACGTGCAGGCGGGAAGGCGTCTGCTTGTCGGGCGCCCAGCCGCTGACCACGGTTTCCCAGGCGAGCCGGCCACGGCCGGTGCTCGCGTCGACGAACAACTCCGCGGCACCGGTGCCGGTCACCGTTCCGGAGAAGCGGGCCTTGGCGGCCTTACCGGCCTGGGCCGCGCTGACCTTGGGGGTGGTGGCCAGCGTGAGGGGCCCGGCCAGGCCGACCGAGGAACCGGCGAAGGCGCCGCCGGCCTTGGTGTGAATGACGAAGTCGCCGCCGTAGACCCGCAGACCCTGGTAGGTGCGGGTGTAGCGGACGTGTGCGGCACCGCCGGCGTCAACCTTGCTGCTGTACGCGGTGTAGGACTCGCCGGTCGCGGCGGCGATTACTGCGGGGCGGCTCTTGACCACCTGGTCTGCCCGGCTGACTGCCGATGCGTCCGGTCGCGGTGACGTGGGGGATGGCGGCGCCGCCGAACTGCTCGCAGCGGTAGCCGCGAGACAACTGCCGACCAGCGCGGTGATGCCAGCCAGCGCAAGGGATTTCTTCACTCGGTTCCTCCCCGAACCCTGATATCCACGTATGGCAACGTGTAGATACATTATGGAGATCGGGAACGACGATCTTCTATATCATCAGGGTCATACCGAGGAGCGTTGCGGCGGCGCGCCGAAGTCAGCTCGGGCCGGCGACGACACCCGCCTGGTACGCGCGGATCACGAGCTGGGCGCGGTCCCGCACCCCGAGCTTGGTGAAGAGGTGGCTGACGTGGGTCTTCACCGTCGAGTAGCTGAGGTAGAGATCCTCGGCGATCTCATGGTTCGACTGGCCCCGCGCCACCCCGGCCAGCACATCGTGCTCGCGCGGGGTGAGCTGCGGCAGCACCGTCGCCGGCACGGGCGCCCGGGCCGGATCCGGCGGCGCCCCGGTGTGCAGGTAACTCTCGATCAGCCGCCGGGTGATCGACGGCGACAGCAGGGCGTCGCCCCGGGCCACCGTGCGGACCGCGGCGATCAGCTCAGCCGGCAGCGTGTCCTTGAGCAGGAAGCCGCTCGCCCCCGCCTGCAGCGCCTGGAAGACGTACTCGTCGGCGTCGAAGGTGGTCAGGACCAGCACTCGGGTCGCGCCGGGGTTCGCACCGGCGGTCAGGTGCCGGGTTGCCTCGATGCCGTCCATCTCCGGCATCCGGATGTCCATCAGCACCACGTCCGGTCGGGTCTCGCGAACCGCTGCCAGCGCCTCGATCCCGGTGCCCGCCTCGGCGACGACCTCGATCCCCGGGTCGGAGGCGAGGATCAGCGAGAAGCCGCTGCGGACCAGGGCCTGATCGTCGGCCACCACGACTCGGATCATGAGGCGCCCGCTCCGTTCTCGTCGGGGGTGCTGCCGGGCAGCGGGAACCGGGCCCAGACCCGGAAACCGCCGTCCGGCGCGGCACCGGTGACCAACTCGCCCGCGTACACAGCCACTCGCTCCCGCATCCCGATCAGCCCGTGCCCGCCGCCGGCTCCTTCGGGGCCCGGCCCTCGGCCGTCGTCCACCACTTCGACCTCGACGGCGCCGTGCGGGTGGCTCACCCTCACCCGCGCCCGGGCCGGCCCGGCGTGCTTGAGCGTGTTCGTCAGCGCCTCCTGCACGAGGCGGTAGACAGCCAGCTCGACCCCCGGCGGGGTGTCGCCGGCGCTGCCGGCTGGCCGCATCTCGACCGGCAACCCGGCCGCCTCGACCTGTGCGACCAGCGCCGGCAGGTCCGCCAGCCCCGGCTGCGGCCGCAGCCCCGAGGCGTCGGTGGTGTCGCGGGTGGTGCGTAGCAGCTGGCGCATCTCCCGCAGCGACGACCGACCGGTGCTGCCGATCCGGGCGATCGCCTCGCGTGCCTGGGACGGTTGCGTGTCCAGCAGGTGCTCGGCCACACCGGCCTGCACCACCATCACGCTCATCGCGTGCCCGAGGACGTCGTGCAGCTCGCGGGTGATGCGCAGCCGTTCCTCGGCCGCGGCCCGAGAGCCGCGCTCGCGCTCGAGCTCGACCCGCCGTTCAGCCTCCAGCACCTGGGCCTCGTGCAGCGCGTGGCGCTCGCGGGTGCCGGTGCCGAGGACCCAGCCGCCGACGAGCAATGCGCAGTTCACCAGGACGCCCTCGGCACTGAGGTCGATCGGCCGCAACGCCGCCAGGACGGCCAGGCCCACAACGAGCACCACCAACCCGCGGCGGCCCGTGCGGCGGGAGCCCACAGCGGCGACCGTGTAGAAGGCGATGATCGCGCCCAGCGGAGCCGCGCCCACGGCATACCGGACGGCCACCAGCGCCAGCACGCCGGCGAGGCAGACGGCGAGGACGGCGAGCGGATACCGGCGCCGCACCGCCAGCGGTGCGGTGGACGCAACGGTCAGCAGCACCGAGAGGGCGTCCGGGGCGCGATTCGCCGGGACGTCATCGAGGCCCGCGAGGTGCACGCCCAGGGCCGCGGCCACAGTCACCGCGGCCACCGTCAGATCCCAGGCCGCGCGGCGTGGCGGTGACGATGCCGGTCCGGGTGGGGTCATCGCATCCCGTCCGCGTCGGGCCGCGCCCGGTGACGACGGCCTGCCGAAACCCTAGGCCGAGCCGGGCGGGGGCACATCGGTCTGCGGTACCGGGCCTGGGGTACCGGGTCCGGAGGCTTAGGTCCGCGGTGGGGTACGGGCAGGTCCCGGGTGCCGGTGGACGCCGGGTGATCGAGACCCGCGGCCGACGCCCCGCCGCCGGCGACGCGACAACGTGGAAGCACGGCGCGAGCCGCACCCACCGACCCCAGGAGACCAGCCGTGCCACCGCTGACGAATCACCCGACGATCTTCCCCACCCGGCCGTGATACCGCGCTCGGGTCTGCGGAGTGCCGTCGCCCGGTCACCGCTGAGCAGCTTCTTCGTGCTCGCCGCGATCCTCTCGTGGTGGCCCGGCCTGCTCTACCTGGCCGGCTGGTCGCCGACGCCGATCGCGGGCTTCGGTCCCTTCCTCGCGGCCGTCGTCGTGCTGGCGGCGACCGGTGGGCGGACCGCGGTGACCGGGTTGCTGCGCTCGATGGTCCGCTGGCGGGTGCCGGTGCGCAGCTACGTCGCGGCGATCGGGTTGCCCCTACTGGTCAGCGGTGCGTCGATCGTCGCCGACCTGGCTCTCGGTGCCGCCGATCCGCGGGCCGCCGACTGGGCACTGTGGACCGACATCCCCACGACGATGCTGGTGATCCTGCTGGTGCCCGGCCTCGGCGGGGCCTGGGAGGAGCCCGGTTTCCGCGGGTTCGCCCTCGGCAGGCTGGAGCAGCGGTTCGGTGCGGCCGCGGGACCGCTGGTTCTCGGCGTCCTCTGGGTGGTCTGGCACGGGCCGCTGTTCCTGGCCGGACAGATCCTCTGGACCGACGTCCTGACCATCGTGGCGGCCAGCGTGGTGATCGCGGCCGTGTTCCACTCGGCCCGCGACAGCGTCCTCATCGCCATGCTGCTGCACGCGACGAACAACGCGGTCGGCGGCGGCTTCGCCAGCCAGCTGTTCGACGGCGCCGACAGCACCCGGCTCGGGCTGCTCACCGCCGCCGGCTGGTGGCTGCTTGCGGCCGGTGCCCTGGTACGCCGTGCGCGGTCGCGCCGCGCGACGGTGCCGGGCGCGACCTTGCCGTTTGCTCCGCGGGAACTGGCCACGGTTGATAGGTTGTCTGAAAAGTAAAACTTTGTCGGATTGCTCCGTGAACGCTGGGCTGGCGTGGGAGCCGATGATCGGGGGATCAGCATGGCAGTCACCACCATGTCCAGCCTGTCGGGTCTTGCTGGAAGCCTGGAGCAGCAGGTCGGTAACCCGGCCAGCTTTCGGGCCGTCCTGACCCGGGTTCTCTTGCGCACCGGTGTCAACGTCCGCGAACCGAAACCGGGGCAGAACGAGGACCAGGCGCTGGTCGCCAAGGCGGCAGCGGCGCTGGCCGAGATGGGCTACCGGCTCTGAGCCGAAACTCTGTGGAAGTTCCGAGATGAATGGGGTGCGGCACCATGGACCAAGGCCTGTTGACGCAGGAGGAACTGCGTACCGCCTACTCGTCCTGCACTGATCCCGGCGAGGCGGCGCGGGAGCTGATCGGGCAGTTCGGCAAGGTCGACGCGGCGGCGGTGCTCTTCTTCACCTCGCCGGCGGTCGCGGGGGAGCCGATCGCGCGGGCCCTGGTGGAGAGGTTTCCATCGGTACCGGTGATCGGGTGCACCTCCGCGGGCGAGTTCACCGAGCGCGGCACCGCCACGGGCGGCGTGTCCGCGGTGGTCCTCCCGCGCGGTGTCGTGCGGCGTGCCGCGGGCGCCCTTGCCCGCCTGGACGCTGGCGTTGACGCCGGAATAGCCGCGGCCGTGGCCGACGTGGAAGGGCAGCTGCAGCTTTCGCTGCGCGACGCCGACCCGGGCCGCTACATCGGCCTGCTGCTGGTCGACGGCATGCACGGCAGCGAGGAACGGGTCAACGAGGTGCTCGGCAATCTCGCCCCGCTGCTGTCGTTCGTGGGTGGGTCCGCGGGCGACGACCTGAAGTTCGCGAAGACCGAGGTGTTCTTCGGGGACGTCTCCTGCGACCACGGCGCGACTCTGCTCGTTCTCGATGTCGCGGTGCCGTTCACCGTCATCAAGACCTGCAGCTTCGAGCCGAGCGGCACGTCGTTCACGATCACCGACGCGGACGTACCGAACCGGATCGTCTGGGAGCTGGACGGCCGGCCCGCCGCCGAGGTGTACGCCGAGGCCGTGCAATGCACCGTCGACACACTGGACGCCAGCGTGTTCTCGGCACACCCCCTCGGACTGATGATCGACGGCGAGCCGTGGATCCGGAGCCCGCAGCAGGTGATCGAGGGCCGGGGCGTGAAGTTCTACTGCCAGATCCTGCCCGGCATGGAGGTCGATCTGATGCGCGCCACGGACCTCATCGGCGAGACCCGCACCGTGATGCGCAAGGCGGTGGCCGATCTCGGCGATGAGGTCTCCGGCGCCGTCGTCTTCAACTGCATCCTGCGCCGGCTGGAGATCGACGAGAAGAACTGGAACGACGACTTCGTCGCCGCGATCGGCGGCATCCGGGTCGCCGGCTTCCACACGTACGGCGAAAGCTGGCTGGGGCACATCAACCAGACCCTGACCGCGGTGGTCTTCGGCCGCTGACGGCCGGGAGCCCGGTCGATCACGAGCGGTGTGCCGTCAAACGGGCTTGCGCGCGAGGATGAGCCGGCACTGTGGGCTGCCGTCCCGGTGCAGACCCAGGCCGGTCAGGGCGGCTGTCGTCACGGTGAAGCCGGCCGCCGTCAGGTCGTCGCGCAGCGCGGGCAACGGGCTGGTGCGGTAGTACATGACGAACGGCGGGCGCCACACGGCATTGCGGACCCGCATGGCCAGGTCGAATCCGAGCGTGGCCCAGTGCGAGACCGAGGTGAGGGGCGGCGGCGCGCCGATCGGCAGGGCGAAGAGCCCGCCGGGCCGCAGCGCGCGAAACACCCCCTCGAAGAGTGCGGGCCGTTCGGCGGGCAGGAAGTGCCCGAGAGCGCCGAGGCTGACCGCGAGGTCGAAGCCCGCAGCGAACGGGAGGGCCAGGACGTTGGCCCGCACCCACGTGGCGTCCGGGTGCGCGCTCCGCGCCTGCGCGAGCATGCCGGCGCTGAAGTCGACGCCCGTGATCGGTCCTCGGCACAGGGACCTGAGAACCAGCATGCCCGCGCCGGTGCCGCAGCACACGTCCAGCCCTTGGCCGAACGGCCCGAGCTCGGACAGCGCGTGGGTGGTCGCGTCGAGGATGTTCCCCGGGGTGCGGAAGGGCGTCTGGTCGAACTTCGGAGCCAGCAGGTCGTAGCCACGCTCGACCGAGGACAGCGCCTGGATGCACAGTTCACGCAGAGACGGGCCTTGGGGCGAGAACATCGACCGAGGGTACCTCTCGCTAAACCGGTTGCCCGACCACGCCCATCCCCGACAAGCTGCGCCGATGCTGATCCAACGCGAGACATCGGCCCATGTTGCGGCCATCCACTCGGTGACGGCCGCGGCCTTCGCCCGCCCCGGAGAGCCGCATCAGACGCCCGTCGAGGCCACCCTGGTGGACGAGTTGCGGGCCGACGACGCCTGGCTGCCCATGCTGTCGCTCGTGGCGATCGACCCCTCCCGGCGTGGTCGGGCACGTTCTGGGCAGCCGCGCATGGGTGGATTCGGCCCCGGTGCTCGCGATCGGGCCGCTCAGCGTGCATCCCGACCACCAGGGACGCGGCGTCGGCAAGGCCCTGATGCACGCCGTGCTCGGCGCTGCCGACGCCCTGGACGAGCCCATCGTGGTCCTCCTCGGCAGCCCCGGCTACTACTCGCGGTTCGGATTCCGGCTCGCCGAGGAGTACGGCATCACGCCCCCGGTGCCGGAGTGGCGGCAGCATTTCCAGGCTCGGACCCTCACCGCGTTCACTCCCGCGATTCGCGGGCCGTTCAAGTACGCCGAGCCGTTCGATCGGGTGTAGACACGTCGGGGCGCAGCGCGTCCGGGCACGCCGGACAATGGGGCGATGGTCAAGGTGTCGGCTCCGGTGCGGGTAGTGCTCGTCGTGCTTCTGCTCTTGGCGCTCGTCGTCGCGGTGGCTTGGCTGCTGCAACGGCGGTTGGTCTTCTTTCCGGACCGGTCGGCGCCGCCGCCGGCGGCTCAGGTCGTCGCCGGCGCCCAGGACGTCACCCTGCAGACCGATGACGGGCTGCGGCTGGGCGCGTGGCTGGTCAAACCCCCACCTGGTACGCCCGACGAGCACGTAGCGGTACTGGTGGCACATGGCAACGCCGGCAACAGGCTCGGTCGGGTCCCGCTTGCCGTCGCTCTGGCCGGCCACGGACTGACTGTTCTTCTCGTCGACTACCGCGGCTACGGCGGCAACCCCGGGAGCCCGAGCGAGGACGGGCTCGCCCGCGACATCCGGGCCGCCCGGGCCTACCTTGTCGACCAGGCCGGGATCCCCGCCGAGCGGCTGATCTACTACGGCGAGAGCCTGGGCGCGGCCGTGGTGACCGCCCTGGCAGCGCAGCACCCGCCGGCCGCCCTGGTCCTCCGGTCCCCCTTCACCGACCTGCCGGCGGCGGGCCGGGAGCACTATCCGTTCGTGCCGGTGGGGTTGCTCCTCCGCGACCGGTTCCCGGTCAGTGACCTGATCGCGCGGGTCACCGCGCCCACGCTCATCGTCTACGGCACTGCCGACACGGTTGTCCCCCCGGCGCAGAGCAGGACCGTCGCCGGCAAGGCCGCGGGCCCGGTTCGGGTCGTCGCCGTCGAGGGCGCCGACCACAACGACGCGTCCCTGCTCGACGGCCGGCAACTCATCGACGCGATCACGGAACTGGCCGGCGAAATCACGTGACCAAAGCCCCCGGCGGATCCTCCGCGCTGTCGGTTAGGCGCTAGCCCCGCGGCCGGCCGGCTGGCAGGTTGTCCGGTGTCGGATCGATCCGGGTACGGAGCGGGGGTGCGCCGTATGATTGGCGACCTCGTGCGCGCCAACCGGCGACGGCTGGGCATGTCGCAGGAGGACCTCGCGAGCCGGACCGGCGTCAGCGTGCGCGGGATCCGCAAGATCGAAGCCAATCGGACCGGCACCCCGCGGCCGATCACCGTGCGTCTGCTGGCCGACGCGTTCGAGCTGACCGGGGCCGATCGGGAACGCTTCTGCGAGGCCGCGTTGGGCACGACCGCGGCCCCTCCGGCACCGGTCCAGTCCGCGGCGGCGGACGGCTCCAGCCTGGTCGGGCGGGACGACGAGCTGGCCCGGCTGCGGTCCGGCGCCGCTGCTGGGCGATTCCACCTGACGTGGCTCAGCGGCGAGGCCGGCGCGGGGAAGTCGGCGCTGGCCCGGGCGCTGGCAGCCGATCTCGCCCAGCGCGGATGGCAGGCGGCATGGGGCGGAAGTCCCGAGGTCGACGGAGCGCCGCCGGCCTGGGCGTGGGCCGATGTCGTCCGCCGGCTGATCCGCCATGCCGGGCCCGGCGCCGAATCGACCGATCGTCTGCAATCCTTCATCGACGGCGAGGAGCCGGCGCCGGGGATGGCGTTCCGGCTGGCCCGGGCCGTGGTGGAGGTCCTGCGCCGGCACTCCGCGGCGGGACCGCTGCTGGTCGTGCTCGACAACATCCACCGCGCCGGCGAGGAGACCACGCAGATTCTCCGGTACGCCGCCACCGAGCTCGCCGACCAGCCGATATTCGTCCTTGCCACGGTGCGGCCGACCGAGGTCGGTCCCGCGCTGAACGCGACCCGGGCGGCGCTGGCCGGCCCGCGCAGCAGCCGGCTGGACCTCGGAGGGCTCGCCGAGGCCGACGTCGGGCGGTTGCTGCGCGATCATCTCGGCGCGACCGTCGCGCCCGAGGTCGTCCGGATGATCACCGCCCGGACCGGCGGCAATCCCCTGTTCGTCGGCGAGACGGCGCGGTTGATCGCCGATCGTGGCGTCGCCGCCGCGACCGACCTCGTGCCCGCCGGGGTGAGCGACGTGCTGCGGCGCCGCCTGGCCGGCCTGCCCGCGGACGCCCAGGCGGTCCTGCGCACGGCCGCGGTGTTCGGCATCGACGTCGAGGTGGAGGTCCTGCTCTCGATGGATCCGGCCCGGACTGACGCGGTCCTCGACGGCCTGGAAGCCGCCCTGCATGCCGATCTGCTCACCGAGCCGGCGCCCGGGGTCGTCCGCTTCTCGCACGTGCTGGTCCGGGACACCATCTACCGGGACCTCTCCGGGGTGCGCCGGGTGGGGCTGCACGCCCGGGTGCTGAAAGCCCTCGAGCAGCTGCGACCCGCCGACATCGGCGCGCTGGCGCATCACGCCCTGGCCTCGGCCACCGCGGCGAACGCCGGGCCCGCGGCGGTCCGGGCCCGCCAGGCCGCCCGCGCCGCGCTCGCCCACTCCGCGTACGGGATGGCGGTGAGCCTGCTGACCGGCGCGCTCGGCGTGCTCGGCCGGTCACCGCCGGAGCCGGCCGACCGCCTGTCCTTCGATGATCTCCGGCTCGACCTGCTGTGCATGCTGGTGTCCGCTCAGGGTCACCACGGCGATGTGCGGGGCGCCCGGGCGTCGCGTGACCTCGCCGTGCGCCGTGCTCGGGAGATCGGCGATCACCGGAGCCTGGCCCGCGCCTACGCGGCCTACGACGCACCGACGCTCTGGACCCACCGGCAATATCAGCAACCCGACCGGGCGCTCATCGACGGGCTGGAGGCCACGCTCGCCGCAGCCCCGTACGCCGGCGCTGCCGCCCGCTGCCGGCTGCTCACCACCCTGGTGACCGAGATCGAGGCCACCGACCCGGACCGCGCCGGGCAGGCCAGCGAGGAGGCGGTCCGGTTGGCGAACGGGCTCGACGATCCCGCCCTGCTCTGCCGTGCCCTCAATGCCCGCTACCGCTACGTTGCCACCCTCGGCCCCGACCGCTGGCACGAGCTGGAGGACATCGGCGAACAGCAGCTCAAGGTCGCCACCGCCGACGGGCTCGACGCGTATCAGGCGCAGGCCCATCACATCCTGGGCATGGCTGCGCTCGGCCGCAACGACCTCGACCGGGCCCAGCGCCACCTGGACCAGGCCGTCGCGCACGCCAGCAGCGGCCAGCTCGCCCTGGCGGTGGGCATCCTCGCCATGTTCAAGGGACTCCGTGACCTGGTGGCCGGCCGCTTCGACCAGGCAGAACGCAGCTACGCCCCGATCATCGCCCAGCTCAAGCACGTGGGCAGCCCCAACATGGACGAGGTCGAGCTCCTCATCCGGTTCTGCATCGAACGCGCCCGGCCGGTCCCCGGCACCCGGCAGCGGATGGCCGCCCTCGTCGAGCAGGCGCGCCCGGTCCACGAACGCTTCGGCGCCGCGGTGGCGGAGCCGTACGTGGCGCTGCTGCTCGCGGCCGGCCGGCCCGACGAGGCCCGCGCGGTCTGGCGGCCCGACGCCGTCCTGCCCCGGGACCACTACTGGTTCCGGTGGACCGCGCTGCGCGCCGAGAACGCGGTTCACCTGGGAGATCTCGCCACCGCGGCCACCTGCTACCGGCAGCTCCGGCCCTGGCGCGGGCACCTGCCGGGGCTTCTACACGCCCACCTCACCCTCGGGCCGGTGGATCACACCCTCGGCGATGTCGCCGCGGCGCTCGGCCGGCCCCGCGCGGCAGCCCGCCATTACGCCGACGCGGTCGCCGTGGCCGAGCACCTGGGTGCCGCCCACTGGGCCGAGCGGGCCCGCGACGCCCTGGGCCGGGCCCTCCCGGCGTGAAAGTGCCGGTCGAGTGCCGGTGCCGGACCTCGTTCCGGCCGCGGCCCGCGCCCATGGTGGAGGGCACAACCCAGGCGGATACCGCCGCGCGCTGCGGCACAAGGAGCAGAAAATGACGATTCGGCAGATCTTGACCAGCACCGCCGCGGCGGCCGCCGCGGTCGTCATGACGGCGACGCCGGCCCTGGCGGCGCCGTCGGCGGCGGCGGCCCTGCCCCGTCAGGTGTGCCGGGGCGACGGCTTCGGCAGCAGCTGGTGCCTGTTCATCGAGCGGACCAGCAACGGGGAGTTCCACGTGCACCTGGGCATCGACGTCTTCATGAGCCGCAGCGACGCGCAGGCGATCATCGACGTTCCCGGTGACCCCTTCTCCGCCCGGGTCCTCGGCCGCGACAGCTGGCCCGACAGCGACGACAACCTCTTCAACGTCCCGATCACCGTCCTCGGCGCCGCCGACGGCGTCGGGCTCAGCTCGGACTTCGACACCATCGTCGGCGGCCAGTTCCTCGACGAGGACAACGTCCCCGGCAACCGGGGCGACGAGGTGTTCGGAAAGATCACCTTCCGGAATCCCCTGACCAAGACGACCAGCACCTTCGACACACCCGAGATCGACGAGAACTTCTAGCGCCGACCGCCGTAAAAGAAGCTGCCTCCCCCACGGCCGGAGATTCCAGCGGTGGAGGAGGCAGACATCGACCGTCAGTCGGCTCGTCCCGTCGTGAGCCTCAGTGGATCATGACCGGGGTTGCGGTCTGGCCGCCGCTGTCGCCGCTCGCGTCGTCGGGCACGGGCTCCGCCTTCCGCTTGCGCGGCAGGAAGGCGATCGGGATGAACGTCGCCAGCACCAGCGCGAAGCCGACCCAGAACGTCGTGGCGAACGAGCTGGCCACGAACTCAAGGCCGCGCTGGATGACCGTCGGTTCCACCGGCAACTGCGCGCCGTGCTGGTTGGCGATCGCGGCGCCGGCCTCGGTGATCGGCTCGCCGGTGCGAGGGTTGTTCAGGCCCGGGATCGGCGGCGACCCGTTCAGCCGGCTGGTGAGGATCACCGACATGATCGCGGAGCCGATGGAGCCGCCGATCTGCTGGAGGATGTTGACCAGCGTGGAACCGCGCGCCACATCACTGTTGGAGAGTGTGCGCAGCGCCGACGTCATGATCGGCATCATCGTGCCGCCCATGCCGAGGCCCATCACGAACAGCGAACCGCACAGCACCCAGTACGAGGTGTCCGTGCCGACCTGGGTGAACGCGAAGAACCCGGTGGCGATCAGGGCCATCGCGAACGGCACGGTGCGGCCCACCGGGATCTTGTCGGCCAGCATTCCGGCGATCGGCATCGTCAGCATCGCGCCGAGCCCCTGCGGTGCCATCAGCAGGCCGGCGTTCAGCGTCGACTCGCCGCGGACCTGCAGGAAGTAGCTCGGGAACAGCAGGCCGGCGCCCATGAACGCGATGATGAACACGAACAGCGAGAGCGACGCGATCGACAGGTTGCGGTTGCGGAACAGCCGCAGGTCGAGCAGCGGGTGCTTCGGCTTGAACGAGTACAGGACGAAGCCGATCACCAGCAGGGCGCCCGCTGTCATCGGGAGCCAGACCTTGGTGGCCGTGATCGTGCCGGTCTCCGGCAGCGACGAAATGCCGTACAGGAAGAGGGCCAGGCCCGGCGACAGCATCAGCATGCCGACGAAGTCGAACGACTCGGACGGCTTTGCCTCGTCCTTCGGCAGCGCGAACTGGGCGTAGATGAGCCCGATCACGCCGATCGGCAGGTTGATCAGGAAGACCCAGTGCCAGCTCGCCGCCTCGATCAGCCAGCCGCCGAGGATCGGGCCGCCGATCGGGCCGAGCAGCATCGGGATGCCCAGCACGGCCATCAGCCGGCCGATCCGCTCCGGGCCGGCGGCCCGGGTCATGATCGTCATGCCGAGCGGCATGAGCATGCCGCCGCCGAGGCCCTGCAGCACCCGGTAGGCGACGAGCTGACCGATGGAGTCGGCGGTGGCGCAGAGCACGGAGCCGAGCGTGAACAGCAGCAGCGCGAGCATGTACAACCGCTTGGTGCCGAACCGGTCGGCGGCCCAGCCGCTGAGCGGGATCACCGTCGCGAGCGCCAGGGTGTAGCCCGTCATGGTCCAGGCGACCTCGGCGTACGTGGCGTCGAACGTGGTCTGGAAGGTCGGCAGCGCGACGCTGACGACGGTGATGTCGAGAATTGACATGATCGCGCCGAGGACGACCACTCCGGCGATCTTGAGGACGGCGGCATCCAGTTTGTTCGGCGCCGCGGCGACTTGATCAGTCAATGAAACTCCAAGGGCTGGTGGCCGGTATCGCCGATATCGACCAACTCACAAGTATGCGCGAAAGAGGTGACCATGGTGTCATTGCATCCCGCCGCCAGCACCCGGTTTTCCGGGTCATTGTGCGCAGTGACACACCCCAATTCCGGCAAAATCTCAACGGGCGCGGTCTATGCCGCCGCGGGCTGTTCCTCCGCCTGGTAGACGCAGACGCCGAGCTTGCCGCGCTTGGCCGTGTACATGGCGGCGTCGGCGCGCTGGAGCAGCTGGTCGATGCGGTCGCCGTGGTTCGGGAAGACGGCGACGCCGATGCTCGCGCCGACCTCGACGGTCTGCCCTTCGAGCTCGACCGGCTCCCGGATGGCCTTCAGGACGCGGCCGGCCACCTCCGCGGCATCGTCGACGGACGTGACATTCGGCATCAGGATCGCGAACTCGTCGCCACCCAGCCGGGCGATCGTGTCGGTGTCCCGGACGCACGAGTTGATCCGCTCCGCGACGTGCTTGAGGAGCAGGTCGCCGATGTGGTGACCCAGGGTGTCGTTGATCTTCTTGAACCCGTCGAGGTCCATGCCGATGAACCCGACCGGCTCCCGGGTACGGGTCGCGATGCGCAGGGCGTACTCGGTCCGGTCGTGGAACAGGCTGCGGTTGGCCACCCCGGTCAGCCCGTCGTGCATGGCCTTGTGGTGGCTGCTGGCGGCGTGCCGTTCGACGCGCCGCTGGTAGCCGACCAGGATCGCGACGCAGAGCGCCAGCATCGCGAGGTCGCAGGCGAACACCCCGGCGGCCAGCGACTGCAGCCTGCGGATGCGCCCGTCGATCACGGCGAGGTATTTCGTCAGGTCGCGCTGCTTGCGCTCGACGTTGGCCACCGACTGCCGGCGCAGCGCGGCGAACTCGGTGGCGGCCGGCGACACGTTCGCGTCGATCTCATCCTGATCGCGGCGTCCGCCGGCGTCGTGGATCGCGCGCAGGCTGTTCTCGTACCGGAGATAGTCGGACCGCAGCAGCGCCACCTGGAACGCCTCGTTGTCGCCGCCGTGCGCCGACAGCCAGGCCAGATCCGGCTCCGCCGACCCGATCGACGACAGCAGCACGATCCGGTCGAGCTCCGTGCCGGTGGCCAGATACTGGTGCAGCGCCTCGTCCTCCCTACTGACCTGGACGAAGACGTGGCCCCAGCGATTGGTGATCTGGTTGGACGCGCGGACCTCCGCGGTCGTCTGCCGGGTGGTCAGGGTGCCGCCGATTGTGAGCGCGGCGAGAGCGCCGAGGCCGATAGCCAAACCGATCATGGCGCCTCGTCGTACGCCTCGCCGTGGCAACCAACTGCCTGACATGCTCACCCGCACCCATCTTGGGGGCCACCCGGCCCGTGTGCAGACTCACATCGTCCCATTCTCGGGGATCCTGAGTACGAGCCCGCGGAAAAGTGGCCGGGGCCGGTGCGGATTTCGCGGTTCCCGACGGGCGCCGCTCCCCCGTCGCACACAATCAATCAGTGACGACGCGTACGCGCATGGCGCCCTTCATCCTGTCCCGGCGAGACGCGCTCCGGCTCGGCGGCGGAGTGGCGGCAGCGGCGGCTTTCGGCGGCCTGTCCGCCTGCGGGACCAAGACCGAAGCGGACAATCCGGTCGCATTGCGGATGACGTGGTGGGGCGGGGACGCGCGGACCAAGGCGTACCAGGGCGTCCTTGCGGCCTTCGGCCGGAAGCACCCGGATATCACCGTGACTGCCGACTTCTCGGGGTACGACGGCTACTTCGACAAGATCAATGCCAATATCGCCGGCGGCACCGCCCCCGACCTGCTCCAGATGGACACCGCGCTGGTCAGCGAGTACGCCGGCCGGGACGTGCTGCGGCCGCTCGATGAATACCTGGGAAGCAGCCTGGACGTGAGCGCCTTCCCGGAGGCGTTGCTGGCCGCCGGCAAGGTGGACGGCAAGCTGTACGGAGTGCCGTCGGGCACGGGCGGCGTGCTGGTCACTTACGACGCGACGGTGTTGAAGGCCGCCAAGGCCACCCCGCCGACGGCGGAATGGAACTGGACGGATCTCACCGCGTACGCGACGAAGCTCACCAAGACGCTGGGTGGCAAGGTCTACGGCGTATCGGACGGCGGGGGCGACGACGTGGGCGCCTTCCAGATCTTCCTGCGGCAGCGCCGAAAGGACCTGTTCACCTCCGACGGCGCGCTCGGATACGTCGAGCAGGATCTGACGGAATGGCTGACCTACTGGGACGAGATGCGCCGGCGCCACGCCGCACCGCCCGGGGACGTCACCTCGGCGGCGCACAACGACAGCGCGAAGAACCCCTTGATCAACGGACAGGTCGCCATGACCTTCGGCTCCGGCCTGGAGATCTCGCTGCCCCCGCTCACCGGCCATGAGCTGGACTTCGTCCCCGTACCCGCGGGACCCGCCGGATCGGCCGAGGGCCAGTACCTCAGCGGCGGCGTACTGCTGAGCTCCTTCGCCCGCAGCGAGCGGGCGAAGGAGGCCGTGGAGATCATCTCCTTCCTCACCAACGATGAGGAGGCCATCAAGATCATGGGACTGACCCGGGGCATCCCGCCGACGGACCGGGCCCGCGAGATCGCCGGGGCGCAGCTCGCCCCGGCGCAACAGCGCGCGCTGGCGGCGACGAACGTGGTGGCCGCCCGGGTAACCGCCGCCGAGGCCAAGGCGCCGCCGACACCGCCCAAGGGCGCGGGGCAGGTCAAGGAGTTGCTCTTCGAGAACAACCTGGCGGTGGCGTTCAAGCGGAAGACGGTCGCCGCGGCGGTCAAGTCCTTCTTCGCCGGGGCGACAAGCGCGTTGTCATGACCGTCAGCGGGGGCAGGAGCCGACGTGGGTGGCGCCGTGCAGCCGGAGCAACCGCGTGGCCAGCACCTCATCGCCGACACCCCGCCCGATCCCCTGGCCGGCCCGGTCGCTGAACGCGAAGTGCTGGCCGCCGAACAACCGTGACCGGCCGGCCTCCGCGGCGGCCGACGAGAAGCTCGGGTACGTGCGTGCCTGACCGCCCGGCGCGGTGTCGGTCGTGTGGGTGAAGCGAAGATTGTCCGAGCAGAAGAAGCCGGCCAGTACCGTGGCGGCGACCCCACTGTACGAACTGTGCCCCGACGTCCACTCCGGGGTGCCGCCGACGGAGCCGGCACGTGCCGTCCACGCCGGGTTCGGCTGCGTCAGCGGGTTACCGTCGGTGTCCGCCTCGCGGATCGCGGTGGTCGGCCGCCAGTGCCGGTAGGTGTACTTGGTGCGCACTGTCGCCACGGTGGTGTCCGCCGACGCCATGCTCACCAGCGCGGTCATCCGGGTGCCCTGAGCCAGCGACAGCTTGCGGTCGGCGCCGACGGTCAGCGCGATCCGCAGCCACTCGCCGGGCGGCTGCGCCGAGCCGGCCGGAACCGACCAATACTGGTAGGTGGCGAGCAACTCCGGCGCGGGCACGCTCGCGTCGCCCAGCACCGCGACCTCGGCGAACGCCGCCGCGTATTCGACGCTGTCCAGCGCGGGCGGCGGGCCGGGCACGAACACGCCGGGATCCCGGACCGCGAACGGGCGCACGTCGCGGTACTGCACGCCGGACCACTCGGCCCGGAAGACCCCCGCCCCGGCCCCCGCCGGTTGACTCTGCACCGGTGCCGAGCCGTCGTCGGCCCGCACCTGCACGACCCTGCGGCCGACCTCGTCGCCCCACCGCGCGCCCACGGTCTGCCGGTGCCCGGCACCCGCCCGGCTGAGATCGGCGTCGCGCTGGGCGTCGTAGGTCGCGGCCCTGACCGGATCGACCGCCACGAGTACGGCGTGCGCCGCGGCAACCGCGGCCGCGAACGGATCGCCGTCACGCGGACCCGGCCCGGCGACCAGCGCGTGGGCCCGGGCCGGCTCACCGTGCCCGCCGGTGATGCCGTTGACCGCGTCGTACATCGCCGCGTTCAGCATCGCGTACCACCGGGCGGCGTCGGCATCGCTGGCCCGCGACGCCCGAACGGCGCTGAAGGCCAGCTCGTTCCAGGCCCGCACCCCGTCGAAGCCGACCGCCGGGCCCGCCGCGCGAGCCGGCGTGCTCAGCGCCGCGCCGACCAGCCCGAGTATCAGCGCAAAAATGAGCTTCCGCATGGCCCGCCTCCAGCTCGCGTCCCGGTACCGGGGCCGACTTTCCTCCCCCAGCGATCGAAGTCAATGGATAGCGTCGGAAACACGACGCTGCATTGGCTGATCGCCGCACCCGGCTTCCCGGAGGGCGGCGGGCAGGGTAGTGGGTCCGCCGCGCCAGGCGATGTGGGCGTCCGGGCGCACCAGGGTCCACGGCATGGTGGTGTCGATCGGGGATGCCAGCACCACCCGGTCGGACCGGCCGTCGATCGCGGGCCTGGCCGCCTCCGGGGCCAGCAGGACGTACTTGCCCTCGCGCAGCACCTCGTACAGCCGTCGGGAGTCCTGCAGAGGGACGTCCTGCGCCCGGGGCGCGTGTGGGTAGTTGATCCCGATGCCGGAGACGGTGCCGGCGGCCTTGCGGGCCACGGCCGGCAGGCGCAGCGCGGCTCCGCCGATGACGTTGCGGGCCAGCCGGCCGGCGCGGGACCGGATCATCGCCATCCGGATGATCGCACCGCTGCTGCGCAGGACCAGCCGGCCGACCGGGTGCCGCTCGCTCTCGTACGTGTCGAGCAGCCCCGCCGGCGCCCAGCCCTGGACCGTGGCCGCGAGCTTCCAGCCGAGGTTGGCGGCGTCCTGCAGGCCGGTGTTCATGCCCTGCCCGCCGGCCGGCGAGTGCACGTGTGCCGCGTCCCCGGCCAGGAACACCCGCCCCACCCGGTAGCGCGGGGCCTGGCGCTCGTCGCTGTGGAAACGGGACATCCAGCGCGCCTCTAGCAGGCCGAAGTCGGTGCCCAGCGCGCGGCGCATCACCTCGCGGATCTCGTCGAGGGTCACCGGGTCGGTGTCCGGCCGCTGCGCGCGGCGGTCCCAGGCGAAGACCCGGTGCCACCCGTCGCCGAACGGCGCGACGAACGCGAAGGCGTCGCCGACCGCGTTGACCGCGAGCACGTCTTCGGGCGGGCGGGCCAGCCGCACGTCCGCGAGCATGATCGATTTGAGCACCGACTTGCCGGGGAACGGCAGCCCCAGCGCCTCCCGCACGGCGCTGTGCACCCCGTCGGCGCCGACCACGTAGTCCGCTCGTACGGTGGCGCCGTTGACGGTCAGTTCCACGCCGTCCGCGTCCTGCCGCAGCGCGGTCACCTGGGCGCCGCGCACGATGCGCGCGCCGGCCGCCGTCGCCCGCTCGGCGAGCGCGCTCTCCACGTTGTACTGCGGGGTGATCAGCAGGTACGGAAACCTCGTCGGCAGGATCGACAGGTCGATCCGCAGGTGGTCGAAGAGGCGCAGCCGCTCGACCGGCGCACCGCCGGCGACGAGCTTGTCGGCCATCCCCCGGGCGTCGAGGTGCTCCAGCGTCCGGGCGTGCACGCCGAACGCGCGGGTCAGGTTGGACTCCGTGTCGCGTCGCTCCAGCACGGTCACGTCGACGCCGGCCCGGGCCAGGTCGCCGGCGAGCAGCAGCCCGGTGGGCCCGGCGCCGACGATCGCTACGGTCGTTCGCTCCATCATGATGATCTCCTTTGCCAACATCCGTTTGCAAACACTTGTTGGCAAAACCATAGGCTCGCGTCTTCGCCGGTGTCAACACTTGTTGGCCAACAGGTGTTGGCATATGCTGAACGGCATGTCACCAGCCCCTCGCCGGTCAGACGGCACCCGCGCGGCGATCCTGACCGCCGCCCGCGAACGGTTCGCCACCGACGGGTTCGAGCGCGCCACCATCCGGGCCATCGCGGCCGACGCCGGCATCGACCCGTCGATGGTGATGCGCTATTACGGCAGCAAGGACAAGCTGTTCGCGGCGGCCGCCGACTACGACCTGCGCCTGCCCGACCTCGACGGCGTGCCGCGCGACGAGCTGGGCACCGTGCTCGTCGGGCACTTCCTGCGGCGCTGGGACGGCGACGAGACACTGATGGCCCTGCTGCGGGCGGCCGTCACCAACGAGACCGCCGCCGAGCGCATGCGCGGCATCTTCGGCGCGCAGCTGGGGCCGCTGGTCGCCAAGATCACCGGAGGCGCCCCGGACGCGCCACGCCGGGCCGGGCTGGTCGCGACCCAGACGCTGGGCTTCGCGCTCTGCCGCTATGTGCTGAAACTCCCGCCGATCGTGGCCTTGGAGCGCGACGAGGCCATCGCCTGGCTGGCGCCCACCATCCAGCGATACCTCAACGATCAGCCACCGCGGGGCTGCTGACCAGCGGCAGCACTCCGGCCGTGTACGCCGCCACCACGGCCGAGGCGGTCGGCGGTCGCCCGCCTCGGGGGCGGCAGGTGTCGCAGGCGTCGATGTGCCGGTTGACCCGCTTGCGCAGCAGGGGCGTCAACCGGCCGTGCCACTCACCCAGCACCTGGCGCAGGCCCGGGCAGTCGGCGCCGCGGGCCCGGGCGATGAGCAGCGCGTCGAGGGCCCGTTCGAACTGCGCGCGGGCCCGGGACAGCCGGGCGTGTGCGTGGTTGGTGGCGACTCCGAGCGCCGCGCCGACGTCGACGGCCGACAGGTGGTGGCGCAGGGCCAGTTCGATGACCGTACGGTCGCCGCTGCCGAGGCTGGCGACGGCGGCGCGGACCAGTTCGCCGGCCTGCGCGGTCCGTACGGCCGACTCCGGGTCCGGTTCCTCGACGGCCGGGTCGCCGGCCAGGTCCAGGGTTGCCGTGCGGCGCCGGGCGCGGACGGCCCGCCGGCACTCGTTGCGGGCGATGGCATAGAGCCAGGGCCGCAGCAGGTCGGGGTCGCGGAGTTGCCGGACGCGGCTGCTGGCCAGGACGAAGGTGTCGTGCACGATGTCGGCCGCCGAGTGCGGGTCGGCGAGCAGGGCGCGGCTGTAGGCGTACAGCGGGCCGGCGTAGCGGCGGTACGCCACTTCCAGCCCGCGGGGATCCCGTCCGATCATGGCTGCCACGAGATCCCGATCTTCCACGACCTGGAGGTTAACGGGTCATTTAAGTTATTAGTCCCGATAGCCAGATGTGTCGGAGTACGGGGTCCGGCGATGTCACCGGACCCCGTGCCGGACGGTCAGCCGTTGAGGATCATGGCGCCGAGGTCCCGGCCCAGCTGCGTCGTGTCGTGCCCGCGGCGGTTGCTCATCACCGCGATCACGATGTCGTCGTCCGGATAGACGCGCAGGTAGGAACGCGCTCCGGTGTTCGCGCCGTCCTTGGCCACGACGCGTTGCCCGGTGCTCTCGGTGTTGATGCTCCAGCCGTACGCGTAGCCCGGGTTGGGCTGCCACATGGCCGTCAGCGAACCCGCCGAGAGGATCTTGCCCGCGGCCAGCCGGTGGCCGAACCAGGCGAGGTCACGCACGGTCGACTCCATGCCGCCGCCGCAGGTCTTCGCGCTCTCGTCCACGAAGGGGATCTGCTTGTTGTCGCCGTCGTAGATGGGCGAGCGGCGCACCCCGACGTCGGTGAGCCGCTTGGCCCGCAGCGTGCCCAGGCCGTACGGCGTGGTCAGCCGGGTCCGGATCAGGTCGGCGGTGTTCTGCCCGCCGGCCTGTTCCAGGGCCGCGCAGAGAATCGTGTAACCGTGGGTGCTGTAGTGCGACGCCCCGACGGTGCAGACCAGCGGGTCGGCCCAGAACTCCTTGGCCGAGGCCAGCGAGGTGGCGTACGGGGTGTTGCTGCCGAAGCCCGAGCCCTCGTTGTAGTGCTGCACGCAGCCGCGGTTGCCGGCGAGCTGCTGCAACGTGTGGGTGTGCTGCGCGGGAATGTCGGGCAGATACTTGGACGTCAGGTCGGTGACCGCGATCGTCCCCTGCTCGGCCATCCGCATGGTCAGCACACCGCTGACCGCCTTGCTGACCGAGGCCAGGCCCAGCACGTGCTCGGAGTCGAGCCACACGTCGTTGGCCACGTCGGCGTCGCCGAAGCCGCGCAGGTAGCGGTACTCGCCCTTCTGGATGATCGCCACCGCGAGGCCGGGCACCTTGTTGTCGTCGACGTGCTTCTGCACCCGGGTTTCCACCTTGCCGCGCAGCGACCAGGTGGGACGGTCGCTGTTCTGCCGCCAGATGCCCGCGTACCGGGTGCCGGCGGCGGTCTGGTACCGGTCGTACGAGATCAGCCGGAAGCCCTCGTCGGCGTACCGGTGCCACCAGTTGGTCCACTGGCCGAGCGTCATGTCACGACGTTCCCGCCACTGCCGCTTGCTGGGGTTGGCGACCCAGATCCCGGCGTACCGCTGGCCCGCCGCGGTCGCCACCGAGTCGACCGCCAGCATCCGGTAGTCCGCCTCGTACTTGGCGAACGCCGTGCTGAACTGGGCGTCGGTCAGGCCTCGCAGCAGCTGCCAGGCGAGCTTCTCGCTGTTGTCCACCCACACCGCGGCGAACCGCGGGCCGGCCGGGGTGCGGTACTGCTCGATGTCCAGCGGCATCCGCCCGGCGGCCTTCTGCGCCTCGAACGCGGTGCTGAACTGGGCGTCCGTCAGGTCGTGCAGCATCACCGAGCCGAGCCGCTCGACGTTCTGCACCCACACCGCGGCGTACTGCCGCCGGCCGGCCAGCTCGTAGGTCTCGAAGTCCACCGGCCGCAGACCGTCGGCGGTGGCCTTCGCCTTCGCCGCGGCGTACTCCGCCTCGGTCAGGTCCCGCAGCGACCGCCAGGCCCGCTTGTCGGTGTTCTGCTGAAAGACGGCACCGACCCGGTAGTCGCCGGCGGTCACGTCAACTTCCAGGTCGACGACCAGATAGCCCTTGGCCTTCAGGTCGTCGAAGGTGGCGCCGAACGCCGCGCTGGTCATGTCGCGCACCGACGCCCACTCGACCGCCGGCGCGTCGAAGACCGCGGACGGCACGCCCGGGTGGGCGACGGCCGGGCTCGGCACGGTGAGCAGGCCGCCCAGCACGACAGCGGTGGCGGCGCCCCGGCCGGCGCGTCGCAGCCGGTCGGTCCAGCGCCGGCCGATGGAAAGTTGACCGTTCATGAAGAGTCCCTCCGTGCGCCGGACGTCTTGTCCGGACCCAAGTGAGAGTCGTACGGACCGCGCCGACCAACACTTTCCGCGCAGAAGTCGCCGTTCGTGATCAGGGCTTCTGCGGGTGCTCCACGGTGGTGCCGCCGCTCGCGGCGGGTTGCGGCAGGCGGATGGTGAAGGTGGTGCCGGCGCCGGGTTCCGAGGCGAAGGTGATGGTGCCGCCGTGCCGGTCGTGAATCAGGGTGTAGGCGAGCGCCAGGCCTTGCCCGGTGCCGACACCGACCGGCTTGGTGGTGAAGAAGTGCTCGAAGACCCGGTCGGCGATCTCCGGTGGGATCCCGTTGCCGGTGTCCTGGATCTCGACCACGATGCCGGCCTCGTCGGCGTGGGTGCGGACGGTCAGGGTGCCGCGGCCCCGGCCGGTCCCGGCGGCCTCGCCGATGGCGTGCGCGGCGTTGACGACCAGGTTGAGGACGGCCTGGTTGATGTCGCCGAGGTTGCACCACACCGGCGGGATCTCGCCGAGGGACAGCACCACGTCCGCGACGAGTTTGATCTCGCTGGTCGCCATGATCAGGGTGTTGCGGATCGCCTCGTTCAGGTCGGCGAAGCCCTTCTGCTCGCCGCCCGGGTGCGCGAACGCCTTCATCGCGCGGACGATCTTGGCAACCCGCTCGGTGCCCTCGAGCGCCTGGTGGGCGGCGAGCGGGAGCTCCTCGCGCAGGAACTCCAGGTCGATCTCCGCCTCGCGCTCGGCGAACGCCTGCCGCCGGGCCGCCAGGTCCGACGGGCCGCTGGCGTCGGACAGCGCCTGCCGGTACTCCTCCAGCAGCTCGTTCATCGGGGCGATGGACTCGGCGATGAAGATCAGGTTGTTCGAGATGAACTGGATCGGGGTGTTGATCTCGTGGGCCACGCCGGCGGCCAGCTGGCCCACGGACTCCAGCTTCTGCGCGTGCCGCAGCTCGCCCTCCAGGTGCCGCCGCTCGCTCACGTCCCGCAGGTGCAGCACCATGCCGGCGACCGCCGGATCCGTGGTCAGGTCGGTGCAGCTGACCTCCACCCAGCGCGGGCCCGAGCCGGTGGGCGTCACCCGGCATTCGAGCAGCTGACCCTCCAGCCCGCCGTCGCCGAGCCACCCGGCGAAGGCCTCGCGGTCCTGCGGGTGTACCAGCTCGGCGACCGGGCGACCGGTCAGGGACACGTCCTGGGCACCCAGGATCTCCACCGACGCGGAGCTGGCGTAGGTGAGGATCCCGTCCCGGTCGCAGACCAGCGTCAGCCCGGAGGAGCGCTGGACCAGCGACCGGAACCGCTCCGCCAGGGCGTTGTCGAGGGAGACCGTGAGCTGGCCGGCGATCAGGATGACGGTGTCGAGCCGATGGCTGGTGAAGACGCCGGGGCTGAGCGTGTTCTCCATCAGCAGCATGGCCCGGAGCGTGCCCCGGCTGATGATCGGCATGACCAGCAGCGAGCAACTGCTCAGGCCCTTCAGGTACGGATCCCGGCAGAACCGGTCATCGCGGGTCGCGTCCGGCACGACCAGCGGTTCCCGGGTGCGCTCGGCGTACCGGAACGCGGAGAGGCAGATCATTCCCGCCGCGCCGGCCTCCCCCGCCCGGATGGCCGTCTCCGGGGCCCGGCCGTCCAGACCGTCGGAGGGTGACAGGAACCAGTCCCGCGCGTCCTCGTTCCACAGCAGCAGCCGCACCGAGGTCGCCCCGGTCAGCGCGGTGAGCACCTCCACGACCCGGATCCGCAGCGTGTCCAGGTTGGTCTCGGAACTGAGCGCCTGCGAGGCCCGCACCACCGCCAGCAGGTCGATGGCGTCGGACGAGACCACGGTGCTGTGGCCCGAGCGGCGCAGCTGGCCGGCGCTCCGGGCCTCCCCCGACCGCAGGAACGGGAACTCCCGGTGCAACTCGGTCACCTTGGCGCGGGCTCCCCAGCCGTCGTACCGGTCGCGCGCCTCGGCGAGCAGGAGCCGACCGATCCAGTCGAGCCCCTGCGCGAGATGGAAGCGGGCCGCCCGCTCGGTGATCATCGCCGCGTGCCCGGGGCGGCGGATGCCGGCCCGGCTCATCGCCGCGTCGAAGTGCCGGACGGCGTCCCGGAAGTCGTCCTGCGCCCAGGCCCGTTCGGCGTCGAGCCAGCACACCAGGTGGGCGAAGTTGTCGGGGGCGTCGACGGCGCGGGCCGCCAGCCAGTCCCGGCAGGCGTCGAAGTCGGCCAGCAGGGCGGACCGCTCGGCCGGAGCCGCCGTACCGGCCGAGCGGGCCAGGGCGAGCCCCCGCAGGAAATAGATCAGCGCCGACGAGTACATCCCCGGCCGGTGGTGCACCATCGCGAACGCCGCCGCGGCGTGCGACTCCAGGCCCGCGGCGTCGCCGAAGACGACCGCGGCGAATGCCCGGAGCCAGTGCAGGTTGCAGATGACGGCCAGGTCCGCGCTCATCTCGGCCAGGTACTTGACCTCGTTGAAGTCGCTGTCGTCGAAACCGCCCGGCGCGTCGGTCTCGCCCCGCAGGCAGCGCAGCAGCTGTTGGTAACTCTGGCCGGCCGCGGCCAGGCTCTCGTCGCCGGTACGGGCCCAGAAGGTCATCGCCCCGTGGTTCTCGGCCACGCAGGCGTCGAGTGTCGGCGCGCAGTCGAGCATCGCCCACAGCGTGTTCACGTAGGTGAAGGAGGCGAACTGCAGCTCCCCGTGGCGTAGCAGGCATTCGCGGGCCGACCGGGAGAGCCGGGCGACCTCCTCGACGGGCTCGAACCACGGGGTGCCGAAGGTGGCGATGGTGTTGCGGAGTTGCGAGGTCTCCGGCTCGTAGCCGTGGGTCTCGCTGACGCTCAGGATCCGCCGGCAGACCTGGTAACCGACGGCGTAGTCCTGCCGGATCGCGACGCCGAGCACGGAGATGGCGCCCAGCGCGGTCACCAGCGGCCGGCTGGGGCCGTGCGCGACCCAGAGCCGGTGCGCCGTGAACAACAACCACGGCATCAACGGGTGCCGGCAGTAGAAGGCCGCGGGAAGGATCCGCGCGATGAGGCACGCCGCGGCCACCGCCTGCGGATCGCCCGACTCGGGCCGGTCGAGCTCGTCGGGCGCGGGGCCCTCGGCGACCCAGGCGTAGAGCAGATCCATCCCGCGGTCCAGCTCCGCGGCCAGGTCGTCCGCGGCCGGTTGCGGGCAGCCGAGCCGGGCCAGCAACGCGATGCCCAGGGTCACCGCCTCCTGCGGGCGGGCCCGGCGGGTCAGGCCCACGATCTGGAGAGCCGCCGTCTCGGCCAGTTCGGTCGCGCCGGTCACCCGGCGCTCGATCGCGTCGTAGAGCTGGTCGGCCGCCGCCAGCCGGGCGAGGCGGTACAGCGCCGCGTGCCGATCGATCAGCAACTGTGTGATCAGCGCGTCCGCACCGTCCGGCAGGCCGGCGCCGCCGGACCGCAGCAAGATCAGCGCGGCCGCCAGGAAGCGCTCCGCCTTGGCCTGGTTGATGAGCCGGCTGCGGGCGGCGGCGGCCCGGAACAGCTGGGCCACCCGATACTGCTCCGCCGGGTCGGTCACGTCCGCCGCGCCGGCCAGGTACTGCTCGGCTGCCGCTTCCTGCCGGTCGGCCTGCCCGGCCAGGCGCCGGGCCAGCTCCAGATTCAGCGTACGGCGCGGCTGCGGGCCCAGCCGGGCGAACGCCGCCTGTTGCACCCGGTCGTGCCGGAACCGGACCGCCGGAGCGTCGTCGTGGATCATCACGAGCAGGCCGTCCCCGATGGCCGGCGCCAGGGACTCGGCCGCGACGTCGACGTCGAGACCGGCGGCGACCGCGACCAGGGCGACCTCCACCTCGCCGCCGAGGCAGGCGAGGACCTCCAGCAAGCGCGCGGTGCCGGCGGGCAGCTCCTCGATCCGCTGGGTGAGCAGCTGAACGGCGTCGCCGCTGCCGATGTAGCTCCGGACCGCGGTGGCCTCCCACCGCCAGCCGGTGTCGCCGAGGCTCAGGATGCCCTCCCGGCGCAGGGCGTTGACCAGCTCCACCGTGTCGTACGGGTTGCCGCCGGTGTGCACGTTGATCGCGTCGGCGAGCTCGCCGGCCCGCTCGGGTGCCAGCCGCAGCATGTCCGCGAGCAGGGTGCCGAGCTGCGCGGGCGACAGGTTGTCCAGGTGCAACCGCCGCGGTACGGCGCCGATCCGCACCCAGCGGGCCTCCATGGCCGGCAGCGGGGAGTCGTCCACCTCGCCGTCCCGGTACGCGCCGACCAGCAGCAGGCCCGGCAGCTCCTCGTCGGTCAGGACGGCGCCCAGAAACTCGATCGGATACGCGCCCGCCCACTGCAGGTTGTCGATCACCATCACGATCGGCCGTTCCAGCGAGACGATGGCACGCAGCACGCCCAGGCCCGCCTGGCGCAGCCGGACGGCCAGAGGTTCGGTCTCGCCCTCATCGAGCTGCGCGGGAACCGTGTCGAGCAGCACGGCGTACTCGGGGCACATGGCGGCGACGAGGCCCGTGTCGGCGCCGACGGCCGCCGCTATCCGTGCCCGCGCCGCGGCCACCTGCGCCTCCGGCTCGGCCAGCAGCAGCCGGGCCAGGGCCCGCATCACCTGCGCGACCGCGTCGGTGGAGGCGTCCTGCCGGTACTGGTCGAACCGGCCCTGGACGTACCAGCCGCCCGCCGCCGCCACGATCGACCGCAGCTCGTCGACCAGCGCGGTCTTGCCGACCCCCGGCGCGCCGGTGACCAGCAGGCCCCGGCCCTGACCGGACATGGCGAGGTCGAAGCTCGTCCGCAACGCGGTCAGCTCGGCTGTCCGGCCGACCAGCTGGGACGGCGCGCAGATGCGCGTCGGGAAGTCATGCTCGCCGAGCGGGAAGCGGGGCTCCTGGGCCGGGTCGTCCCCGGTGAGAGCCGCCAGCAGCCGCGCGAGGTCGTGCGCCAGCCCGGCGGCGCTCTGGTACCGCCGGTCCGGTTCCTTCTCCAGCAACCTGACGATGATCTCGGAGAGGACCGCCGGCACCGCCTCGTTCGCCTCGCGGGGTGCGGTGGGGATGCGCGCCAGGTGGTCGTGGATCAGCGCGAGCGTGTCATCGCCCCGGTCCCCGAACGGTGGCGCGCCCACCGCCAGCTCGTACAGGGTCGCGCCCACCGCGTACAGGTCGGTGCGGTGGTCGACGCCCCGGCCGGTGCGCCCCGTCTGCTCGGGGGCCAGGTAGGCGGGCGTACCGGCGATCGTGGTCTCGTGGGTGAAGCCGGGCAGTTCCTCCGGGGCGGTCGAGGCGAGTTCCCAGTCGATCAGGAACGGCTCCCGGTCGGGCCCGCCGACCAGGATGTTGGCGGGGTTGACGTCCAGGTGCAGCACTCCCTCGCGGTGCACCCCCGCCAGGACCCGGACCAGGGACAACGCGAAGGTGACCAGGGCGACCACGTCGGCCCGGGAGCGCACCCCGCGATCGGCCCGGTCCCGGCCGCACAGGTCGGCGGCGAGCGAGACGCCGCCGACGTCGGCCAGCGCGAATCCGGTTCCGCCCCGGGACGCCCGCGCCAGCTGGGCCACCCCCGCGACGCCGGTCAGCCGGGAGAGGATGGCCACCTCGTGGCGGAGCCGCTCGGCGGCGCCCGGGCCCAGGGGCTCCTTCCAGATCACTTCGCCGGGCTCCCCGTCGGCGCCGGGCGACCGGATGACGCGTGCGCGCTCACTTTCGTACAGCACGGTGCCGACCCGCCGGACCGCTCCAGCGTCGTGCTCGACCTCGTCTGTGTCAGTCATCGCTTTCCTCTAGTCGGCCGCAAAACCTCGATGCTGAGATCCGCGGCCGGCCGGGTGCGCGGCTCCCCGGTCGCACCCACCGGTTTGATCGCCAGATGCCAATTTTGGGCTGAGGGTTTCGTCGATGCCGATCGTCACGCAGAATGACTCCGGGGACACTATGAGTGAACAGACCTTGCCGACGCAGGTACTGACCGAGATCGACAGTTCGGTCCGTGAGACTCGCCTGAAGGGTGTGGGCGAGCTGGAGCGGCTCGCGAACGGCACCGATCTCGCGATGGCCGCCGCGGCCCGGCACACGCTGATGCGGCTGACCCAGGAGGACAGCCGCAGTATCGCCGCTGCCGCCGCCGCGGCGCTGGAGCGGACGACCGTGCGGCTGGTTCCGGACCAGATCCACTTCGGCCAGGTCAGCGCGGAGACGCCCCGGCTGCTCGCGGAGGTCCACGTCGAGGGGCCGCCGCTCGCCGTGGCCGCCGCCGTCACCGTCTCCGGGCCCGGGCTGCGCGCCGTCCTGCAAGGTCGCCGGCTGCGGATCGCCTGGCTGCCGGCCTCCGACTGGCTCGACGGCACCGTCACGGTCCGCGGCCCGGCCGGCTGGGCCGACGTCCGAGTCACCGGCCGGCTCGCGGCGACCGCACCGCCGTCCCCGGTCGAGCTCGAGGAATTCGAGGCGGTCGACGATCTCGGCGCGACGCGCGTGACCGTATTCTCCGCCCCGGTGAAACGGCCGCGGGCCCGCGGCACGGTGCTGCTCGCCGCGCTGACCGCCGGCGTGCTGCTCGGCGGCGCGGGGGTCGCCGTGGCGCTGACCCGGGGCGAGCAGCCCAGCCCGGCCCCGGTGGTCGCGTTCGGGCCCTTGCCCTCGACGCTGCCCACGACGCTGCCCACGACGGCAGCGCCCGCACCCACCGGTGTTGTCCGCGTCCCGCTCGCGCAGGCCGTGGTGAGCATCGCCAAGCCGGTCGTGGTGGGCACGATCCGGGTCGGCGCCGAGCCCGAGGGCGTCATGGTCTCGCCGGACAGCCACACGGTCTACGTGGCCAACCAGAAGTCCCGCATCCTGTCCCTGGTGTTTGCCGGCAGCCGGCGGGTGGTCCCGATCCGGCTGCGCAACACTCCCCGGTTCGTCGCCATGTCCCCAGACGGGCGCCTCGTCTTCGTCTCCATGTACGAGGACGACCACTCCGGCAGCGGCGTTGCCGTGGTGGACACCGCCAAGCGCAAGGTGCTCCGCTACCTGAGCACCGGAGTGCAGCCGTTCACCCTGGCTGTCGGCCCGGACGGCCGGGTCTGGGTGCCGATCCACAGCGCGGGCCGGGTCGAGACCTACAGCGCCGACGGTCAGCGGGCGGGCGCCCGGATCAAGGTGCCGCCGAATCCGCACGCGGTCGCCTTCTCCCCGCGGCTCCAGCGCGCGTACACGGCGAACCACGAGTCGAACGCGGTCTCGGTCATCGACACCCGCACCGACCGGCTGTGGAAATCCGTTCCGGTGAGCAAGTCGCCACACAGCATCGCCGTCTCGCCGGACGGCAGGCGGGTGCTGGTCGCGGGCTACGACGCGAACACGGTCGACCTGCTCGATGCGGCCACCCTGCGGCGGATCGGGCCGCTCCGGGTCGGCAAGCAGCCGCAGAGCGTGGCCTTCGCCCCCGACGGCGAGCACGCGTACGTGGTCAACGAGGGCGGGAACTCGGTGTCCGTCCTGAACGGGCGCACCGGCGCGGTGACCGCGACGGTGCGGGTGGGCCGCAGCCCACGCACGATCTCGGTCGCACCGGACGGCCGCCTGGCATACGTCTCCAACGGTGCCGACAACACGATCTCCGTGCTGCGGATCAGCGCGAAGGCCGGAGACGACGGGGGACAGCGGTGACCTCCGCGGCGTGGATCGCGCTGGCGATCGCCGTGTTCGGTGCCTTCTGTTATGCCGCCGGCTCGATCCTGCAGTCCGTCGGCGCCCGGCGCAGCACCGGCACCGTGCGCGCCCTGGGCCATCCGCTCTACCTGATCGGCGTCGCCCTGGACCTGGTGTCCTTCGCCGGGTCGATGGTCGCGCTTCGCGAACTGGCGGTGTACCTGGTCGAGTCGGTGCTGGCCGGCTCGCTCGCGATCACCGTCGTGGCCGCCCGGATCTTCCTCAAGGCCCGGCTCCGCCGCCGCGACGTCGCAGCCGTGGTGGTCTCCATCGCCGCGCTGACGGTGCTGGCCATGTCGGCCGGGCCGCAGGAGAGTGTCCCGGCGACGAACGGGCTCCGGTTGCTGCTCTGCTCGGCCGCGGTCGGCCTGGCGGTGATCGGCTGGGGCACGGCCAGGACCGGCTCGCCCGGCCCGGTCGCGGCGCTGGCGGGGCTCTCGCTCGGCGGTGCGGCGCTGGCCGGCCGCGCGCTGCCCATGCCCGAGCAGGAGATGCGGACCGTGAGCTCGGCGGCGCTGCACATCGCCACCGAGCCGCTCGTCTGGGCGCTGCTGGTGTTCGCCGTCGGCGGCATGCTCATGTACACCCACGCGCTGCAGCACGGCAAGGTGGGACCGGTGACCGCGGTGCTCTGGATCGCCGAGGTCATCGCGCCCTCCGCCGTCGCGCTGGCGATCCTCGGCGACGCGGTCCGTCCCGGCTGGGAGCTGCCGGCCGCGATCGCCGGCCTGGTCACCGTCGGTGCGGCCGTGCTGCTGGCCGGCGCGTCCGCGGAGGACGCGAGCGACCGCACGCCGGAAGCCATCACCGCCGCGGCCCCGCGCCTGGCGCTCGCGGCAGCGCCGCACCCGGCCCGCGTACGGCACGCGGAGAGGGTCATCTGGTGGGGCGCGCCACCGATCTGGAAACCGCCGGCGCGGGCACGGGCAGCCGTGGCCGCCCGGCCGGTGGCCGAGCTGGAGTGGACCCCGCCGCCCCGGGTGGCACCGATCTGGGCCCTTCCGCAGACGCCGGACACCGACGCGAACGACGTCCCCACGCCGGTGCGCCGGCCCTCGCCGCGGCCGTTGCCGGTGGACGTCGCGCCGGCCGGGCTGCGGCAGGTGGACCGCCGTCCCTGGCACGACATCCAGGCCGGATAGGAACCGCGGACAGCCCGGTCACGAGTCGATGGTGACCACCCGTGCCCACTCCGGTGGCCGGTCCGGCACGTACTCGGAGTCCTCGCTCCACGAGCGCCCCGCCCCTTCCCGGGCGAACAGGCCCACCACCGTCCGGCAGGCCGGCTGCACGCTCGGCCAGGGGGTCTGCCCGTCGGTCAGGATCACGACGACGTCCGGCCTCGGCGTGGTCCGCAGCGCCTGGGCGTAACCCGTGCGCATGTCCGTGCCCCCGCCGCCCAGCAGCGGGATCCCCTCGGCCCGGCACAGCGGATGCACGACCCGGGCCGTCGCGTCGCAGGGCAGCACCGTGACCAGGTCGCGCCGCCCGCCGACCGCCCGGCCGATCGAGGCGACTTCCAGCAGGGCGCTACCGAGTTCGGCGTCGCTCACCGAGCCGGAGGTGTCGATGACCACGGCGACCCGGGGTGGCCGGCGCCGCAGGCTGGGCAGGATGACGCCGGGCAGGCTCGCGGAGCGGCGCGCCGGGCGGCCGTACGAGTAGTCCTCGCCCGCCCCGGAGCCGGAGGTCGCCGACCGGATCGCCGCGCCCAGCAGGGCCCGCCACGGCTGTGGCGGGTGGAACGCCTGCTCGGCCCACCGCCGCCAGCCCTTCGAGGCGTCACCCGGCCGGCCGGTGATGGCCTGCGCCACCCGGAACCGGACCGCGTCCTGCTCCTGCGGGCTGAGCCCGTGCGCGCCCTCCCCGCCCAGCTCCCACTCCCGGTCCAGCCCGTCGGCGCCGCTCCCGCAGTCGACCCAGACCAGACCCTGCGTGTACGGCCCCAGCTGGAACTGGCGGAGATAGTCCTCCATCAGCTCGCCCTCGGGCAGGTGCAGCATCCCCGGTTCGACGACGCCCGCGGGCCGGGCCAGCCCGTCGCCGTACACGTCGTCGTTGATCTCGAAGTCGGCGGCGATGTTCATCCGCAGCCGCTCCCCCGGCCCGCGCAGATCGTGCTTCGCGGCGAAGCGGTCGCCGCGGCCGTGGTGGTCGCGCAGCAGGTGGGCGACCTCGTGCACCCACACCCCGGCCAGCTCCTCCACCGGGGACGCGGCGACGAACGCCGGCGAGACGTAGCACCGCCAGTGCCGGTCGACGGCCATCGTGGGCACCCGCCGGGACTCCACCACATGCAGGGCGAACAGGGCGGTCGCCAGGTACGGTCGGACCCGGACTGCCTGCAGCCGGGCGGCGTACAGCTTCTCCTGGTCCAGGCTCATCGGCCGCTCCCCGCCGCGGCCACGGCCCGGGCGCCGGCCCGGTCCGCGCGCCGGGACAGCGCCACCGCGCCGGCGAGCCGGTCGATCGCGGCCGGGACGTCCCAGTCCTCCTCCCGCAGCGCGGCCAGGGTGCTGGCCGGCACGACCACCAGGTCCGGCGCCCCCGTTTCCAGCGCGCGGACCAGCAGCGCCCAGGCCGCGTCCCAGCGGTGCCGGTCCGGCCGCTTGCGGACCGCCTCGACCACGCCGTCGAGCACGATCTGCCGCAGATCGCCCCGCTCGGGCAGCTCGGCCGCCGCCGGGTCCGCCAGCAGCGCCTCCGGATCGGGCAGGTCCATCCGGTCCAGATAGGCCAGCAGCTCCAGCCCCGGGCCGTCCCCCACCGTCCCGCGGACCAGCATGGACAGCACCTCCCGGGAGGTGCCCGCGGCGGTGGCGAAGGCGGTGAGGGACAGCGCCATCTCCCAGCTCCGGGGCGAGGGCCAGGGCCCGCCGCGGCGGGGCTCGTTGGTCGGCAACTGGTGCACGAGGGCGGGGCGGACGGTGAGGAAGCCGCACACCGCCCGGCGGGCGAACGCCACGGCCTCGGGCAGCAGCCCGGGATCGAGCTCCGGCAGCGCGGCGCGGGGCCACGTCCCGCCGAGGCCACGGACGACCACGTCGTGGTCGTGGATCCACTGGAGATGGACGAAGCGGTTGGCCAGCGGCGGGCTCAGCTCCCAGCCGTCGGCCGCCGAGGAGCGCGGGTTGGCGGCGGCCACGATCCGCACCCCGGGCGGCAGCTTCAGGGCGCCGACCCGCCGCTCCAGCACCAGCCGGAGCAGGGCGGCCTGCACGGCCGGCGGTGCGGTGGAAAGCTCGTCCAGGAAGAGCAGGCCGCGGCCCGCACGGACCAGGCGTACGGCCCAGTCCGGCGGGGCCATCGGCACGCCCTGGACGGCCGGGTCGTCACCGACCACCGGCAGGCCGGAGAAGTCGGACGGCTCGTGCACGCTGGCGATCACGGTGGTCAGGGGCAGGTCCAGGGCGGTGGCGAGCTGCTGCAACGCCGCCGTCTTGCCGATGCCCGGCTCACCCCACAGCAGTACGGGCAGATCCGCGGCGACGGCCAGGGTCAGCGCCTCCAGCTGCAGGTCGGAGCGAGGTTCGGTGGTCGTGTCGCGGAGCAGGGTGAGCAGGTCGGCGGCGACGTCGAGGCGCAGGGACGGGGCAGCGAAGGGCATGAATGATCACCTTGGGGGTGCGAAGGAATGAGGAAGGTCAGCGAGCGCCGGCGTGGCGCGGGTGGCCACGGTGCGCGCGGCGCTGCTCGCGGGTGGTCGACAGCGGTCCACGCCCGGCGAGCCCGGCGCGGAACAGCCCGTGGGTGATCCGGCGGAGGGCCGCGGTCTGCAGTTCGTCGTGCAGGCCACCGCCGCGCAGGAGAGCGTCGGGTCCGAGGAGCGCCTCGACGACGGCCAGCGCACCGGCGGCGTCGCCGTGATCCAGCCGGGCGCGGACGTCGGCGAGCTCCGCCGGGTCACGGTGGGACTCGTCGATCGCCCGCAGGCAGGCCAGCGGGGTGCCGGTCAGCGCGGCCAGCAGCTCCTCGCGGCGGACCTCCTCCGGGTCGTGGTCCAGCGGGACCAGCACCCCGTTCACGAGACCGATCCGGTGCTGGGAGCCCCGGCAATCCACGAGGCGGGGGCCCGCTTCCGGGTGCGGGGCCGGCGCCGCGGCCCGGTGCTGGCCCGGGGCCAGCGCCGAGGCGACCAGCGGATGCAGCCGGCCGGGGTCGATCAGCCCGGCCCGGAGCAACGCCAGGTCGGGCAGCACCCAGGTCGCCGCGTCGGGCAGCACCGGCAGCGCGGCGGCCCAGCCCCGCACGGCGCCCGCGGCGATCCTGAGGGTGGCCGCCCCGGTGAGTTCCAGGATCAGCCGCCGGCGACCGCCGAACCGTACGCTCACCGCACCGCCGGTCTGGCCCTCCGCGCGGAGCAGGATCGCCGTCTCGGCCGCCCACCGGTCGACGGCGCAGCCGCGTGGCACGGCCGCGGGCGGGTCCCGGCTCTCCACTCCGGACCTGGCGCGCAGTTCGGCGGCCCGGCGCGCGTCCCAGAGGTGGCGGTGCAGATCCAGCCGGAACCGCCGGTCGGGACGGCCGCCGGGATCGGCCCGGTCCCACAGCGCGAGGCTGAAGCGCTGGCCGGCATCCGCCCAGGCCGGCGGGGTCCGGGCGACGAGGTGCAGGTCGGCGCCGTACCGGGCCAGGGAGATCGTCAGGCTCGGGCGCAGCAGCCCGTCCGGAGCGATCCGGGGCAGGTGCCAGCGCAGCAGGTCGGGAGCGAGATTTCGGAGGTCGGCCCGGATCCGGGCCGCCAGCTCCGCACCACGGGCACGGGCCAGCGAGCGCAGATTCAGATCGATGTCGACCCGAGCCGCGGCACACGCTGCCGCCCAGTCACCGTCGGCACGGCGGGCGGTCGCAGACTCGATCATCGAAGGCGGCACGGCGAACTCGCGCACGCGCAGCCAGCAGGAAAGACGGGATTCGCCGTCCGCGTTCCGGGAGCGCATCAGCACTCACCTTTGGCGGAACGGACCCCCAATCGAACTGAGGAAGTATTCATCGCCGGGGACCGTACCATTGCGGGCTCCGCCCCGGGAAGCGCCTTTCGGGCTCCGGTCACCTGGCGGCCCGTTCCTGCGCCGGAAACAACTCCAGCTCGATGGAGGGTGCGGTGCGCCGGCCCGCCACGATCAGCTCCGGCTCGCCGACGTGGTAGCCCTGGGCGAAGTCGACGCCGTAGCCGCGCAGCAAGTCCAAGGTGGCGTCGTCCTGCACGTACTCGGCCGCGGTGAGGATGCCGAGGCGGTGGCAGGTCTGCACCAGCCCCTCGACGACCGCCTGCAGCGCCTTCGACCGTGGCAGATCCTGGACGAAGCTGCCATCGATCTTGACGAGGTCGACCGGAAGTTGCGTCAGGAAGCTCAGCGGCGTGTTGCCCGTCCCGAAGTCGTCGAGGGCCAGCTGACAGCCGAGCGCCCGGACCCCGTCCGCGAAGCGCCTCGCGATCGTCAGGTTGCCGATGGCCGCGGTCTCGGTGATCTCGATGGTGAGGCGCTCCGGGTTGACCCCGTGGCGTGCGACGGCATCCCGGATGTGCTCGATGAGCAGCGGATCGGCCAGCGAACGGCCGGAGATGTTGACCTGGTAGTGCGACGTCTGTGAGCCCTCCCCCACCAGGCGCAGCGCATTGTTGATCACCCACTTGTCCACCGCCAGGATCTCGTCGACGTGCTCGGCCAGCTCCAGGAAGGTCGACGGTGGTGCGGGCCGGCCGACGTCGTCCAGCACCCGCAGCAGGATCTCGTGCCGGGTCGTCTGGTTGAGTTCGAGATCCCGCAGCGGCTGCGCGTAGAGGGCGAAGCGGCTGCCCTCCACCGCCGCCAGGATTCCCGCCCGGGCGATCTCCCGGCGCTGGGCGTTCGACGGCGGCTGCCGGAGCACGTAGAGCGGAGCGTCCTGGGACTTGGCCTGCCGCCAGGCGGTCTCCGCGTCGAACAGCAACTCGATGCTCTCGATCGGCATGCGGTAGTCGTAGTGCACCAGGCCGCCGAAGGCGTCGAGCCGGGAGGTGGCGGCCAGGTAGCGGGTCGCGCGCAGCCGGTTCAGGATCTCGTCGGCCCGCGACTTCGCCGTGTCGACGGTGGTGTAGGGCAGCAGCACGCCGAACTCGTGCCGTCCCAGCACCCCGCAGGCGTCGGCGGGCCCGACCACGGACCGGATCACCTCGGCCGCGGCGGCGCTCAACCGGTCGTCGCGCCCGGAGTCGGCATCCGTGCTCCGGCGGATGTACGGCGGAGCGGACACCACCAGCAGGGTCCCGGTCCCGGTGCGCAGCGCGCGGCCGACCTCGTCCGCGAAGCGCCGCCGGGTCAGCAGGCCGGTGACCGGATCCAGCTCGATCAGGTCCTCCTGCACCGTCCCGCCGCGCAGCACGCGACGCGCCCGCTCCTGACGCGCCTTCTCGACGACGGTGACGTCCTGCCCGGTGGCGATGATGCCGGTCGCCTCCCCGTCCTCCGTCACCACCTCGATGGAGCAGTGCACGTAGGCCGTCACCCCATCGGGCTTCACGACGCGGAAGCCGACCTCCTTCTCCTCCTCGTCGCGCCAGGCCGCCCGGAACTGCCGCCGGACGGTCGCGCGGTCCTTGGGATGAATCATCGAGACCAGCCGCGACAGCGACGGCGGAACCTCACCGGGCGCGTGGCCGAGGATCCTCGACATCTCCGCCGACCAGTCGATCCGCGGGCCCGTCCGGAACCAGCTGATCGTGCCCAGCTTGAGCAGCTCGGCCGAGCGCAGGATGCGCTTGCTCTCCGCCATGGCGGCCGGGTCCCGCAGGTCGACGTCGCTGCTGATGTCGACGTTCGCCGCCAGCCGCTCGGCGTACTCCCGCTCGATGTGGCCGGCGGTGCGGCGGGCCCGGGCCTCGTCCAGCTGCGTCGGTATCTGCTGGGCGGTGAGCGCGAGGAGATCGTCGAGGTTCATGTCCGCCTCCGCGTTCCGGCCTCGTAGGAGGCGCCCTCGGCCAGCTCCTTGAGCTTTCTCCGGGCTGCCGACTTGTAGGTGCGGACCGTCGTCAGCGCCAGCCCGAGTTGCTGACAGATCTCCTCGTCGGTGCAGCCGTCGGCCGCCAGCGCGAGGACGGCCCGTTGCCGGGTGGGCAGCCGGCGCAGCAGCTGGCTCAGGACGAATTCCGCCTCCCACTGATTCGACGGGTCGGCGAGCGGCGCGGTGTCGGCCTCGTCCAGGCCCACCACCTCCGGGCGCCGGCTGCGCAGCAGGCCGAGCAGCTTGTACCAAGCCGTCTTGTGCACCCACAACAGCGGGCGCTCGTGGTGTTTCACCACGTCCCAGTGCGCGTACGCGACGATCAGCGCCTCCTGGAACGCGTCCTCGACCAGGCCGGGGTCGTCGCAGACGCGCTGCAGGAACTTCTTGATCCGCCCCTGGTTGTCCCGGATGAACTGCACCAGGGACTCGTCGGTCGCCTCCGGCCGGCGTGGTGCCCCGTCGTCGGGCAGCACCCGAGCTGCCGAGCCCTCGATCATCATCTATCCCCTGACGTTACCCACAGTTCTATATGTAAGTCAGCGGAGCCGACGCTCGGTAAGTGTCGATCAGAGAGATTTTTTCACCGATTCCCACGCCACACCCCCCACCTGCGGAGACCTTACAGACGCCGGCACATTCGGCACAGTCAATGACTTTCCGTAGCCTTCTCACTACGACAACTCGGTGACAATTTGTAATCGCCCTACTACTGCCGGCAGCGCTTCTTGACGGCCTCGACGAAGTGGGCGACGGCTTCCGGCACAATGCGGACGAAGTAGGCGGGCTCGAACAGCTCCACCTCGATGATCTCCGGCGCGCCGCCCCCGTGCGACGCGATGTCCACCCGGGCGTACAGCGGACGCCCGGCGTCCTCGCTGAAACCCTTGCCGACCGCGATGGCGGCGATGGCGGCGATCGCCCTGCCGCCCACCTCGATCTCCGCCCGGGAGGGGTCGGCGCGCGTGATGTGCTCGGTGTACTCGCCGCCGACGTAGGCGCCGCCGGGCAGCAGGATCGGTCCCTTGTGGCAGGCGTAGGCGTAGTCGCCGTTGAAGTAGAACAGGGCGTTCTCGCCGTGGGTGATGACGTGTTCGACGGCGGGCTGGATCATCGCCGTCTTGCCCCCGGCGATGATGCGCTCCGCCAGGTCGAGGGCTCGCGGGTCGTCCGGCTGGAACAGGCCCGTGTCGCGCGAGCCGGCGGAGACCGTGGGCTTGACGACGATCCGGCCGGGGGCGAGGCCGGCGATCGCGGTCGCGGCCTCGGCAGGCGTCGTGCAGAAGGCGTACGGCACGCACGGGATGCCCAGCGCCCCGAAGTCGTCGAGGTAGCGCTTGTCGATGTTCCAGCCGATCAGGTCCGGCGCGTTGAGGATGCGGGTTTGGCCGGCGGCCCGCTCCAGCCAGCCGGTGAACTCGGCGTACCGCTCCGGGTAATCCCACGGTGACCGGACGACCACCAGGTCGTAGGCCGCCCAGTCGACCGACGGGTCGTGCCAGACCGGCGCGTCGGCCCGGAACCCCGCCTCGGCGAGGCCCCGCAGCAGCGCGGCGGTGTCCTTGTCATAGTCACGGACGATGGCGGTGTCGGTGGTGAGCAGTCCGATGGTCAGTTTGTCCACTGGTGCATTGTCCGGTGAGCGGCGGCCCGGTCAAGCCCGCATGACGGTGGCGATCGGGATGCCGGCGGCGCGCAGGGCCGGAACGAAGCCGCCCAGGACACCGGCGGCGAGCCCCGCGATGATGCCGGCTACGCCCGCTTCCCACGGAAACTGCATGCCCTGCAGGAACGGCTCGGAGTCGCCGAGCACCACGGTGACCGCCTTGAGGCCGGCCGCGCTGACCCCGATCGCCACGGCGGCGGTGAACAGGCCGGTCAGCAGGGTTTCGGCGAGCACGATGCCGGCCAGCAGCATCCTCGGGGTGCCGACGGCCCGGCGCAGGGCGAACTCCTCGACCCGCTCCCCCACGGTGGCCAGGCCGACGTTGAGGATGCCGGCCACGCCGATGAGCAGGACCAGGCTCGCCATCGCCAGGAACACCAGGCGGAACAGCTTGAGCTCGTTCTCCCGCTCCTTCTTGGCGTCGATGGTCTGGACCCAGGTCTCCGAGCCGATCCCCTTGAGCTTCGCGGTGAGCACCTGCTCGACCGGGCTGCCCGGGGCCACCAGCACCTGCATCTCGCCGCCGGTGTTCGGGTCGGCCAGGTTGGCGGTCGGCAGCCAGGCGGTCAGCTCGTCCAGCCGGACGTAGGCGCGCGGCTGCATGTCACCGTCGTCGACCACGCCGACGAACTGCGGGGTGATGTTCGCCGCCGCGCCGCCGATCCGCATTTCTGCGGGCACCTTGTACCGCGTGAAGCCCTTGGCTGCCTCGAGGTTGACGACGAGCCGCGGCGCCATCGACGGCACCGTGCCGAACTCCAGCCACTCCCCGGTCTGCGGGCGCAACGGCCGGAACGGGCGGACGTCGCCGGTCATCGCGGTCAGCCGTACCTCCACGGCCTGGCCGGGCGGCGCGACGGTGGTGCTGGGCTCGCACGGCCCGTTGCCGTAGCAGACCATGCCGCCGCCCCAGTCCTCGTCGAACGGCGAGGCGCCCGGGTTGACCGGCGAGACGTTCGGCTCGCCGATGATCGCCTGGAGACCGAGCATCGCCACCGCGTCGGACCGGCCGTGCACCGTGTCGAGCACGACCGTCGTGGCCTTGGGCTGCATCGGCATGCCGATGATCGTGGTGCCGTCGACTGCCATGGCGAGCTCGATGTCGGAGACCAGTGCCCGGTTCGCGATGCTCGCGCCGGCCTGCACGACGACCACGGCGAGCACACCGAGGAAGAGGCTCACCATCGACAGCAGGGTGCGGGTCTTGCGGGCCCGGATGCCCTGCAGCCCGATGATCAGCGCCGATCGGAACCGGCCGGACAGCCGCCTCACGCGTTCACCCGCTGGGTCAGGACGCCGTCGACCAGGTCCAGCGTCCGGCCCATCCGGGCCGCGTGGTCCCGGTCGTGCGTCACCAGCACCAGCCCGCAGCCCCGGGTGGTCGCGGCCAGCAGGGCGTCGATCACCGCGGTGCCGGTCTCGATGTCCAGCGCGCCGGTCGGCTCGTCGGCGAGCAGCACCTTGGGCTCGCGGACCAGGGCCCGGGCGATCGCCACCCGCTGCTGCTCACCACCGGACATCCGGGCCGGCCGGTTCTTCGCCAGGTGCGCGATGCCGACCTGCTCCAGCGCCTGCAGCACGCGGGCCCGGCGCGCCCGCCGGGGCAGCCAACCCTGGCCGTTGACCAGCGCCATGGAGACGTTCTGCGCCGCGGTCAGGTGCTTGAGCAGGAAGAAGCGCTGGAATACGAAACCGAAGTGCGAGCTGCGCAGCTTCGCGGCCTTGCGCTCGGGCAGCCGGCTGATGTCCTGGCCGTCGAGCAGGTAGCTGCCCGCGTCGGGCCGGTCGAACAGGCCCAGGATGCTGAGCAGGGTGCTCTTGCCGGAGCCGGAGCGGCCGACGATCGCCACGCTCTCGCCCGGGTGCACGGCCAGGTCAACCCCGGACAGGATGGTACGTGGCTGCTGCTGGCCCTTGAGCACCTTGGTGATGCCGGTCAGCTCGATCAGCGCGGTCATCCCACGGCCCCGGACGGCTGGTCCCCGGGGTTCTGGCCCTCGGGCGCGGCCGGCAGGTTGGGCCCGGGGATCGCCACCGTCTCGCTGCCCTTGAGGCCCTTCTTGATCTCCACGACCTTGCCGTCGGTGAGGCCGAGAACCACGTCGACGGTCTCGCGGACGCGGTCCGGGCCGACCACGTCGACCTTGCCCTTGCCCTGTGCCCCGGCGACCGCCTCGACCGGCAGCACCAGCACGTCGCTGGCCTTGGCGGTGACCATCTCCAGGGTGACCGCGGCGCCGTTGATCAGCTTGATGCTCTTGGCGGTGGTGCAGACCAGCCGCAGGCCGGTCGACTCGGAGCCGTTGCCCCCACCGGTCGGCGGCTGTTCGGGCTCGGTCTCGGGCTCGCCGGTGGCGCCCGGGGAGGGCGAGGCCGGCGGCGGCTCGGGGATGGTCCCGGCCGGCAGCGCCGCGATCGTGCCGAGCGGCTTGCAGGGGAACGGGCCCGGCCCGTTCTTGATCTGGCCCTGGACGGATTTCGCCGAGCCGGAGATCCGGTACGCCAGCGCACTGTCGATGTCCGCGACGACCGCGTACCCGGCGCGGGTGGCCGAGACGACCGGCATCCCGGTGGTGACGGTGGCCCGGTCCTCCATCAGCCGGCCGGCCAGGATCGAGTTCTTCGGCATCAACACCTTGTGCGGTGTGCCGTGGTCCCAGACCGTCGCCACCCAGGTCGCCTGGGTGCTGGCGGTCTTCGACGGCTGCCGCTGCACGTACCGCAACTCGCCGTCGGCGGGCGCGACGATCCCGTAGACCGCGTTGATCGCGACCTTGCCGTTGAGGCTGATCTTGTTGGTGAGGTCCTGCCGGGTCGGCTTGACCGTGGTCAGCACGGTGCCGCGCGGCTCCAGCCCGGGCGTCTCGGCCTTCTCGTCGGACCCGGAGCAACCGGCCAGCGCCGCCACGACGGACATCCCCACGAGCACACGCGGCAGCAGCCTGCGTCCGTCCACCGGTTCCCCTTAGCTGATCGTCTTGAGACCGCGGCCGCCCAGAGATGAACTCCGATCCGAACGGCGCTCGCAGACGGTACCTGGCGGAGGCAAGGCGCACGGGTCCGGACGCGGCGGGCCCCGCCGGGCCCGAACCGGGACCCACCCTGCGGAAACCGGGCCACCCCGGGCGACTAACGCCGGAATGCGTGGTTGCGCCTCGGCGCACGCTCCTGATTCCGTTTCAGTCTTGCAAAATCCTTCGGATTCCCTTGTCTTTAGGTCTGCGGCTATGTCAAGGTCCACCTCTTCGTGTGGGGGCCGTCACAGCCCCGAGGCGGGAGGTCCGAATTCCGTGAGCACCGACCTACCGGTCCTCCACAACTTCGTCGGCGGGTCCTATACCGACCCCGCCGACGGCGCGACGTCGGCGGTCGTCGACCCCTGCACCGGCGAGGCGTACGCGTACGCCCCGGTCTCCACCGCCGGGGATGTCGCCGTCGCGATGGCGGCCGCCGAGGCGGGCTTCGAGATCTGGCGGGACAGCACACCGGCCGAGCGGCAGCGCGCCCTGCTGCGGATCGCCGACGCCGTCGAGGCCCGGGCCGACGAGATCATCGCCGCCGAATGCCGCAACACCGGCAAACCAGTCGAGGCCACCCGCCAGGAGGAGATGGCACCGCTGCTGGACGAGCTGCGCTTCTTCGCCGGGGCCGCCCGGATGCTGGAGGGCAAGTCCGCCGGTGAGTACCTGCGCGAGCACACCTCCTGGGTCCGGCGCGAGCCGATCGGGGTCTGCGCCCAGGTGACGCCCTGGAACTATCCGATGGTCATGGCCGTGTGGAAGTTCGCGCCCGCCATCGCCGCCGGCAACGCCGTCGTGCTCAAGCCCTCCGACACCACGCCGGTCAGCACCCTGCTGCTCGCGGAGATCGCCGCCGAGTTCCTGCCGCCGGGTGTGCTCAACGTCGTCTGCGGCGACCGGGACACCGGCCGCGCCCTGGTCGCGCACCCCACCCCGCAGCTCGTCTCGATCACCGGTTCCACCCGGGCCGGCATGGAGGTCGCCGCCGCGGCCGCCGCCGACCTCAAGAAGGTCCATCTGGAGCTGGGCGGCAAGGCGCCGGTGCTGGTCTTCGACGACGTCGACATCGAGGCGACCGCCGCCGCCGTCGCGGGCGCCGGCTACTTCAACGCCGGGCAGGACTGCACCGCCGCCACCCGGGTGCTGGTGCACGGGCGGATCGCGGCGGATTTCACCGACGCGCTGGCCGCCGCCGCCAAGGGCACCCGGGTCGGCGGCCCGGCCGACCGGGACGCGTACTTCGGGCCGGTCAACAACGCGGCCCAGCTGAGCCGGGTGCGCGGCTTCCTGGACCGCACGCCGGAGCACGCCCGGGTGGTGACCGGCGGGCGGCGCATCGGCGACCGCGGCTACTTCATCGAGCCGACCGTGGTGGCCGGCCTGCGCCAGCGCGACGAGATGATCCAGGACGAGATCTTCGGCCCGGTCATCACCGTGCAGGAGTTCGACGCCGAGGACGCCGCCGTGCGCTGGGCCAACGACGTGCGCTTCGGCCTGAGCGCGAGCGTCTGGACCCGCGACCACGGCCGGGCGATGCGGGTGTCGCGGCGGCTGAACTTCGGCGCGGTGTGGATCAACACCCATCTGCCGTTCGTGTCGGAGATGCCGCATGGCGGCTACGGCCACTCGGGTTACGGCAAAGACCTATCGATGTACGGGTTCGAGGAGTACACCCGGATCAAACACGTGATGAGCCACCTGGCCTGAAGAGGTAAACATGACCACTGGTGTCGAACCGGACCCCGGCCAACCGGCCATCGAGCTCGCCGGAGTACACAAGGACTACCTATCCCACGGCGAGACGGTGCAGGCCGTCCGCCGCCTGGACCTGGCCATCGCGCAGGGTGAGTTCTTCTCGCTGCTGGGCCCCTCGGGCTGCGGCAAGACGACCACGATGCGGATGATCGCGGGTTTCGAGGAGCCCAGCGGCGGCACCGTGCTGCTGGACGGCAAGGACGTCACCCGCGTCGCCCCGAACAAACGCGACGTGAACATGGTCTTCCAGTCGTACGCGCTGTTCCCGCACCTGAACGCGTACCAGAACGTGGCCTTCGGGTTGGAGCGCAAGAAGGTCGACAAGGCCGAGATCCGCCGGCGGGCCGGCGAGATCATGGAGATCGTCTCGCTGACCGGCATGGAGAAGCGGGCGCCGCGCGAGATGTCCGGCGGCCAGCAGCAGCGGGTGGCGCTGGCCCGGGCCCTGGTGAACCGGCCGCGGGCGCTGCTGCTCGACGAGCCGCTCGGGGCGCTCGACCTCAAGCTGCGCCAGCAGATGCAGGTGGAGCTCAAGCGCATCCAGCGCGAGGTCGGCATCACCTTCGTCTACGTGACGCACGACCAGGGCGAGGCGCTGACCATGTCGGACCGCATAGCCGTGATGGACGCCGGCCGCATCGACCAGCTCGGGTCGCCGCGGGAGATCTACGAGCGCCCGGCGACCCGCTTCGTGGCCGGCTTCATCGGCACATCGAACCTGCTCGACGGCCGGATCGAGAGCGTGTCGGGCGACGTGGCCGTGCTGAGCTACGGCGAGGGCGAGCGGGTGCTGGTGCCGGTGAGCGGGGCCATGAAGATCGGCGACAGCCTGGAGGTCTCGGTTCGGCCGGAGAAGATCGACCTGTCCCGCGAGGCACCCACCGGTAGCGGCATCAGCGTCCTGACCGCGGTGGTGACCGAGGTCGTCTACCACGGCACCTCGACCAACTACACGGTCAAGACCTCGGCCGGACCGGACCTCGTGGTCTTCGACCAGAACGCCTACTCCGCCGAGGATCTGGCCGAGCCCGGCGACACGGTCTACCTCAGCTGGAGCCCTCAGCACTCTTACCCGATCGGAGTCTGATCGTGCAGTCGAATCCCCCCGACCCCTCCCTGATCCGCGGCCTGACCCAGCGGCGGCTCGGCCGGCGCGACGCGCTGCGGATGTCCGGCCTGTCGGCGTTCGCCATGGCGCTGGCGGCCTGCGGCGTCAAGGGCACCGGCTCGACCGCGCCGAGTGCCCCCGCCCCGGACGCGGTGGCCAAGTACTGGGCCGGCAAGACCAGCAACGGCAAGGTGGACTTCGCCAACTGGCCGCTGTACATGGATCCCAAGCAGCCCGAGCTGAAGAAGTTCACCAAGGCCACCGGGGTCAAGGTGAACTACCAGGAGGTCATCCAGGAGATGGGTCCCTGGTTCGCCAAGGTCCAGCCGCAGCTCGCGGCCGGTCAGTCGATCGGCTACGACCTCATGGTGATCACCAACGGCATCCAGTTCAAGCAGTTCGTGGACTCGGGCTTCCTGGCCCCGCTGGACCACAGCAAGCTGCCCAACTACGTGGCCAACGCCGACAAGTCGTACGCCGACACCGCCTACGACAAGGGCAACGTCTACTCCGTGCCGTGGACCTCCGGGATCACCGGCATCGCGTACGACCCGAAGAAGGTCACCCGGCCGATCACCAAGCTGGCCGACCTGTGGGACCCGGCGTTCAAGGGCAAGGTCGGCATGTACTCCGACACCCAGGAGCTGGCCAACTTCGGTCTGATGGCGCTCGGCATCGACCCGGCGAAGTCGACGGCGGAGGATTGGAAGAAAGCCGCCACGAAGCTCAAGGAGCAGAAGAGCGCCGGCATGGTGCGCAACTACTACGACCAGAGCTACGTGGACGCGCTGGGCAAGGGCGAAGTGTGGATCACCCAGGCCTGGTCCGGCGACATCTTCCAGAAGAACGTCTCCGACGGCACGGACTTCAAGTTCGTGATCCCGGAGGAGGGCGGCACCATCTGGACGGACAACTTCGCCATCCCGATCACCGCGCAGAACCCGCTCGACGCGATCAAGCTGATCGACTTCTTCTACGAGGTCGCCAACGCGGCCACGCTGGCCGAGTACATCAACTACGTCTGCCCGGTGCCGGCCGCGCAGGAGCAGATCAAGCAGGACGCCGCCAAGCTCTCCGGCGCCGACAAGACCGCCATGGAGGCGGTCGCCAGCAGCCCGCTGGTCTTCCCCGCGCAGAGCGACTACGCGAAGCTGCACTACTACGTCGACTTCAAGACGGTCGCCGAGCAGCAGGAGTTCCAGAGCATCTTCGAACCGATCGTGCTGGCCTGAGCCCGTGTCCCGCTCACGGCGCGTGCTCGCGCCCTACCTGCTGATCCTGCCCGGCGGCCTGTGGCTGCTGCTGTTCTTCGTGATCCCGATGGTGACGATGCTGTCGCTGTCGCTGCAGCAGGGCGATGTGGTCTCCGGCTACGTCTTCACCGGCCACTGGCAGACCTACGTGGACGCCATCGGCAACTACCGCACCCAGTTGGTGCGCTCGCTGATCTACGGGGCGATCACCACGATCATCCTGATCGTGCTGGCGTTCCCGGTCGCGTACTGGATCGCCTTCTACGGCGGCCGGCGCAAGCCGACCTACCTGTTCCTGCTGCTGCTGCCGTTCTTCGTGTCGTTCGTGCTGCGCACGATCTCGTGGCGCTACATCCTCACCGACGAGGGCATGCTGCTCGGCCCGCTCAAGGACGCCGGGCTGCTGCCCGGCAGCTTCAACATCCTCGGTACGCCGGTCGCGGTGATCTTCGGCCTGGTCTACAACTTCCTGCCGTTCATGGTGCTGCCGATCTACGTGGCGCTGGAACGCATCGACCCGCGGGTGGTCGAGGCCGCCCGCGACCTGTACGCGGACCCGCCCACCGCCTTCCGCAAGGTGATCTTCCCGCTGGCGCTGCCGGGGGTGTTCGCCGGCGTGCTGATGACCTTCGTGCCGGCCAGCTCCGACTACGTCAACTCGGCGGTGCTGGGCAGTTCCTCCACCACGATGATCGGGCAGGTCATCCAGTCGCAGTACCTGACCAGCTCCAACTATCCGACGGCCTCGGCCCTGTCCTTCACGCTGATGGCCGTGCTGCTGGTCGGCGTCTTCGCCTACGCCAGGGCGCTGGGCACGGAGGACGTCATGAAGGTGGCGGCGCGATGAGGTCCCGACTGACCGGCGGGCGGGTCCTGCACATCTACACCTGGGCCATCATCGTCTGGCTGACGCTGCCGGTCCTGATCATGATGCTGTTCGGCTTCAACGACACCCCCGGCCGCTACAACCAGACCTGGGAGGGCTTCACCTTCAAGTGGTACGGCCGGGTCTTCGCGCTGGACGAGCTGACCCAGGCGCTGGTCATCTCGCTGCTGGTCGCGGTGGTCACCGCGGTCGTCGCCGGCGCGCTCGGCACCGGGATCGGCTTCGCGCTGGGCCGCTACCGGTTCCGCGGCTCCGGCACCGTCAACCTGATCATGTTCGCCACCATGTCCTCACCCGAGCTGGTGATGGGCGCCTCGCTGCTTACCCTGTTCGTGTCGCTGGGCGTGGGGCTCGGCGCCGTGACGATCACGATCGCGCACATCATGTTCTCGATCTCGTTCGTCGCCGTCGTGGTGCGGGCCCGGGTGCTGACCCTGGACCGCTCGGTCGAGGAGGCCGCGGCGGACCTGGGCGCCAACGCGTGGACGACGTTCTGGCGGATCACCTTCCCGATCATCCTGCCCGCGGTGATGTCCGGCATGCTGCTGGCCTTCGCGCTGTCCATCGACGACTTCGTGGTCAGCAACTTCACCGCGGGCACCACCACGACGTTCCCGCTGTGGATCTGGGGCGCCACCCGGGTCGGCCTGCCGCCGCAGGTCAACGTGATGGGCACGCTGATCTTCCTGGGCGGCGTGCTGATCGCGGTGGCCACCAGCGTGCGGTCGCGCCCACGGAAACGTTCCTCAGCATGACGGTGCGCGCGCTCGCCGACGCCATCCCCGAGCCGTACTGGCTCGCACAGGCGGGCGCGCCGCCGGCCGCGGATCCGCTGGACGGCGTCGACTCGGCGGACCTGGCCGTGGTGGGCGCCGGCTACAGCGGGCTGTGGACGGCGCTACTCGCCAAGGAACGCGACCCCGGCCGCGACGTCGTGGTCGTCGAGGCGGGCACGGCGGGCTGGGCGGCCTCCGGGCGCAACGGCGGCTTCTGCTCGGCCAGCCTCACCCACGGGTTCGACAACGGGCTGAGCCGCTTCCCGGACGAGATGGACACCCTGGAGCGGCTCGGCCGGGCGAACCTGGACGGCATCGAGCAGGCCGTCCAGCGGTACGGGATCGGGTGCGACTTCGCCCGCACCGGGGAGCTGAACGTGGCGACCGCCGACTGGCAGGTGCGGGAGCTGACCGCGTACCAGGAGGAGGCCGCCGCCCGCGGCCTGGACGTCCGGCCGCTGGACCGCGACCAGGTCCGGGCCGAGGTGAACTCACCCACCTACCTCGCCGGGGTCTGGGACCGCACCGGCTGCGCGATGGTCGACCCGGCCCGGCTGGTCTGGGGCCTGCGCCGGGCCTGCCTGGAGCTGGGCGTGCGAATCTACGAGAACTCCCCGGTCGAGCGGATCGGCCCGGCCGGCGGCGGGCTGCGCCTGCACACCTGGCGCGGCCGGCTGGACGCGGCGCGGGTGGCGCTGGCCACCGGGGCGCACTGCAACCTGCTGCGCCGGCTGCACCACTACGTCGTGCCGATCTACGACTACGCGCTGATGACCGAGCCGCTGACCGCCGCGCAACTGGCGGCCGTCGGCTGGCGGCAGCGCCAGGGCGTGGGCGACGCGGCCAACCAGTTCCACTACTACCGGCTCACCGCGGACAACCGGATCCTGTGGGGCGGCTACGACGCGATCTACTACCGGGGCGGCCGGATCAGCCCGGAACGCGACCAGCGCGAGGCCACCTTCGAGCTGCTGGCCGAGCACTTCGCGCAGACCTTCCCGCAGCTGGAAGACGTGCGTTTCACCCACAAGTGGGGCGGCGTCATCGACACCTGCAGCCGGTTCAGCGGCTTCTTCGGTACGGCGCACAGCGGCCGGCTGGCGTACGCGGTCGGCTACACCGGGCTGGGCGTGGGAGCGACCCGGTTCGGCGCGAACGTGATGCTGGACCTGCTCGCCGGCGAGCAGACCGAGCTGACCCGGCTCAAGATGGTGCGCCGCAAGCCGATGCCGTTCCCACCGGAACCGGTGCGCTCCGGGGTGATCGAGCTGACCCGCTGGTCGATCGCAAGGGCGGACGCGCACGAGGGCCGGCGCAACATGTGGCTGCGCACCCTGGACAAGGTCGGCCTCGGCTTCGACTCCTGACGACACCGGCCACGCCGGGATGCTCACCGTCCACACCGTGGCCTGGTCAGAACGGCGCCTAGGCTCGGGCACGCTCGGCCAGCCAGCCGGCCATCGCGCGGACGCCGTGGCCGATGGCTCGCTCGTCCGGCGTGAAGGCACCGAAGTGTGGATAGCTGGTCTCGATGGCAGCGCCGGGTGCCCGGACACCGAGGAAGGTGAAGGTGCCCGGCACCCGGCCCAGGAACAGCGCGAAATCCTCACCGTTGAACGGGAACGCGGCATGCATCGGGGCCACCCGGTCGCGGCCGACCGTCCGAAGTAGATACCGCTGCAGTGCCCGGCCTTCCCGCTCGGGACAGACCATGGCGGGGAACGGGTCGTTCGGGAAGGACACCGAGGCCCCGCCGGCCGCACTCGCGAGGCGCCGGATGTCCTCGCGGACCGTGACGTACCGCTCCTCGGGCCAGCAGCGGTAGGACACCTGGACCTCGGCGCCCTCCACTGCGCCGGCGTTCATGTAGACGAACTCGGCCAGCGGGCTGTTCGGCGCCTGAACGTCCGCCACGATCCGGTCGAGATCCGCGGGGGAGGCGGGGCTGGCGACGGTGCCGAGCGCGCCGATCTCCGCGGCGAGTTGCCGCGCCCGCGCCATCGCGTCGGAACCGGCGAGCGTGATGACCCCGCGGTCCTGGCCGGGAAGGCCGAACCCGGGCGCGACGAGGAACTTGCCCACCGGGAAGGGACCGCAGTGCAGGGCGTGGATCTCCGCGGGACGGACCCGGTCGAGCACCCCGGCGCCGAGCATCGCGGCGGCGCCGGTGAGCGCCTCCTCGGCGGGCTGGAAGACGAACGCCACGGTGCCGGCGAGCCGGTCACGCAGGCGTGCCAGCACCTCCGCGACGCCCACGCCGATGGTGGTGTGCAGATCGTGTCCACAAAGGTGGGCCGCCTGCGTGCCGCCGGCTATCTGCTCCTCCGGCGGCACCGCGTCGAGGTCCGCCCGGTAGGCGACGGTCCGGCCGCGACGAGCGCCGGCCAGGAGCCCCACCACGCCGTGCCCGCCGACGCCGGTGGTGACGTCGAGGCCGGCCGCGCGTAGCCGCCGCGCCACCACCGCGGCGGTCCGCTCCTCCCGGCCGGCGGTCTCGGGGTGCCGGTGGATGTCCCGGCGCAACTCGATCAGCTCGCGATCCAGCCGGGACGCCACGGCGTCCACCGACTCCTCGAACACCGGCTGTCTGGGCCGCGAACCGTTGCCGGCCTGGGCCGCCAGGGGTGGCGCCAACGCGGCTCCCAGCACGCCTGCGGCGCCACCGAGCACAGCGCGCCGACTGGCGGAGTGGGCTTCTGAGTGCGACATGGATCCTCCAGCGGGAGCGCGAACGCGAACGGGTGAGCCGGTCGAAAAGAGCCTGTCGCACTGCCTGTCGGAACGCGCTGGCGCCAGCCCCCGTCTTGGCCGGGGGGCTAGCGGTACCACACACCCGCCCGGTTAGCGGGCCAACAGCTCGCGCAGGGCCTTGACGATCTCGGCCGGTGCCTCCTCCGCCATGAAGTGACCACACGAGACCGTGCGGTGCTCGAGGTCCGGCGCCCAGGCCCGCCAGAGGCCCGCCGCGTCGAAGCCCAGGGCCGCACCCCAGTCCTGCTGCAGCACCGTCACCGGCATCCGGAGCTGGTTGCCCGCCGCCCGGTCGGCCCGGTCGTGCTCCACATCGATGCCGGCCGAGGCGCGGTAGTCCGCGACGATCGACGGGACCGCTTCCCGCGACGCGCGCAGGTATTCGGCGCGCGCCTCGGCCGGGATGGCATCCGGGTTCTGCGTCCAGATGTCGAGGAAGTGGCCGAAGAAGGCGTCCGGGGCGGCGCCGATCAGCTCCTCGGGCAGGCCGGGCGGCTGGGCCATCAGATACAGGTGGAAGCCCACCGCGGCGGTGACGCCGTGCAGGACGTCCCACATGTCCAGGGTCGGCAGGACGTCCAGCGAGGCGAGGTGGGTGACCGCGCCGGGGTGGTCCAGGCCGGCCCGGATGGCGACCAGCGCGCCGCGGTCGTGGCCGGCCAGGGCGAAACGGTCGTGGCCCAGCTCGCGGGCCAGCGCCACGATGTCGGCAGCCATGGTCCGCTTCGCGTACGTGTCGGGGACCGTGCCGGCCGGCTTGTCGCTCGCGCCGTAGCCGCGCAGGTCGGGGCAGATCACGGTGTGGTCGGCGGCGAGGTCGGCCGCGACGTGCCGCCACATCAGGTGGGTCTGCGGAAAGCCGTGCAGCAGCACGATCGGGCTGCCCGAGCCGCCGACCGCGACGTTGAGCGCCACGTCCTCGGCGACGGTGACGCGCCGGTAGTCGAATCCGGTGATGGAGGGGTTCATGTCCGCCAGGCTGCCCGGCCCGGATCAGTAGCCGATCAGCAGCGGATCAATGCGCTGCTTAGATTGGGAGTCGTGGTGACCTTCGGCGTGCTCGGGCCCGTGCGGGCGGGCACCGCGCTGGGTCCCGTACCGCTGAAGGGTCCCCGTCATCGGGCCGTGCTGGCCCGCCTGCTGATCGCCCGCGGCCGGGTCGTGCCGGTCGACCTGCTGGTCGACGACCTGTGGGAGCGACCACCGCGGGGCGCGGTGGCCGCCATCCGTACCTTCGTGTCCGATCTGCGCCGGGCGCTGGAGCCCGACCGCCCACCGCGGCAGCCGGCCCGGCTGCTGGTCACCGCCGCGCCGGGGTACGCGCTGCAGGCGGCGCCGGACGCGGTGGACGCCTGGCAGTTCGAGGCGGCCGTCGCCGGAGCGGGTGCCCTGCTCGCCGCCGGGCAGGCGGACCGGGTGCCCGCCGAACTGGACGCTGCGCTCGCGCTCTGGCGGGGTCCGGCATACGCGGACTACGCCGACCAGGGCTGGGCCCGTGCCGAGATCGACCGGCTCGACGAGCTGCGCATGCTGGCGCTCGAACGCCGCGCCGGGGCCCTGCTCGCCCTGGGCCGGGCCGCCGACGCCGTCGCCGGGCTGCGGGCCCACGCCGCCGGCCAGCCGCACCGCGAGGACGCCTGGCACCTGCTGGCCACGGCCCTCTACCTGGCGGGGCGACAGGGTGAGGCGCTGGCCGCGCTGCGGCAGATCCGCGCGACGCTGGTGGCCGAGCTGGGGGTGGACCCGGGCCCGCGGCTGCGCCGGCTGGAGGCCGACATCCTCGCCCAGGCCCCGCACCTGAACCCGCCGCCCAACACACCTGCCCGGCCCGAGGCATCCGCCCTGCCCCGGCCAGGAGCGGCTCAGGCGCCCGCCCGGCCCGAAATGCCCACCCGGCCCGAAGCACCCACCCGGCCCGAAGCACCCGCCCGGCCCGAAACGCCCGCCCGGCCCGAAACGCCCGCAGCGCTCGTGCGGCTCGTCGGCCGGGACGAGGAGCTGAGCCAGCTGGTGCGGGCGGCCGAGGCCGTGACCACGCAGGGCCGCCCCGTGCTCGCCCTGGTCTCCGGGGAGGCCGGCGCGGGCAAGACCGCCCTGGCCGAGGCGCTCACGCACCGGCTGACCGCGCTCGGCTGGACGACCACCTGGGGACGCAGCCCCGGCTACGAGGGCGCGCCGGTGACCTGGCCGGGTGGGTGGGAGGCGGAGCCCACCGCCGGGGATCCGGCCGTGGCCCGGTTCCGGCTGCGGCAGGCCGCGGTGGCACACCTGACGGCGCCCGCCGCCCGGGGGCCCGTGCTGCTGGTCGCCGACGATCTGCACCGGGCCGACGAGGCCACCCTGGACCTGCTCGCCGCGCTGCTGGCCGAGCCGGTGCCGGTGCTGGTCGTCGGCACCTTCCGGGCCACCGAGATCACTCCGGAGCTGACGGCGGCACTGGCCCGGTACGCCCGCGCCGAGCCGGTCCGGGTCTATCTGGGCGGGCTGAGTGAGGCGGCGACGGGCGCTCTGGCCCGTACCGTGGTCGGCCTTGACCTGGACGCCCGGCTCGCGCGGCTGATCCATCGCCGCAGCGGCGGCAATCCGTTCTTCGTGCGCGAGCTGGCCCGGCTGCTCGCCGCCGAGGGCGGCGCGGCCCTCGACCGGGTGCCGGCGGGGGTACGCGACGTCATCCGGCACCGGCTCGCGCGGCTGCCGGAGCGGGCGCAGACCGTGCTGGGGCAGGCGGCCGTGCTCGGCCGCGACATCGACCCGGAGGTGCTGGCCGTGCTGGCCGGCGACCCGGCGGCGACGCTGGACGCCCTGGACGCCGGCCTGCGCGGGGGCCTGCTCGCCGAGGACGGGCCGGACGGGCGGCCACGCTTCACCCATGTGCTGGTACGGGACACGATCTACGGCGACCTGTCCGCGCTGCGCCGCGGCCACTGGCATGCCGCCGCCGGTGCGGCGCTGGAACACCTGCGCCCGCGGGACGTCACCGCCCTCGCCCACCACTTCGCGCGGGCCGCAGGCCCGGCCACTGCGGCCCGGGCCGCCCGTTACTCCGCGGCCGCCGCCGAGCTGGCCGAACGCGGCTCCCGGCCGCACGAGGCGGCCCGGCTCTGGCAGCAGGCGGTCGACGCGTACGACCGTGGCACGCCGGCCGAGGTCCGCGACCGGCTGGCGGCCGTGATGGGTCTGGGCCGGGCGCTCGCCGTGACCGGGCACCTGGACGAGGCGCGGCGGCGGCGGGCCGAGGCGATCGCCGCCGTCCGGCACCTCGACGACCCGGAACTGGCCGCGAGCGTCATCGCCGCCTTCGACGTGCCCGCCGTCTGGACCCGCAACGACGACGAGCAACTCTCCGGGCAGATCGTCGAGGTAGCCGAGCGGGCCCTGGCGGTGCTCGGCCCGGGGCGGCCGGAGCAGCGCAGCCGGCTGCTGAGCACCATCGCGCTGGAACTGCGGGGCACCACCACCGACCGCGGCGACCGGGCGGCCCGCGAGGCCGAGGCCATCGCCCGGCGGACCGGCGACCCCGCGCTGCTGGCGTTCGCCCTCAACGCGCGGTTCATGCACACGTTCGGCCGGACCGGGCTGGCCCGCGAGCGCGCCGCGATCGGCGCCGAGCTGCTCGCCTTGGCGGCACGGCACGAGCTGGTCACCTTCGAGGTCCTCGGCCATCTCATCGCCGTCCAGGCGCACAGCGCGCTCGGCGAGCCCGCCACCGCCGACGCCCACGCGCGGGCGGCCGACCAGCTCGCCGAGCGCTACGACCTGCCGCTGGTGGGCGTCCTCACCCAGTGGTACGCCGCGCTGCGCCTGGCCCTGGACGGCCGGGCGGCCGAGGCCGCGGCCGGCTACCGGGCCGCGCAGGTCAGGCTGGCCGGCAGCGGCATGCCGGGGATGGCGGACGGCCTGCTCGCGCTGGCCCTGCTGACCCTGGACGCGGACGGCTGGCCGGAGGGCGACTTCGGCCCGTACGAGCCCTGGGCCCGGCCCCTGGTGCTGCTCGCTGGCGGCCACCGGGCGCGGGCCGCCGCCGCGCTGCGGACCCTCCCCGAATCGCCGCACGACCTGCTGTGGGAGGCCCGGCTCTGCCTCGCCGTCCGGGCCGCCCGGGACCTGGACGATCACGCCACCCTCGCCCGCGCCCGCGCCGAGCTGCGTCCGGCCGCCGGAGAGGTCGCCGGGGCCTGCAGCGGGGCGATCACCCTCGGTCCAGTCGACGATCACCTGCAGCGACCGCCGCCTCGTCCGTCCTGATCACCGCCCACGATCGACGGACGCCACGAGCCTCCGAACAGCCAGGTCCGCACCCTCCCAACGTCGAAATCCCCGAAAACCTACTCACATTACGCTGCCGATTCGCGTTTCAACGGGCACGATGCATCGAGTAGGTCAATCAAAGGGAGTCACCGGGCATGGCGCAGATCCACCACTTCGAGCACGGCTGGCTCACGCCGGCGTTCAGCTACGCGCTGTCCGTGCTCGGTTCACTGCTCGGGCTGGTGTGCGCCAGCCGGCTGCACTCGGCACCGAGCGCCGGCTGGCGCGTCTGGTGGCTCTCACTCGCGGCGGTCGCCATCGGCGGCACCGGCATCTGGACCATGCACTTCGTGGCGATGCTCGGCTTCGGCGTGGTCGGCATGCCGATCCGGTACGACGTCCCGATCACCGCCCTCAGCGCGGTCATCGCCGTCACCGCGGTCGCCACCGGCCTGTCGATAGCGGCCGGCGGCCCCAGGATCCGAGGCGTCCGAATCGTCATCGGCGGCCTCTTCGCGGGCCTGGGCGTGGCAGCGATGCACTTCACGGGCATGTACGCGATGCACCTCGACGGCACCATCGACTACCTGTTCAGCCGGGTCGTGGCCGCGGTAGCCATCGCGGTCGTCGCGGCGACCGTGGCGCTGTGGCTGGCGATGACCGTACGGCGGCCGCTCGCCATCGTGGCGTCCGCACTGGTCATGGGCATCGCGGTCAACGGCATGCACTTCACCGGCATGTCCGCTATGTCGGTCAAGCCGGACGCCAACACCACCGCCACGGTCACCGGCGCGTCGGCGAGCACGCTGCTCATCCCGATCGGGCTCACCGTCATCTTCGGGATACTCGGCCTGGTCTACGCCCTGATGGCGGCACCGACCGAGGAGGACCGGGCCGCCGCGGCGTACCTGGCCGCCCGGCTGGAACGCCACGACGACGACGATCTGTACGAGCCCGCCCCGCAGGGCCCCAACGGCCGGCGCCTGCCGACCGGTGGCGCCTCGTGGACCTACCGGGACCGCGGCGGCCAGTAGCACTCACCGCGGGGGCGAGACAACCACCACCCTTACACAACCGAAATCTTGATCGTCGTGACCTGGAACCGGCCACTTGATCACTCCAGGGAAAAGGGTTCGCTCGTTGAAGTCTGCGCACTTCGCCTGCGAGGTCGTCAATCCCAGCGCCCTCCCGAGATCTGCGTCAGCCAGGTTCGCGTGGTACAAGTTGGCGTCGGTCAGGTTGGTGTCGAACAGAATTGCGTCGCGCAGGTCGGAGTAGGCCAGCTCCGCGCGGCTCAGATCCGCGCCGATGAGGCCTGCCTTGCTCAGGTCCGCCTGAATCAGCATGGCGCCGGAGAGATTCGCCTCCACCAGGTTCGCGCCGGCCAACTTCGCGCTGTACAGCTGTGCGCCTGAAAGATCAGCCCCGCTGAGGTCAATTTCCTCATGCTCGCCCGACCTGGGTCGGCGGGCGACGATGGTCAGCGCCGTTTGCACATCGGTCGCCAGCCCCGGTCTGACGAACGCGCGCGGGCCCAGGGGTTCGGCGGCAGCGGGGCTCGCACGGCCGGCAGGGGATGCCGTCGCGTGCAAGCGCACATAAGCGCAAAGCACTGCGACAAGGTTGGGTTGATCGCCGGGCGACTCCCGCATCAGCCGCTCCAGCGCGTACATGCCGCCGAGGCGCACATCCAACTTGTCGGAGCCGACCTGGTCGACGGCCTTGGAAATCCGGTCGGTGACCTGGCCCCGCTCGGTCAGTTCCTGCTGCGCCCGATTGGCGGCGTTTGTATAGAACAGACCCGCCGCGACCAGCAGTACGGACAAGATTCCGGCCAGCGTCGTGGCGGTCTGCCGCCAGTCCGGCCGGCGTTCCTCCCACCTCGACGCGCGTCGAGGTGGTCGCGACTGCCGCCTCAGACCGGACGTGCTCTTCTTGGCCCGGGCTATCCGGGCCAGCTGTGCCCTGGCGAGGCGATGGCGCTGGGTCGGCACCACCTCATTCGACGACTCGCATCGACTTTCCGCTATCCAATGCCGGACACCGCCCCGTGGGTTGTGCCCGATCTGGGCCCGATGTTCAGGGTGCAAGCGTGTCGTGGCGTACAGGGCGTGGTGGGTCAGGCCGTTCGGGTGACTCACGTCCGGGCGGGTATCGACCAGGGTGTCGGGTATGGGCAGGTCGGTCGGCAAGGCGCGGGTGGACTACTTCGTCAGCTACGCCGGTCCGGACCGGCCGTGGGCGGAGTGGGCCGCGCAGCAGCTGGAACGCCACAAGTTCTCGGTGGAGTTGGACGCGTGGGACTGGTCGACCGGTGACAACTTCGTGCTGCGGATGAACGACGCCCTGGCCCGCGCGGACCGGGTGCTGGCGTTGTACTCGCCGGCATACTTCGCCCGGGAGCGGTTCACTGCCGATGAGTGGGCGGCGGTGTTGGCCGAACGCGCCGACGCTGACGGGCGGCGCCGGTTGGTGCCGGTGCGGGTGGCGAAGGTGGAGCCGCCGCCGGTCCTGCGGGCGTTGTTGTTTCGGGACCTGTTCGATCTGCCGGAGGCCCAGGCCCGGCAGGCGTTGCTGGAGGCGGTGTCGGGGCCGGCTCGCCCGGCCGGTGATGTGCCGTTTCCCGGCTCGGCGGCGATCGGGACGGCGGCGGGTGGGGCGCGGGTGCCGGGGTCGCTTCCGGGGGTGTGGAACGTGCGGCGGCGTAATCCGTTGTTCACCGGTCGGGGTCCGGAGTTGGCCGGTTTGCGGGAACGGTTGTGTTCGGGTGAGCGGGCACTGGTGCAGGCGTTGCACGGCATCGGCGGGGTGGGCAAGACGGAGTTGGCGGTTGAGTACGCGCATCTGTTCGGCAACGAGTACGAGTTGGTGTGGTGGATCGACGCGGAACGCCCCGAGCTGATCGGCGAGCAGCTTGCGGCGCTGGCCCTGGCCGCCGGGTGGGTCACCACCGACACCGGGACCGCCGCGACAGCGGATCTGGCGGTGCGGCGGTTGCAGCAGGTGTCGGGGTGGCTGTTGGTCTACGACAACGCGGAGACAGTTGAGGCGATTGCCGGGTATGTCCCGGACGGCACGGGGCACGTGGTCATCACTTCGCGTAGCCGCGGTCACGGCGGGATCGCCTCGCCCGTCGAGGTCGGCGTGCTTGACCGGGTGACGTCGGTGGCCCGGCTGCGTGCCGAACTGCCGGCCTTGCCGGAGCGGGACGCGGATCAGCTGGCTGCGGCGGTGCAGGGTCTGCCGCTGGCTTTGGGGCAAGCCGCGGGGTTTCTAGCCGAGACCGGCATGCCCGTGGGCGAATACCTTCACGCGCTGCAGGTCAACCCGGTCGGGGTGCTGGCCGAGGGGCCGAAGGGCCGGTATCCGGAGTCACTGCCCGCGGTGGTCGCCACCTCGATGCGGGTGCTCGACGAGCGGGATCCGGCGGCCGGGCAGCTGATGCGGCTCGTCGCGGTCCTTGCCCCGGAAGCGGTACCGCTGCGCTGGCTGTCCGAGGCGTCTGAGGGGGTTCTGCCTGACCCGCTGGCCGCGGTGGCCGCGAACAGGATCGCCTGGCGGCGCAGCCTGGGCCGGCTGGCCAACCTCGGGCTGGCCCGGGTGGACACCGACAGCCTGCAGGTCCACCGCCTCACCCAGGCACTGATTGCCCCTACCACCAGCAGGGCGGAGACCGAGCACGCCGACCGGTTGCTGGCCGCCGCCGCGCCCGCCGATACCGGGGACCCTCGATCGTGGCCGGGGTGGGCGGACCTGGTACCGCACTTGCTGGTCCGTGTCCCGGCCACAACCCGTGCTGAACTCCGCCAGACGGGCAACGTCGCGGTGTTCTACCTACTCCGACGCGGCGAGTACCGCACGGCCCAGCCCCTGGCCTCCGCCTGGCACGAACGATGGCGACAGGACCTCGGCGACGACCACCCCGACACCCTCAACGCGGCCAACAGCCTCGCCAGCGCCCTGTACATGCTGGGCGACTACAAGCAAGCCCACCGACTGCAGGAGGACATTCTGACCCGCCGCCGGCGCATCGTCGGCGACGACCACCCCGACACCCTCGCCTTCGCCGGCAACCTCGCCAGTAGCCTGCGCGAGATGGGCGACTACGAGCAGGCCCGCCGACTGCTGGAGGACAACCTGACCCGCCGCCGGCACATCTTCGGCGACGACCATCCCGACACCCTCACCTCGACCGGCAACCTCGCCAGCGCCCTGCGCGAGATGGGCCACCACGAGCAGGCCCGCCGACTGCTGGAGGACAACCTGACCCGCCGCCGACGCATCCTCGGCGACGACCACCCCGACACCCTCACCTCAGCCCACAACCTCGCCGGCACCCTGCACATGCTGGGCGACTACGAGCAAGCCCGCCGACTGCTGGAGGACACCCTGACCCGCCGCCGACGCATCCTCGGCGACGACCACCCCGACACCCTCACCTCAGCCAACAACCTCGCCCGCGGCCAGCAACAGATCCATGGACCTCGCTCACGCGACAGCTAGGCCAGGCTGACGAGACTCTGAACGACCCACCGCGATCTGCGCCTCCCACTCGACCTCGCTCACCGTCAGCGGATCACGACACGGACGATGGCGCGACGTAGGTTCCGCGCTGAGGTGCGGTGATCATCAACCCGCGCTCTCTCAGCACCCTGATTGCCTCGCGTACCGTGCCGCAAGCCAACCCGTACTCTCCATGGAGTTCCTCTCCGACCACAGGGGTTGCCCTGGCATCAGCTCACCACGCTCGATCTGCCCCGCGGCGGCGCGCTGAGAGCGACTCTCTGCCGGGAACGGAACGATCGAACCGGCTCCGCTCCCGGATCGGCCCCCAAAATCGGACACCCAAACGGAAGCAGGCCCGGCCGCCGAAGCGATCGGACCTGCTGACCTGCAATTTCTTGGGGTGACCGACGGGACTTGAACCCGCGACCCCCGGGACCACAACCAAGGTCAACCCAGCTATGGATCCCAGGTCCTACCCCGTTTCTCCAGGTCAAGGCCGGTCGGTCGCCCACTCTCACGGAGCCTGAGCGAACCTGACGGAGGCTTACGAACCCCACTCTCGCCCCCACTCGGACCCCCAGTATCCGAGGCGACCTCCCCTGACAGATTTCGCGCCCTCGATCCCGCTTGCTGCACCGTCCGCCACGCATCGCCCTGACAACGTCGGCACTCCCTTGCTGAGCCCGCTTAGTTGGATCAAGGCGAAGTTCCGCCCATGAACCCCCGCAGCAGTTGATCGATTCGCACGTGTACTT